>Ga0081539_10006347_pt1 | contig 11389 bp, 7 predicted proteins | sample TabmetS4T2R2_FD_71023 | JGI IMG/M metagenome (GOLD analysis project Ga0081539, IMG submission 71023) | Tabebuia heterophylla rhizosphere microbial communities from the University of Puerto Rico - S4T2R2 | ecosystem: Host-associated > Plants > Roots > Rhizosphere ...
AGGGCGCGGACCACTAGGGCGTCGTGCGTCAGGCTCAGAAGATTCGCCTGCTCCCGCAGCGCGGTGGCATCGTGCTGGTGCTCGGCGTGCAGTATGCGCCGCTCGCGTTCCTCACCCTGCGCGCCGGACTGCGCACGCTGCCGCGCGAGATGATCGAGGCCGCGCGCGCGGGCGGCGGGCGGCCGCTGCACGTCGTGCGGCGGGTCGTGCTTCCGCTGATGACGCCGCCGCTCTTCGCCGGCGTCGCGCTGTGCTTCGTGTCGTGCCTCGGAAATTTCGGCATTCCCGCGGTGCTGGGCATTCCCGCGAATTACCTCGTGCTTCCCACCCTCATCTATCAGCGCCTTGCCGGGCTTGGCCCCGCCGTGCTTTCGGAGGTCGCCGTGCTCTCGGTGCTGATCGCGAGCATCGCGGTGCTCGGCATCGTCGCGCAGGATGCGCTGCTCGGGCGGCGCGATTACCGCATCGTCACCGCATCGGTGGAAGCGCGCGCGTTCGAGCTCGAACGGTGGCGGCTTCCCGTCGAGATCGCGTTGTGGCTGCTCACCACGATCACCCTGATGCTGCCGCTCCTCGCGCTCGCGTTGACCTCGCTCGTGCCGTCGGTGGGCGTGGTGCTGAGCGCGGCATCGGCGACGCTCGACAACTACCGCTTCGTGCTGTTCGAGCACAGCGCCACGCGGCGCGCGTTCGGCAACAGCCTCGGGCTTTCCTCGCTCGCGGCGCTCGTGATCGTGGCGATCGCAGTGCCGCTCGCGTATCACCTCGTATGGCGACGGTCACGTATGTTGCGCGCGGTGAATCTCGTGATCGAGGTGCCGTACGCGCTGCCCGGTGTGGTGCTCGCGATCGCGGCGATTCTCCTGTTTCTCAAGCCGCTGCCCCTGCTCCGCGTGTCGATCTACAACACCGTCTGGATCATCTTCTTCTGCTATCTCGCGCGCTTTCTCGTGCTCGGGGTGCGGCCTGTCGTAAGCGGTTATCATCAGCTCGACCGCACGCTCGATGAAGCCGCGCAGATCACCGGCGCACGGCTCTTCCGGCGCATGCGCACGGTGATCCTGCCGCTCGTCGCACCCGCTGCCGCCGCCGGTGCGCTGCTCATCTTCCTCACCGCGTTCAACGAGCTCACCGTGTCGGCGCTGCTGTGGTCCGCCGGCGCGGAAACCCTGGGCGTCGTGTTCTTCTCGTTCCAGCAGGGTGGCGACTCCACGTATGCGGCGGCGCTCGGCATGCTCACCGTGGCGATGAGCATCGCACTGATGCTCGCAACCCTGCTCCTGTCGGGCCGCCTGCCGCGCGGCGTATTGCCGTGGCGCGACTAGCGATCGAGCGGCTGTCGAAGTGCTTCGGCGCGTTCCGCGCGCTCGACGACGTGACCCTCGAGGTCACCGACGGCGAGCTCATCGCGGTGCTCGGCCCGTCGGGCTGCGGCAAGACGACGCTGTTGCGCCAGATCGCCGGCTTCGACCGGGCGGACGCGGGCACCATCACGATCGGCGACGACGTGGTCACGGCTCCGCATCGGCACGTGCCGCCGGAAGAGCGGCGTATCGGCATCGTCTTCCAGTCGTATGCGCTGTGGCCGCACATGACGGTGGCCGACAACATCGCGTACGGGCTCGACGTCGCGGGCATTCGCGAGCCCGAACGCTCGCGGCGCATCGATGCAGCGCTGTCGCTGGTTTCGCTCGAGGGCTTTGGCCATCGACCCCCCGCGCTCTTGTCCGGCGGCCAGCGCCAGCGCGTCGCCCTCGCGCGCTGTCTCGTCACCGAGCCCGCGATCGTGCTGCTCGACGAGCCGCTCGCCAATCTCGACGTGCACCTGCGCGCATCGATGGAGCGCGAGTTCGCGCGCTTTCACGGGCGCACCGGCACGACGATGGTGTACATCACGCACGACCAGTCGGAAGCGATGGCGCTCGCCGACCGCATCGCCGTGATGGAGCGCGGGCGCGTGCTGCAGGTCGCAACGCCGTCGCGGCTGTATCGCGAGCCCGAGGACGAAACCGTTGCGCGTTTCATCGGCGAGGGCATGATCCTTCCGGCATCGGTGCTGTCTTCCGCCATCGAGGGAACGTGCGCGGTGGAGGTGCTCGGCACGAAGCTGCCGATGCGCTGCGCGCCGACACAGCGCCCGACTCATGCGGCGCAGGCATGCGTTCGCGCGGAGGACCTGCGCATCGTCGGCCGCGGCGAGGGCCTCGACGCGCGCGTGACCGGCGCCGTGTATCGCGGCGGACGCTATCGCCTCGACGTCGCGCTCGTCGCCGCCCCGCACATCGAGCTGCACGTCGGCGTGCCGGAATCGTCCCCAACCCGGCCCGGGCACGAGATCGGGCTGGAGATCGCGGACGGCTGGATCATTCCGCAGCGGCGCGCGGGAGGCGTCCCCGCGCCGCACGAGCGCCGCTCTCGCGGATGTTAAAATCGACGATTCGCCACGTCATCGAAATGTCACGATGAGCGCTCTCCCGCCTCCGATCCAACGCCGTCACGCGCGCCAGGTGCGCGTGGGAGGGATTCCCATCGGCGGCGGTGCCCCGATCGTCGTGCAGTCGATGACCAACACCGACACCGCCGACGTGAGTGCAACCGTCGCGCAGGTGAAGGCACTTGCCGACGCCGGCTCCGAGCTCGTGCGCATCACCGTGAACACCGCCGAAGCGGCCGCGGCGGTGCCTGCGATACGCGAGCGTCTCGACGCGCTCGGCTGCAGCGTGCCGCTGATCGGCGACTTTCATTTCAACGGTCACAAGCTGCTCTCCGGCTTCCCCGAATGCGCGCAGGCGCTCGCCAAATACCGGATCAATCCCGGCAACGTCGGGCGCGGCAGCAAGCGCGATCCGCAATTCGCGGTGATGATCGAGAAGGCGATCGAATACGCGAAGCCGATTCGCATCGGTGTCAACTGGGGCAGTCTCGACCCCGAGCTTCTCGCGGGCATGATGGACGAGAATGCGCGCCGCGCCGCTCCGCTGGACGCGTCGCTCGTGATGCGCGAGGCGCTCATCACGTCGGCGATCCGCAGCGCCCAGTTCGCGGAGAGCCTCGGCATGCCGGGCGACCGCATCGTGCTCGCGTGCAAGGTGTCGAGCGTCCAGGACCTGATTGCCGTCTATGCGGATCTCGCGCGGCGCTGCGATTACCCGCTGCACCTCGGTCTCACCGAAGCGGGCATGGGCAGCAAGGGCATCGTCGCGTCCACGGCGGCGCTCGCCGTGCTGTTGCAGCAGGGCATCGGCGACACGATCCGGGTGTCGCTCACCCCCGAGCCGGATGGCGATCGCACGAAGGAAGTCATCGTGGCGCAGGAGATCCTGCAGACAATGGGACTACGCTCCTTCACGCCCCTGGTGTCGTCGTGCCCGGGGTGCGGGCGCACCACCAGCGTGTATTTCCAGGAGCTCGCCGAGCGCATCCAGACCTATCTGCGCACGCAGATGCCGATCTGGCGCCGGGAATATCCCGGTGTCGAGAACATGACCGTCGCGGTTATGGGTTGCGTGGTGAACGGTCCCGGCGAATCGAAGATGGCGAACGTCGGCATCAGCCTCCCGGGCACCGGCGAGACGCCCGTCGCGCCCGTCTACGTCGACGGCGAAAAGACCGTCACTCTGAAAGGCGACTCCATCGCCGAGGAGTTTCAGGGTATCGTGGAGGACTACGTGCGCGCCCGATACGGCGGCGAAACGCCGGCCGGGACGCTTCGGTCGGCGCGGCGGACGGTCGCGATCAGGCAGGCATGAACACGCGCGCGATGTAGCGGATCTGCACGCGAACTCTGCCGATGTGAAAACATTCGCGTCGGCGCGGCATCGCAACGTGCTGAACGTCAACATCCATTGCGGTCGCGGGCCGACATCGCACGTTCGATGCAGCCGGCAGGCTCGAGCGCGCCGTGCGGGCGCGTCGCAACGTCGAGGAGCGGCATGAACGGCGGCGCGGTGTCCCACCCCGGCTTCACTCCTCCTCGCTCCGCGGAGGATGTAACGCGCGACCCTCCGTTCCTCGGCACCGCGATCGCCGATCGTGGAGAGCAGCGGCAGGCGCGCGCGCTTGCCGTCCTGCTCGTGGCGACATTCGTCGCAGCCGCGCCATGGGCGGCCCGCGAGATGCGGGTCGTGCCGGCATTCGTCCCCGCCTTCGACGCCGCGGTGCTGGCGCTGAACTCGGTGACCGGGCTCTTGCTGCTCGGGCAATACCGGCAAAGCGGCGAGCGATGCTTCCTCGCGCTCGCCTGCGGGTATTTCTTCACGACCGCGCTGATCATCGCGCATGCCTCGAGCTTCCCCGATGCGCTCGGCCCGGGCACGCTGATCGGCGGGCCGCAAACCGCCGCCTGGCTGTGGATGGGCTGGCACGCTCTGTTTCCCTTCTTCGTCATGTGGTACGCGCGCGAGGCGCAGCGCGAACGCACGGGCAACGCGCCGCGCCGGGAAGGCGCACATACGGCGCGCGCGGCGGTCGCAGCGACGCTGCTCGCCGCGATCGTCGTGATCGCCATCGCCGGCCTGGGCGAACCCTTGCTGCCGATGCTGGTGGCGGACGATCGCTTTCGCTCACCCGCACAGCTCGTTCGCGCGGTCGGCTGGATCGCCCATGTCGTTGCGTTGGCGACGGTGGTGCGCGCCACCCGGCTGCATCGCACGATCGATCTCTGGATCGCCGTCACGCTGGTCGCGCTCCTCATCGAGGTGGCGCTGAGCGGCGTGCTCATCACCGGCCGCTATCAGCTCGGCTTCTATGTCGGGCGGCTGTACGGCCTGCTCGGCAGCTTGTTCGTGCTCGCGGTGCTCTTGCGCGAGGCGATGGCGCTGCACGGCAATGCGGTCGCGGCGACGGCGAGGCTCCGCGAGAGCGAAGACCGGTACCGGCTCGCGATGGATGCGATGCAGGGCTCGATCTACGAATTCGATCCGGCGAGCCGCCACGTCCTGCGCAACGAGCGCATGCTCGAGCTCATCGGCGAGCCGAAGGACACTTTCCCGCCGACGGTCGAGGCGTGGCTCGAGCGCATTCATCCCGACGACCTCGCACGTTTCAATGCGGCGCTCGCCGACGTTTACGAGCTCGGAAAGCCACGCTTCGACGTCGAATACCGCGTCAGGCGAGCGAACGGGGCGTACCGGTGGGTTTGGCAGCGGTCCATCGCGGTGCGCGATGCGCAGGGCCGTCTCGTGCGCGTGATCGGCAGCGTGCTCGACGTCACTGCCCGCCGCGAAGCGGAAGAGGCGCTGCGCGGGTACGAGGAGGCGCTGCAGCGCTCGCAGGCGCGGCTGCGCGCCACCGTCGAAAGCGTCACCGACTACGCGATCTTCACCCTCGATACGAAAGGCTGCATCGACACCTGGAACATCGGTGCGCAGCGCCTGTTCGGGTTCACGGAGCACGAAGCCATCGGCCAGAGCGCGGACGTGATCTTCACCCCGGAGGATCGGCAGGCCGGCGTTCCGCAATACGAACGCTGGCTGGCCCGCGAGCAAGGGCGTGCGGCCGACGAGCGCTGGCACCTGCGCAAGGACGGCTCGCGTTTCTACGTGAGCGGCGTGCTGACGCCGCTGCTCGAAAACGGCGAGATCACCGGCTTCGCCAAGGTCGCGCGCGACCTGACGCAGCAGCAGGAAACCGACGCCATGCTGCGCGAGGGGCATCAGCTCCTGGAGCAGCACGTGGCCGAGCGCACCGCCGAGCTCGCGGAGGCGAACGAATCGCTGCGCCAGGAGATCGTGGAGCGCCAGCTCGCCGAAGCGTCGCGGCGCAAGCTCCTGCGTCAGCTCGTGAATGCGCAGGAGCAGGAGCGCCGGCGAATCTCGCGCGAGCTGCACGACCAGCTCGGCCAGCAGGTGAGCGTGCTCGGGTTGAAGCTCGCGATGCTGCGCCAGAGCACGCAGGGTGACGACGCCACCCGGCACGAGCTCGAGCAGCTTGCCAAGGTCGTGAAGGAGCTCGACGCCGACGTCGATTTCCTGGTGTGGGAACTGCGACCGACCACCCTCGACGATCTCGGCCTCGTGAGCGCGCTGTCCGATTACGTGGCGACGTGGTCGACGCACTTCGACGTGCATGCGAGCCTCGACGCGTCGGATGTCGAGAACGTGCGGCTCGCTCCGGAGATCGAGACGGTGCTGTACCGCATCGTGCAGGAGGCGCTCACCAATGTCGCCAAGCACGCCGGCGCCACGAGGGCGGACGTCGTGCTGCAACGCGATGAGGACACGCTGGTCCTGACGATCTCCGACGACGGCGTAGGATTCGACGTGAGCCAGAACGAGGGTGCGGAGGCGCGCGGTGTGGGCCTCATGAGTCTCGCCGAGCGCGCCGGGCTGGTGGGGGGCCTCGCCAAGGTGGAGAGCACGCCCGGAAAGGGCACCACGGTATCGGTGCGCATCCCGGCGCGGCTCTCCGTGGCGCGCGAGCACGCGCTGCGCCTCAACAGAATGCAAACGGATCAGTGAAAGGCTGCCATGCCAACCAGCGCCAAGATTCGTGTCCTGCTCGCCGACGATCACGCCATCCTGCGCCAGGGTCTCGTCATGCTGATCGAGGGACAACCCGACATGCACGTGGTCGCGCAGGCGGCCACCGCCAGCGAGGCGATATCGCTTGCGCAGTCGGAGACGCCCGACGTCGCCGTGCTCGACGTGTCGATGCCCGACGGCGGCGGCGCGACGGCCGCCGAGCACATCCGCGCGGTCTGCCCTGCGGTGCGCATCGTCGCGCTCACGCGGCATTCCGATAACGCCTACGTGCGGCGTCTCATGCAGGCGGGCGCCACCGGCTACGTGCTCAAGAAGAGCGCGGCCGACACCCTGATCACGGCGATTCGCACCGTGGCCGCGGGCGATACCTACCTGGAGCCGAGCCTCGCCGAGGCGATGGCGGAACGGCCGCATCGTCGCGGTGTGTCGGACAATCCGGAACGCCTCACGCCGCGCGAGGAGGAAGTGCTGCGCGAAGTCGCATGGGGTCGCAGCAGCAAGGAGATCGCGACCATTCTCGCCATCAGCACCAAGACCGTCGAGTCGTACAAGGCGACGGGCCTCGAGAAGCTCAAGCTGCGCAGCCGCAGCGACATCGTGCGCTATGCCATCGCGCGTGGCTGGCTTTCCGACGAAGTCGCCCCCGACTGACCGACTCCGAGCGCGGCAGTCCGCGCGATGGTAGTTGCGGTTTTCCCCGTTGGCGCCCCGGTCCGGCCACGCCCAGAATTCGACTCCCCTTCATCCGCAGCTGCGTCGGCCCGGACCCGGCTTGGAAGTGCCGCACGCCTGCGATCATTCTCGATGATGCACGATGTCCGAAACGGCGGTTCGTCGGCGACGCACGACACCGACGTCCTGTCGTGCACGCGCAAGTCACCGCGCAAGCGCAGCCGCGCACGGGGTGACATCGGTGCGGGCCCAAAGACCCTTCCCGCGACGATGCCCACCACCCGACTGCGCAACTACCTCGACGCGAATTTCGACTCCATTCTCGCCCGCTGCCGGCGCGACGCGCACGCGAGCGGCGTCGACACCTCCGCAACCTGCGCGTCGATCCTTCGGGCCGTGTTGCACGGGCTCGACGGGCAGGGCAGCCACGACGGCGCGTACGGCAGCTTCGACCGGCTGACGCCTGCGGCGGAAAGCATCTCCGATCCGCTCCACGCGTATGGCAACGTGCGCGCGAGCTTCACGCGGATATGGCTCGAAGACCGGCGCGATGGAACGCCCGACATCGATGCTCTGGTCGCCTTCGATGATGCGCTCGACCGGCATCTCGCGCACACGGTCAAGCGCTACGAGCAGCGTGTCCAGGAGGAGCACGACGTCTTCATCGGCATCCTGGCGCACGACCTGCGCAATCCGCTGCACGCGATCATGATGACGGCAGCGGCGTTGCAGCGGCGCGATGGCATCGAAGACGGTGTTGCGGATGCCCTGCGGCGGATCGGCGGAAGCGGCGGGCGCATGGACCGCCTGGTGCGCGACCTGCTCGAGTACGCGCGGGTGCGCACCCGCGACGTGATGCCGCTTCACGTCACCTCGTGCAACCTTGAAGCGATCCTGCGCACCACGACGGACGAGCTGCGTGCGGTGCACCCGGACCGGCGCATCGTGCTTTCCGTCGACGGCGACACGACGGGTCAGTGGGACGCCGACCGGCTGGCGCAGGTGGTCTCGAATCTCGTCGGCAACGCTCTCGAGCACGGAAATGCCGACACGCCGGTGGTGATCGACTTGAGCAGCGTCGGCAACAACGTGCGCCTGCTCGTGCACAACCGGGGCCCGGTCCTGCCGGCGTCGGTGCTGCGCATCTGCACGGCACGGCTCGACGATGCGCGCGTCATGCTTCGCCAGCCGTCGATCGCCGGCCTGGGACTCGGGCTTTTCATCGTGCGTGCCATCGTGAGCGCGCACGGTGGCACCATCGAGGCGACCTCCGATCTCACGCGCGGCACGCTATTCAACATGTGCCTGCCGCGCGAGACGCACGTGACGCAACCGCTGCAAGCCTAGTCGCTTCCAGTGCCGAGCGCCTTGCGCACCAGGTGCGCGCGCTGCTCGGAATCGTCGGCATGCCTCACGAAGTCAGTGGCCTCGGCCGTCTCGCTCGTGTGCTCGTGCGTCGCGAGGTGACGCAGCAACAGCGTCTTTTCCTCGAGCGCCCGCACCGCGTTCCAGAGCGACTTCTCGATCGCCTCGTCGAACTCCGACAGGAGAGCGGCCGACGAATAGGCGTGCCCCGTGTGACAGCGGAAGCGCAGGCGTCCCGACTCCTTGAGTTGCATCAGCACGCCGTGACATTCCGGACAGGCGTAACTCGACGGCGCGCCGAGCTTCAGCACGCCGGCGTCGAGCGCATTGTCTTCCTTGGCCACGTTCACCTCGATGGTCATTGATTCGGGAACCTCGTGGCGCGTTTCCACCAGCGTTTCGCCCGTGAGGCGCACGAGAAGCTCGGGCAGCTCCGCGAGGCGCACGCAGTGATCGACGCGGACGTGCCTGAGTGCGCTGAGCGGCATCGAAGGAACGAACGCATCCTTCGGATCCTGGACGATGGCGGTGCCGCCGAGTTGTTTCACCGCCCACAAACCGGCGGTGCCATCGTCGAGTCCGCCGGTCAGGATGACACCGATCACGCGTGGCCCATACACTTGCGCGGCCGATCGGAACAACGGATCGATGGCAGGACGGAAGCGGTTTTCCTTGGGCCCACGCGCGACGAGCACCTGGCCCGGTTCGATCAGGAGGTGATGGTCGGGCGCGGGCAGATACACGCGGCCCGGCTCCGTACGCTCGCGACGGGTCACGGTGAGCACGGGCAAGCGCCCGGAGCGGCGGAAGATCGACCCCAGGACGCCCGGTGCGTCGGCGGAGCTGTGCAGGACCAGAAATAGCGCGGCCGGGAATTCCCCGGGCAGGCCGGCGAGCAACGTCTTCACGGCGTCGATTCCGCCCGACGACGCGCCCAGCACCACGACATCTCTCGGCATGAATTACCCGCTCTCCACGATTTGCATGCGTCGCACGGGCCACATGCCATAGCGACACCATACGCCTGTGCACGTCAGCAACAAGCACACCTGACATCGCATTCTCGCCGTGGTTAAAATAGCGCTCCCCCCCCCCGCACAAGGCAATGCTCGACCGCCCATCCGCTCCTCACCGCGGTAGCGAAGAGTTTCCCGTGATCGGCATAGGCGCGTCCGCCGGCGGGGTCGATGCGTTGCAGAAGTTCTTCTCCAGCGTCCGTGACGACAGCGGCATGGCGTACGTCGTCGTGCTGCATCTTTCACCCACGCACGAAAGCGAGCTCGCTGCCGTCCTGCAGCGCGCGGTGCAGATCCCGGTCGTCCAGGTGAGTGAAACGGTGCCGGTGCACGCCAATCACGTGTACGTGCTCGCACCGAACCGCAGCCTGACCATGCGCGACGGTTCGCTCGCGCTCTCGCCTATCACGAGCACGGAGGAACGACGCGCGCCGATCGACATCTTCTTCCGCACTCTGGCCGATTCGTTGTCGACGCGCGCCGGCGCGGTCGTGTTGTCCGGCACCGGCGCAGACGGCTCGATGGGCATGAAGCGGGTGAAGGAGATGGGCGGCGTCACGCTGGTGCAGGACCCTGGTGAAGCGCAGTACTCCGACATGCCGCGGCATTGCATCGCCACCGGACTCGTCGATTACGTGCTGCCGGCGGCGGCCATCGCGCCGCGGCTGCAGGTCTACATCCGCACGTTGCACGGGGTGGAGGTGGTCACCACGGCAGAGGCGGGCGAACCGGGGGCCGATTACGAGCAGCAGCACGAGTGGGCTTTGCGCTCGATCCTGACCACCTTGCGCACGCGCACCAGCCAGGATTTCTCGAATTACAAGCGCTCGACCCTATTGCGACGCATTGCGCGGCGCACGAGCGTCCGCGAGCTTCCGGATCTTCCGAGCTATGCGGAGTATCTCCGAGAGCACGTCGAGGAAACGCAGCCGCTGCTCAAGGACCTGCTCATCAGCGTCACGAACTTCTTTCGCGATGTCGAGGCGTGGCGCGGGATCGAGGCGTCGGTCATTCCCCGCATCTTCGATGACAAGGGACGCGAGGATCACGTTCGCGTGTGGGTGGCCGGCTGTGCCACCGGAGAGGAAGCCTATTCGTTCGCCATGCTGCTTGCCGAGCACGCCGCGACCATGGCCGAGCCGCCCAGCCTGCAGGTGTTCGCGACCGATATCGACGAGGGCGCGATCGCGTTCGCGCGCGAAGGTCTGTACACCCTCAACGACGCCGCCGACGTGTCGGTCGAGCGCCTGCGCCGTTTCTTCGTCAAGGAGGGCGACAACTATCGGGTGCGGCGCGAGCTTCGTGAGATGGTGCTGTTCGCGCAGCACAATCTCATCAAGGACCCGCCGTTCTCGCATCTGGACCTCGCGAGCTGCCGCAACCTCCTCATCTATCTCAATCGCACCGGTCAGCGCCGCGCGCTGGAGGTGATGCATTTCGCGCTGTCTCCCGGCGGCTACCTGGTGCTGGGCACGTCCGAATCGGTGGAGGGCGCAAGCGATCTCTATGTCGAGGCAGGCCTCGGTCAGCAGATCTTCCGCCGCCGCGCGGTCGAGGCGCGGATGACTTTCCCCGTGCCGGAGCTCGCGCCGACGGTGCGACGCGAACGGCACATCACGGAGCTCTTCTCGCCGGAGCGGCGGGCCGCGGACCGCCTCTCCTATGCGGACCTGCACCAGCGCCTGCTCGAGGAATACGCTCCGCCTTCGGTGGTGGTGAACGAGCAGCAGGAGATCGTTCATATGTCGGCGCGCGCCGGGCGCTACATGCAACTCGTCGGCGGCGATCCCACCCACAACCTGCTGAAGCTGATCCGGCCGGAGCTGCGGCTCGAGCTGCTGCGCCACCTGGCCG
>Ga0081539_10006348_pt1 | contig 11389 bp, 16 predicted proteins | sample TabmetS4T2R2_FD_71023 | JGI IMG/M metagenome (GOLD analysis project Ga0081539, IMG submission 71023) | Tabebuia heterophylla rhizosphere microbial communities from the University of Puerto Rico - S4T2R2 | ecosystem: Host-associated > Plants > Roots > Rhizosphere ...
ATTCAATGAAAGACGCGATGAAGAGCGGGGACGAAGTGCGCAAGCGAACGGTGCGCATGGTGTTAGCCGCGGTCAAACAGGCAGAAGTGGATAAGCGTACCGAACTCGATGATATGGCTGTAATGAACTTGATTCAAAAGGAAATGAAGAACCGCCGCGAATCGCTGGAGGAGGCAAAGAAAGCGAACCGCGCCGATCTGGTGGAGTCCAACGAAGCCGAGATGAGGGTACTTGAGGCTTTCCTGCCCAAAGCCATGCCTGCCGAAGAACTTCGCGCGCTTGTGCAAGCTGCTATTGACGAGACGGGAGCGTCGACTCCTGCTGATATAGGGAAGGTAATGAAAGTCGCCATGGCAAACGTCGCGGGACGCGCGCCGAATGACATGGTCAGCGCAACTGTACGTGAACTGCTCACCCCTAAATAATACATGTCCCTACGATCTTTTGCCGCTGAGACACGGAGCCACAGAGAAATTCTTTTAAAGAATCTTGGTGACTCTGTGTCTCTCTGGCAGATTTTTTTGAACTAGCATGGGGATCGTACCTGCGCGCGGTCGGCAGATGCCCCGGCGCATCCGCACTCTTCAAATTATCCTGCTCCTTCTTGTGAGCATCATATCGTACGGGGCTCTGGTCTTGCCGCTAGCGTTGCGGCCTGCAACTTTGCCACTTCAGCCTGGAGACGTGGCACCAAAAGATTTTCAGGCGCAGGAAACGTATGGTTATGTCAGCGAAGTGCAGACGGAAGACCTGCGCCGCGCAGCGGAGAACGCGGTATCCGAGGTTTACGCTCCACCGAATCCATCGATTGCCCGCGGCCAAATAGATAGACTCCGTGCCGCACTGCAATACATCACCCTGGTTCGTGCGGATGAAAATGCCACTCCTGAACAAAAAGCCGGAGATATTGCCTCGTTAAGCGATGTTTCTCTCAACCCTCAAACTATTGAAAAAATCATTGGGCTTCCCGAGGCACGCTGGGAAGTAATCCAGCAGGAGGCATTGAGCGTACTGGAGCAGGTGATGCGCGGCGCGATCCGTGATCAGGACCTGGTATCTATTCGGGGTACTGTTCCATCCCTTGTCAGCCTTGAATTGAACGATGAAGAAACTGCGCTGGTCGCTGAAATGGTGGCTGCATTCGTCACGCCAAACAGCCTATATAGCAAGGAATTGACGGAGGCAGCTAAAAAGTCCGCGCGTGAGGAGGTGCAGCCGTTCATCGTATCATATAAAGCGGGAGAGATCATCGTGTCACGGGGAGAGATCATCACACCGGAGCAATACGAAGCTTTGCAGGAATTCGGGTTTATCAAAGAACCTGATCCGTGGCAGGAATATGTGGGTGCTGGCGCGCTTGTATTGATGCTGGCGGCTTTTACGAACTTATATTTTTCGCGGCGCAGATTGCAATTCCTCTATGATGGGCGCAGTCTGGTTGTCATTGCAATGATATTTGTCCTGTTTATCGTGAGTATACGTGCAGCGATTCCCAACCGTGCGATACTGCCTTATGCATTTCCTCTTCCAGCGATTGGATTGTTGATCGCCACGCTTTTCAGTATGGAAGCAGGCATTATTTTTTCAATCGTGATTTCCCTGCTGGCGGCTTATGCTTTGCCAAATAGCCTGGATTTGATTCCTTACTATCTTGTCTCGTCTCTCACGGGTGTGATGCTGTTGGGCACGGCACGCCGCGTATGGACTTTTTTCCGCGCGGGAATGGCAATTGCGCTGGCAGGCATTGCGATGTTAGTTGCCTTCCGTCTTCCATTCACAGAGACCGATAACATTGGCTTGTTTACCCAGGGTGGTGCAGCAATTTTCAACGGCTTGGCCTCGGCAAGCATTGCCTTGCTGCTCCAATACTTTCTCGCCCAAAGCCTTGGTCTGACCACCGCACTACAACTGATCGAAATATCACGACCCGATTTCCCATTGCTACAATATTTTTTACGGAATGCACCTGGCACGTATCAGCATAGTTTGCAGGTGGCGAATCTGGCAGAACAGGCTGCCGAGTTAATTGGCGCGGACGCATTGCTCACGCGTGTCGGTGCGCTCTTTCATGATGTAGGCAAGGCGAATAATCCCATGTTCTTTATCGAGAACCAGCCCCAGGAGCAAATCAACACACACGAAGATATGGATCCCACTGAGGCCGCTCAAACCATCATCGCCCATATCCATGATGGAGTTGCCTTGGCGCGTAAATATCGTCTCCCGCGCCGCATCGATGATTTTATTCTTGAACATCATGGCACGATGGTCACACGTTATCAATATAACCATGCGGTGGAAGTTGCAGGCGGGGATGCATCGAAAGTGGATATCGAGAAGTTTCGTTACCCAGGTCCCAGTCCGCGTTCACGTGAGACTGCCCTGCTTATGATCGCAGATGGTGCCGAAGCCCGCGCCCGCGCCGAACGTCCGCAGGATGAAGAGGCTCTTCGCAAGATTGTTCTCACCACAATTGATTCGGCGCAAAAGCAAGGCCAATTGGATGATACGCGGCTCACCGTGCGCGATCTCAGCATTGTTACCGATCTGTTCGTTACTATTCTGCGTGGCACGCATCATCATCGTATTAACTATCCCAAGGAGGGATCGGCGATTGAAGGCAACATCACTACGGTGCCGAGTAAAAAATGATCCACATCGAATCTGAATTCACAGTTCCCAGAGATCTGCTCGAACGTGCAACCCGAGCGGCACTAAAACATCAGGCAGTATCATCCGCCTCTGAATTGACTATCGTATTAACAGACGATGCGCGTTTGAAGGAATTGAATCGGGACTATCTGGGTATCGACGCGCCCACGGATGTGCTCTCTTTTCCCGCTTCTGAAACAGACCCGCAAACTGGCGCGCGTTATATCGGCGATATCCTCATCTCGATTCCCCGCGCGCAGAGTCAAGCCACAGCTGCAGGTCATCCTCTTGAATCGGAAGTGCAATTACTGGTGGTTCACGGCGTGTTACATTTGCTGGGTCATGACCATGCGAATCCAGAAGAAAAAGCCCGCATGTGGAAAGCGCAGGCAGAGATCCTGGAACGACTCGGTCTGGGTCATATCCAGATCCGTGAGGAGTAATTATGGGTGACAGTCACTTCAGCATAGTTCCATCCGAACTCTACATCAAGCTCAGGTGACTGTCACCGTTTTTTGCAAAAATGACAATCAAAGGTTTTCTACTATCTCGCATTGCCGCTTTTGGACACGCCTTCCGCGGTTGGTGGTATGTGCTAAATACCCAACACAATGCATGGATACATTCTATGGTTGCCATTGTTGTGTTTATTCTAGGCTTATGGCTTAAACTCCCGGCACGGGATTGGGCTGTTATCGTATTTGCTATAGCGATGGTATTCACGGCAGAATTCATCAACACAGCAATTGAAGCTGTGGTAGATTTGGCAAGTCCGGTACATCATCCGCTTGGGAAGGTTGGCAAGGATGTAGGCGCGGGGGCGGTCCTGGTTGCCGCTCTTGCTGCGGTACTGATCGGTCTGTTGATTCTCGGTCCGCCTTTGTTGGCACGTCTTACTTTATTGTTCGCTGGACACTGATAACTGAACATCGGAGGTTCCATGGCTCTATCTTTTCAATTCGGCACAGTAGGTGCACCGATTGGCACACCGAAAAAACCAGGAGGTTCGGTTGGCGCGATCGCGTTCAGCAAATCCCTGGGACTGGATACATTTGAATTAGGCTGGGTACAATCTGTGCGCGTGACCGAAGCCACCTGCGCGCAGATCAAGCAGGCAGGTAAGGATCAGGGCGTATCCCTTAGTGTGCATGCGTCTTATTTTTTCAACCTGAACGCGTTGGATGAAGAATGGCCCAAATCCCGCAAGCGACTCATGGACGCCGCGCACTATGGAAACTTGGCAGGTGCAACAGATATTATCTTTCATCCTGGCTCTTATTTCGGCAATCCACCTGCGGAGGTGATGAAAATTGCTATCCCGCGCCTGAAAGGGTTTATAGACGAGTTACGCAAAGCGAAAAACCCTGTCATCTTGCGCCCCGAGACAATGGGAAAATCTGCCATGCTCGGCTCGTTTGAGGATACTCTCGAAATGAGCAAAGCAATTGAAGGCGTTGAGCCATGTATTGACTTTGCCCACCTCCATGCCCGCCCCGGCGATGGGACGATGAACACCTATGATGAATGGGCTGGTTTATTGAAATCATACGAAAAAGCACTGGGGAAAAAAGCCTTGAAGCGCCTCCATATTCACCTTTCGGGAATCGAATATGGCCCCAAAGGCGAGAAAAATCATCTCGCACTGGGCGAGTCCGATTTAAAAGTCAATTTTCTGTTTCAGGCTCTCAAAGATTTTGGTTGTGCGGGGCGCATCTTATGTGAAAGCCCCATCATGGAAGAGGATGCACTGAATCTGAAGAAGGCCTGGATCAAGGTAAGCGGCGAGAAGGAGTAAAAGTAGGTGGTTAATAACCTTACAGGCCTCGGAAGGTTGGCCGCCTCTTGGCGCTTCCGAAGTCTCTTATACGATTCTATCCTTCTAAAAACTTACTGGCCAATTTATACGTTTGCTGAACCCGCTTATCTGAGATATCCCATGTCTGGATTTCATGTGTAACTAAATCTTTATGTTTGCGGCTGATATCTCGCAAGGCATTTCCCACGGACTTACGGACATATTCACTTTCATCCGCTCGCAGTTGGCTCAACAATTGGATTGCCACAGTAGGATTCTCACGAAAGTAATCTCGCGTCGTCCAAATTCGCAACCCCTCCGTCACCGCGCGGCGGACATTGGGTTTGGCAGCCGCAAGCCAGTCTTTGATCACAGGGAGCGCTTTTTCGTAGCCAATATCTTTGCAATACTGATCGAACGCCTGCGCAAGGATTTCCTGCACACGCCAATCTTTATCTTGACTTACAGACTTACGTAAAAATGCAAAACTTTCCTTTGACTTCGCGGCTAGTTTTCCAAATAAAAATGTCGCCAACATCCGCGCCTGTGGAACGTCAGAATCAAATAATTCTTTGGCGAGACGCAAAGTCTCTGCGGTACTATGGCTTGTGAATATTTCTTCTGCCACTTTTTGAATGTCCTTAAAGCCGTGTTGTGTTTTCTGAACACGTTGGATAAGAGATGTAATCATATTACTTCAGTCTTTTCAAAAACTTCTGTTAACCCTCTTGCGCGAACGCGTTTAGAAACTATGTTTTTATCTCTTCTTCCATCTATGCAGGTTTCAGATCGTAATACAAAACATCGGGATCGATATCTGCACCGTTATCCCAGCCGATTGTTCCGCCAATAACTTTGACGGAACGAAAGACTTTTGGGTCTTTACGAATTGGCGCAAAGATTTCTCCGCGTAGAAATTTTTCAAGGTCAATTTCCTTTTGACTTCCATCTTGGAAAGTTATTCGGACTATAAATTTCTCAAGTGGTTCTGCGGCTTGCAAGCGAACCATGGCTCCTAATTCTTTCATATCCGGTTAACCCGCAATGGGCAATAATCTATAAACGCGTGAAAACCGAGAGGCAGTTTCGAAATCTTTGTGTTTGAGTGCTTCACGGACATCATCTAATATTGACGCATCCTCTACTGATAAATATGGCGACCAATCATCATCTGTATAAACTAATTCAACTTTCACTTCCGCAACATATTCATCTACATGGACCAGTTTGGAAACTTGGCGTTTTGTCATTTTACTCTCCGTGTAAAGTCAGCAGACCAACGATTCGGATCAGGACGATAAGCAGTTACTAGAACAGCAGGCGACGCAGCAGTTTTCGGAATACCCCAAACAACGTGAAGAGGCTTTCCCTGTCTATCTTGTTGAAGAACTAAAACGCACGGACCTTTAGCATAAGCAGGATAATCTTCTACAACGACTCCTTCGGTAACGCCTGCAAGAACATCTCGCACAAAAATATCATCCTGAGCCAATTCATCATATCCATGCGCAGATACGAAAACTTCATTTTGCTCAATAAGTTTGAGAATCTGCCTGAACGTCTCGCTCATCTAAAAGATTATACAACAAAGCCTACTTGCAAAGAATTTCGCTACTATACGACTCTCAACTTTGCTTCAATGGCTTTCCTCAATTCCTCCTGCACGAACACGCTTAGAAACTATGTTTTATTTCCTCTTCCATCCATGCGGGTTTCAGATCATAATACAAAACATCAGGGTCGATGTCTGCGCCGTTATCCCAGCCGATTGTTCCGCCAATAACTTTGACGGAACGAAAGACTTTTGGGTCTTTACGAATTGGCGCAAAGATTTCTCCGCGTAGAAATTTTTCAAGGTCAATTTCCTTTTGAACATCGTTTTGAAAGGTGATCCGCACACGAAACTTTTCTAAGGGTTCCACCTCTCGTGCGCGAATAAAAGGTTCTAGATGTTTCGCCAAAGTCTATCCAGCCTGAGAGTATTGCCGTGTATAAGCCTTGTTCAAAATACGCGCAACTTGAATCGGCGGCTCAATTAGCACGAAGTAATCTATAGGAAATAGATAATCCTCTCCACTTTCATCAATCACGCGAATGTCGCCGTGCTTTTCCGCTTTTTCATCTGGCAAAACACGATAGACTTTGTACATATCCAGAGAGGCAGGATATTCTGAGTTGTTTATGCAGATTGCAAATCGTCTTGTGGATTTTCTTGTAGGCATAGTTAATCCAAATATCTTTTTCGCTTGAACTCTTTGCGCCCAATTCCATAGGCCTCGTACCAGTGCAATTCGGCTTTGTGAACAGAACCATCTCTTAGACGAATGAGGGCGATTCCTTTGACTTTTCGCCAACGACCTTCGCCATAAGTTTTCCGCAGACGGACTAAATCACGAATGGATTTACCAATGGCTATGACTTCGATATCTGTGATTTCGGTAAGAATCTCGAAGGAGGCCATCGAAAGTTATTATACAACAAAGCCTATCGGCAAAAAGTTCCACTACTGAGTAGGACTCAACTTTGCTCCAACGACTTTCCTTAACTCCTCCTGCACTTCATTCCATTCTCTCCCTGCACTTACTACCACCCAGCGATTTGGTTCTTGCTTCACCATCTCCAAGTACCCCGCGCGGACGCGTTGGTGGAACTCAACTGTGTATGCGTCCAGCCGGTTCCATTCGTTGTCTTTCTTCTTTCTTTTCAATCCTTCTTCCACATCCACATCCAATAAGACAGTCAAGTCAGGGACTAATCCTCCCGTCGCATACTTGACCAACGCGCGGACCTGCTCTAAATCCTGTTGATGCCCGTAGCCCTGATAAGCAATCGTCGAATCGTAGTAACGATCTGAAATCACAATTTCGCCAGCGGCTAACCTTGGCTTGATTACCTGCTCCACAATCTGTGCACGCGCGGCCTGGTAGAGCAGCGTCTCTGTACGCGGGTGCATCTCCTCGTTTTTCAAATCATGGATGACTTCGCGGATTTGCTCGCCAATGGATGTACCGCCGGGTTCACGCGTGGGAAAAACAATATATCCTTTCCCGCGCAGATATTCTACAAGCGGAGGGATATGTGACGTTTTGCCGGAGCCTTCTGGACCTTCGATGGTAATGAACATAAATTCAGGTTATGCCCACTTAAAATGAATTTCATCTTGGACATGAAGCCGCCAGCACGTTAAACTCGCATGCGAAACACGGATGACATTTCCCATTCGTTTTGCTTGGGTCTTGAATTCAGAATGTTTGAGTAGGCGGCGAATAAAGATTGCGGCTTCGGATTTTTCCACATCAAGATAAATTAAGCCATAACGTGCATGACACAACTGCGACTTGAAAAATCCATCGTCTCTTGTAAAGAAGGTTGGGCGGCGCAAGCCTTGCAGGAAAGAGATAATCTCATTGTCTTTCATGCCACTACGCCCAGTGTTGACTCCGATCTGTTTAATAGAAATACGCCAACTTTCTAGAAGTTGGCGTTGGCTTTTGGAGATATTCTCGTCCAGAATATTCATGTTGCGAGCGGTTCCAGTACAAATTCATCCGCGTGGTTCATGAAAGCTTGACTGGCTAGTTGAATAGCTTCCCGAATGGCTTCTTTGGTAACGCTGTTGTTCCATTCCTCGATAATCGTTTCCCACGCCATTCCGCTGGCCACTTGTTCAAGCACATCGGAGACCAGAACACGCGTTCCGCGAAAGGTTGGCTTGCCGTGAGAAATATCAGGATCTGTGACGATATAGCGACCCATAAATTGGGCCGTGGTTACTTTACTCATTGATGTTTCTCTTTACTCAAAAGTGATTATATCATTTCTCAAAAATGGGGATGTTGGATGTCTTACCTGAACCTTCAGGACCTACAAGGGTGATGAATATGAGGCAAGTATATAAGAAAACAAGTACACAAGTAAACGCGGGTGTACGTCTACCTGTATACTTGTATACCTGTTTACGTTCTTGCACTTATTCCCTAAAAATCCTCACATGCCGTCGCGGCTCTTTGCCATACGAATGACTCACCAGCTCCGCATTGCGCGCCATTTCATGTTGGAGTCTTCGCACGAGTGAAGGGCCGGGAGGCAAGTCGACCCAGCGCTCGCCGTTGAGCACCGCAGCAATCGCCTGCTTGGTTTGTTCCTTCACCCCATCCATATCACTCGACGTGAAATGTTCCTGTGAGAGATTGAACAAGTCGCTGAGGAATTGTTCCATCTGCCCAACTGTGTTGGCGCGGAGTACATAAATTGGCAGGCCGCGATGTTCGGCATCTACGATGGTCTGTTGGCGATCGCGGTAGTATGTCTTTAGCGTCACCAGAGCGTTGGCATCGCTTACATCTTTCACGATCACAGCCGGCACGCCCAGTCTCTTTGCAGCCTGCATGAGGCGGTTCCGCGCCACTCCGTGCGGATAAACTTTGATAGTCTGCATCGCGCCGCGGATGGGTTCAAAGCGCGGAGGTGTAGAAGGCGAAGTTTGGCCATTCGATGGATGTGAAGGCTCGATTGGTGAAACAGGCTGGCGTCCGCGCTGGGTTGTTTTCGTCTCTTTTGCATCCATTCTGGACCCGGTGGCTGGTGTTGCTTTCTCGATCTGAATTTTGCCTTTTTCGTCTCGCGTCCGAACCTCTGGAGCCAGAGGGAAGCCGCGTAACAAGGCATCCACCGAAGCCATGATGTCAAGATGAACGGAGAAACGATCACGAGTTTGAATCTCGATGAGCACATCAAACGTGGGCGGAGCGCGTCGTTCGAGGACTGTTTTCTGGGTACCGCGTCGCCGCGCTTCTTCGTCTGACAATGTGACCGCCTCTATCCCACCGACGAGATCACTCAGCGTTGGGTTGAGGAGCAAATTATCAAGCGTCTGACCATGCGCCGTACCAATCAGTTGCACACCACGTTCTGCAATCGTGCGCGCGGCTAGAGCCTCAAGCTCGCGCCCAATCTCATCGATGACGATAACTTCAGGATTATGATTCTCTACAGCTTCGATCATCACTTCATGTTGAAGCATGGGTTCACGCACTTGCATACGGCGCGCCTTGCCCACAGCGGGATGGGGCACATCACCATCACCGCCAATCTCATTGGATGTATCTACGATCACGACACGTTTTGTTTCAGCAAGAATGCGCGCGGCCTCACGTAGGAGAGTTGTTTTACCAACGCCCGGGCGACCCAGGATCAACACAGATTTACCGGATTCGATCATATCCTGAATGATATCGACTGTGCCATAGACGGCGCGACCAACTCGCAAGGTCAGCCCAACGACAGCACTTCGCCGGTTCCGGATGGCCGAGATGCGGTGTAGAGTCCGTTCGATGCCGGCGCGGTTATCCGCGTCGAAATCGCCGACACGCTCATCCACGTAGTCGATTTCAGAACGAGTTACTTCCGTCTCCCGCAGCTCGATCTCGCGATCTACAAAGCGTACAGTGGGGATACGCCCCAGGTCTAAAATGATCTCGAGCAGGTTCTCGCTATCATCTGCTTTTTCCACCGCATGGCGAATGTCGAGCGGAAGGACGTCGAGAAGAGCGTCGAGGTCGTCAGTTATTTTTAATTGAGTCATAGTTTTAGCAACCGATAAATAGGTAATTTGAAGGTAAAGGGAACACCCCTGAGTTACGTGCGCCGCCATATCCCTGTCTGCGCGGCTTACTGATCCTTAAATGGAGTTCACCATGGAAAAGTTCCTGCCTTTTCATTAGTCTAGGCCCATTATACGAGAAATAGGCTGCCCCCGCATTGGAATGTGATAATAGAATATTTTCTATTTTTCTTTTTCAATCCTATTTACCTGGGATGGCTGCACTCGTACCGCTGCAGGTTGAGCGGAGCGAACCGTTTGTTCCTCTTTCACCAGGTGTGCGAGATGTTTCACCATCACTGCCTGCCGGTCCGCGCCTTTTGCGCCTAAGTCTGCAAGTACAGGTTCAAGCCAGGCTTGATAAGAACGCACACAGACGTAAACTGGCTTACTGCGCCGGTCCGGCAATTTCGTAATGATAGATGCCAACTTTTCGCTTACGTTTGTCGCTTCGGGATGGATCAATGGGGACAAAACCATGCCATACACACCCTGCGTCAGGCTCACATAACACTTCTCGCCTTCGTTGCACATCCAGCCATTTGCAGACTTGGGTTGTGGCTCCATCGGTTGCAACAACGGGGGAACAATTTGATGATACAGACTCTGCACCGATGGCAAGTGCACAGACTTTACTTTCATCCAATCAAACTCCTGGCTGGCTTCCACGATATCAGAGACATCCCACATCCTCTGCCAGGCATACACTGAAAAACCCGATTTGCGTAATGAGACAAATGCAGCACTTAATTCGTCTACTTCTGCTAGCACATGGAACGCGCCCCAGCTCCCTGCTTGCGCAGAAAGATTATCGATGAGTCCGGGCAGGTCTGGGTGACTCAATTGGGAGGCAGGCGCCAGATAGAGCATTTTTGCAAACGTTTCATCTGGCGAATGAATGATTCCACCCACAACAGATTCTTTATTACCGTTTGCGATCGCGCCATAGATATGCCGTGCGGGGTTTACATAAGAGAGCAACCCTACTGCACCAAGCGGATTCCCGCGGGTCAATCTACGCGCGGTATCCAGCCCTACTGCTTCTTCTCGAAAGCTATAGAGGTACGGTAAATCAAGCAGTGCAAGGGGGCGAATTGACATAATTTGATGTTTTCTGTTCGTTCTGCAGTCCCACAGGCATGCTTCGCAATTGAGCTGCGGAACGAACGGTCAGTCTATTTATTTCTAATCACCAATTCTTCCTGTAATTTCATCGGATAGAATGAAAATGCCTTTTCCAATAATCCTTTCAGCTCCGCCAGAAGCGAATATCGCGGGTTGAATGTATAAGGACGCGTCCGCCCGGCTTCACGACTCACCAGGATACCGGCGGCTTCCAT
>Ga0081539_10006349_pt1 | contig 11388 bp, 11 predicted proteins | sample TabmetS4T2R2_FD_71023 | JGI IMG/M metagenome (GOLD analysis project Ga0081539, IMG submission 71023) | Tabebuia heterophylla rhizosphere microbial communities from the University of Puerto Rico - S4T2R2 | ecosystem: Host-associated > Plants > Roots > Rhizosphere ...
ACTTGTGCAGTTTAACACAAGCAGCGCCACACTTCAAACTGTTTGAGATACATTTCCGCGCTAAAGTCCTCATAGTGTATCCCATGAAAACCCAGGTCATGCGGCAAAAAAAGCACCTCTGACGAGGTGCTTCCCTGAACATTTTTCCGGTTTACTTCGGGTTCTCCATGTCAGGGATCGAACGATCATACATACCTGGCTCAGTCTGTTGGGGCGTTGCTTCTACACCCGGAGCTGTGCCGTCGATCAGCATCTCTTTGGTGAAGATGGCATCGTCGCGGTTCGTGAAGCTCAGGCGGTGCTCATGCCCAAGCTGAATCGCCTGTGTTGGGCAGGCATCTTCACAGTAGCCGCAAAAAATGCAGCGCAGCATGTTAATTTCGTAGGTCTTGGCGTAGCGTTCGCCGGGGCTGTAACGCTCCTCATCGGTGTTCTCCGCCGCCTCCACCCAGATCGCATCCGCCGGGCAAGCCGCCGCGCACAGCGAACAGCCAATGCATTTCTCCAAGCCATTTTCGTAACGACGCAAATGGTGCCGCCCCTTGTAACGGTCACGGAACTCGCGTTCCTGCTCCGGGTATTGAATCGTCACCGGCTCTTCGAGCACATGCTTGAAAGTAGTCGCAAATCCGCGCAGTACGTTCATCGAGTATCCTCCTACCTATCTTTAATTCCCACCCGACGTTGTCGCCTGATCGGAGTCCTGCTTCTCTTCTTCTGGTGCCAGCTTTGCTAGGTTATCCAATGCCTTCAGCGTAAAATCCCAGATCAGGAACGGCACCGCTAGCAAACCGCCAACCACCTGCAAGGCGTAGTAGCCAATGTTCTTGCTCTCGCCTGTGTAGAATGGGTCTTCCTCGACTGGAGCTTCGGGCTGCATTTGCAACTCGCCATTGCGGCGCAGGATCAGCAAGCCGCCGCCCACCACCAGCACAAAGAAAATGCCCGCCACAATTATGTACGCAAGCGACGACTGGAAAATGTCGCCGACCATCACTGCAACTGCCGTCCACATCACTGCAACCAGCGCCAGCGGCAGCATCACTTTCCAGCCAAAACCCATCAGGCGGTCATAGCGGATGCGGGGCAGCGTCGCGCGAATCCAGATCATAAATATCAGGAACAGCACGACTTTGCCCATCAGCACCACCGGACCGAGGAAGGGAATGTGCTGCACTATTCCAAAGCCGTCGTTATAACCGCCCAGGTACAGCGAGCAGATGATTACGCTGATGCCGATCATGCCCAGATATTCCGCCATCATGAACATGGCAAACTTCATACCGCTGTACTCGGTCATATACCCCTGCGTCAATTCCTGTTCGGCTTCCGGCAGGTCAAACGGCGCGCGATTCACTTCCGCCAAGAGCGCGATGAACAAAATCGCCGCAGCCAGCGGGTTCTGGAAGATGAACCACTGATAAATCAGCGTCTGGCTGTTGATGATGTCGCCAAGACTCATGCTGCCGACGATGATAATCGGCACTGCCATCGTCAAGCCGAGGCTCAACTCGTAGCTCAACATTTGCGCAGTTGCGCGCAAGCCGCCGAGCATCGCGTATTTATTGTTGCTCGCCCACCCTGCCAGCACCACGCCATACGTGCCAATACTGGTGATCGCCAGCAGCCACAGCACGCCCACGTTCGGGTCGGAAAGCCCCAACGGCACGTTGTACCAGAAGCCATCGAACCAGGGGATCAGTAGGTTCGGACCTAGCGGAATTACCGCTAGCACGATCAGTGTCGGCACCGTCTTCAGCAGCGGCGCGATCAGGTAAACCGGGCGGTCAGCGCCACTTGGGATAATATCCTCCTTGAAGATCAGCTTCACGCCGTCCGCCGCAGGTTGGAGCAAGCCCCAGGGACCCACGCGGTTCGGACCAGAACGCTGCTGGAAAAAGGCGATGAATTTACGTTCGAGCAGCGTCGTGTAGGCGAAGCCTGTTAGCACGATGAAGAAAAACAGCAGCGAAAAAATAATCGAGTGGAGGATACCGCAGCCCGCTCCATTGGGACCGTAGCACTGGCGCACCAATGCCGGGTCAACCCGGTTCGGGTCAAATATCCACGTCAGGACGTTGTTGGAAATTTGCAGCACCACCGCCCATAGCGGACCCGCCACCGAGAACGCCGCGAATCCGCCGAAGAACAGCGCCGCCAGCACTGCGCCAATCCGAAACTGCATTGTCGGCAGAGCAGGAATAAGCGCCACCGCGCCGAGGATCACAGCTAGCACCGCCAGCAACCCTTCGACCACTGGGTCGAAGTTGAAGATGATGCCAACCACAGAAAGGAACGTCAGCACGCCAATGATCACCGCCAGCGTCGCAGGAACGCGCAGCAGGCGATTGCTGGTTTGCGTGAACGTCACCAACCCGAAGACAGCACCTACTGCCGCTGCCGCCGCAAACCACCCCGAACCGAGGATCGGCGAATTCTCTGCAATCAGCAGCACAGGGACGAGCAGCAGCACGGTGATCACCCCGCCTGCGAGCAGCAGCAACCCTAGATTGATGAACGGCTGGAGCGCGTTCGGTTTCTGGTCTTGTGTTCCAGTTGCCATGTGGCTAGACCTTTCTCACTTCGCCCGTAGCAAGTGCCAGCGGCGTCGCAGTGCCGCTCAGGTGTCGCGGAAGCAGCACTGTGCCTTCTGGCGCTGCGCCGTTCACATGCGCGCGTGCCTGCACGGTACTTGCGCCCGCGCTCACCTGTACCAAGTCGCCATCCGCGATCTTCAATTTTGCCGCATCCGCCGCATTGATTTCGACGTAAGGCGCGGATGTACGTGGTGCCATCAACGCTTCAACGCTGGGGCGGAACGTCGCTTCAAGATCGTACAGGCGTACCGTCGGCACAACCAGAAGATTGCCTTTCGCCGTCTTCGGCGTGGCTGGCGCGCTTACTTCACTTGCCGCGATGCTCTGTCCATTGTCCGCTTCCGTTGGAATTTGAACGCCAATGCCGCCTGTATTCTTGTAGGCGGTGCCGCCGTAATACAGGTCATTCCCGCCCACATCTGGAATTTGGCGCGGCACTTTCGCCAGTTCATGATAGCGCGCGTTGGCAAACGCCGGAACGTTCTGCGCGATATCGTTCATCACCGCCGCCGCCGAAGCCTTCACGCGACCACGTCCCAACTGCTCGCCGACTCGACCAAGTGCCTGCCACACAGGCAGCGCCGAACCCATCGGGCCCTGCGCCGTGTAGAACCGCTGCACGCGCCGTTCGCCATTAGTGAACGAACCATCGCGCTCGGCAAAGCTCTGCACGGGCAGCGCAATCGTCGCGCGCTCGACCAGGTCGTCCGGGAACAGGCTCAGCACGATCAGCGTATCGACTTTATCCAGCCACGCAGCCGCGTTCGGGTCATCCGCCAGAATATCCGCCTGCGCCACAATCAGCACACTTGGCGGCGCTTGCATAATGTCTTCGGCAGCTTCAGGGCTGAAGCCCAGGTAGTGCAGCCCCATCGCGTTCGCGCCAGGCAGCACTGCCAGCAAACCATTGTTCGGCTTGCCCACGTGCCCGCTGTTGATTAGGAAATTCGCCGCAGCTTGCATCAGCGCGCGGCTGCCGTCGAAGGTCAAGCCTTCCGCGCCCGCAACAACAATCAGGTTGTTCGCGCCGCTCAGCTTGCCGGAGATTTCAGCGTCCATGCCAGTAATCACAGCCGCCGCCTGCCCAACTTCGTAACGCACCGTTGCGCTGGCGAAATCGTCCATCCGCGTCGCGCGCGTGTTTGCCACGACCACATACGCACCACGATCATGCGCCGATTTGATCCGCAAACGCCAGACCGGCGCTTCTTCTTCGAGGTCAGTGGCGATCACCAGAACTGCATCGCCTTTGCCCAGCGCACTCAGGTTCGTGCCCCTGCCCACGCCCACTTGCGCCACCAGTTCGATACCGCCATGCGTGGGTGCCCACGCGCCGAGGCGTGCATTCTCGCCGACCAGTTGTTTCAGCGTCCACAGGTCTTCGTTGGACATCTGCGTGCCAGCAATCGCAGCAATCTCGCCGCCGCTCTTGAGGGCATTTGCCACTGCTGTCAACGCTTCGCCCCAGGTCGATTGCGCCAGGTCGCCGCTGGCATTACGCACCATCGGGTACATCAGGCGCTCGTTGCTGCGCGTGAAATGATGTCCAAAGCGTCCCTTGTCGCAAATCCAGATTTCGTTCACTTCTTCGTTCTGGCGCGGCATCACCCGCTTGATCATCGCACGCCCATCAAAATCGCGGTCAAGCCGCGTGCTCAGGCTCGTATTGCAGCCTACCGGACAATGCGGGCAAATACTTGGCACGTTCGTCAGTTCCCAGGGGCGCGCGCCAAAGCGGAAGTCTGCTGTCGTCAGCGCGCCAACTGGGCAAATGTCCGTCGTGTTGCCGGAGAAGTAGCTATCGAAGCCAGGGTCGCTCACGGTGATGATCTGCAAGTCGCGCCCGCGCTCGTGGAACGCCAGCACATCGTCCCCTGCAATCTCCTCCTCGAAACGGATGCAGCGCGCGCATTGGATGCAGCGTTCTTCGTCCAGGAAAATCAGGTCGCCCAGCGGAACATGCTTATCCAGGTGCTTCTTATCCTGAAACACCATTCGGCTCGTGCCGGGACCAAATTCGAGGGTCTGGTTTTGCAGTGGGCATTCCCCGCCCTTGTCGCAAATTGGGCAGTCGAGCGGATGGCTCGTCAGCAGGAATTCGATCACGTTGCGGCGCGCATCCACCACTGGCTGGGTGTTCGTACGAATGACCAGCCCATCGCTCACGTTGGTTGTGCAGGCGGTTTGCAGCTTCGGCATCCAGCGAATTTGCGGGTTGCCGTTTTCGTCGAGCAGCACTTCGCCCGTCGCCCGGTCTTTGTTAATCGTCCCCATTTCCACCAGGCACATGCGGCACATACCGACCGGTTCCATCTTCGGGTGGTAACAGAAGACCGGAATATCGTTCCCTATCCATTTGGCGGCATCCACCAGATTGGTACCTTTGGGAACGTCGTATGCTTGGTCGTCAATGTAAATCTTGACTGTATCCGCCATTCAATCCTCCAAAAAGACCTCGCACCCGCTGCACGCTGGTCTTCGCCGTGTACTTGTCACTCACGCCAAATTGTGTGGCGCAAATACTTAATTTTAGCTGCCCAACTCTTTGACATCTAAATTATAGCGCGCGGCGCGGTAGAGCGCATCGCGCAAACCTGCCAGGGCGCGGTCTTGCAAGCTCTGCGCCACGACGCCCCAATCTTCATTCTCTACGCTCGCTGCCGCCAGTTCGTATCCCTTGCGGAAATCGGCAATCGCCCCGAACAGGTCACCCCGCGCCAGCAGCAGTTCGCCCCGTAACACGTAATTCGCCGGGGCATCGGGATGCGCTCTCACCGCCCAGTTCAGGTTATAGAGGCGCGTATCTCGCGAAAAAACGCCTAAAATACGCTGCCAGAAACTTGGAGGCGGTTGGTAAACGTACTCGTCCGGCTCTATGTACTCGCCATCTTCCCGGCGCAAAGGCTAATCTCCGGCAGGTTCAGGTTGAACTGCCGCCGCAGGTGTCACAGCAGCGGGTGCTCCGCCGCCAACGTGCGCCATGAAATCTTCCGGGAAATTCTTGATCGTCTCGATGACCGGATTCGCCGCAAAGTCCGCTAGCGCGCACAGCGTCACGCCCTGCATATTCTTGGCGATGTTATTGATCAGGTCAATGTCGCTTTCCTTGCCCTGCCCACTCATGATTCGGTCGAGCACCTTGTCCAGCCAGAATGTCCCTTCGCGGCAAGGCGTGCATTTGCCGCAGCTTTCGTGCTTGAAGAACTTGATCGCCTTCGAGGCAACCCAGGTAATATCCACCGTTTCGTCCATCACGATGATCGACGCCGAGCCAAGGATCGTGCCAGCTTTCGCCATATCCTCATACGTCAGCTTCGTATCCAGCACTTCGTCGGTTGCTCGCACAATCGGACCGGAGCCACCCGAAGGCAGAATCGCCTTGATTGCCTTACCATCCGGGATGCCGCCGCCATGCTCGAAGATCAGTTCACGGAAAGTCGTGCCCAGCGGCAGTTCGTAGTTCCCCGGCTTATTCACGTGCCCGCTCAGGCAGAATATTTTCGTGCCAGGGCTTTGCTCGGTGCCGATCTTCTTGTACTCAGCAGCGCCGTTCATCATGATCCAGGGAACGTTCGCCAACGTCTCGACGTTGTTCACCACCGTCGGCTCGCCGTACAAGCCACCGCCCTTGTTCGCCGGGAACGGGGGGCGCACGCGCGGCTGCCCCAGCTTGCCTTCTAGGCTGTTCAGCAGCGCGCTTTCCTCACCGCAGATGTAAGCGCCTGCGCCGAGGTGCGTATACAACCCGCACGACCAGTTCGTCCCGCCGATATTGTTCCCTGCCCAGCCGTCGGCATACGCTTCTTCGATGTGCTTGTCCAGTTCGTGCGCCAGGTCCCAGAACTCGCCGCGTAGGTAGATGTAGACCGCCGTCGCCTGAATCGCCCAAGCGCAGATCATCGCGCCTTCGATCAACTGGTGGGGGTTGTTTTCCAGAATTTGGCGATCTTTGAACGTCCCCGTCTCGCTCTCGTCCGCGTTCACCGTCACGTACTTGATCGGCTCATTCTGCGGAATGAAGCTCCACTTCACGCCGGTCGGGAAGCCCGCGCCACCGCGCCCGCGCAGGTTCGACGCCTTGACTTCGTCAATCACAGCTTTTGGGTCCATCGACAGGGCTTTCTTCAGCCCCTCATAGCCGCCGTTCTGGACGTAAATGTCGTATTGATGGATGTTTGGAACATCCTTTTCGCGGTAGAGAATGTTTGGGTACGCCATAAAGTTTGTCCTGATTCACGAAGTGCTGAGTTGAAAAGTAATGAGTGATGAGTAACGAGTAAAAACTCATCACTCATTACTCTATTACTTCTTTTCTGCTGCCGCTTCTGCACGCCACTGGTCGAGCAGCACTTTCATCTTGTCCATATCCAGGTTCTCATAGAAATGGAAGTTGCACTGGAGCATCGGCGCTTTGTCGCACGCCGCTAAACACATCACGTGCTCCACCGTGAACAGACCGTCTTCCGTCGTGCCGCCCTCGTCCACGCCGAGGTGCTCTTTCAGCTCCTCATGGAACTTTTCCGCTCCGCGCAGCGCGCAGGCAAGGTCAGTGCAGACCTGAAGCCAGTATTTGCCCTTCGGCTTCTCGGAATACATCGTATAGAAACCAGCAACCGACTTGACCTGAGTCGGGTCCATATCGCAGAGTTCCGCGACTTCAAGAATCGACTCCGGCGTCACCCAGCCGTATTCCTCCTGGGCGACGTAGAGCAGCGCCATCACCGCCGAACGCTTGTCGGGGTACTTGGCGAAAGTCTTTTCGATGCGCTCTGCGTATTTCTCTGCGATCATAAGAAGTATCCTGTGAGTACAGAGCACCAAGTGCCAAATGCTGAGCCTTTTCTCGGTACTCAGCACTCAGCACTCAGTACTATCTTTTACCTATCGCTGTCGCCCAGCACGATGTCCACGCTGCCGATGATCCCCACTAAGTCAGCGATCATATGCCCCTGCGAAATCACGCCCAACGCGCTGATGTGCATGAACGACGGCGTCTTGAAGTGGACACGGCGCGGCTTGTTCCCGCCCGTGCCATGCAGGTAACAACCAATCTCGCCACGTGGGCTTTCGATGGCGACGTAAACTTCTTCGTCCGGCGCGGGAAAACCTTCTGTCCACAGCTTGAAGTGATGAATCACTGCTTCCATGCTCCCGCCCAGTTCGGCGCGCGGTGGCGGCACGAATTTGCGGTTAGTCGAACGGAACGGACCGCCTGGCAGCTTATCTACTGCCTGCCGAATGATCTTCAGGCTTTCGCGCAGTTCCTGCACGCGAACCAAGAAGCGATCGTACACGTCACCGTGCTCGCCCAGCGGTACATTGAAGTTGTACTGCTCGTATCCGCTGTAGGGCTGCGCCTTGCGAATATCCCAGTTCACGCCGCTCCCGCGCAAGCTCGGACCGCTCATGCCCAGCGCCATCGCATCTTCCGGCTCGACCACGCCAATCCCCTGCGTGCGGTCGATCCAGATCGGGTTGTTAGTCAGGAGCGTTTCGTAATCGTCAATCTTCGCAGGGAAGTAGTCGAGGAACTTATTCAGCGCAGGCAGGAACTCTGCCGGGAGGTCACGCCAAACGCCACCGGGACGCATATAGCTGCCCATCATGCGCTGCCCGGAGAGCATCTCGAACATGTCGAGGACAAATTCGCGCTCGCGGAAACAATACAGAAACACGCTCATCGCACCCATGTCCATCGCGTGCGTGCCCAGCCAGACCAGGTGGCTGTTGATGCGCGTCAGTTCCAGGCAAATCACGCGGATCGCCTGCGCGCGCTCCGGCACATCCAGCCCGACCAGCTTTTCGATTGCCATGCAGAACACGGTGTTGTTCGACATCGGCGCGAGGTAGTCCATCCGGTCGGTCAACGTGACCGCTTTTTCGTAGGACTTGCTCTCGATATTCTTCTCGATGCCGGTATGCAGGTAGCCAATATCCGGCAGGCAGGTGACGATTTCCTCGCCGTCCAGTTCCAGCAAAAGCCTCAGTACACCATGTGTACTAGGATGATGCGGTCCAAGGTTCAGCAGCAGCGTTTCGCCCGTCATCGCCCGGTCGGAAACCAAGCCGCGTAGCGCCTCGACGCTGCCCTGCCATTCTTCTGGCGCTTGTGCTGGTACAGGTACGGGTGTCAGTGTCATGATCTACGCTCTCGCTACTCTTTCGCGTATGGTTTAGACTTGTTGATCTCGTCCTTATTGAACGAGAACATAACCGTTTCGTATCCCAAAGGATAGTCACGGCGGTGTGGGTGTCCTTCCCAGTCATCCGGCAGTAGCACCCGGCGCAGGTCAGGGTGTCCCTTGAAGTTGATACCCATCATGTCGTAGATTTCGCGCTCCAGCCATTCAGCCGCCCGCCACACTACTGTAACCGTCGGCACGGTTGGAGCATCTTCCGGCAGGTACACTTTCAGCCGAAGGCGGCGGTTGTACAGCATCGAATACAGGTGGTAGCACACGCCAAAACGACCGGGGCGGTTGTAGTCCGGGTAGTAATCCACCGCGCTGATGTCCGAAAGGAAGTTGAACACAAGTCCTTTCGTATCGCGCAAATAACGGGCAAAAGCAACGATCTTCTCAGGCTTGATAATCAGCGTCGTCTCGTCGCGGAACAAATGCACATCTAGCAGAGAATCCGGCATAGCCTCTCGAATGGCTTCCACCGGGTCAAGTGCGGCAGGAATCTGCATGATCAGTCCTTAGTCGTTAATGGTTTCAAGGACGCGCTCGCCACGTACCTTTTCATGCAGAGTCAGAATTCCGTGAATCAGCTGTTCCGGGCGGGGCGGGCAGCCCGCGACGTATACATCGACTGGGATGATTTCGTCCACCCCTTGCACCACAGCATAGTTGTTATACACACCGCCACACGAAGCACAGTCGCCCATCGACAACACCCACTTTGGTGACGCCATCTGGTCATACAACTGCCGAATGACCGGAGCCATCTTGCGCGTCACCCGCCCCGCAACGATGATCAAATCGCTCTGGCGCGGGCTGGCACGGTTCAGCTCCATGCCGAAGCGCGACAGGTCATAGTTGGATGCCTGTGTGCTCATCATTTCAATCGCACAGCACGCCAGCCCGAACAGGAGAGGCCACATCGCGCCGGTGCGCGCCCAGTTCACAGCTTCATCGAGCGAGGTGGTCACCACGCCCAGATTGCCCATCTTCGATGATATTACTCCCATTCTAACGCTCCCACTTTCCACTCATAAATCAGTCCGACTGTCAGAATAGTGATAAATACTGCCATAGCAATAAACGCATACAACCCCATCCCCCGAAACACCACCGCCCAGGGGAGGAAAAAGATCACTTCAATGTCAAACAGGATGAAGATCACCGCAACTAGGTAAAAACGCACCGGGTATCGGCGGTTGGCGGGACCAATCGGCTTCATGCCGCTTTCGTAGGGCGCAGTCTTGCGGGAGGTCGGTCGCCAGGGACCGAACAGCCGCGAAATCACCAGAATCAGGCTCGTGACCAACACCGAAACCACCAGCAGCGCGGCGATGGGTGCAAACTCTTGAAGCGCCATAGTTCAACCCTGAATGAGATACAAACCGATGTGAAAACCGTTTGTACAAATTGGATCAATTAACCTAAACACAGATTAACACACCGCCAAAGGGGTGTCAAGAACAGGAGGTAACTTTCAAATGGTACTTTTGAGGCGGAGTCTTATCCATAAAATAAACGAAGGGCGACCATAGTCGCCCTTCGCTGAAACGTGAATATTTGGCACAAATTTAGTAGCTGCCGCTGTCGAATACCTGCGGCGGCTCGCCGGAGAAAGCATCGTACTTGCCGTGTGGGCAGCCTTCAAAGGCGAAGTAGTACGCCTTGCCATCCGTGAACCAGCCACTGACCAACATCCGCCCGTCCGGTGCAGTACCAACTGAACCCCATGTGCCGCTCGCCGTGCCACCGTTTTCCACGCTGAACAGTGGTGCGCCGTTCACGTCGAAGCCATTCAACGTCGTGCCGTCACAGTAGAGAATGATCGGAGCCGCCTGCTGACCATTGATGCGTCCGTCCACTAACATCGGGTTGCCGCCGCCAACCACTGTGATGGTCAGGGTATATGGACCGGTTGCCGAGCCAAAGCCGTCAGCGCGGAAGGTGTAGGTGCCAGTCACCGGTGCCACGAAGATCACGCGCGAACTGTCGAAGGCATCGCACTCAACACCATTGGGATCATCGTCCAAGCCAAAACCGTCGTCGTTATAAAAATCTGCATTGATCGTATCCGACGAATCACTGCCGGGATTGTAAACGCTCAGTACCGGGTCGAGTGGACGGCTGACGCCATCAAAATCGCAGACAAGTGTTGCGGTGATTTGGTCGCCGCCCGTAAGCTCCATCAGATACAGATCATACTGAGCGCCGCTGGCGATGTTGCCGGAAAAAGTAGTAGTGTTGCTGACGGCGAAAGCAGAGGACACCAGCATCAATAAAGTTGCTAGCACTCCAACCAGTACAAAATTACTCAAACTTCTATGAGTCTTCATTGCCTTTTGCTCCTGTTCCTTAGCTGAACTTCAATTGAGACAAAATTCGAAATCATCCACTTGCTAACACTCACTCAATCTTTATGTCGCTCTATCCTTTGTCGAAGGGTCGTAAATAGCTTTTGAATCATTAAAGAAACAATAAAAGTATAGTGCCGAAAATATAGTCTCAAAAATGAAGATATTCAGGAATAAGGTCGGCTAGCCGATGCGGTAGCCTGTGCGTTGAAGATCGTAAGCGCGTTCGTGCAAGTCGAGGATGTCCTGCACCACTAG
>Ga0081539_10006350_pt1 | contig 11387 bp, 8 predicted proteins | sample TabmetS4T2R2_FD_71023 | JGI IMG/M metagenome (GOLD analysis project Ga0081539, IMG submission 71023) | Tabebuia heterophylla rhizosphere microbial communities from the University of Puerto Rico - S4T2R2 | ecosystem: Host-associated > Plants > Roots > Rhizosphere ...
GACGTCGCGCGCCAGCTCCCGCCGCCGGTCGGTCAGCCAGCGCTCGACGTCGTCGAACCGTTCGGTGCCGAACAGCCGCTGAAGCATCGCGCGGCGCTCGTCGGCGGTGGCCCGCAGGAACGCCGCGAACTCGCCCTGCGGCAGCAGCACGAGCTTCGTGAACTGCTCGACGCCGAGGCCGAGCAGCCGCTGCAGCAGGTCGCCGGCCTCGTCGGCGCGCTGTGTGACGGCGACCCACTCGCCGTCCTTGAGCTCCCGCAGCAGCGCCCGGGCCGGCTCGCGCGTCGTCCCGGACCCGCGGCGCTTCGGCCGGCGCCACTCGGGGGAGCGGCTGATCTCCAGCCGCCGGCCGCCGACGGAGAACTCGCAGACGACGCCGGGCGCGGCGCCGGGCGGCGCGTGGTCGCTGCGCAGCGCCGTCCGGAACGCGCGCCGGCTGCCCGGCACCGAGCCGTAGAGGGCGAAGCAGACGGCGTCGAGCACGCTGGTCTTGCCGGCGCCGGTCGGCCCATGCATGAGGAACAGGCCGCCCTCGGCGAGGCGGTCGAAGTCGACGGTCTCGGTGCCCGCGAAGGGACCGAACGCGGTGACCGTCAGCCGGTGCAGCCTCACGCCGGCCGCACCGCCTCGGCGGCCGGCGCGTCCAGCCCCTCGAGCCCGTCGAGGCGTTCCTGGCCGGCGGCCTCGGCGTCGCGGTCGGCGCGCCGGCGCGGCGCTCCGGCCTCGATCTCGGCCAGCAGGCCCGCCTCGAGCGCCTCGCGGAACAGCGCCGACTCGGCCTCGGACGCCGGCCGGCCGCCGCGCACGTGCTCCAGGAAGCCGCAGCACACCTCGACGTCGCCGCGGCCGCCGATCCGGGCCGCGTAGCCGTCGTCCGCCCGCTCGTCGCTCGCGGCCGCGGCCGGCTCCAGCCGCAGCTCCAGCGTGTGCGGGAAGCGGCGCCGCACCTGCTCCATCGGCGCCGAGGGCCGGACGGCGTCGGTGAGCACCACCTGGCACCAGGCGCCCTCGGCCGCGGCCAGCTTCGGGTCGGCCAGCAGGTCGTCGAGCGTGCCGCGGAGGCGGGCGAGCGGCCGCGGCACCGGGGCGTCCACCGGCTCCACGGCCTCGACGCCGTCGCGGCCGAGCGCGACCAGCCAGCAGCCCTTGGTGTGACCGGCCTCGGAGAACGAGTACGCGAGCGGCGACCCGGCGTACCGCACCGACGGCGCGAGCGTCTGGCGCCCGTGCAGGTGCCCGAGCGCCACGTAGTCGACGCCGTCGAACACCCCGACCGGCGCGCTGACGACGCCGCCGACCGCCAGCTCGCGCTCGCTGTCGCTGGGCGCGCCGCCGGCGAGGAACGCGTGCGCCGCGACCACGGACCGGGTGCCGGCCGGGCGGCCCGCGAGGTCGGCGCGGACGCGGTCGGCCGCGGCGGCCAGGACGGCGGCGTGCGTGCGCTCGGCGCCGAGGACGTCGGCGGTCAGCGCCGGCTCCAGGTACGGCAGCGGGTAGACCGCGACGTCGCCGTGCTCGTCGGCCAGCAGCACCGGGTCCCCGACGCGGGCGGGATCCGTGCGCAGGTGGATCCCGGACCGCGCGAGCACCCCCGAGAGGAACCCGAGCCGGACCGCGGAGTCGTGGTTGCCGCTGGAGACGACGACGGTGACGCCGAGGTCGACCAGGCGCTCCAGCGTCTCGTTGAGCAGGGCGACGGCGTCGACGCCCGGCAGCGCGCGGTCGTACACGTCGCCGGCGACGACGACGGCGTCCACCCGCTCGGCGCGCGCGACGGCCACGACGTCGTCCAGCACGGCCGCCTGCGCCGCGAGCAGGTCCACACGGTGGAAGGACCGGCCGAGGTGCCAGTCCGAGGTGTGGAGGATGCGCACGCGAAGGAATCTAGGCAAGGCCTCCGACGATCTCGGGGAGGACGCGCGGCGGCCGTCCGGATCGGCCCGATGGGTCGGGGTTCGGGGCAGGAATGCCCGAGGTCACCTCATGTCTGGCCGGGGGCCCGGGAGTGTGGTTTCTTCTATGAATGGGAGACGAGGTCTCGTCGAGTCACTTCACGCGCGAGGAGCGCCAGCGCTACCGCGAGAAGGTGCGGCTCTGCCTCGACGTGTTCGAGCGCATGCTCACCTCGCCGGACGTGACGTTCGAGAGCGAGAACCCGCTCACCGGGCTCGAGATGGAGCTCAACCTCGTCGGGGCCGACTGGATGCCGGCCCTGGTCAACACCGAGGTGCTGCAGGAGATCGCCGACCCGAACTACCAGACCGAGCTCGGCGCCTACAACATCGAGCTCAACGTCGAGCCGCGGCGGCTGCCGGACCTCCAGCTCCTGGAGGCCGACCTGCGGGCCAGCCTCAACGCCGCGGAGAAGAAGGCCAACGGGATCGGCGCGTCGATCGTCATGGTCGGCATCCTGCCCACCGTGATGTCGGAGCACCTGCAGCGCGAGGGCTGGATGAGCCCGTCGGCGCGGTACCAGGCGCTCAACGACTCGATCCTGACGGCGCGCGGCGAGGACGTGCACCTCGACATCCACGGCGTCGAGCGGCTGTCGACGTACTTCCAGACGCTCGCGCCCGAGTCGGCGTGCACCAGCGTCCAGCTCCACGTCCAGGTCGACCCGCAGCACTTCGCGCCGACGTGGAACGCGGCGCAGGTGCTGGCCGGCCCGCAGGTCGCCGTCGGCGCGAACTCGCCGTACTTCTTCGGCCGTGAGCTGTGCCGCGAGACGCGGATCGACCTGTTCCAGCAGGCCACCGACACCCGGCCGCCGGAGCTGCGCAACCAGGGCGTCCGGCCGCGGGTGTGGTTCGGCGAGCGCTGGATCACGTCGATCTTCGACCTGTTCGAGGAGAACGTGCGGTACTTCCCGGCCCTGCTGCCGGAGGTCACCGACGAGGACCCGGTCGCCGTCCTCGAGTCGGGGAGCGCGCCGCGGCTGCAGGAGCTGCGGCTGCACAACGGCACGATCTACCGCTGGAACCGGCCGATCTACGCCGTGGTGGACGGCTACCCGCACGTGCGGGTCGAGAACCGGGTGCTGCCGGCCGGGCCGACGGTGCTCGACGTCGTCGCCAACGCGGCGTTCTTCCACGGCGCGCTGATCGCGCTGGTCGGGGACGAGCGGCCGGTGTGGTCGAAGATGACGTTCCCGACCGCGGAGGAGAACTTCGCCCACTGCCACCGGCACGGGCTCGACGCGACCGTGTACTGGCCGGGCCTCGGCGAGGTGACCGTGGACGAGCTCGTGCTGCGGCGGCTGCTGCCGCTCGCGCACGAGGGGCTGGCCGCGGCCGGCGTCGCGGCCGACCTCCGCGACCGGTACCTGGGCATCGTCGAGCAGCGGGTGAAGTCCGGTCGCAACGGCGCCGCCTGGCAGGTGGCGACGGTCCGGGCCCTGGAGGCGCGCGGCGCCGACCGGATGAGCGCCCTGGTCGGGATGGTGGAGCGGTACTGCGAGGGGATGCACGGCAACCAGCCGGTGCACACCTGGGAGATCCCGGGCTGACCGGAGCTCGCCGCCCGGTGGTAGAAAGTCAGACCAATCCGGGGAGCCGTGGGCTGCGAACAATGCTCATGAGCATCGAACCGGCGAGCCTTGCCGCTTCCGAGGGACGGGGGTGACCGCCATGGCGGCGCGACGGCTCCGGTGGGCCGGCGGCCAGGGGGCCGTGGGCGACCCGCCGGCGACCGGTCCGCGGGTCGTGGTCGCGGGCGGCGACGCGCCGCTGCCGACGCAGACGCTGGACGCCGTCCTCGAGCGCGTCGCGCGCGGGGACGAGGCGGCGTTCGAGGAGCTCTACGACCGCATGGCCGGCACGGTCTTCGGCCTGGCCCGCAGCGTGCTGCGCGACCCGCACCAGGCGGAGGAGGTCGCGCAGGAGGTACTGCTGGAGGTCTGGCGGACGGCGTCCCGGTTCGAGGCCGCCCGCGGGTCGGCCAAGACCTGGATCTGCACGATGGCGCACCGCCGCGCCGTCGACCGTGTCCGCAGCTCTCAGGCCGCCCGCGCGCGGGAGGCCACGGTCGGCGCCGCCCAGACCGAGCGCGACTACGACGTCGTCGTCGAGCGGGTCGAGACCCGGCTGGAGGCCGAGCGGGTGCGGCACTGCCTCGAGGGGTTGACCGTGCGGCAGAAGGACGCCGTCACGCTCGCCTACTACGGGGGACACTCGTACGCGCAGGTCGCGACGCTCCTCAAGCTGCCGCTGGGCACGGTGAAGACGCGCCTGCGCGACGGACTCATCCGGCTCCGTGACTGTTTGGGGGTGGGTTCGGATGACTGATCCGCATCTGCTCACCGGTGCCTACGCGCTCGACGCGCTCGACGACGTCGAGCGGGCCGGCGTCGAGCGGCACCTCCGCGACTGTCCCGAGTGCGCCACCGAGGTGGCGGAGTTCCACGAGGTCGGCGGCTGGCTGGCGGACGGCGTCGCGCTGCCCCCACCGCCGGAGCTGAAGGCGCGCGTGCTGGCGCAGGTCCGCGAGACCCGGCAGGAGTCGCCGGCCGGGGCCGCGCCGTCGTCCCGGCGTGTGCCGCGCGGGGTGCCGCGGCGGCCGCTGCTGGTGGCCGCGGCGGCGGTGCTGCTCGCGGGCACGGCGTCGCTGGGCGGGCTGGCGTGGCAGAGCCACGAGGCGGCGGTCGACGCGCGGCTGCAGGCGTCGCGGATCGCGTCGGTGATGACCGACCCGACGCGGACCGAGGCCTCGGCCCAGGTGGCCGGCGGCGGGACGGCGACGGTGGTGTCGGCCGGCGGGTCGGCGGTGTTCGCGGCGCACGACCTCAAGTCGCCCGGCAAGGGCAAGACCTACCAGCTGTGGGTGATCGGCGCGCCGAAAGACATCACGTCCGCGGGCCTGCTGGAGCTGCGCGACGGCGACACGCAGGCCTGGGTGGCCGACGTGGGCCGCGGCAAGAGCCTGGCGGTCTCGGTGGAACCATCGGGCGGCTCGAAGCAGCCGACAACCACCCCGGTCACGAACATCCCGATCGCGTAGCCGGTCCGGGGACGAAAGGGCCCAGCGGCACGGAGTGACACCGTGCCGCCGCCGACGTCCACGGTCGACGGCGTCGTTCCTCGGTTTCCCGCGGCCGGGACTGCGTCGTCCGCGGCAGGTCCGGTGAGTCCCACGCCCCGCGTGCTCTGCTCGACCCGGAGCGGCTGCTTGCCGCACGTCCGGCGCGGTTCGCCGGGGCTACTCGCCCCGAAAGCGGCGCACGAGCTCGTGGAGCAGCCTGACGCCGTGGCCGCCGGGCAGATACGAGGCCGCCATCGACTCCGCGTCGCCGTAGGCCGGACATGCCACCCCTGGTCGCGCAGTTCGGCCACGACCGCGTCCCTCCGGGCCCAGTGCGCCGCGGCGTCCCAGTCGCCGGCCCAGTCCGGCGCCGCCGGCCTGACCGGCAGGACGTTCCCGTCGTCGTCCACCGGAGGATCCGACCGGTTTCGCCGTGTGCCCGCCGTCCGGGTCGGTTGGGACTCGGGTGCGTCTCGGGTTCGTTGCGACCGGTCCTCCTCGTCGCCGTGACGAGGCACCATGGCCGTCATGGTCGACGTCGCTGCCCGCCTCGACACCCCGCGGCCCGGCTCGCCGCTGCGTGCGGCGTGGTTCGCGGCGACGTTCGGGCTGAGCGTCGCGGCGTTCGCCGTCACCATCGCCCTGGCGCCGGCGGGCGACGAGCAACCGGTCCGGGCACTCGGCTGGCTGCTGTTCACGGGCTCGGCGGTGCACGTCGCGGCGACCGGGTGGCTGTACACCGTGCCCGAGATCCGCGCCCACGTGCGCTCGCACCCGCGTCGCTACGTCACCGTCCCGGCGGCCCTCGTCGCCGGCACGGCCGCCGTCGCCGCCGTCCTGACGCCGGGGGCGTTCGCCTGGCTGCTGCTGCCGTTCTTCGCGTGGCAGTTCTTCCACTTCCAGAAGCAGAACCTCGGCATGGCGGCGCTGGCGGCCGTCGGGTTCGGCGCCGGGTCGCTGCGGGCGGGGGAGCGGCGCGCCATCGTCGCCGCCGGCTGCGCCGGCACCGCCGGCCTCCTGCTGCGCCCCGAGCTGCTCCAGCTCGACGTCGACCACCGGCTGGGCCTGCTGTTCCCGGTGGCGGGGCTGGTGTTCGCGGCGACGGTCGTCGCCGGCGTCGTCGCCGTCGGTCGGCGGCCGGCGGGGGAGCGGCCGTGGCAGTTCCTTGCCGGCTACGCGACGTCGCTGCTGTTCTTCGCGCCGGTGTTCGTCTTCGACTCGCCGTACCGGGCGGTGACCGGGATCGTGCTCGCACACGGCTACCAGTACCTGGTGATCCTGACGCTGCTCGCCGGCGCCCGCACGGTCGGCGGCTCGCGGGTGGTCGGCCCGGCGCTGCTGCTGAACGTCGCGCTGCTGGGCGGGCTGGCGCTGGCGGCGGCGTCCCACCTGCACGACGGCAGCGCCGGGGCCCGGGCGATCTACGGTTCGTACCTCGGCGTGACGATGGCGCACTTCGTGATCGACGCCGGCATCTGGCGGCTACGAGACGAGTTCCCGCGCCGGTTCCTCACCTCGCGACTGCCGTACCTGCTGGCCCGCCCAACGCCGTCACGGCGGGCGCCGTGACGGTCAGCCGCCGCCGCAGCCGCCGACCGCGCCGAAGGCGCCCATCGACGCCCACACCATGACGAGCAGCGCGATCATGCCTGCGGTGATGCCGAACGCGAGGAACCCGAGGGCGGCCGAGCCGCTGATCCACCGGCGCCGGCGCGCGGAGCGCCCGTGCTCGGTCGGCTCGGGGTGCTCGACCTCGTCGACGACGTCGAACCCAGGGACCTGCAGATCGCTCACGGGCCACCTCCTCGCGCCACGAGAGTACGGCGCGGAGGTCGCGGGGGCATCACTCCACGATCACATCTCCACACGACCAACCATCCACGGCAGGCAGGCCACACGCCTGCGTCGACCGGCACCCCGCGCACCGCGCGCCGGTGCCTCGTGCACCACGGAATCGGCACCTCGTCGGGCGCTCGTGGCATCTGGCGTGGCGCCGCGCCGGCTCGCCGGTCGCGGGGCGTGGCACCTCGCGATGGCTGTCAGGGGCACCTCGCGGTGGCGGTCACGGCACCTCACGCTCGCGGTTGCGGCACCTCGCCCCACCGCGGCTGCGCAGCGTGGCGACGGCCGGGCGCCGTCGTGCCGTAGGTTCGGCTCGTGTTCGACCCGCGTGACCCGGCGTTCCTCGCCGACCCGTACCCGGTGTTCGCCGAGCTCCGCGCCGCCGGACCGGTGCACCGGCACGACGGCCTGGGCCTGCACGTCGCCGTCTCGCACGCGGCGTGCGACGCCGTCCTCCGCGACCGGTCGCTCGGCCGCATCTGGCGGGACCGCGAGCCGGTGGCGGCGTTCGCGTCGTTCAACCTGCTGCACCGGACGTCGATGCTGGAGAGCGAGCCGCCCACCCACACCCGGCTGCGGCGGCTGGTCGCCGGCGCGTTCGGCCGTGGGCACGTCGAGCGGCTGCGGCGGACCGTCGACGAGCTCGCCGACGCCCTCGTCACCGACCTCGCCGCGCGGATCGCCGACGCCCCCGGAGGCGCCGCCGACCTCCTGGCCGCCGTCGCCGAGCCGCTGCCGGTCGAGGTGATCGCCGAGCTCATCGGCGTGCCGCCGGCGGACCGTCACCTGTTGCGGCCGTGGTCGAACGCCATCGTGAAGATGTACGAGTACGGCCTGCCCGAGGACCGGCAGGCGGCCGCCGAGCGCGCGGCGGGCGAGTTCGTGGCGTATCTCCGGGCCGTCGTCGCGGACCGCCGCGCGCGCCCGAGAGAGGACGACCTCGTCACCGACCTGGTGCAGGCGGCGGACGCCGGCGAGCGTCTGAGCGAGGACGAGGTCGTCGGCACCTGCGTATTGCTGCTGATGGCGGGGCACGAGGCGACGGTCAACGTGGTGGGGAACGGCGTCGTCGCGCTGCTGCGGCACCCGGACGAGTGGCGGCGCGTCGTCGCCGACCCGTCGCTCGTGCCGGCGGCGGGAGAGGAGATGATCCGGTACGACGCGCCGCTGCAGCTGTTCGAGCGGACGGCGACGCGCGACGTCGAGGTGGCGGGCACCGTCATCCCGGCCGGCGAGAAGGTGGCGGCGCTGCTGGGCGCGGCGAACCGGGACCCGGCGGCCTTCGACGGCCCGGACCGCTTCGACGCCGGCCGCGAGCGCAACCCGCACCTCGGGTTCGGCGCGGGCATCCACTTCTGCCTCGGGGCGCCGCTGGCGCGGATCGAGGTGCAGAGCGTGCTGGGCGCGCTGCGCCGCCGGCTGCCCGGGCTGGAGCTGGCGGAGGAGCCGGTGCGGCGCCCGGAGTTCGTCATCCGCGGCTTCACGACGCTGCCGGTGGCGGCAGGGCGGGCGCCGGCGGGCCGCACGTCGGGGGACTCCGCCGCGTGACGGCGCCCAGCGAAGCCGCCCCGGACCCGGCGGGCCGGAACGAGGACGAGTCTCCGTCGAGCAACCGCACGGCACCGGCCGTGCCGAGCCCCGGCGCGCACGCCTCGGCCGGTGGAGGCGCATCCGGGGTCGGCGGCGAGCCCGAGGTCGGCGACGCGGACGCGATGGGCGCAGCTGGGGCGGCAGCTCCGACCGGTGTGGAGTCGGGGGGTCGGATGCTCGCGGGGCGGCCTGCTGGTGGGACGGGGGCGCCGCGGCCGGTTGTCGCTGCGTGGGTTACCGCCCTCGGGCTCTTCGTGCTCGTCGGGGTCGCCGGCGAGTCGGCTGCCGAGCCGCCCCTGGGGGCGAGCACCGTGCACCCGCCGTGGGACCTCGGGCTCGGGCTGCCGCCCGCCGTCGTCGACGCCGCGCTCCTGGCGGCCTACCTGCTCGCGGCAGCGGCCGTGTGGCGCGCGCTGCGGGCGGTCGAGGACGGCTGGCGGCCTCGGCCACGCACCGTCGGCGTCGCAGCGGTGCTCGCGGTCGGTGCGCTCCTGCTGGTGCCGCCGTTCGGGTCCGCGGACCACCTCAGCTACGTCGCCTACGGCCGCATCGCCGCCGAGGGCGGCGACCCCTACGCCGTCGCCCCGGACGACTGGCCGCCCGGCGACCCGGTCGTGGACTCCGCCGAGGTGCCGTGGGACGACACCACCAGCGTCTACGGTCCGGTCGCCACCGCCGTGCAGGCAGCCGTCGCCGAGCTCGGCGGCGGGTCGCTGCGGGTCACGGTGTGGCTCTGGCAGCTGGTGGCCGGGGCGTCGTTCCTCGTCACGGGGCTGCTGCTCCACCGCAGGGCACGCGCGCCCGCGGCGCGCGCCCGAGTCGCTGTGCTCTGGACCCTGAACCCGCTGCTCCTCGGCGTCCTCGTCGCGGGTGCACACCTCGACGCCGTCAGCGCCTTGGCCGCCGTCGCCTGCCTCGCGCTCGGCGTCCGGGACGTCTCGTCGAGCCGGTTCGTGGCGATGCAACTCGCGGCCGGTCTCGCGCTGGGAGTCGCCGCCGGCAGCAAGCTGCCGTACGCGGCAGCCGGCGTCGCCGTGCTCTGGGCGCACCGCCGGCTGCCCAGGCTTCAGCAGGCCGTCGGCGCCGCGGCGCTGCTCGTCGGCGCGGCCGCCGTCCTTGTCCCCGCGCACCTGTGGGCCGGCCCGCACGTCTACGACCAGGCACGCGACGCCAGCCGCTTCACGTCCCTCGCCACGCCGTGGCGGCCGCTGGTCAACGCCGCGAGCGCCCTCGGTTGGGCAGGCGCGCGCGACGCCGTCCCCGTCGCCTTCGCCCTCGTCGCCCTCCTCACGTTGCTGGCGACGATCGGCCTGCTTCGCCCGCTGGCCCGCCGGGACCGGCAGGACGGCGCGTTGGCGCTGCTGGCGCTCGCCGTCGCCTACGTCGTCGCGGCGCCGTACGTGCTGCCGTGGTACGACGCCCTGATCTTCGCCCCCCTTGCCCTCGTGGCCGGCACGCTGCTGGACCGGCCGCTGCTCCTGCGCCTGACCGTGCTCGCCGTCGCGTACGTCCCCGGCCGGGCCGCCGGGGAGCCCTCAACCGTGAGCGACGCGCTGCTCGACCTGCGTCAGTTCGCGGCCCCCGTCGCGACCGCTGGGGTGCTCGTCTGGCTGCTGGTCACCGGGCTGCGCGCGCTGCGCCGCGAACCCGGCCACTGAGCGACCGCGAGCGGGCTGCGCAGCAGCACGACCGTGAGCCCGACCAGCGCGAGGCCGCGGGCCGCCATCGCGGTCCAGAGCATCCAGTTCGGCGCCGACCACAGCCAGGACCACTGCAGCCACAGCCAGATGTCCGTGACGGCGAAGATCGCCACCCACCTCGGCGGGACGCGCACGACCGCCAGGAACGGCAGCAGCCAGATGCCGTACTGCGGCGAGTCGACCCGGCCCAGCACGATGTAGCTCGTCACCATCGCGGCGCCGACCTGCACCCACGGGTACTCGGCGGCCGCCCGCCGACGCCGGAAGCCGTAGCCCACGATCGCCGCCCAACCCACGATCACGGCGAGCGCCGAGGCGCGGTTGACGGCGCTGAAGTCGGTCGGGCGGAAGAGCCAGTACCAGACGGAGTTCGTCGTCAGGTCGTTGAGGCGCACCGACTGCATGAGGTACGGCGCGAACCAGCCGTCGAAGTTGTTGATCATGAATGGCAGGTTGACCGCGAGAGCGGCCGCCACGGCGGCGCCCACGACCGCCAGCGCCGATCGGACGCGCCGAGTGGTCAGCAGGTGGACGACGAGCGGCAGCAACAGGAAGCCCGGCCAGATCTTCGCGCAGGCGCCGAGCGAGAACGCGACCGCGGCCAGCACCTGTTTCTCGCGCCGCCACGCCCAGAGGCCGAGCGCGGTGGCGGCCACGGGCAGGAGGTCCCAGTTGAGGAACGCGTACGCCGCGAGCTGCGGCGACGCTGCGAAGAGCAGGGCGCGGCGGCCCACGAGCCGGTAGAGGGCCAGCGAGGTGAGGAGGGCGAACGGTGTGAGGGCGATCGCCGTGTACACGAGGTAGCTCGCGTGGCTCTTGGCCGGGAGTGACGCCGCCCAGGCGAAGACGCCGGACAGCACCGGGTACTCGATCTGGCCCGCGCCGAGCTCGACCTTGATCAGCTCACCGTCGCGGTGCGTCTTCTTCGGGAGGCTGGAGTACGGCGCCTCGTGCGCGGCCATGTCGCGCTGGAACCACAGGGTCTGGATGTCGTTGTAGCAGGTCTTGGGCTGGTGACCCGGCGTCCATTCCGTGAGGCAGTACGACTTGAGAGCGGCCGCGACGACCAGGGTCGCCAGGGTGACGAGAAGGACGACGCCGAGCGTCACGTCCGCCCGGGCGAGGGACCGAAGGCGCTGGGCTGACGTCACGAGCCCCAGGGTAGGGGGGTGAACGAAGTTGCCCGGTACTCGGCTCCGGCGGGGGAGTGGGGGCGCGAGGAGGGTGGGCGACGGCGGG
>Ga0081539_10006351_pt1 | contig 11385 bp, 11 predicted proteins | sample TabmetS4T2R2_FD_71023 | JGI IMG/M metagenome (GOLD analysis project Ga0081539, IMG submission 71023) | Tabebuia heterophylla rhizosphere microbial communities from the University of Puerto Rico - S4T2R2 | ecosystem: Host-associated > Plants > Roots > Rhizosphere ...
GCCGCCACCGGCCAAGCAGCGATTCGTGATGTTGTAATTCCGCCTCCCACTCTCGCCGCCACTCGGCACGCAACCGGCGCGGCACCAGCCAGCTCACCAGCTTGATCAAGTTAAGCCATGGTCGCATCTGAAGCCTCCTTCCCCGCGCTCGTGCGATCGCCGCTTCATCCTTTCTCACCCGCGGGTTTGAGTTTGTGTTCGGGTTGCGAATCGAGCTGTTCGAGCAACCGAAAACGTTTGCGTGCCTCGACCAGCGCCTCGCCGCCCGCCTTCGTCACCTGGTAATACTTGCGCGCCGGACGTTGCTCCTGTTGCGCAATGCCCTCCTTCTCCCAACGGGAGACCGTCAAACCGGCATCCTCCAGACGCCGCAGCGCCGGATAGACTGTCCCGCTTGGCAGCCCTGTGAAGGTCATGACATCGAAGCCGTACTGATAACCGTTCTCGACCGCCTGTAAGATCAGCGCCATCGTGTATGAGAGATAACCTTTGCCCATGCTCTACCTCTTATCTTCCCTTTTAAAATGACTCTCGAATTAACGTTTGCAGTTACCTATACATATAATTATCTACATAGCCTTTTGTCAAGGAAAATTTCGTCTATTTTCATCTGACGAGATAATGGTGGTTGAGTTGCTGGAAGTGAAAGCGAAGAGTTAGGAGAAGATCGAGAAGAAGATGAGAGATGGATGAAGATTTCGAGAGTCGAGAATTGGCCGCTTAACCAAAAGAAAAGGCGCTACAACCGTGGGATGTCGTAGCGCCTGATATTTGTGGTTACCTTCCTCACCCCGGTAACCACTGACACCGTCAGTGGAATTAACCACCTGGTATCTCGTTGCCCCACCCATGCTAGAGCAATCACGGTGCCATAGAGCCCAAATCACAACCATTTACAAAAAGCCCTATAGATGCAGTCGTTTACAATTTAGCCATTAGTATCGTGATCAGATCGGATGATGCAATCCGAGTAATTCTTACAAGTTTGCTAGGAAGAAGTTTCACACAAGGGCGCAGGAATTCCAGATCCGCCGATAGAGTCCCGGCAAACGCCGTCGCGCAGAAATTTAAGGAAGAGAATTTTCTTCACGCCGGGTCTGAAAAGACCATTCCAAGGGGTGAATGAAAGCAAGAACGATGCGATCAATCGACCGATCCATACTGATGTCAGGGCTTGAGTAAGTCCCGGAACGAAGCTAGGATGCCTCTTGCATGACATCTCCGCACATCACTCTATTTAACTTCGATCTATCTTGCGACGATTCAGGGAATCCGGTTTATGACGCAAATATTGCAAGGCCACATGGTGGCACTTTTTGCTTTTGATATAGGATATGAAGTTTCACTCGAAAAACTGAGCGCGATGATGGCGACGACGCCGGTGCAACCGCTGTCGCGAAAGAAACAGACGCCCACCTACTTGCAATATACCAAGCCGCCGCAAATCCTTCATCTTGGGCTGACGTCCGGGCACTTCCCGGTCACAGGAACCATTCAGGCGACGATCTTCGACTTCGGCGCCGTCAGCATCTCTTATCGCTGGCCGCTCGTCCAGGGCCAGGGGATGCCGATCAATGAGCTGCCCAGGATCAGCCACGATCTCTACAATTTCAATCTGGAACCGCACGCCAAAGAGCAAGTCGAAGACCTCATGAAGAAGATTGCTCCGGCGATCGTGCGCCCGCGATTGGCCGATCTGGTTGAAGACTACTATCTCTTTGTCATCGAAGCTCTCGATCGACCGCTGAAAAGCGATGAATTGATGTCACAGTACCGATCGACGCTCGCCCAGACGCTTCGCTTTGAAATAGCGTCCCTCAGCCAGGCGCAACAGAGTGAGGCGCTCAGCCAGAGCATCTCCTATTATGAAAATGACCTTTGCCTGGTCGATTGGAATGCGGCGATCATCTATGACCGAGATTACGAGGACACGGCCAACGTGCTCGAGTTACTCAATGTCGAACTGCTCGAAGCCCGCTATATCGACAATCAACTGGACAAACGCATTGAGGATTACAGCAGTCTGGCCCGCAAAAGGCCGGAGCTGCCCCTCCCCTTGCGAAGACCTTATAAACAGGCGATCCAGGATCTGGCCGAGCTTCGATTTGAGTCATCATTGCTCTCCGAACGAGTGGACAATGCGCTCAAACTGGTCGGAGACCTCTATCTGGCCCGCCTCCATCTGGCCGCAGCCCAAAGATTCTATTTACAGGAATGGGATCGAATCATCTCGCGGAAATTGGAGATCATCTCGGACTTTTACCAACTGCTGACCGACCGCGTCCACACGGTGCAAAGTCAGACGTTGGAGGTGATCATTGTGGCGCTGATTATGGTTGAGCTGGTCTTGGCTTTCGTCGCGAAGTAAAGAGCAGACGAAGACGGCGGTCTGAAGGGCCTCTCCCGTCTTTCGTTCGTTGCGGCCTGTCTCGCTCAGGGCCGGGCCAGAAGCTTCTCTTCATAACGGAGGATGATCCCCCGATCGCCCACCGCCCAGCCGCGGCCCGGCGAGACGAAGAAGACGCCGCGAATTCGGCTGCCGCGCGTCACGAGATCGTTCTGCCAGGACATCCCGCCGTTGTCCGTGTGCATAAGCGCCGTATCGTGGACGACGGCCTCAGCGCCGCCCTCTCGTGGCGCCGAGGCGGCCATCCAACCATTTAAGGGATTGAGAAACTGTGTGCTGTGGACGGCGCGGCTCGGCGTTCGGTACTGCTGCCAGGTCTTGCCGCCGTCTCGCGTGTGGAGCGCAAAGAAGAAACGTCCCTCGCCATCCCACATTTCGCCGGTCACCGAACCGGTGTTGGTATCGGTAAAATGGACCGAGTGCAACTCCCCCGGAGTGAACCGGCCCGATGAGTGTTGTGTCTGAAGCGTCAGCGGAATCCGCTTGAACGTCTGTCCTCCATCGGTGGTCACAAACAACCCGCCGATATTGCTCCGCGCCCGCCCATAAAAATTGCCGACGATCCACCCATGGATGGGATCGAGGAAGAAGACATCACGAAATCCGAAGTTATAGGTCGATGATTCGACCGGCAATCCGATCAACTTCTCGATGCCTGAGACCTGGGTCCATTGCTCTCCCCCATCGGAAGTTTTTAACATAGTGGCGTTCTTGCCGACCGCCCAGCCGTTCTTGGCATCGGTAAAGTGCAGGCTCAACACATTCGGCAATGGCTTGTGCGTCCAGGTCCGGCCGCCATTGTTGGTGCTGAAGAAGACCGTCTCCACGCCGCCATCATCTTTGGCGCCTTTTTCGGCGGCCTCACCGAGCATCCACCCATTGTTCCAATCGGTAAAGTAAACGAAGTTGAGATCCGCGCTATCGCCGCTCAGCAACGGTTTCCAACTGCGGCCGCCGTCGGTCGTCCGATAGACCGCGCCGGCATCGCCCGCCGCCCATCCGGTCATCTCATCGACAAAATGAAGAGCCCGCAGATTCTTGTCGGTCGCGGTGCTGCGCCGGACGACTTTCCAACTGCTGTTGGTGACCGCGAAATCGACAATCGCATCAGCGACGGGAGGACTGGCGATCGCCGGGTCGAGATTGGTCGGAGTGGCAGAACTATTGGCAGCAAGGTCCGGTTGAAGCGCCGGAGCGCCTGACGATGGTTTTTCCGGCCGAGGCGCCGGAGCGCCTGACGATGGTTTTTCCGGTTCGACCGCAACCGCAACCGTTTCTTGAGTTCTCTTCTTCTCCGGCGGCGCCGGCGGTCTTCCCTGATTGATCCCTTTCCTGGGATCCGGAGCAGTTAAAGCGAGATATCTCTTCCCGTCGTTCTTCAGTTCGACCTTTTTATCCTCTGCCAGCGTGGGTGCCAGCGTGGGAAGTTCTGGTGGTACCGGCGGCTTGACGCTCGTGACAGATCGTTCCCGCGTCGCACCAGCTGCCGGGGGGATGGCCGCAGCGGCTTTCTCCGGCGGCTGCCCCTCATCAGATGACGCTTCTTTATCTGCCTGTTTTTTATCGAGCTTTGCCTGATTGGTCTTGGCCTCTTTAGCCTCTTTCAGAAATGCCCGAATACCGGATGGAGGCGGCGTGGCATTGTTGGGCAGAGCATCGTAATTGACGATAATGTATTCACTGAACAGCCCATTCTTGATCGCCTGATCGGCCAACGATTTAGCATCAGCTTGATGATTGAAACGCCCGATTCGAACACGATATCGCGTTCCCTTTCCGGGAACTTCAGCCTTGACCCAGTACGCCTCAACCCCCTTCGCCTTGAGATCGGTGACGATCGTTCGCGCCTCTGCTTCAGAGGGCGCGGACGCGATCTGGATCGAGAAGCCGTTGTTCTGCGCCCAGACCACTGCCGTCAAGCCCGTCACAGCTAAGCCCGTCACAGCTAATCCCGTCACAGCTAAGCCCGTCACAGCTAAGCCCGTCACAGCTAAGATCGAAGAAAGAAAACTTTTTAAAATCGTTTGTGGCACTCTCATCGCCGTCAGAAAGGTCGAGTTGGAAAAATGGGGGCGAAGTATCTGCAGAGAGGGGCACAGCTAACTGCCTGACTCTAAAATCATAGCACTATCTTCGCTGTTTTGTCGTCAAATTTTTGTCCATTTCTTAACTGGCACACAAAGCGTGACCCGGATAAAATGGGAATTGGTCGAGCAAGATGATGACGATGATGTTAGAATGTGACTATCGATGCAGCCCGATTAAGATCGCATAAATAATTATAGATCAAATTTCGATCTGCATGATTTAGTTTCGTCAATTGGAGGGAGGGATAATGAAGTTTTTTCTTAAACTAGACCCGGATCGATGGTCTTTGAGAAATAAAAGTCTCTTGATTTTATTTTTTATCTCACTGACCGCACTAATGTTTACTAGCTGCAACAAAAGCCCTGAGGTTTCAACCCAAGCAACCACTTCTCATGCTGATCATTCCGCCACGGCTGCTTCTCATACTGATCATTCCGCCGCGGCTGAGGCTGCGCCGACTCCGCGAGTCCCGGCGTTCTTTATGAGTACCGCAGAAGCGAAACCCTTGCCCCCGGTTCTCGACCCTGCCCAATTCAACGATCCTGTTATTTCCAAAGCTTATCGCTACGCGCAAGAGAATCCCGAACTCTACGCCCAGCAACCATGTTATTGCTACTGTGATTCCGGATTTGGACACCGCAGTCTGCTCGATTGTTATGCGAGCGATCATAGTGTCGGTTGCGCCCTCTGTCTCAAAGAGGGCCTCCTCGTCCATAAACTGCATCAAGAGGGTAAGAGCGCCACGGATATTCGCGATTTAATCGTCCGCGGCGAATGGAAGACCGTAAAACTGGAATAAGAATAGGAAAAGGATATTTGCATCTCCTTTGTAACCGCGGTTTGTTTTACAGTTATAACCAATAAGAACGGAACTATTAGATAATTATGAATGCACTCGGAATAGTTAAACGCCCCCAATTGGGTGGAGATGTGGACGCATATTGTGGTAAATGCAAAGAGATTCGCGAACACGTGATTGCGGCGCTCAGTCCGCAGGGCGTCATCGAGCGTGTCCAATGCCGCACTTGCCAAAGCAATCATCTATATCGTTCACGACCAACCAAAACCCCATCGACACGCACCTCGACCAGAGGGACGAAGAAGGATTCACTCTCTGCTCTCGAAGAGACAGGGCCGTTACGTTCCTATTCCATGCAGGAGCGTTTTGCGGTTGGTGATCGAGTTGAACATCCCAAGTTCGGCCTCGGCGTCGTCGTCGATGTCCGTTCGGGAAAGATCGATGTCAAGTTTGGCCGAGAGGTCAAAACCCTCATTCACGCCGGATGATGGAGTAAGAGAACGAGACCGCGAGAGGGCGAAGAGACCTGCTCCGCTCTCCCGCAGCTCTTATCTTTCCAGCGATCCTGAGAATCGCTGTTATCTTTCGATCTTCGTCCACGTCCCGCCCGCTTGAGCGCTCTTAGTGATCGCTTCGACGATGCAATTGGATTCAAAGCCGTCTTCAAATGTCGGAAATTGAATCTTGTCCTCGTCCGCAGACATTGAGCTTCCCTCAGCAATGAATGTATAGACATTTCGGAGCAGATTACGGAAGGCATCTGCCCAGGCTTCGCCATGTCCGCCGGGCAATGCGGCGTAATGGCTGATCGAGGGATCGAGCAATGATGGATCCTTCAGCAACCATCCATTCGGCTCGTTGCGGCGGCCGATCCACATCTCGTTCGGGCGCTCTTGTTTCCATCCGATGGATGCCTGGCGGCCATTGATCTCAATCTCCAGCCCGTTCTTGTGGCCGGCGCTGACCTGCGAGACCGAGAAAGTCCCCTTCATCCCGTTTTCAAACCGCAACAAGACGCTGGCGAAGTCCTCGGTCGTCACCGGATACTCGTCATACTCCTCTTTGCCGGTGGTCTGGGCGAAAGCCTCGCGCGAAGATTTCGGGCGTTGACGAGTCGGAAAGACGGTCGTGTATTCGGCCAGGACCTCGCTGATGCGTGTTCCATTCACGTAACCGATCAGGTCGCACCAGTGCGAACCGATATCCGCCACGCAACGTGAAGCGCCGCCCTCTTTCTCCAATCGCCAGTTGTAATCATTCGGAAAGAGCAACCAATCCTGGAGGTAGCCGCCGTGAACGAAATGGACCGGCCCCAAATCACCCCGCTTGATCATGACGCGGGCTTGCTGCATGAGAGGATTGTAGCGGTAATTGAAGGTGACGGCATGGACAATTCCCTTCTTCCGCGCCGCTTGCAGCATCGTCCTTGCATCGGCGGAATTGAGGGCGAGCGGTTTATCGGCAATGACGTGTTTTCCCCGCTCGATCGCCGCCATCGTCACCGGCAGGTGCATGTCGTTCGGCGTACAGTTATGAATGACTTCGACTTCGGGATCATCGAGCAAGGCCTCGTAGCTCCCATATGCCTTTCGGATGTTGAGTTTGGCGGCTTTGGCTGCGGCTGAAGCCTGAGAACTACCGGCAACCGCGATGACATCGACAAATCCCAGCCGCCGTGCGGCTTCAATATGATGCGGGCCAACGAATCCCGCGCCGATCAGAGCAGTCTTGACGGTTCGCATGATAGAACATCCCTTCGTTAAATTTTCTGATAGTTCCGATAATCCCGATAGTCCGGGGCACCAGGTCGAGGATCCTCCGTCCTTCCGGCGCTCCCAGGATCCCGATGGCTTATTTGTCGAGAGGTAGGATACCGCGTTTTAAGGCATATCGGACGAGATCCGCGTGATTTTGCAGACCGAGCTTGCGCATCAAATTCGCCCGATGGCCTTCAGCCGTGCGCGGGCTGATGAAGAGCTGGTTGGCGATCTCCGCGCTGGTGCGGCCCTCTGCCACAAGTTGCAAGACCTCACGCTCGCGAGTCGTCAATAGTTCATATGAATCGTCGGGGACCGATTCAACTCTTTGAGCATACAGTTCGACAGCCCGTTCGGAGAGCGGTGGGCTGAGATATCGCCGGCCGGCGTTCACTTCGCGCACGGCCTCGACCAGGTCCGACGCCTGCGAATCTTTGAGGACGTACCCGGAAGCCCCGTTCTTGAGCGCTTCCAGGACATATGCGTCATTGGTATACATCGAAAGAATAATAACTTTCGTTTGCGGCAAACTCTTCGTCACTTGCCTCGTGACCTCCAACCCATTCAATCCCGGCATCATGACATCTGTAATCAACACATCCGGTTTCAACCTCGTGGCCAAACGAACCGCCTCCAATCCATCTCCCGCCTCGCCGACCAGGTGAAAGTGCTGTTCACTCTCCAACAGCGACCGCAACCCTTGCCGCACGATGTGATGATCGTCAGCCAGCATGATATTTATCATCACTACTCCGCTCAACAACACAACAGCCAGTGCTCGTTTCGACAGCACTGGCTGCATCTTTCTTAAAACAAAACCATGGTCTGCGCCTGAGATCTCTCATCAGCCTTGAGGCGAAGCCTGTTTTTGTTGCGCTTCTGCCTGCTTTCTCTTTTGCAAGGCAGTAGCTTCAGTACTGATCTTTAACGCCATCTGATCGAACTCTTTGCGTTTCGCTTCTTCCTTGGTCAGTTTTTGGCGTTCGCGGTAGAGAAGCCCTTTGTAGAACATGGCCTCGACATACTCGGGGTCGACTTGCAAAGCTTTCTCGATATAGTCCAATCCTTTGGTGGTGCATTCCTCGGCCTTCTGCTTATCGGGCAGCGCCGCCGGATAGTCCATATTCCGGTAGTGGAACGGATCTTTCGCGGTCTTATCTTGATAGCGCGTGGTTTGATCGTAAGAGCAGTTCCAGTATTTGACGGCAATCGTGTAGTAGGTCGTGGCCTTGATCTCTTTCGTGGCACAGCTATCATCGGTCCGCTTCAACATCCAAGTGCGCCACTCATCAGTATTGTTGAGATCACTGTAGATGGTCGCGATATAGCTGATTGCATTATCCTTGGTGGCACAGGTGCCGGCCAGGCTGAGAGCTTTCTGGTAGACCTCAAGCGCGTTGTTGGCCAACTCCTTCTGTTTGTCTCCACTCTGTTCTTTATAATCCTTGACCAGTGTGGCGCCGTAGTACAACCAGGCGATCGAGTTGTTCGGATCAGTCTCGGTCGCCTCTCTAAAGAAGACCTGAGCCTGCTTGGTACGGCCTTGATTGTAGAGAATCGCTCCCTGATTGACCTTATCTTTGGCGAGTACTTTTCGGATGTACTCACAACCGGAGCTGAGAAGCGCCAGCGAGACAATCGCAGTGAATGTGAGCGCGGTGGTTAAATTACGGAGGAGTCTCATATTTACTAGGAATTCTCCCTGTCAAAATTGGTTTCCGAGAGGTGCGACATGACCGCGCTCTGATTGCGGCGTCGCAGATCAGACTCGAGGTTAAAGCGGGGTCGCCGTGAAACAACCCCGCTGCTGGATCGTGGAATAACCGGGCTATTGTTCGAGGTCCTCGATTTGAAGCCCGATTGGCTGGCCGCCGGCCTGCTTGACTGCATCAATGACCTTCACGACATCTCCATAAGGAACTGTCCTTGGTGCCTTGATGAAGACCGCCTTGCGATCAGCCGGACGACCATTGAGCGCTTGAAAGAGCCGGTCGCTCAGCGCTCCTACTCCATTCAAATCTTCGGTATTGAGCTTGTAAAGCTCTCCATTCTTCGGGACAGTTACTAACAGACTCAAAGGATCCGGAGGAACGTCCTTCATATTTTCAGGCGGTTTCTCCGGAATTTTCGCCTCGAACCGATGTGGCCGCTGCGGACTGATGATCATAAAGATAATCAGGAGCACTAATAGAACGTCAATCAAAGGCGTAACGTTGATATTAGGGGAGGCTTCAGTTGAGCCTCCTCCTCCACCCATTCCCATGACTTATCTCCTTCACAACAAACCGGCCGGCTATCCGCCGATTATCCGGTTAATGAGATTATTACTCGCCGGCCTTCTTCTTGTCAGCCACTAACCCGATTTGATCGATTCCCGCCTCACGAATCGCGTCAATGACATTGACCACTTCACCATAATTCACATTGGTCCCGCTCTTGATATAGACCACATGTGGATCACTCGGTTTGAGCGCCGTCATCCGGGTTTGGATGGTCTGAACCAGACGATCTTTGCCCTGCATGATGTCCCGGCCGACGTAATACACGCCATCTGATGGAATAGCAACAACCACTGCCGTATCTTTGACGATGTTCGGGTCTTCGTCCGGATTTTTACCTTTCGGGAGAGTGACCGCCACACCTGACTGAAGCAGTGGAGTGACAACCATAAAGATAATCAACAGTACCAACATAATGTCCACCATCGGTGTGACATTGATCTCGGAGGTCAATCCTCCGCTCGATCCGCCGCCGCCCATTCCCATAATTTCCTCCTAAATTTATTCAGCAAAGCTGACCATGCCGAAGCTGATGATGCCCTCGATCCGTCTCTCAACAGGCTTCCCACTCAGCAGGTTTCAAGCTTGGAACTGGGCATCCTCTTTCCAAGCTCGAAACCATCAAGCCAGACCACCTATTGTCAGGATTTTTTCACCACAGCTTACTTCTTGCCTCTTTGTTTCAGGAAGAAATCGATCAACTCGGCCGAGGAGTTATCCATTTCAACCACGAAGTTGTCGACTTTGCTGACGAAGTAGTTGAAGAGCCAGACGGCCGGCACGGCGACGGCCAGACCGACGGCGGTGGTGACAAGCGCCTCGGCGATACCGCCGGCGACGGCCGAGATACCTGCCGATTCAGCAGTGCGCATCCCGACGAATGCGTTGATGATGCCGAACACCGTTCCGAACAGGCCCACGAAGGGCGCGGTCGAACCGATCGTCGCCAACCCGGAGAGGCCGCGTTTGAACTCGGCGATCTTGATCGCCGAGGCACGCTGCAAGGCGCGTTTCGACGCATCGATCACTTCACCGGAAAGATCGTTCGAAAGCTGATGCGCGCGAAATTCCTGCAAGCCCGCATTGACGACCATCGCCAGGTGGCTCTTCTTATATTTATCGGAGAGGGTGATCGCCTCATCGATCTTCTGATTCCTCAGTGACGCCGCAACCTTCGGCGCGAACTCGCGCGACTGATTGCGCGCGGCGCTGAAGGTCAAGTACCGCTCGACCATGATCGCGATCGACCACATCGACATGATCAAGAGAATGATCAAGACGACTCGCGCGACCCACGACATACTGCGCCAAACGCCCATTGGCGAGAAGTCGAATGCCTGTGCTTCTCCTCCCTCCGCCATAAAGAAGGCGAAAGGAGCGATCGTTAACCAGATTTGGCTAAGCAAAATCATCATAATATCGAAATCCTCCAATTAGTGGTTACTGAACTGATTTGAAATTTTCCGATGCTATCGCGACGGCACCCCGCTTCATCCCATTTCCCTCGCGACGGCCCTCGCCACTTCACTCGCGTCGAAGGCGGTCACAATCTTAAAGACAGTATGCCGCAATTTTCATCGCTATAGACACCGCTCAGGGGCTAATGTTCCCTCTCAACTCGGCAGTTCTCGGCCCGTCTCCATTACATCTCTCTCGTACTTAGCCACGCGGCGCGCATTAAAATACGTGAAAGTCCTCTGCTGAGTCTCCGGCAACTATGGATACGTGCAGCCCTCTCCGGATGGATGCCTATTGCAACGTAAAGTTGAAGGTGAGAACACCCTGAACTTTCACCGGAACGCCTGACAGCTCCGTAGGTTTAAACATCCATTGTTTAGCGGCTTGTAAGGCGGCATCACGCAGGAGCGGGTGTCCGTTGACGACCTGGGCATCAATGACGCGACCCTCTTCCGAGATCGTGACCTGAACCAGGACTGCGCCCGCGGCGCGCGCGGCCTTGGCGATTGGCGGATATTGAGGTTGCACTCTCTTGAGCGCGCTCCCCTGCAAGACACCGCCCGAGACCTTAATCTGTTTCGGGACCGGCGTTGCTTC
>Ga0081539_10006352_pt1 | contig 11384 bp, 12 predicted proteins | sample TabmetS4T2R2_FD_71023 | JGI IMG/M metagenome (GOLD analysis project Ga0081539, IMG submission 71023) | Tabebuia heterophylla rhizosphere microbial communities from the University of Puerto Rico - S4T2R2 | ecosystem: Host-associated > Plants > Roots > Rhizosphere ...
GGGGTCCGCTGTGGCCGCGGGTGGGTCGGCGGCCGGCTCGGGCTCCGGTGCGGCCGGCGGGTCCGCCGCCGGCCGCGGCTCCGCTGTGGCCGCGGGTGGGTCGGCGGCCGGCTCGGGCTCCGCCTCGGCCGCTTCCGCGAGCTCGGCGGTCAGCGTGACCTTCGTCCCCCAGCCCGCGGGCTCGAGCTCCACCGTGCCGCGTGCGCGGTCGCCCTCCCAGGCGACGGTGGTCTCGGGCTCGAGTCGCGTGATGCGGATCTCGCCGAACTCGCCCAGGTGGCGGGCGAGGGCTTCGAGGTCCGACACCTCCGCCCACAGCTCGGGCGGGCTCTTGACGAGGGTCCTCTGGGCGCGTGGCTCTGGCATCGCAGCCCTCATTCGCCGTCGCCGCGCGCCACCCTGCCGACCTCTGCGGGGTTACGTCGCCTCGCAATCCGGCGCCCGAAGATCCTTGCGAAGGAGGAGCGTTCGTCCTGCGGAAGGACTATTGACGACGGGCAGTCGCAGCCCGTAGGGTCGGCCGCCAGCAGGTCCGGCTCGCCCCCGTGCACGGGCGGGCGACGGACGGGTCCAGGCATACAGCCCAATAGAGGGGGGCCTCTTGTCACATCGCACGAAAGCCGCGATCGCGGTTGCCATCGGCGTGCTCGCGATCCCAGCCGGCGCGTCGGCCGCGACCAGAAGCGTCGACATGGGAACGCCGCCCAGCGCCGGCAAGGCGCTTGGCAAGTACGGGGCGGACGCCAACGCGTTCTTCCCGCGCACCACCACGATCCACGTCGGCGACAAGGTCCGGTTCCTGCCGGTCGGGTTCCACAACCTCGACCTGCCCAAGAAGGGCGGCAAGGCGACCGCGCTGTTCGCCCCGAAGGGAACGGTCGCCGGCTCGGTCGATCCGGCAGGGGCGGCCTACTGGTTCAACGGCCTGCCGAACCTGCAGTTCAACCTGCCGGCGCTCGCGCCGACGGGATTCGGCAAGACGTTCAGCTACAGCGGCGCCAAGGGCGTCCAAAGCGGCCTTCCGGTGGCCCCGAAGCCCAAGCCGGTGACCGTGAAGTTCACGAAGGCCGGCTCGTACACCTACTACTGCGACATCCATCCCGGCATGAAGGCGACGGTCCAGGTCCGGGCGAAGTCCAAGTCGATCCCGTCGTCGAAGGGACACGCGCAGCGGATCAAGGACCAGGTCGCTGACGCGGTCGCCACCGCGAAGAAGCTGTCCACGCAGGTGCCGACCGGCAACACCGTCGACCTCGGCGTCGCCGGCAAGGGCGGAGTCGAGATCTTCGCGATGGTGCCCGCCGCGAAGACGGTTGCCGCTGGAACGACGCTGACCTTCGAGATGTCGACCGGACCCACCTACGAGGTTCACACCGCGACGTTCGGGCCGGGCAACATCGAGGACCCGAACGCGTACATCGGCAAGCTCGCCAAGAGCCTGGAGGGCGCGATCGACCCGGCCGCGCTCTACCCGAGCGATCAACCGCCGGGGATCGCCGCGCTGACTCCGACGCTGCACGGCATCGGGTTCTGGAACTCGGGCGCCCTGGATCGCAACAACGCCACGCCGTTGCCGGGGGCGTCCCAGGTGACGTTCACCACGCCGGGGACCTACACGTACTACTGCCTGATCCACCCGTTCATGAAGGGCACGGTCACGGTTCAGTGAGACGTCTGGCCACGATCGTGGCCGCCGTAGTTGGCGCGGGGGCGGTGGCTTCGGCCGCCGCCCCCGTCGCGTCGGGGGCCGTGCGCCAGTACTGGGTCGCGGCGGTCCCGGCGCCGACGTGGAACATGGCGCCCAACGAGCGCGACGCGATGGCCGGCACGATGCTCAGCCCGTCGCAGACCGTCTTCCCCACCGTGGTGTTCCGCCGCTACACGCCGCACTGGGGCCACCCGATCCGCAACGTGCCGTCGGGCTCGAGCAACCAGGACCTCATCCCGGGCCCGCTCCTGCGCGCCCGCGCCGGCGACCGCCTCTACGTGCACTTCAAGAACCTCGACACGCTCTACAAGCGCCCGCACTCGATGCACTTCCACGGCGTGCACTACAAGCCGAGCTCCGACGGCGCGTACCTGCCGGGCGTCTCGGGCCGCGACGCCGAGGTGATGCCGGGCCAGAGCTGGACCTACAAGCTGACCGCCGGGCACGACTCCGTCGGCGTGTGGCCATACCACGACCACTCGCCCTCGATGGAGGACTCGATCGCCGGCGGGATGTACGGAATGCTCTCGATCCTCGGGCGCGGCCAGAAGCGCCCCGACCGCGAGTTCGAGGTCGTGTTCGCCCCGATGGGCGATTACCAGACGATCGACGGCCGCGCCTTCGTCGGCAACACGCCGGTCTTCACGTCGATCGTCGGCCAGACCATCCAGTGGGACGTCATGGCGATGGGCTCCGAGCACCACACCTTCCACGTCCACGGCCATCGCTGGGTCGATCGCGATGGCCGCGACGTCGACACGCAGACGGTCGGGCCGGCCGAGACCTTCGCGATCCGCTGGCGCGAGGAGGACCCCGGCACGTGGCTGTACCACTGCCACGTCGAGAGCCACATGATGGCGGGGATGATCGGCACCTACCACGTGACGCGCCGATGAGGCGCGCCGCGCTCGCGATCGCCGCGGCGGCGCTGGCGCTCGGCGCGGCCACGGCGTCGGCGCAGATGGCCCACGATGGGCACGGGATGGACTCGGGGCCGGCCGCCGCGGTCTCGATGTCCGCTGACGCCTATGCGCCGGCCGAGGTCGACGTCCTCGCAGGCGACACCGTGCGCTGGAGCAACGACAGCGTCCGCGCCCACACGGTGAGCGCCGACGACGGCACCTGGACATCCGCGCGGATCGTGTCGAGCGACAGCTACAGCCACCGCTTCGACGACCCCGGATCGTTCAGCTACTACTGCAAGCTGCACGTGTTCATGCGCGGCGTCGTGCACGTCGAGCGGATCCTGCTCGACGCCCCCAAGGAGCCCGGCGCGCCCGGCCGCGCGTACGCGCTGCACGGCCGGGCCGCGCTGCCGGCGGACAGCCCGGTGACGATCGAGGCCGACGCGGGCGCCGGCTTCCAGCCCGTCGCGCAGACCACGGTCGGAGCCGACGGCGCCTTCGCCGCCGACGTCGTGCCGCAGGCCAGCGCGACCTACCGCGCCGTCTCCGGCAGCGACGCGAGCGCGCCCCAGCACCTGCTCGTGCTCGACCGAACGCTGGCGGCCAGCGGGCGCACCCGCGGGCACCGCGTGACCGTCATCGCCACCGTCGCGCCCGCCTCGCCGGGCGCCACCGTCGTCCTGCAGATGCGGCTGAAGCAGCGCTTCGGCTGGTGGCCGGTCGCACGGGCGAAGGTCGGCCGCGACTCGCGCGCGACGTTCCGCCTGCGCCTCGAGCACCGCTACCGCGCGCGTGCCGTCCTGACGCTCGCCGACGGCGCGACGCAGCTCGCTCTGAGCCGCACCGTGCACGTCGGGCCGCGCTGACCCTCGTCCTTGCGAACGAGCATCGATCGTTCGCAAGGAGCATTGACGCTGCTTCCTCGCGCGGCCTAGTGTCGGCACACCGCTCTCGCCCAATCGCGAGCGCGGCTCATCCCACATCTCCGACAGAGGGGGGCACCCTTGTCGAGTCGCTCCGCGACGGCGTTGCGCGCCGTCATCCATCGCCGCTGCCTCATCGCGCTCGCCGCGATCGGCACGGTGCTCGTCTTCGCCGCGGCCGCCGCGGCCGCGCCGACGGCGACCGTCTTCGCCAAGGCGGTCGACAACCCGCGCGGCCTGGCGCTCGGGCCCGACGGGACGCTGTACGTCGCCTCGGCCGGTCACGCCGGCCCGAAGTGCCTGGACAAGAAGAAGGAGGACTGCATCGGGCTCACCAGCCGGGTGCTCGCGTACTCGCCGGCCGGCGCCAAGCGCGTCGTCGCCAAGGGCCTGATATCGGGCGGCGGCGGCGACGGCTCGTTCACGGCGGGCGCCGACGCGGTCGCCGTCGGGCCCGATGGCCACATCTACACCGTCACCACGTCCGGCACCCCGAAGGACGTCGCCACGCTGCCCAAGAGCTTCCGCCCCGGGGCCGGGAAGCTCTTCGACGTCACACTCGGCACGCTCAACCCGCTGGCCGCGATCGACGCGTTCGAGTGGGCGCACAACAGCGACGGCGTCAAGGGCGACCGCAACTCGAACCCCTATGGCGTTCTCGCGCTCGCCGACCGCAAGATCGTCGCGGACGCCGGGGCCAACGCGATCCTGAGCGTCGACGGCGCCGGCACGGTCTCGCTGCTCGCGGTGATCCCGAAGAACGGCAAGAGCCAGCCGGTCCCGACGTCGCTGGCGCTCGGACCTGACGGCGCCGTCTACGTCGGCGAGCTGGCGCTCGGCGCCGGCAAGGGCAAGGCGCGCATCTGGCGCGTCCCCCTCGACGGCGCCGCGCAGACCGTCTTCGCCACCGGGTTCACTACGATCACCGGCCTCGCCTTCGCGCCGGACGGCTCGCTGTACGTGAGCGAGTTCACGCTGAACCCCAAGGCGTTCTCACCGAAGGGCGCGATCGTGCACCGGAAGGCCGACGGGACGACGACGACCTACAAGAAGTCGATCGCCTACCCGGCCGGCCTGGCCGTCGCACCCGACGGCGCCCTGTACGCCTCGAACAACTCGGTCCTGCCCGCCCACACGCCGAAGAGGAGCCCCTTCGGCGGGCACGGCGGCGAGATCCTGAAGATCACCGGGTTCTAGGAGGGCGCTGTGGCGGCGGCGCTACGGCTTGGCGACCATGAAGAAGATCGCCACGAGCACGAGCGCCGCCGCCACCAGCGAGACGGTGCGGACCTGGTCGGCCAGCTTCGAGTACTCGGGGCCGCCGCCGGTCTCGGCCAGCTCGGCGAGGCGCTTCTGGCGCGGGATGAAGTACGCGCCGGTGATGCCCATGAGCACGACGAGGATGAGCAGCGGGATCCCGACCCAGCTCTCGTCCCAGTAGTCGCGATCGCTGGCCAGGTAGACACCCGCGAGGAACGCCAGCGTCCCGGCCGGGGTGACGACCATGCGGGCCAGGCGCACCTGGGCGCGGTGGGCGGCCGCATCGCCGCGCGGCACGACGAGCGGGTAGGCGAACCAGCCGCCGAACGCGGCGACGACCGCCATCACGTGCACGGAGACGACGACGTCGTAGAAGAGGACCGCGGGCACCATGGCGGCGAACCTTATGGGCTGCGCGCCGCATGGGCGCCATCCGGCGCCTATGCACCGCGCCACCGCCCGGCGGCCCGAAACGACCGCTTGCCGAACATCTCCGCGCGCGCGACGGCAGTGCATACGGTCGCGTGACGATCACCCATCCCGACGAACTCGCGCTCGGCTCGGCCAGCCGCCTCCTCGAGCGCGGGCGCTACGAGGAGGCCGCGGACGTGCTCGCGGCGCTCGAACGCTCGCACGAGGTCGCCGGCGACGCCGTGGAGGTCGAGATCCTCGCCGCCGCGCGCCGGCTCTGCGTGGCCTGCCAGCACCACCGCGAGGAGCTCGAGGCCCAGAACCAGGCCGCCGCGGCCGCGGCCGGCATGGAGCGCCGCCTGCGCGACCGCCTCGGCGCGCTCCTCGATCTCGCCGCGACACGCTCGCTCATCGGCCCGCTCGAGCCGGCGGCGCCCGCGGCTCATGACGACGGCGACGCCCCGTCGGCGCCGGCCAAGGCGCACGACGTCCTCGCCGTCCAGTGCCTGGGGCAGTTCACCGTGATGCACGGGGAGCGCAGGCTCGAGCCGTGGCCCAACCGCCGCGCCAAGGCGGTGTTCAAGTACCTCGTCGTGCACCGCGAGCAGACCGTCGCGAAGGAGACCCTGATGGAGGTCTTCTGGCCCGACACCGAGGTGAGCGCCGCGCGCAACAACCTCAACGTCACCGTCCACGCCCTGCGGCGCTTCCTGCGCGACGGCCACTCGCGCGTCTCGCACGTGATGTTCCGCGATGGTTGCTACTTAATCGACCCGAGCCTGCCGGTCTGGGTCGATGCCGTCGAGTTCGAGCGGCTGGCCGACGCCGGCGAGCGCCACGAGCGCCTCGGCCGCCTTCCCGAGGCGGTCCGCGACCTGCACGCCGCCGAGGCGCTCTACCAGGGCGGCCTGTTCGACGACGACCCCTACGAGGAGTGGATGCAGGCCCGTCGCCGCGAGCTGCAGGACCGCTACGTCGGCGTCCTCGAGCGCCTCGGCGACCTGTATCGAGGAGTCGACGACGATCGCGCCTGCCTCGGCGTCGCGCGCAAGATCGTCGCCGTCGAGCCGTTCCGCGAATCCGCCCACCGCGAGCTCATGCGCTGCTACGCGCGCCAGGGCCAGCCGCACCTCGCCCTCCGACAGTACCTCGACTGCGCGGCCGCGCTCCAGGACGCTCTCGACACGCGGCCCGAGCCGCAGACCGTCGAGCTGTACGAGCAGATCCGCCGCCGCGAGCCGGTCTGAGCCCGCAACGTGCGGCCATTAACTGGCCGGTAATCGGCCGCTAAGCCGCCCTCCCTACGGTCGCCGTCGATCAGGGGCGGCACCGCGTGGAACTGGGGGGTCGCCGAACACATACCAGAGGAGATCTCGTGGCAACTGTCGACATCGGCCCGCTCGCCGTCAACGGCCAGCTGGAGGCCACCGTCGTCGATCCGGCGGGCGACGCGCCGACCAACGTCATCCGCCGCAGCGACCCGTTCCGGGTCGACTGCAGCTGGTACCTCGACGGCCCGCTGGCCAGCTCGCTGGGCGGCAAGTGGCGTGTCGAGCTCATCGGCGAGGGCCAGGGCCCGGCGATCGAGTTCGAGGTGCCCTCCGGGGCGCTCATCCCGCTCGACGGCCGCACCGGCCCGGGCTCGCCGTACACGACCTCGTTCAACGTCCCGGCGAACGCGGTCAACCTGCTCGGTCGCCCGCAGGCGGTGCTCGACCTCACGGTCGCGCTGACCTACATCGACGTGGCGAACACGCCCGGCCCGATCGCGGCGTTCGTCGACCTCGACAAGGTGATGGTCTTCGAGGACTGAGGTGGGGCGGCGCGGGGATTGGGGCGAACCGCGCTTTCAGGCGGCGTCGGCGTCGGGTTCGACGTCGACGCCGCCGACGCTCAGCCACGGCCCGGCGTGGGCGCCGAGCTCGAGCTCGTCGGGCGTCCAGCGGTCGCCGTGCTCGGGTAGGAAGCGCTCGTAGTCGTCGGCGAGCTGGTGGTTGCCGGTGCGGCGCAGCCGCGCCACGAGGCGTCGCGTGCGCAGCTCCTCATCGTCGGAGAGGCGCTTGCCGGCCCAGAGCATCGTTGCCTTCATCTGCGCTCCTGCTGATCGTATCTCTGCCGTTCGCGATCCTCGCTGCGCCCGATGATCCAGAACGCGGCGGACACGCCGACCACGGCGCCGACGCCGGCAACGGCCAAACCTGCCGCCAGGAGCGCGACGCGCCCCCCGGCGACCGCGGCGAGCACGATGCCGATCGCGATGAGGACCAGGGAGGCGGCGAAGCCGCGCATGCGACCGCGCTGCCCTAGAACGCCGGGCGGTATGCGCCGAAGACGTCCTGCATCGCGCCGCACACCTCGCCGAGCGAGCAGCGGTCGCGCAAAGCCTCGCGGATCGGCGGCAGGAGGTTGGCGGTGCCGCGCGCGGCATCGCGCAGCTCCTCGAGGCGACGCTCGACGAGGTCCTGGTCGCGGTTGGCCTTGAACGCCTTGAGGCGTTCGACCTGCTCGCGCTCGGACTCGGGGTCGACGCGCAGGAGGTCGGGCACCTCGACCTCGCTCTCCTCGACGTACTTGTTGACGCCGACGACGACGTCCTGCCCGATGCGGTAGCGCTCCTGGTAGCCCCAGGCGGACTCGTCGATCTCACCGGTGATGAACTCGATCGCGTTGACCGAGCCGCCGAGCTCGTCGACCTTGGCGATGAGCTCCGAGGCGCGCGCCTCGATCTCGTCGGTCAGCGCCTCGACGAAGTAGGAGCCGGCGAAGGGGTCCACCGTGTCGGTCGCGCCGGACTCGTGGGCGATGATCTGCTGGGTGCGCAGCGCGATCTTGGCGGCGCGTTCGCTGGGCAGCGCGAGCGCCTCGTCGAAGCCGTTGGTGTGCAGCGACTGCGTGCCGCCGCAGACCGCGGCGAAGCCTTGCAGCGCGACCCTGACGACGTTGTTCTCGGGCTGCTGCGCCGTGAGCGTCACGCCGCCGGTCTGGGTGTGGAAGCGCAGCTTGAGCGAGCGCTCGTCCCTGGCCCCGAAGCGCTCGCGCATGATCGTGGCCCACATCCGCCGGGCGGCGCGGAACTTCGCCACCTCCTGGAAGACGTTGTTGTGGCCGTTGAAGAAGAAGGCCACGCGCGGGGCGAAGTCGTCGACGGCCAGCCCGGCGTCGATCGCCGCCTGCACGTAGGCGATGCCGCTGCACAGCGTGAACGCGACCTCCTGGACGGCCGAGCAGCCCTTCTCGCGGAAGTGGTAGCCGGAGATCGAGACGGTGTTCCACTTCGGGACGTGCTCGCTGCAGTAGGCGAACAGGTCGGTGGTGAGGCGCATCGTCGGCTGCGGCGGGTAGATGTAGTTGCCGCGCGCGATGTACTCCTTGAGCACGTCGTTCTGGGTGGTGCCGCGCAGCTTCTCGGGCGCCACGCCCTGCTCCTCGCCGACGAGCTGGTAGAGCAGCAGCAGCACGGCGGCGGGCGCGTTGATCGTCATCGACGTCGAGACCTGGTCGAGCGGGATGCCGTCGAAGGCGATCCGCATGTCGTCGATCGTGTCGATCGCCACGCCGGTGCGCCCGACCTCGCCGAGGCAGCGCGGGTTGTCGGAGTCGAGGCCGAGCTGCGTCGGCAGGTCGAAGGCCATCGAGAGCCCGGTCGAGCCCTTCGAGAGCAGGTAGCGGTAGCGCTCGTTGGACTCCTTCGCGCTCGCGTAGCCCGCGTACTGGCGCATCGTCCAGAGCTGCTTGCGGTACATGTCCGCGTGCACGCCGCGCGTGTAGGGCTCCTCGCCCGGGGCGCCGAGGCGCTCGGCCAGGTCCGCGGGCAGGTCCTCCTCGGTGTAGACCGGCTTGACCTCGATCCCGGAGTCGGTGAACCGGCGCGGATCGTCGGGCCCGACGATCGGCGCGACGGTCAGGCGTTCCTCGGTGGCCATGTCACACAGGCTAGGTCACGCGCGACGGTGCGGAGCAGCCGCTTACGTCACCAGCACCTGCTTGAACCCGCTGGCGCTCGGTGCCGAGTCGCGCGTGCCGAGGTACTCGGCGCGGGCGCGCCAGCGGCCGACGGCGGTGGCTCCGAGCGCGAAGCTCCCGTGCCCGCCGGCCACGCGCACGTCGACCGTGCGCACGTACTGCCAGCCGAACTCGGGGTCCAGGCGCTCGATGGTCACGCGGGCGATCCCGGCCACCGCCGGACGCACCCGCACCGTGCCGGCGCCCCGCGAGACGCTGATGGCCGTTCGGGTGAGCGCTCGCGAGGAGCGCAGCAGGACGTAGCGCGTGTCGACGCCGGCGGGCGCCGACACCGAGACGAAGTAGCGCCCCGGGCGGACCTGGCGCCGGATCTCGTCGTCGGACGAGGTGACGAGGTGGCCGCGGTCGTTGCGCAGGCGGAGGGTGAGGTCGCCGCTGTTGCCGCTGATCGCCAGCTTGAGCAGCGAGCGCTGGGTGACGGTGAAGCGATAGAGGTCGACGCGGTCCACGCCGGACGCGCGCAGCGCTCCGTGCACGCGCGCGTGGTTGCCCAGCACGAGGCCCGGTGCGGTGTCGCTGGCCTCGGCCGGCGCCACCTGCAGGTGGAAGGCCTGCGGCCCGCGGACGAAGGACGGCGCCGAGACGCGGAACACGAAGCGGCCGCCCTCGCCGCGACCGGGCGTGAAGAGCACGTAGGTGTCGCAGCCGAAGCTCCGCACGGCGCTCTCGTCGAAGTCGCGTATGCCCGGCGCGTAGAGGTCCAGGCGCGCGCGGCAGCCCGGCGCGTTCTCGTCGTCGCTGCCGGCGTTGGCCGGGACGAGGTTGATGCGATAGGTGGTGCCGGCGTTCATCCGGTACCAGAAGGCGTCGGCGGGCTTGAGCACGCGATCGAGGGTGTCGGTGGCTCCGCGCCGGCCCAGGCGCCGGCCCGGCGGACGCACCTCGGGCGCGGCGGCGTCGAAGACGAGCTTGAACGTGCCGGCAACCGACCCGACGCGCTGAGCGACGCGGACGAGGTAGGCCTGACCGGCCTTGACCGCCACGGTCACCGACGCCTTGCCCTTCGCGTCGGTGACGTCGGAGTCCTCGCGCGTGAGCTGCGAGCGCTGCTGGAGGTAGGCGTCGAGCGTGGCGTCGAGGTCGCCAGCGGCGGTCAACGTGAGGATGAGGCGGCCGTCGGTGGCGGCGACGTAGCGGTACCAGACCGAGCCGCCGTCGCAGAAGCACGGCGACCGCGGCTCGACCGGCTCGCGGGTGGCCTCGGCCGTCGTGCCGGTCTGGGTGCTCGGCAGCGCGGCGATCGCGGTCGCGTTCGCTCGGTTGTCGTTGGGGGGCGGCGCGGCAAGCGCCGATGCGGGCAGGATCGCCGCGAGGACGAGGACTGCGAGGAGGGCGAGGAGCGGGCGACCGAGCTGCATGGTGCGCATGGTCGCCGCAGCCGCCGACAGATTCACGAAATGGCGAAGATGTGACATATGGATCTCGGCGTCACCGGTGTCAGCGAGCTCGTCCTGGAGGTCGTCGACCTCGAGGCCTCCGAGCGCTTCTACTCGGAGGTGCTCGGGTTGCCGGTCGTCGAGCGCTGGCCAGAGCGCGAGGCGATCTGGGTCATGGCCGGCGATCGCACGCGCATCGGGCTGTGGCGCCCGCAGGTCGGCCTCGCCCGCGGCCGCGGCGGCATCCACGTCCACTACGCGATGCACATCGCGCCCGACCGCTACGACGCGGCGATCGAGCACCTGCGCTCGATCGGGCAGTCCGTCGAGGAGCACCACTTCCCGGCCTACGAGGACAGCCGCGCGCTCTACGTCGACGACCCCGACGGGAACGTGGTCGAGCTGTGGACCTGGGACGTCGCGAACCACCTGCGCTAGCCGCGAACGTCCATCGCGTGACAACAGGCGTGTAACGCCACGGACGTTCGGCGGGGGTCAGGGGAGCAGGTGGCCGACGATGAGCGACGTCATCGCCTCCGGCTGCTCGATCGTCGCCAGATGGCGCGCGTCGGCGACGATCTCGAACCGGGCGCCGGGCACCGCATCCGCGATGAGCCTGCCGTGCTCGGGCGGCGTGGCCGGGTCGTCGGCGGCGGCGATGACGAGCGTCGGCGCCCGGATCTCCGCGAGCCGCGCCGTCTGGTCCATGCGCTCGATGACGCCGCAGCACGCCGCGTAACCCTCGGCCGGCGTGCTGGCGAGCATCGCCCACACCCAT
>Ga0081539_10006353_pt1 | contig 11382 bp, 11 predicted proteins | sample TabmetS4T2R2_FD_71023 | JGI IMG/M metagenome (GOLD analysis project Ga0081539, IMG submission 71023) | Tabebuia heterophylla rhizosphere microbial communities from the University of Puerto Rico - S4T2R2 | ecosystem: Host-associated > Plants > Roots > Rhizosphere ...
GTTTGTTCAGCGCGTCCAGTGTTCCAAACTTGTTTTTCAGAAATTGTTGGAAGAGTCTATGACAACGCTCGCAATGACAAACACGGTTGTATTCATTGTCCAATTGCCAGCCAATGACATTTGGATTCTGACCAAACTCTTCCCCCATCGCGGAGACGATACGCTTTGTAGCACCATGAAATTCCGGCGAGTTCACACAGTAATGACAGCGGTTACCAAATTGGACGCGTCGCCCGTTCTCATCGACCGCCATCAGGTCAGGGTGTCCTTGTACCAGCCACGCAGGTGGAGCGGCAGTCGGCGTTCCCAGCACAGAGGCAATTCCCGCCCCAGCCAGCTGGGCGATAGCATATTCCAGCCAATCGAAATCAAATTTCCCGGGCGAGGGCTCCAGGGTCGACCAGGCAAACTCTGCCATGCGTACCACAGTGAAACCGGCTTCCTTCATCAGGCGAATGTCATTCCCCCAAAAACTCTGATCCCAATGTTCGGGATAATACGATGAGCCAATATGCATGCGATCGTTTCCCATCAGCCTGGATACCAGACCTTTCGCTGGTCATTCTCCGCGCGTACATAATCAAACGCGGAGTCGATCATTTTCTTCCAGTCATATTCCGGGCGCCAGCCTAGCAGAAACTTTGCTTTGGCGTTGTCAAGCCAAGTGGAATGATACGGCGTTTTAATCTCTACACTTGGCAATCCATAAATTTCATGTAGATACTTCGCCATCTCACCATAATCCATAGGTTCATCCATGCAAATGTTGAATAATTGCTGGTGCGCTTTGGGGTTGTCTATCGCCAGCAATAACGCGCTGACCAAATCCTCCACGTGCACAAAATTCCGTTTGACGGGAATCCCATCCGGGTCCAGCATGATCGGGATCGTCTTGGTGCGCACATATTCATCCGCTTGTGCTGCACTAACTAAATCGCGCCAGCGCGGTCCGCCAAAGACATCTTCTCCAAAGGAGAGTTGATACTTGAAGTCATCCTTTTCCATGATCCATGGAGCACGCAAACAACAACCGTTGAGATCGTATTGAATGTAGTACTGCTCGAGCATCACTTCTTCAAGCACTTTGGAGAGGGCATAGCAGCCAGGGTATGCCAAATGTTTTTGTGCCTCGGTCACCGGTTCGGCGCGTGGATAAAAGAAATGTCCTATTGCCGCGTCGCCGCCAACTAAAATGAATTGTTGAAACGTGAGACTTAGGCGACAGGCTTCTAGTAACCAGAACATCCCTTTGATTGCCACATCCATGATCTGATCCGGAGTTTCTTTGCAAGTAGCCAGATGCAGGACGTGCGTCACGCCTTCCATCGCCTTCTCGACAACATCGCGATGTTCGATGGAGCCATGAATATTTTGAATCCGTCCATGTGGTTCCAGCACGCGGTTATGGCATAATGCCCGAACAGTAAATGAGTCGAATCTGGAATCTGTCAGCAGTCGTTGAATAAATACCCTTCCTACCTTACCTGTTGCGCCAGTGACTAAAAGGGTGTTAGACATTGTTGTCTACTTTCACGTTCCAGCTATAGACCATTGTCCATGGTCCATTAACATTTCGTCCATTGCATCGGCTACTCCACACGCTTGCGCAGGTAAGTATGCATGATCACCGAGAGCACGATGATCAACCCATATATCAGTTGGGTCCAGAAACCTGTCAAGCCAACCGCCACGGTAGCGGCCTCGATGGCTCCAATGATAAAGGCTCCAAGGAAGGTTCCCAAAATTGTTCCTGTGCCACCGAAGACGGAGGTGCCACCTAGGAAGACAGAGGCCAGGGTGCTCAGCAGGTAGCCATCTCCCAGGCTGGGCCAGAAATAAGCGACATGAAAGCTGGCAACCACACCTGCAAAGGCCGCGATTAAACCGATCAGCATGAAAGCCCGGATGCGGACAATCCCGGTGTTGACGCCCATCAGTTCGGCACTGTGAACGTTGTCACCAATCAAATAGATGTGCGCTCCAAGTTTATGTCGGTTGAGCAATATCCAGCCAAGAATTGCTATGAGGATCAGCCAAATCATCTGCATGGGCAGGTAACCGCCGATTTTGCCGACCAATGCGGGGTATAAAAATGATCCTTTGATATAACTCAGCGTAAAGTTTGCGCCTTGTGTAAGCACCAACACAGCCCCGCGCCAAAAGAACTGCGTGCCAATGGTGGCGACTAATGAAGGAATCCCAAACCAGACCACAATCACACCGTTGAGCCAACCTATGATAGCACCGGCAAGCAGGGCAGCGATAAAAGCCAAAAGAACCCTTATGGAAACATTGTCAATGATATTCGTGGAGTTGTATACAAACGAGAATGCCACCATACCCATGGCCATGATCGAAGGGAAAGACAGATCTATTTCACCAGCTATGACCACCATAGTAAGCGGTATGGCCATTATAGCGAAAAAGGGAATGGTGGACATGAACGCAAAGTAAATCCGTGATGAAAGAAAGGTGTTAGGGGCAGAAACAATAAAGATGAGCCACAAGGCAAAAAAGACCCCAAGCATACCAAGTTGGGTACCATAGGTGCGGGCAAATCTACTGAGTCTGAATGTCTCTTTATAAACCTGGTTGGTTGCGGAATTGTCTGCTTTTGTTTGAAAACTCATTTTATCCATCCTTGATTGTTAGTCGAGGTTACCAGTCTCTGCAACCTGAACCATTTTGTCCATCAACTTATCCAGGGAAATATCCTTGGTCATGAACTGGCCAGCGATCCGACCACGATCTACGACCACTACTCGGTCAGCGACGTTATAGACGTGCAAGATATTATGGTCGATGAAAATGGCCGATTTCCCAGCTTTTTTGATGTCAGTTACAAATTTCGTCAGCTTGGCGGTCTCCTTGAGGGATAACCCCATGGTCGGTTCGTCAAGGATGATGATCTCAGCATCGAAATAAAGGGCACGTACGATGGCCACACCTTGTTTTTCGCCACCAGAGAATGTGCCGACGCGCGAATTCGGGTTCACGGCGGAAGACGTGAAACCCATGTATTGACTCATCAACCGGTACGTTTCTTGTTTCATCTGATTTACATCGAGCAGTCCCCACCTGTTTCTGAGTTCACGCCCCAGGAAGATATTGCGCCATAAGCTTTGCAATTCGGCCAAGGCGCGTTCCTGGTATACCGTTTCCACACCCAATTTCCGAGCCGCGGGAACTGTCAGATGGTCCACTCTTTGACCATTGAAAAAAATTTCTCCGGAGGTAGGCTGGTGATAGCCGGTCATGATCTTAATCAAAGTGGATTTTCCAGCCCCGTTATCACCCAACAGGCCAACAACTTCATTTCGACCTAACTGAAAGTTGATGTTCTCAAGCGCTTGGACCTCTCCAAAAGATTTTGAAACATTTCTAAGTTCCAGGCGATAATCCATAGAGTTGACTCCGTACAAACATTTGGCGGAAAACCTTGTGAGGGTTGTTTTGAAAGGCAGTATATGTTTGCAAGTAACGTACGCAAGGATTATTAGCAACGCTTGCTAATGATAAATTGTTTCCAGAAATACGAGGGCTAAATGGATGATTTGTCTTTGCTGAGTGATTTCACTATGGAGCGAATAGCATTCGAACCACGTAGCCCTCGCTATATTATTCTAAGCCACCTCTTTCAGAAAGGAACAGCTTAGAAGGAGAAATTGATTCCAAAATTAGCGAATTTGCTTCTCGACCAATGGGGCCAATTGCTCAACATTATCCTTACCACCAAAGCCCGCTCCAGTGTCAATCTGGAGACCGGAAAAGCCGTAGTTGTGGGTAAGGCAAATCTGCAAAACGCCAAAGTAGCCTTGTAGCCATTGCTGTTGGTCGATCACTAGGTCGAGATAACCAGAGCGGATGGCTTCCACAGCATTGCCGGACATATCGAAGCCTGCTCCATAGGCATCATCTGGTCCAAGGCCAGCAGCTTCAAAAAAGGTTTGCATGGTACCGGTCAGATTGCCATGATCGGTAACTACCAGCTTGATGTCCGGGTTGGCGGATATTATGCCAGTGAAGACTGGCACACCGGCAGATGCATCTGCGTTGGTGGCATCATCGATTTCCTGATAGATCACTGTAAGCCCAGCATCATTAAGGGCGTCATGAACACCTTTTGTACGCTCACCACGACCAGCCTGAGATTCCAGACCCCACAAAAAGGCTTTGTCGCCAGGCTTCAGATCCGCTCGTTTAACGGCTTCTTGGCCCAGAGCATAACCCGCGTCGTGAAGGATAGCCCCAGCGTAGCCATAGCCTTTCGTAGCATACTGCGCCTGAAGATTAGGTGTTTGGGTATTCATGCTGGTGATGATGATGCCTTCGGCCTCAGCCTGATCTACAATGGGTTGATAAGCTTCGTCACCAGGGTGCCCCATGATGGCGATGCCATCGGGTTTGGTGGCAACGGCCTCCTGTAACTGGGTAACCATCTTGGATGGATCCCAATCTGACCAGACGTATTCCACATTGGCGCCGGTATCCGCAGCAGCGGCAAGTGCACCGTTGTAGACTACGGTCTCGAAACCGCCGCCAGGCGAACCGCCTGGGAAGAAAACGATTTTGGTGCCAGAGCACCAATTGCCCGATGCCGCCGCGGCGGGCGCTTCGGTCGCTGCCGGGGCCGCTGGTTGGCACGCGGCAAGGGCCATGGAAGCGACTATGACCAAATAAAAGATTGTCTTTAAGCGAAACATGATCTTCTCTCCTTGTTAGGATTTATTTTTTCTCTTTTTGGAGAATTGGTGCGATCTAATGAGGGCACGCGAGGGTGCCTGTCATGGGCTTTCACTCGCCCGGAAGTGCTTGCGTGGGACGCCAATCTCTGAGCAGGCACTTCTCTTTATTAACAAATGATTTTGAATGTATATGATAGCGGCTGTGCCTCCTTTTCCCTACTCGCTTCGCATTGAACTTTGACGCACAGTAAGTGTTGGTGGCAACATCACAGTTTGAGGTTTAATCAATTCCTTGCCCTGCCACTCTGCTTCAATGATCTTAATGATTTCTTCGACCGCTAATTTGGCAACATTATATTGATCTTGTTGTACAGTTGTCAGCGCAGGCGAGAAAAAGGCCGATTCCGGGATGTCATCAAAACCAACGATCCCAATATCTTCCGGAATCCGTAATCCCTTTTGACGAGCAACCTGTATCACACCGAGCGCCATCTGATCGTTCGCAATGAATATTGCATCCATAGCTGGATACTGATCAAACAGCTTCTTGATAGCTAGAGCGCCACTCGCTGACGACCAGTTCCCTTCGACACAATGGTTATCAGTGGATTCCAACCCGGCTTCCATTAAAGAATCTTTCCAGGCGGACATTCGTTGGCGGGCTTCCCACCAGTCTAAGGGTCCACAAACATGCCCAATTCGACGATAGCCCTGCTCGAGCAAGTGAGCCATTGCCATCCGCCCACCCAGATAATTATCGATGGTAACGATTGAAAGATTTTCGCGAGGTTCCATCGTGATATAGACTAAGGGCACCTCAATGTCAGCAGGATAGTTGTTCACCCACTTTCGGTTTTCACCGACTTCGGGAACAGCCCAGATGATCCCATCCACATGGCGCGAAACAAATGCCTGAAAAATGGGCGTAATGTCTTCGGTGTCGTAGTCAGGAAGCTCTTTCAGCAGAAGGGAATATCCCGTTTCTTCCGCTGCTGAGGTGATTCCACTCAGCGTTCGAGAAGGCCCAATATGCCGGAGTCCGGCGGTGACAACACCCAATGTATGACTCCGCTGGCGGATCAAACTGCGAGCTAAAGCACTGGGCTGATAGCTAAGATTCTTTATGACTTCCTGAACTCTTCTGCGGGTTTCAGGAGACACGTCTGGCCGTTCATTGATCACGCGCGAAACCGTCTGTGTAGATACCCCCGCGACAGACGCTACTTCTTTGATGGTAGCCCGTACATTTTTTGGACGCATAAGGGATTATATGTTATCGTTCCCGTTATCGATAACGGGAACGATAACAGTATATATAGGACTGCTCATCAAGTCAAGAGAAAACGAAATTCGATCTTTGTATCTTATGTAGCGCTCTCCTGTCTGAACTGCGTTGTGAATTTCCGTCTGAAAGTTACGCCTCGCGGGCGCCAAGGAAGAATCTCCTCTGTTGAAGAGAGATTTTGTTTTACAATAAACCTGCTAGGTCGAAGTCTGAGTTCGAGTTAAAAAGGCATCATGGAACAATTTTTTGGAGAAAATTACTCTGGACCTGCTTTTGAATTATTCGGTGCTACACACATTGCCGCACTCGTTGCTGTGGTCGTTTTGAATGTTGTTTTGCTCCGCTTTCGAAACTCGTCTGACGCGACAAAACGCCTCATCCGCCGGTTGATCGCGCTCATCCTTTTGGTGAATGAGATCGCCTGGCACTATTGGACTTATATCTACGGCAGGTGGACGATCCAAACCATGCTTCCGCTACACCTGTGCAGCCTGCTCGTGTGGACGGGCGCGTTCATGCTGATGACGAAAAATTATAGAGTTTACGAATTCATGTATTTCATGGGCATCGGCGGCGCGATCCAGGCTTTAGCAACCCCAGGTATTGGAGCTTATAACTTCCCACATTTTCTTTATTTTCAATATTTTCTCTCGCATGGATTGATTATCGCCTCGGCCATTTTCATGACCGTCATCGAAGGCCTGCGCCCCACATGGAAATCCATTTTACGTGTGGCGATCTGGATGAACATCTATGTAGTGATCGTCTATTTCATCAATGTGGCGATTGGTAGCAATTATCTGATGATCATGGAGAAGCCCCCCACACCCAGCCTGTTGGACCTGCTGCCCGAGTGGCCCATTTACATTCTTTACATGGAAGCAATCGGGATTCTCACTTGTTTGATCCTGTACCTTCCATTTGCCATTAAGGATTGGCGAAGCAAATATCTTATGAACAAAGATAATACCTCACGTTTGGAAAGCATTTCAAAATAAGGTAGAATATATAAGCAGTTTCGCATGCCGGGGCGATGGCGGAATCGGCAGACGCGACGGACTTTAACAATTGAGCACCAGGGTTGGAAACTCCCTGTGTGAATTCGGTCAAACTCGGGGAAGCCTTCGACAAACGATGGCAATCCCGAGCCAAGCTTCTTGCTGATAGAAGGAAGTATGTCAAAACAGCGAAAGTACACGGACGATCAACTTGTAGAGGCAGTGGCAACTTCCCACTCTATCCGAACGGTTCTCGAGAAGATTGGTCTGACCCCTGCCGGAGGAAATTATGAGACGGTTAAGAAACATATTCAAGAACTGAATTTAGATACGTCTCATTTCCTTGGGCAGGCCATTCTGCGGAATAAAACCCACGATTACAACACTCGTCCTTTAGATACAATCTTAGTCTACGGCAAACTCGAAAATACGTGGAGATTGAAAAACAGACTCTTACGAGAAGGTCTAAAGGAAAACCAGTGTGAACATTGCGGTAAAACCGAATGGCTGGGTTTACCCATTCCGCTTGAACTCCATCACAAAGATGGTGACAGGACCAACAATGCTTTGCAGAACATTAAGCTCCTTTGTCCTAATTGTCATTCATTAACCGACAATTATCGGGGAAGCAAGAAGAAGGTGTAGAGACTTGACGGCCGAGACCTAAAGTGGACATCCATGGTCAAGAGAAAGTCCAGACTACAAACCTCCAAGTGAGGGTGGCGCAAGCCATAGTAGCAAGAAAATCCGTTGGTGGAAACACCGTGAGGGTTCGACCCCCTCTCGCCCCACATTGATAATGTCATTGCGAGTGGCGCCAAGCCAAGGCGCCACGTGGCAATCTTCTCTTGCAAAAGATTGCTTCGTCGCCCGATGGGCCCTTCGCAATGACATTTGCTTCTAAAAGCTCACCATGTACTACACTCGTCAGCAGCTTGAAGAAATCGAAGATAAAAGCCTCGCTCCTTATGGCACGCGTAGTAAGGACTCGAAAGGTCGCGCGTATCTGGACAACGAACCGGAATACCGCACAGCCTTCCAGCGGGATCGCGATCGCATCCTTCACACAACAGCCTTTCGTCGCCTTGAGTACAAAACACAAGTCTTCATCAACTACGAAGGCGATTACTTTCGCACCCGCCTCACCCATACGCTCGAAGTCTCTCAAATCGGCCGCACCTTAGCTCGTGCTCTTGGCGGAAATGAAGATCTTGTCGAGGCTATTTGTCTGGCTCACGATCTGGGACATTCACCGTTCGGGCATTCCGGTGAAGTCGCGCTTGCCCGCCTCATGAAGGATTTCGGCGGGTTTGACCACAACAGGCAATCCCTGCGAATCGTTACGGAACTCGAGCAACGCTTTCCTGAATTCCCAGGCTTGAATCTCACTTGGGAAGTTCGCGAGGGAATGGTCAAACACGAATCAGAGTATGATATATCGGATGCACGCGACTTCAGCCCTGAGCTGCGCGGAAACCTCGAAACACAGATCGCCAATGTCGCTGATGAGCTTGCTTACACAACCCATGACCTCGATGACGGTTTACGATCAGGGATGATCACGCCGCATATGCTGGAAGGGATTGCCCTTTGGGAAATTCTGCGAGAAACGTATAATTGGCATGGACCAAATTTAGCCGATATAGAACGGCATCGCATGATCCGCCAGTTAGTAGGGCTCATGGTCACAGACATGGTTGAATCAACAGACAGACGACTTAAAGAAAGCAACGTAAAATCAGCGCTTGATATCCAGAAACTCAAACATAATGTCATTGGGTACAGCGAAGACATACAAAGGCGAAATCGTGAGCTTAAAGATTTTCTTTACAAAAACCTTTACCGGCAGTACCGTGTAGTACGTATGCAAGTCAAAGCGGAAAGGTTGATCTCTGATTTGTTCAATGCCTATCGATCTGAACCTTTGATGCTGCCAACACCTGCACAGAAGTTCATTGAAAAGCGTGGGCTGGAACGAACAGTCTGTGATTATATTGCGGGCATGACCGATCGTTATGCGATTGAAGAACATCAAAAACTATTTAATCCACTGGAAAAGCCATAAATCAGGAGTACTAGCATGGCTCAACAAATCTATTTAACGCCGGAAGGCGAGACAAAACTCAAAGCAGAACTGGCAGAACTTACAGGGCATCGCCGAGAAGAATTAGCACAACGTCTGCGCTCTGCCATTCAGATGGGAGATCTTTCAGAAAACGCCGATTACCACAAAGCAAAGGAAGATCAGGCCTTTCTCGAAGGCCGCATACAGGAAATTGAGGCCGTTCTCCGCATAGCAGTAATCGTCGAGAAAAAACACGGCGACACTGTCACGGTTGGCTCTTCTGTAACGATCCAAGAAGATAACTTCACCCCTGAGACCTATCACGTAGTGGGTGCGAAAGAAGCCGACCCGCGTAACGGGAAAATATCCAATGAGTCGCCTATTGGCAAAGCGCTCATGGATCATAAAGTCGGGGATGTTGTGGAAACAGATACGCCGGATGGCAAAATCAAATTCAAAATCCTGAAAATCGAGTAATAGCAGTATTTTCAAACTAACCTGGCATAAGGATTTCGCGCTGAGCGGAGTGGATGCGCTTTTTGCAGCCACGCAGACGAAGCGCAGGTTTTCAGGTGACGCAAAGAGCACGAAAGCCTCTACTCGACGCGATAATATGTTAGGTTTATTTGTTAATTTACAATAGTCATTGAAATCTGCATCATAAAAACGAAAAGAGACCAGTTGAATGATGAACTGGTCTCTCTTGATTCACATTTCAATTTACTGTCCGCTGCGGGGCCAGATTGCGAGTTCCAGCGTGATGCGTTCGAAATAACTCTTCTGCGGCATGGCACCGGAGCCATATTCCATGTCTACAACTGTGGCAAGCAGTTGCAAAGTGGCCGTCTCAAGCAGGACTTGTTCCTGCGGCTTGACGACGACCAGCTCTCCTTTTGGTTCAAGTCTCGCACGGATGTTTGGGTCGTTATAAGCATGCTCCGACATCAACACCTTGGTCGCAGTCTTGATATCGTTCTTATCGAACAGCCAGATCTCCAACGCAGCAACTTTCTTAGGCTCTCCTACACCGATCGTTTCTGAAACACCGACGCCATATTCTCCTAAGAATTCTCCACCGCCGGTATCGATACTGAACGACTCATCATAAAGGTCGTCCCCAAGAACGTATGTCGTCATCGTTTGAGTAATTGGAGGCGCCAGCCCAAGAGACTGAAAATCTGTCTTCTCCGCCTGCCGGCTGGCTTCTGCCGCTTGCATTACGGCCGTTACAGTACCAGGACCTCTGCGGAGCAACCGCCAAAGATATAGACCACCGACCGCTACCAGGAGAGCTACAACCAGGATGGATGCATAAATAATCCATGAATTGGAGCTTGCGGCTGCACCTTGCGGCGTTGCCGAAATTGGGCCTTTTACTTGTTGAATAACCAGGCCATATTCCTGAACATCAACTGGATTCACATAACCGGGGTTTGCTTGAACACGGACATAGCTCGCTCCGGCCGCATTCCCCATATCTTCCCAGCGGCGCACCGCGGCGTTGACATCGCCAGTGCGTTTAAAGGAGTCAATCGCCATGCGAAGGTAATCATCCTGTAAATCCTGGCGCAGGACTTCAGGTGTACCGTCTGTCCATTTCACAGGCCAAATCCCCCAACCCATAATCAGCCCAAGAAGCAGGCCTAACACCACACCTACGATAAGAGCCACTCTTGTATTTTGAAGAAGGTTTCTGACGATTGCGGTTACTGCTTCCATGGCTTATTCCTTTTGTTGCCGCTTGTCTCACGCATGTTTTAATTTCGTAACTAAGCCGTTTCGAACGATTTCAAGTTTAGTTATGCACTTGAGCGATGCGTGCGGCATTTCGTAATGAGGTCTGCTCAATTATATACCATCCATTACTTTTCGCAATAATCGAAAGTAGGACTTTCATCTATTTACCTTCCATGAGGTATAAAACTCTTTCTGAATCACGTACAGTAACTTTTTCATGAACAAGAAACTTCGCTTTAAACGCAAATTCAAATCCTTCTACCGTGTACGTTGGAAAAATATCTTCTCTGGAGGCCAGCAGTTTCTGCACCTGGCTATCAGACTTGGGGACGAACTCGATCACCAAGCATTTGCTTATACTGGCAAAGAACTCAGCAAGCTGCTGCAAAGGTACATTATTTGAAATTGCCAGATGATGGAGTACTGCCAGAGCCAAAGCCATATCTGCCGGAGCGCGTGAACCAAACGATTCTCGTTCGCGATTCGCCCAACCGATCGAAGGACTGGGATTGGTCAGGTCAAGCAGCAGAGGCAACAGATTTTCTGCTTTTTCTTTTTTCATCTGAAGATAATTTTGTTCCACAGCGGCAGGATCAATATCAAACGCGATCA
>Ga0081539_10006354_pt1 | contig 11381 bp, 8 predicted proteins | sample TabmetS4T2R2_FD_71023 | JGI IMG/M metagenome (GOLD analysis project Ga0081539, IMG submission 71023) | Tabebuia heterophylla rhizosphere microbial communities from the University of Puerto Rico - S4T2R2 | ecosystem: Host-associated > Plants > Roots > Rhizosphere ...
CAGACCGGGCCGGCTTCCCAGCCCGGGCCGGCTTCCCAGACCGGGCCGGCTTCCCAGACCGGGCCGGCTTCCCAGACCGGGCCGGCTTCCCAGACCGGGCCGGCTTCCCAGGCCGGGCCAGTGGAGGCCGAGCCGGTGCGGCCGCACCGGCCACGCAGCCTGGATCCGCAGGAGCTTGGGTTCACCCCCCAGCGGCCGGTTGGCTGGCTCGCGCCCTTGCTGCTGCTCAACACCGGTCTGCGCACACTGCTGGCGATCCTGTTCGGCGCGTATCTGGACAAGCGCGAGCTGCAGAACGCGTTGAGCGGGGACACGTTCGAGCAGGCGGGTGAGGACGGCGAGCTGTGGCTGGACTACGTTGCCGACCTGGGCGACGGGTTCCACGCGACGTATTCGGTGGCGTACCTGTTGGCCCAACCCGAGCTGCAGGTCGGCGAGCGGACGCTGCCGCGCGGTCAGATGCTGGTGATGGGCGGCGATCAGGTCTACCCGCTGGCCCGCAGCGACGGCTACGAAAACCGGACCAAGGGGCCGTACCGGGCTGCGCTGCCGCAGACCCCGGCGGTGGGGCCGCGGCCGGCGTTGTTCGCCCTCCCCGGAAACCATGACTGGTACGACGGCCTCACCGCGTTCCTCCGCCTCTTCGCCCGGCGCAAGGACGCCCGGATCGGCGGCTGGCACACCCACCAGCACCGCTCGTATTTCGCCGTGAAACTGACCGGGAACTGGTGGTTGTTCGCGATCGACGAGCAGTTCGGGGCCTACATCGACGATCCGCAGATGGTCTATTTCGAACGCGCCGCGGCCGACCTGGGCCCGCAAGACCGGATCATCCTCATGACACCGTCGCCGACCTGGGTCAAGGCGGCGGACAAGCCCGCGGCGTACGACGCGGTGGACTACTTCATCCGGACGATCCTGGGCCCCACCGCGGCACACGTCCGGCTCCTCGTCTCCGGCGACTTGCACCACTACGCACGGTATACCGGGGAGGACCGCGATCTGATCACCTGCGGTGGTGGCGGGGCGTACCTCTACGCCACTCATCGGCTCCCGGAGACCCTGACCGTTCCGCGTAAGGAGACGTTGACCCGCACCGCCAGCCGCAGCCGCGACTACCAGTTGGTGTCTCGCTTCCCGGACAAGCGCACGTCCCAGCGGATGAGCTGGGGCGTGTTCCACCGGGTGCCGACCCGGAATCCGGGATTCGCGGCGATGCTCGCGATCATCCACACCCTGACCATGCTCGCCATGGTGGGCGCCGCGACCAGCGGCGGCGGCATCCAGCGCCTGTTCAGCATCCCGCTGCTGCTCATGGTGGTGCTGATCATGACGGGTACGGTGCTGTTCGCGCAGCCGCCGGACGCGAACGCGGAGCGGAGGATGCGGCATTGGCTGCTGGGCCTCTTGCACGGGTTCGCACATATCGGGCTGGCCGTGCTCGGCGCCTGGGTCTGGCTCCGCCTGCCGCCGCACGACTGGGCCTGGCCCGGACCGCTCGTGGTGGCCATCGTCGTCTACGGACCGATCATCGGGATCGTGGCGACCCAGGTGGTGTCGCTGTACCTGCTGGTCGCGAGCCTGTTCGACGTGAACGTCAACGAGCTGTTCGCCGGGCAGGCCATCGAGGACGCGAAGTGCTTCCTGCGCATGCACGTCGCCGCGGACGGCACGCTGACCGTGTACCCGGTCGGGATCGACAAGATCTGCCGGAAGTGGGTTGCCGACCCGGATGCCGACGAGCACGCGTCGTGGCTGAGGCCGGCGGAGCCGCTCCGGGTGCATCCGATCGAGGATCCGATCACGGTGGCCGGTCCGAGGGCCGCGCGAGTCTGATATCAGGCCGTCGTACGGGATGGAGGTTATGCGCCGTACCGCTCGTCGTGCGCGATCCGGGAGCCGCACACCGAGGCGCGGCTGCACGAGCAGCGGGAGCCGTCGGCGTCGAGGCGGACGACCACGGCGTCGTTCGGCACGCTGTGTGCCACCACGCGGCCGTCGCCGTCCGGGGTGGTGACCCGTGAGCCGATCGAGGGCGCGGACGCCTGGAACTTCTGGTACAGCGGGTGCTCGTACTTCAGACAACACATCAACCGGCCGCACGCCCCGGAGATACGCAGCGGGTTGAGCGGCAGGTCCTGGTCCTTGGCCATGCGGATGGTGACCGGCTCGAAGTCGGTGAGGAAAGTCGCGCAGCACAGGTCGCGGCCACAGGAGCCGATGCCGCCCTGCACGCGCGCCGAGTCACGCGCGGAAAGTTGCCGCAGCTCGACCCGGCAGCGCAGGGTGGCGCCGAGGTCGCGGACCAGCGACCGGAAGTCGACCCGGTGCGGCGCGGTGAAATAGATCGTCGTACGCGGGCCGGTGCCACCCTGGTCGAGGACGTGATCGACGGCGACCACCTTCATCGGTAGCTCGTGTGCCTTGATCAGCTTCTTGGCGGCGACTTTGGCCTCAGCCTTCCGCTTCCGGAGCGTCTCGTCCCGCCGCAGGTCGCCGTCGTCGGCGAGGCCGGCGATCTTGGGGAAGCCGCCGGTGTCTTCGCTGACCCACTGCGCCGCCCAGACGCATTCCGCCACCTCGGGACCGTCATCGGTGGGCACCAGCACGCGATCCCCCACGGCGGGCGTGTACTCGCCGGGATCGAGGTAGTAGAGACGGCCATACCGGTTGAAACTGACCGCACACAGCATGCCCATGCGCCCCACCCTACGACGGTTCGGGACGCACCGGTCCGGCGGTTCGAGTCCGGCCCGGCGGTTCGGGGCGCACCGGCCCGGCGAGGACGCTTCGGGTCGGCGTACGAAATGACCGTTTTTAACTACCCGCCCGGGTTGCGTCATCGACGGCGCGCGACCACTCGGATCGATCTTCGTTGGGCTGTCCCGTAGACGACGCGCTCGACGCAGTCTCGGGGAGGACTTCATGACACGGGCTGGTGGACGGTCCGGTGCGAGTGTTACCGGACGGATCGGGTCGGCGCTCGTCGCACTCGGTGTGACCGGCATACTCGCCGCGCCGGGCGCCGCGATCGCCGCGCCCGCGCCGTGTGAGCGGGCCGATCGGTACGCCGCCGAAGCGAGTGCCCAGGCCGTCCGGGTGAACCGGCTGGACGGCAGCTCTGCGGGTACCGCGACCGACGTCACGCTGGCGGAGGCCAAGTCCGCCATGGTGGCCCAGTCCACGGTGAACGCCGCGGCGGTGACCCGGGTCCTGGACGCGAACCGGGCCGGTGCCCTCACCGATCCGCTGATCCAGCAGGCGCCGCCGAGCAACCGGACCCCGGCCCGGCGAACCATCGCGGAGCGCGATGCCGGCCCGTTCACGCTGCGTGGCGGGGCGCTGTCCTCGCACGCGCAGTGGGATCCGCGGATGGCGTGCGGGCGGGCCGCCGGGCCGGTGACTCGAGCGGAGGCCGCGGTGGCTCAGCCGGCGATCGCGGAGCTGATCCGGCTGCCGGGAGGGGTGCGCGGGACCGGCACGACGACGCTGGGGCGCGGCGGCCGGATCGTCGCCTCCGGCACGCTGACCATGAACGGGCTCGAGGTGGCCGGCGGGGCCGTGCGCATCCGCGTGATGCGCCCGCCGGCCCTGGTGGCCGGCATGTCCACGACCGCCGGTGGGAGCGTCGACTACCGGCCGCCGGTCCTCGAGGTCTCCGGCGACGGTATCGAGCCCTCGCGCCTGGACAAGCCCGGCGACGACGTGGACATCGCGCTCGGTGACGAGGATCGGCCGGACGACCGCCGAACCGGGGCACCCGAGGCTGCCGATGACCCGGCCGGGCCGTGCGCGTCCGGATCGGCTTCGGCGTCCTGCCCGACTTCGAGCGGAGGACACGCCGGGGCGTCGCCGTCGGTCGATCGCACTGGCCCGGCGCGGACGCGGCTGCCCCGGCCGAACCTGCTCGGCGGGCTGGTGGGCGGCCCGCCACGGCTGGGCGCGCTCGCCGGCGGCGGCGCGCCGCTGCCGCTGCCGGCCGTGCCGGGGGTGCCGCAGATCGGTGACGAGCCCGAGTCGACGCCGGTCGCCGCGCCGGGCACGCACGTGCACATCTCACTCGGCGACGTCCGGCAGGCGACTTCCGGCCACGCGATCGCCGCCCGGGCGACGGCGATCAAGATTGCGATTACGCGGGGCCCGTCGGATTCGCGGACGAGCCACGGCTACGGCGGCCGGAACGGCGTCGTCCTCGACATGGATCTTGGGGTCCTCGATGCGGCGGCGGTTGCGCCCGAGCCGATGGGGAGGTTCGAGGGCGGGGTCGCCGCTGTGGGTGGTGCCGGCGGCGGCCTGCCGATCACCGGACCACGGGTAGACCTGATCGCGCTGAGCGGGATCGCGCTGCTCACCGCCGGCGTGGCGGTGCTCCTCCTCGGCCTCCGCGGACACCGCCCCTGAGGACGACACCCCACGGCCGAGCACCGCCCGTCCCGGCCGGGAGTGGCCGCCCGTGAGGGGGGCCGGACGGAGATCCCCGGCCCGGCCCGCGGTATTGATCAACCTCTCCGCTCGTGTCGACCTCCGTCGACCGAGCGGCCGAATCCGGGTAACGCCGGGCGACAAACGAGGCACCGAGGCGTTGAGTGTTGCATAAGCCTGCGGGGGGTGCAGGAAGGTCGCGGCGCCGCCTTTGGACACCGGTTATCCAGAGGCGGCGCCGCAGCCGGCGAGGTCAGACGGCCACCGCGATGGCCAGGTCCGTCGAACCGTCCAGCAGGTCGGCAGCCAGGTCGTAGGAATTCGCGACGGTACGCAGGATCCGCTCGCCCGCATCCGCCGCGGCGAGAACCTCGCGATGGCCGGCCAGATCGAGCGCCGCGTCCGCCACGATCGACAACGCCTCGGCCGAGCCCAGCACCTCGGCCAGCGTCACGGCGAGGTCGCTCCGGGTCTGCGCCATCCACTCGGCCAGGGCGTCCGCCAGGTCGGCGGTGGCCTCCAGTCGCTCGTCGAGGCTGTCCGGTCCGCCGCTGAGGTGATCGGCGATGCGGTGCCGGGCCGCGTCGTACGCGTCGGCCGCATCACCACGCCACTCGCCCGGCGGGGGCAGGGACTTGGCGATGCCCGCGTACGCCCGCGCGTCTGCCCGAAGCTCGGCAGACGCCGCGGCGAGATCCGCCGCACGAAGCGCGACGACCGCCCGGGCCGCGTCGCCGGGCAGCAGCCGGACGCGGCGCACCTCGTCCCACACGCCGTGATCGCGCGGCGCGCCGACCGCGCCGAGCACCTCGTCGATCCGGCTCAGCAGTGGCCCCGCGGTCGCCATCGCGTGATCCAGCGTGTCCATCACCCGTCCCCTTCCACGCGACGGGCCACGCGACGGGCCACGGCATCGTCGGCGTCGGCATACATCCGCTCGGCCGACCGCAAGGACCCGGCCAGCTGGGACAGTCGCGCCCCCGCGGCGGCCGCTTCGTGCGACCGGGCCTCGAGCGCGGCGAGCCATCGGGCGTGCAACTGGCGCCCCACACGGCCCGGTACGCCGGCGTCGTCGGCGCCGAACGCACTGGCCGCGATGGCCAGCTCCGGCACAAATTTGTCCACTGTGGTCAGCGTGTCGGCCGCGCCCTCCAGCCGATCCGCGAGCTTGTCCATGTCAACGATCCCCCAGCGATCGGAACGCGCCGAAGACCTCGTCGTGGAGCTTCTCCCGGGCCCAGCGGGCGGCCTCGGTCGCGTTGGTGACCACGGCCTGGACCTCCCGGGCGAGGTCGGCGGTGGTCCGGTGGTGCAAGCTCCCCCGGATGCGGACGTCGGTGATGTCGCCGGCCGCGGTCACCGTCATCTCGACGGTGTTGTCCGGCGAGTGCACGGAGACCACGTGCTCCTTGACGGCCTGATCGAACTCGGCGCGGAGTGTTTCGACGCGGCGGTAACGCTCGATGGCCTCGTCGATCCACGCCTCGTCGATCTCGTGGGCCATGAGCAGGCTCCTTACCGGGCGTACCGCCGTGGTCGCGTTACGGCACGGAACCGTACTCGGTTGAACGCGGCGGCGCAGCCCCGCCTGTGGATAACCGGCTGCTGTGGATAACCGGGAGGCGCGCCCCAAGCCGGATAAGATCAGCCCTTCCACAGACTGAGCATCATGGCCTCGACGGCGATCCGCGGCTTGACGTTCTGGTCGATGGCGTCGCGGCAGGCCAACACCGCCTCGAGCCGGCGCAGTGCGCTCTCCGGTGTCCATCGCTCGGCGGCGGCCGCGGAGAGTTCCTCGATGTCGGTGTGCACCACGGGTACACGTGCGTGCAGCGTGGTGACCAGCACGTCGCGGTAGAAGCCGGCGAGGTCCACGAGAGCGCGGTCGAGCGCGTCCCGCTGCGTCCGGGTTGCCCGCGATCGCTGCCGGCGTTCGAGGTCCCGGATCTGACCGGCCGCGCCGCGCATCGCACCGGCCGTGCCGCGGCCCGTGCCGCCCGCGCCGAGTGCCTGCTCCAGCGCGGCGCGTTCGGTGGCATTGCTGTCCACCACGGCCGCGGCCGCCTCCGCCTCGGCCGCCTCGATCACCGCGGACGCCGCATCGAACGCCGCACCCACCCCGGTGAGCCGCCGCGGCACGGCCAGCACCGCGTCCCGCCGGGCGCGTGCCTCGGCATCCCGGGCCAGCCGCTTGGCCCGCCCGACGTGACCCTGCGCGGCGGCCGCCACCCACCGGGCGGTCTCCGGCGGAACGCCGTCCCGCCGGATCAGCACCTCCGCCACCGCGTCGGCGGACGGCTGGCGCAGCGCCACGACCCGGCAGCGGGAGCGGATGGTGACCGAGATGTCGTCCGGGTGCACCGACGGCGAGCAGAGCAGGAAGACCGTTCGGGGCGAGGGCTCCTCCACGGCCTTGAGCAGCGCGTTGCTTGCCTGTTCGGTGAGCCGGTCGGCATCCTCGATGATCACGACCTGCCAGCGTCCGCCGGACGGCGCGGTACCGGCGCGTAGCACGAGGGCACGCATCTCGCCGACCCCGATGGACAGCCCTTCCGGTACGACCACGCGGACGTCGGCGTGTGTGCCGCCGAGCACGGTATGGCAGCCGTGGCACTCGCCGCACCCCACGCCGCCCCGTTCGCACTGCAACGCCGCGGCGAACGCCCGGGCCGCGACGGACCGCCCCGAACCGGGTGGCCCCGTGAAGATCCAGGCATGGGTCATCGCGCCGGAGCCGTTCCCGGTGCCGGCGACGATCCCGGCCGCCGACCGCGCCGCGGCCCGCAACGTCTCGACGGCCTCCTCCTGCCCCACCAGGTCGGCGAAAACGTCACTCATCCACGCCTGCCCTTCCGCGCCGGGCCATCGGAGGCGTCGGCGACAAAGCCCTTCCGTGCCGCGCCGTCGGGCGTATCGTCCTCGATGCCGAACACCTCGGCCATCTCCTTCAGAGGCGGCGGTTCCGGCTCGACCAGGTCGGGCGCGCGCAGATCCGGGCCGGGCGGTTTCCCGGCCGAAGGCTCGGACACCGGACGGCCGACCGCCGCGCTCTCCAGCAGCCCCTGCACCCGGCGGGCAACCTTCTCCGCGATCTCCTCGGCCGGCCGGGAGGCGTCCAGCACCAGGTAGCGCTTCGGATCGGCGGCGGCGAGGTCGAGGAACGCGTACCGGACCCGCTCGTGGAAGGACCACGACTCGTCCTCCAGGCGGTCCGTGCCGTTCCCGCGCGTGCCCACCCGGGCCAGGCCGGCCTTCGGCTCGATGTCCAGCAGCACGACCAGGTCGGGCTTGAGGCCACCGGTCGCCCACGAGGACAGCCAGGAAACCTCCTGGACCGGGAGCGTGCGGCCGGCCCCCTGGTAGGCGAGCGACGAGTCGACGTACCGATCGCTGATCACGACCGAACCCCGCGCCAAGGCCGGGCGGACGACGGTGGCCACGTGATGCGCCCGGTCCGCGGCATAGAGCAGCGCCTCCGCGCGGGGTGACGGCGCGTCGCCCTTGTCCAGCACGAGCCCGCGGATCCGGGAGCCCACCTCGGTCGCGCCCGGCTCGCGGGTCACCACGATCTCGTGGCCCTGTCCGCGCAGTGCCTCGGCCAGCCGCGTGACCTGGGTGGACTTGCCGGCGCCCTCGCCGCCCTCGAAGACCACGAAGACGCCGTGCCGGACGAACCCCTCGGCCGCGGTGAGTGGGCGCCCACGGAGCGAACCCCAGAGATCGGCGATGATGGGTACGCCGCGCTTGTCGTCCATCTGCCGGAACGCCGCGATGCCCGCCCAGATCCCGAGGATGCCCGCGGCGAGCAGCAGGACGCGCGTCGAGGACACGTCGACGTTCGCCCCGCCGATCGTGATCCGCCGGGAGCCTCCCAGCCCGACCAATGCGCTGGACAGCGAGATCGCGACCAGCAGCACGACCCGGGTGCCGATCTGCACGACCGCGAAGACGCGCCCGCGCACTTCGTCGCCTACCTCGCCGTACAGCAGGGTCGTGCCGGCGAGGAACGCCATGCCCGCGCCGGTGCCGACAAGCAGCGCGCCGAACAATGCCATGGACAGGTGGAACGCCACCGCCATCGAGGTCACCGCCGCGCTGGCCAGCACGATGCTCATGCCGAACCAGCGGTTGCGGGAGAGATCACGCACCATCATCGGGCCTAGGCCGATGCCGAGCGCCAGGCCGATGAACAGAGTGCCGAACAGCAGGTAGAACGCGGGTTCGCCGGCGCCCAGCGAGGTCGCGAACGTCTTCGCCGTGCCGATGACGATGCCGCCACCGGCGAATGCCCCGAAGATACCAAGCACCAGCCCGCGGACCAGCGGAGTCCGGCCGATGTACTGCCAGCCGTCCAGGAACTGCCGCAGCATGCTGCGCTGCGCCTCGCGCTGGCGCTGCAGCGTCTTGCCGCCGATCTCCCGGATGCCGAAGAACACGACAAGCGCCGTGGCCAGCCGGGAGAAGCCGTTGAACCACAGCGCCAGCTGGGTGGGCTGCCCCCAGCTCGGCAGGGCCAGCCCGGACTGCTGGACGATCGCGGTTAGCGCGGAGAGGCCGAGAGCGGCGATGATCGGCGTTATCCCGTACGTCGTGATCAGCGTCAGCTGGTTGGAGATCTCGATCTGCGACTTGTGGATCAGATTCGGTACCGCGGCCTCCTTGGCCGGGATCCAGATCAGCGTCACCGCCTCGCCGACGAACGTCGCGATCGCCGCCCAGGTGACGGTGAGCGCCCCGGACGCGCCGAGCAGCGGGACGACCGGGATCGAGCCGTAGAACACGAACCGGATGATGTCCGTCACGACCATCGTGTACCGGCGGTCGAAGCGGTCCGCCATGACACCGGCGATCGGACCGAGAACAAGAGCGGGGAGCATGCGTACGGCGATCGTGCCGCCGAACGCCGCACCCTGCAGCGCGCTGCCCTGCACCTGCGAGGAGGCGAACAGGGCGGTGGCCAGCGTGCCGAGCCAGTCGCCGAGCGAGGCGACGCCGAGCACCATCCAGAGCCGGCGGAACGGCCGGACCCGCAGGACGCTGCGCAGCGCCGCGACGCCGGACAGATCGACCGGCGCCTGGTCGGAAGGTGCCGAGCTGGCTGGGGTCCCGATGGCCGCACCTCCTCGTCGTCATCGCCGCCCGCTCATCGCCGCTCGGTGCACTGTAACCGCCGGACGGTACCCCGCAGGCACACGGCGCCGCACGTCACGCCGGCACGGGCGCTTATGCGCGATGCGGCCCGGTCACCCCACGTGCCGGTGCAGGTACTCCCGGATCAGGGCCTTGGCCTCCGTCAGCACGCCTTCGTCGCCCACCGGGTCCCGCCGGAAGGCGAGCTTGATCAGCGCGTCCGCCGCCTCCACCGAGATCTGCAACGCGAACTGCAGCCGCCCGCGGTCCAGCAGGTGGAACTGGTCGATCAGCAGGTCGGCCAGGCGGTCGGCGATCACCGAGTTGTTGTCCCGGTCGGCGTCCAGAAGATGCAGGTCGACCACATCTCCGAAATGGAGCGTGCGGAAGCCGGCGACGCTGCGGTGCATGTTGATGTACGTGTCGATCGCCGCGTCCACGCCGTCCCACCAGTGCGCGAACGTCTCGTTCTCGAATCGCGCGGACAGGCTCTGGAGGTACGCGTCCATGTTGCGCATGGCCAGCGCCTGGACGATCGCGCGCTTGTCCGGGAAGAACTGGTACACCGAGCCGATGGCGACCTCGGCCCGCTCGGCGAGCAGGGTGGTGGTCAGGCCCTCGTACCCGACCTCGTCCACGAGCTCCGCGCAGGCATCGAGCATGCGCTGGACCCGGGCAACGCTTCTACCCTGCACCGGAACCCGCCGCAACGGCCCGGTGGTGACGGTTGGTGTCGACACGCGTCGCCACTCCCTCTCCGCAGTGATAAATCGGAACGTTACTCGGATCAACGAGCGAGAAGCATCGACGGGACGTCGGGGATCCGCCGGATCACCCTGTTTGTGCGACGGCGCTCGCGGTCCGGACGGAGCAGTGCAGGACAGGCAATGTCCGCCTCCCGCGCGCTCGCCGCGACGCTCGTGACGGGAATCGGACAGATACTTCGGCTGAGTGACGATTCCCCGGAACCCCCGGCGGTACGGCGCCCTCGCTCTCCTGCAGGACGTCACGGTGTGTTGCCGAGGTACGTTCACGCTGCGTGCTGAGCACCGACCGATGTGTTGTCCACAGGGGTGCCCGGCCCGGGACCTTCCGTGCCAAGGTTCGCGGCGTGGACTTATTGCTCGATCGTCAGCAAGGGGTGATCACCCGAGCCCAGGCGCTCGCCTACCTGTGGGAGAAGGCTATCCGGCACCGGGTGGCGAGCGGGCGCTGGCAAGAGCCGCATCGGGCGGTGTTCGTTACGCACAAAATGGCGCGCAGCACCTGGATCTCCGGCAGGCATGGGATGACATGCGACGGCAGAACGAGCTGTGGATCTCCGGTGAGCGGGTGCTGCGCTTCCCGGCGTGGCTCGTGCGCCGCGACCCGATCGCCGTGATCAGCCAGATCCGTGCAGCGCTGTTCGCGGCCGGATGGCGGAACGAGCAGGTAGTCGCCCTCGTAGGAACCGGGCGCGAACCAGTAGCCCGAGATGGTCTGGCGTATCACGCGGTCGTGGCGGACCTCGAGCGACTTGGATGCGGCGAGCGCGGCGTCGTGGCTGACGCTGTAGGCGACGAAGTTGTCGAAGTTGCGGGTGCACGCGATGGCGCCGCCGTTGCGGTCCAGGATGCCGACCTTGCCGGAGGCCAGCGCGCCGCCGGTCGCGAGCACGGCGTCATAGCCGGCGAAGATCAGGTTGACCGGCGGTTGACCTTGGGGGTCGAGCCAGACGAACACGCGGCCGGCGGTGTCGATGTAGGCGCGCAGCGTCAGCCAGGGCTGGAGGTCGAAGCTGTCGAAGAAGATCGTGTCGATGTCGGTCAGGCTGCCGGCGACGCGTTTCT
>Ga0081539_10006355_pt1 | contig 11380 bp, 13 predicted proteins | sample TabmetS4T2R2_FD_71023 | JGI IMG/M metagenome (GOLD analysis project Ga0081539, IMG submission 71023) | Tabebuia heterophylla rhizosphere microbial communities from the University of Puerto Rico - S4T2R2 | ecosystem: Host-associated > Plants > Roots > Rhizosphere ...
GCCTTCGATCTTACTCGAAGAAGGAAAAAAATACTGGGTTACCGCGACGACTAGCGAGGCTCAAGCGAAACTGGAGGCGAGATGGTGGGCTTCCAACAACGCGCAGCTCGCAGCGAATCTTGGCATTGGCTGGTTCCAGTTCTCTAGTGGGACGCCAGCTTTCCTGGTGGAATAAAAACGGCTACTTCGGCGACAACGTCACGCTCTAAACGCGATCATCCGTCAAACGCCAGCCCTAACGAGTGCGATTGACCGGGAAATGCTTGTTCTTGAGTCGCTCGGGGACGCGTTTTGTCTTTTCCGCTTCGATTTCTTCGGTGGCCGCCCCTAACGCTTCGTAGGCTTCGCGATTCTTTGGCGCGCGGCACATGTAGGTGGTGGCGTGAGCGAGGGGAATGCGCGCTTCCGGCATCCCGACAAATTCGACCGCCTGCTGGGTCGCGATCGCGAGCGGGAGCGCTTCCGGATCGGCCAGGCCGACGTCTTCGCTCGCGAAAATCACGATGCGGCGGGCGATGAATCGGAAATCCTCGCCGGCGTGGAGCATTTTCGCGAGCCAGTAGATCGCGCCTTTTTCATCGGAAGCGCGCATGCTTTTGATGAAGGCGCTGATCGTGTCGTAATGGGCGTCGCCCGCCCGATCGTAAACCACGGCCTTGGTCTGGATGCTTTCCTCGGCGACCTGGAGGGTGAAATGGATGAGGCCGTTATCGCCGGGAGCGTCCGCCCCGGCCTCTTCGCGGGTGGATTTCTTGCGGCCGGCGTCAGCGCCCCCGGCTACGAGCGGCGGCGTTGTCAGAACGCCAATCTCAAGCGCGTTCAAACATTTTCGGGCGTCGCCGTCGCTCAATTTGGCGAGATGACGCTTGGCCTCGGCGTCTATTTTCACCCGGTAATTGCCGAGGCCGCGGTCCTTGTCGGCGAGCGCGCGATCGATCAGCGTTTCGAGGTCGTCCACGCCTAACGACTCCAGCTGAAAAACCTGCGACCGGGAAACGAGCGCGCTGTTGACGTAGAAGAACGGGTTGTAGGTCGTTGCCCCGACCAGGCGCAGATTTCCGCTCTCGACATCGGGAAGGAGAATGTCCTGTTGCGCTTTGTTGAAATGATGAATCTCATCGACAAAGAGAATCGTTTTCTGCCCCGAGGTGCGGAGCCGATTAGCGGCGGTCGCAACGACTTTGCGCATCTCCGCCACGTTGCTCTCGACCCCGCTCAGCCTGACGAATTTCGATTGGGTCATCGCGGCGATGATCTGCGCAAGAGTGGTTTTGCCCGTGCCGGGCGGACCGGAGAGAATGACCGACGGCAGCCGGTCGGCTTCGATTGCGCGCCGGAGCAGCTTGCCCGGAGCGAGAATATGTTCCTGACCAACGAATTCCTCGAGCGAGCGCGGCCGCATCCGGCTGGCGAGGGGCGCCGCGGCGGCGGTCTGGCGTTCGGTTTCGTCTTCCGCCTCGGAGAAGAGGTCCTGCACGGGACAGGATAACGAACGGGCCCGTCTTTTCCAAGTGCTTGACCGGCGGCGGCGCGCCTCGCATTCTCCGATTGGTGAAACGAATTCTGGTCCCGGTCGATTTTTCGCCCGCGATGGAGTGCGTGCTTAAGGCCGCGCGTGAGATTGCCGGCGGTTGCGGGAGCGAGTTGCACCTGGTTCACGTGCGCGAGATCGCGCCGGTCCCGGTGTTTCCGGCCGCGACCATTGGTTATCCGGGAATTGGCTTGCCGGAGATGGGAATGACGGGCGGCCTGCCGCCAGGCTACGCGGTGCCGGAAGCGCCTAACGAAAAGGAGAAAAGCCGGATCGAGCAGTTGGGTGAGGAAATGAAACGCGAAGGTCTGCCGGTGGCGGCGCACGAGCGCGCAGGCACGGTGGTGGAGCAAATTCTCAAAGCGGCGCGCGAGCTTGGCGCCGATCTGATTGTGATGGGCTCGCACGGCCACGGGTCGGTTTACAATCTCCTGGTCGGGAGCGTAACCGAAGGAGTGATCAAGGCGGCGGAACGGCCGGTCTTGCTCGTTCCCGCGCCCAAGGAGGCCAAATAGCCGGCTTGCGTCGTCCGGGTTTTTCCCCAAGCTTCTACGGTGCCGGACGGAAGGGTTCTCAAGGTCGTTCTGCTTTTGCTCGGGGCGGGAGTCTGTCTAACGAACGCGCGGGAGCTGCCATTCACCACCGTTTTCAAGGGGCGCGATCGGTTTCAGCGGCTCCTCGAGGAGGCGCGTGAGCAAAACTGGAAAGCGCTTCCGATCGGGGATCGAACAGCGGCGGTCGGGCGCGCGCTCATTGGCACGCGCTACAAGTCCTACACCCTGGAGATTGATGACCGGATCGAGGCGCCCTCGGTCAATTTCAACGGAATGGATTGCTGGACCTTTTTCGAGATTGCACTCGGCTTCGCCCGGATGCTGGACGAGCCGCCGGAGGATTGGACGCCGGAGACGCTGTTGAGGAAAATCGAGCTCGACCGTTATCGTGGCGGTCAATGCACCGGCGAATATCTCTCCCGCCTGCATTATCTGGAGGACTGGCTTTACGATAACGACCGACGCGGATTGGTGGATGATCTGACCCGGCAACTGGGCGGCGTGCCCGCAGGGCATGCCGCGCACGAAATGACCTACGGCTGGCGCCATTATCGCTATCTGCGGAACAACCGCAGCCTCCTTGAACCGTTAGGCAGAATGGAAGCGCGAGTCAGCGCCCGGCCGCTTTATCAAATCCCGAAGAGCCGGGTGGCGGCAATCGAACGCAAACTGAAGGCCGGCGACATCATCGGGATCGTCTCGCGCGATCGGCCGGGACTTTACTCGACCTCGCACGTTGGGCTGGCCTACCGAACGAATGACGGCGTGCTCCATTTCATGCACGCTTCCTCCCCGAACAACTACGGCAAGGTCGTGCTCGACGCGCGTCTCTCGAGTTACCTCGCGCGTTATCGAAGCGACAGCGGGATCCTGGTGGCACGGCCGCTGCGCTAGATTCTTTTCGTTAGGCGAGCGGAAGCTCGACGACAAAGGTCGCTCCCTGGCCCCGGCCTGCGCTCTCGGCATGAATGCTCCCACCGCGCAGCTCGCTGATCGCTTTGTCGATGGCCAGCCCGAGTCCGAGCCGTTCCGATCTGGCGCGAATCTTCGACGCGATCGCCTCGTTTCGTGAAAAACCCAGAGGTGCGTTCGGTCGCCGGGTTCCGTTCGCGCACGAGACCCCGCGCGTCCATCGTGATGATGCCATCGAGGGCCGCCTCCAGGATCGCGTGGTTCAACCTGTCGGTTTGTCATATCGCCGACTGGCAGGCGCTTGGAGATTGGGTCTACTGAACCGCTTCCTTCTGCCCTCCCGGCCATTGTCCTGACCAATGAAAGCCGGGATCAAGCCCGGAGAATCAGCGCAAATCCGGAAGGTTGCGGATGAGATTCGCCAGCTGCTCGACCGCGCTATCGGCGTCCGGCCCGATCGCTTCGAGAATGGCGACCGCGCCCCGATCGAGATTAGCGCGCATGACATCGATCAGGCTGAGGCCGGAAAATTTCCCCCGGGGTGTGACGAGCCAGATCTCCGAACGAAAGGAATTGGCCTGCCGAACGAACTCCGCCGCCGGCCGGGCATGAAGGCCAAGCTCATTCACGATTGTAATCTCGCGAGTGGCGCGCTTGTCCTCCGCGGCGCTGTTCCTTTTCCTCATGTCTGGCTGGTGCCCCAGCGACGATGGAGGAAACGTTCCACCGGAGCGAAGAAGGTCTTATCGGCGAGGAGCCCAATCATCACGATGACAAACATAATCGCGATCACCTGGTCCATCGCATTCAACTCCCGGCCATAATGCAGCAATTGACCGAGGCCAAAGCCGGTCAGGATGGTAACAAAGATTTCTGCGGCCATGAGCGAGCGCCAGGCAAAGGCCCAGCCCTGCTTCATCCCACTGACAATAAAGGGAAACGCCGCGGGCAGGATAACAGTGAGCCAGAGATGGAACCCCTTCGAGCCCATCGTTAGGGCAGCTCGCCGATAGATTGGCGGCACGTGGCGCACGCCGGTATCGGTCGCGATCACGACCGACCAAAGCGTGCCCATGACGACGACAAAAAGCATGGCCGCTTCACTTTGTCCAAACCAGAGCAACGCCAGCGGCACCCAGCAGACGCTGGGCAGAGTCTGCAACCCAAGGGCGAGGGTGCCCATGGTATCATGCAGGACTCTCCAGCGCGCCGTCAGCAGCCCGAGCGGAACGCCCCCGATCAATCCGATGAGATAGCCTAACACCAGACGCTTGACCGTAATGAAACTGGCCTGCCAGAGCGTGCCATCGGCTACGGCCGATCGGAGATATTCGATTACCTGGAGCGGTGGCGGCAAAAGAACCGGCGACCAGATGCGTGCCCGCACCGCCAGCTCCCAAAGCAGGACAAGGCCGGCGAAAAACAAGAGCGACCAGAGGAATCGTTTCATTCTGCCACCTCCCGCTTTCCATTTTTAAATCCCTTGAGGGTACGGGTGATCTCGCTCGCATGCTCGGCCAGATCGACGCTGTTGATGTCGCGCGGCCGCGGCAGATGAATCTCGAACTCCTGACGAATCCGGCCCGGATGAGGAGAGAAAAGCAGAACCCGGTCGCCCAGACAGGCCGCTTCGCGAACGTTGTGGGTGACGAAGATGATTGTTTTGCGGCGCGCTTCCCAGATTTCCTGGAGATCGCCGTACAGTTGTTCGCGGGTGAGCGCATCGAGGGCGGCGAACGGCTCGTCCATCAGGAGCATGCGCGGGTTGGGCGCCAGGGCGCGGGCGAGGGCCACGCGCTGTTTCATTCCGCCGGAAAGCTCATGAATGTTGGCCCGCTCAAATCTCGTCAGGCCGACTAGCTCGAGATAATAGCGGGCCACATCCTTCCGGTCTTTCGGGGTAAGATTCGGTTTCATTTTCAAGCCGAAGAGGACGTTGCCGAGCACGTCGAGCCACGGGAAAAGCGCCGGCTCCTGGAACATGACAAGCCGTTCCCGGCCCGGGCTTGTGACCCGCAGTCCGTCTGCCGTGACCGTGCCACTATCAGGTCGCTCGAGTCCGGCAATGAGGTTGAGCAGAGTGGACTTGCCGCAGCCGCTCTCCCCCACCAGGCAGACAAACTCGCCTTCGCTGACTCGCAGACTCACCTGGTCGAGCGCGGTAATCGGTCCGGTGCGGCCGCGGAAGGTCTTGGAGACTCGATCCACCTGGAGCTTGCTCGGCGAAACGATTTGGAGTTCTTCCTCCACCGCAGAGCTGGCGCTGCGCGGAATCTTGAAGGTATGGGTTACGTACATGGCGTGTCGTCAGGGCGTAACAATCAGCTTTGAGAAATCGGTCGAGCCTTTGAAAAAGCCCGCTTCCTTGCCGTCCTCGACCGCTTTCCGCAGCAGATCGGGCGAAAGCTCGGTCGTGAAATGAAGACGTTTCCAGGCCTGCGCAATCGCTTCCGGCGGAATCCCCGCCTTTGTTTCCTCCTTCAATTCCGCGGCCAGAATTTTCTGCGCTTCGTCCGCATGGGATTGGATCCAGGTGGTTAATTCCGCATTGGCCGCCGCGATCTTGCTCGCCAGGTCGCGATGTTGCTCGAGAAACTTTGCGCTCGCGACCAGCCAGGTCGTCTGCACCTCTCTGTCTTCGAGGAAGACCTTTCCGCCGGCTTCGCGTTCCAGCCGAGTCACCCACGGCTCCACCGTCCAGACGCCCGCGACCTGCTTTTGCTGAAAGGCGGCGAGCTGATCGGGATTTGCCACCGGCAACACTCGCGCCTCGCCCCCGATGAGCGTAACCTTCAGACCCTGAGCCTTGAGCCAGGCCCGGCAGGAAATGTCCTGAGTGTTGCCCAACTGCGGAGTGGCGATGGTTTTTCCCCGAAAGTCGGCCGCGCTCTTGATTCCTTCATCTGGCCTAACCACTAAAGCCGCTCCACCAGTTGCCGCTCCGGAAATCACCCGGACCTCTGCTCCGTTCGACTTGAAATGAGCGTTAAGCGCCGGTCCCTGGCCGACATAAGTGAGATCGAGCGAGCCGGCAAAAATTGCCTCCATCGCCGAGGGCCCAGCATTGTAGGTGAACCACTGGATCCGCACCCCCGGACCGAGTCGTTCCTCGAACCAGCCTTTTCCCTGACGCGATAACCCATGCGCGATCACGCCCTGGGCATGGGTAATGTTGGGAAAGTGACCGAACCGAAGGGTAAGGGGTTCCTCCGCGATCGCATCGGACGCGGCCAGAAGTAAAACGCTGCTAATGAATGCGAGTAATTTGATTTTCATAAGTTCCTTTCAGGAAGTGGATGTCGTCACGAGATAACCGAAGCCGGCACCTTCCCGGCGAGAGGGAGAAGAACTAGGCCGGTCGCGAGGAAGCGGGCCGGCGAGGATTTGATTCGACCGCGGAAAAAAGCATGCATTTGGATTTATCTCCTGCGGGAGCGGCCTGCGGTTGTCCGTCCGGCGGCCCCGAGATGGATTGTGTTTTCCTCCAGTTTGTCTGGTCGGTCGAAGTGACTGGTTCGGGGGCGGCGAGGCGGGTCTTCTCGGTGCGCTCGATCAGGGTGACGTGCGAATCGTGAACAACAATCTGGACCACGCCATAACGCAGGGTCTCAACTTTTTCCCGCACCATCTGCAGCCATTCTGGTATCTCGAGATTCATCGTCGTTAGGCAGAAACGACCCTCGAGGCTTTCGAGAGGAGATCGTTGAGTTGGAAAGAATGCCGCGCAAAAGGGACTGGCACCTTGTCCCGCCGCATCTTGCGCAGGGTGATCTCCACCACCTGTGCGAGGGTGGCCCGATCGAGAATGCGGGCGAGCGCGTTGCGGACGTCGAGCATGAGCATGCGCAGGCCGCAATGAGCTTCGTCCGGGCAGGTGCAGCGACGGTAATTGCTCTGGCTGACGCAGGCGATGGGGGCAAGGGGACCGTCGAGGAGGCGAATGACCGGGCCCAGCTTGATCCGGGCGGCGGGTTTGGCGAGGGCGTAGCCGCCGTGTTTGCCCCGCCGGGTTTGCACGTAACCGGCGAGGCGGAGCTGAGTCAGGATTTGTTCGAGGAACTTGATCGGGAGCTTCTCTTTGGAAGCCAGCTCGCTCACTTGAAGGATGGGGCGGCCGAGCTCGCGCGCGATCCCGAGATCGATCAGGGCGCGGAGGGCGTACTCGCTTCGCTTGGAAAGGTTCATTCTCTAGTGTGCTAGTAGAGTTACGAGCGATACTCTATCAGCCGAGTAGAGATGGCAAATTATTTTTTCCGGTTTTTTTTCCCCCGCGGTAGGCGAAGCGTCGATCGAGTTTTTCGAGCGCGGCAGCCGCATAAGCCTGGTCCGCCACTGACAGATAATCAGTGAATCCGCCAATCCGGCCCCGCCGAACCTTGAACGATTCCGGATCCGCCGGGTCGCCGGCCCGGAGGATTTTGGACTCGAAGCGGCCGCCGCTTTCGCGCGCCCTCATCGCTCGGAAGTCGGAAAAAGCCAGCGCCCGGGCGAAGGCTTCCGGATCGATCTCCTTTTCGCCTAACAATTCCAGGAGCTGCCGAAAACCGGGCCCGGGCGCGTGGCGCAGATCTTCGTAGCGCAGGAGAAGAAAATTGCGGCGGTCGCGCCATTCCGCGAGCCAGCCATTCATCACCTCCACGATCGATTCGATCCCAAAAGCGCGGTCTCGCAGCAGCTCGGAGATCGACTTCCGCTTTAGTTTTTCGGGGGTTTCCTTCGTCCGGCGGGTGAGTTGGATAAAATGGGAGACGAAGGCGTCGCGCGGGTCGCGTGCGAGAAAGACGACCGGAAGCCGGCGCCGGTCGCGCCACGGGATGAGGTATTTGCCCCGCACTCTGTCCCAGCGACCGGCCTTTGTCCGTTGTTCGAATAGGTCATGGGTGTAAACGATCCGTGGAACGCCCTGGAATTTCTCGGGCTCGAGGGTGAACGGTTTTCCCAGTTTCTCGCAGTAATAGGCGCAGAGAAAGGTGCGCAGCCAGGTGCGACCGCTCTTCGGAATGGAAACGACAAGAGCGTCGCCGCCGGAAAGTTGCCAGGCGCGGCTGCTCAGGTTCCAGCGTACCAGTCGCTTCATGAAAGATCGATGACCCGGCCTTTTTGCGCCTGCAAGGCGCGGGCAAGGCGGCGCCGGCCTAACGACCGCCGAAAACGGCGGCGCCATGGTTGGGGGGAATAAACCGGACGAAAAAACGGTTCGATGGCGATCTCGTGAGCGCGACAAAGTTCGATCGCTTCCGGCGTCCAAAGCCCCCGTGAAATGGCGGACATGAGATAAGGAATGGGAGTGTTATCGCGCCGAGCATAGGAAAGAATGCGCATCTCCCGGGTGCGGGCGCTGCCGCGGGCTTCGAAGTTCCAGGCGCTCTCGCCTTCCCGCAGGATGAATTGAAGGGCTTCTTTTTTCCAGAGCGTCACCTGGCAGCGAGTGCGGCCATCGGAATCGAGTGGCACAATTCCGTAGCGATCATTGATCGGCTGAAATCCCGGGTCGGGCTTGGAACGGGAGCGGAAGCAGAGCGAGTCGATGCCGGCTTCGATGATGTCGTCAAAATCGCGACTGAGCTGACTGCTCTCAACCGGCCCGGTTAAGAAGTAATCCTCCTGGAAGTAAAGGAGGTAAGGGTGGGAGATTTGGGGAAGCGCGGCGAGGAGGTTGCTCGACCAGCCACGGTCGCGGCCGACAGCAATCGAGCGCAAGCGCGGCGAGCGGATTTGCAGTTCGTTTGTGAGCAAGAAAATCGGGAGCGGACAATCGGGCCAGAATTTTTGCAGTAACTGATCGAACGGCCGCCAGGCATCGAAGAACGCGTCGCAGCTCGAGACGACAATGGCGGCGGAGTTTTGGAAGTCGTCTAGTGCTGGCACAGCGGGCAAGGTTTTTTCCAGGTTGCTTTCTTACTCTTGCTCCTGCTCTTGCTCAAAATAATCGGCCGAAAGACTCCAGTTTGGAGCAAGAGCATGAGCAAGAGAAGAGTAAGATTGAAAATCGGAGGAGTTTCGCTAACGTAACGGCCTCTCGGAAAACGGGGGCGTACTGGTTTCGACTGATGGTTCGAAGCGCAGGCGGCATGTCGAGGATGGTTCGTTGGCCTCGTTAATAACCGGACCAAAACAAATAAACGCAGATCACCAAGATCTCGCTCTCGCGGCTTAATTGACCGCGATGTTCACGGCTGGACGCCTGCTACGGCCGGGGACATGGACAGCAGGCTCGCCCAAAGGCGGAGCGACCGCGCCCGAGGGCCAAAGGATTACGTGGACGCTCGGGAGTCCGGTAATGTGCCGGTGCAACGTCGGCTCCTTAAAAATCATCACAGGCTAAACATGTAGAAGCTCGCGGGGAGAGCGGTCAGGACAGGGGTTCAACTCCCCTCGCCTCCACATTAGACTAGTTCGCTCTGAAATGGAGCCCGCAACGCGTGCGGCGAGGTTTGTTTTAGCGAGGCAATTCCAGGGTTTTATGAAAGAAACGCGAAGCGTTTGGGCGTGCAAAAGTCGGTTCGAGCCGACCTTCTTCAAAAATGACTTCATTTTTAGCAAGTTGTTCTCATTAACCCAGCTTCCAGCTTGATTTGCCTCTGAAATCCAAGCTCGGAGCGGTTCGAGCCGATCAGAGCGACTCGTCTCCAATTCGATGATTTCCTGCTCGATTCCGAGTCGCTTTGGAACGAGCGGATTCTTTAATTCTTTGAACTCGTCGACGTTCAAGGTGCCTTCTGTGAAGGCGGCATTACGCCGCTCGATCTTGGATTTCAGCGCCGCGAGTTCTCCCTTTAGGCGCTCGATTACCTCTTGTTTTTTCCCGAGCGCCTCATCAGACCAGTTCTCAAGGCGAGCAAGAAACTTTTCCTTCCATTCGTCGGAGAGTGAAACCATCTCGACGTTTCGTCGGACCTCAGCCTCGAAGTTCTCCTGACGAATGCCGCCACGCTCCGGGCACTCCTTCACTTTGTTCTTGTGAGTGCAGCGGTAGTAATAGTACTGGCGACCGCTTTTTTTGATGTGTCGCTCGCCGGTGACGGCAAAACCGCAGGAGGCGCAGTTGGCGAAGTTCAGAAAAACAAATCCCTTTTGTTTTCGGATTCCATTTCGTGGCTTGCCATTTATGAGCAAGGCTTTCTGAATTTCGTCGAAAGTTTTCTTCGAAATCATTGGCAGATGAGTGCCCTGGTGGAGCTCGCCTTTATGCTCGAAGAGGCCGTAGTAGAACGGGCGTTGAAGAAGATGAATGACACTGCTTAGCGCTAGCGGGCGGTTCCCCCTTGTGCCGAGAAGCCCAACCTTGGTCATCTCATCTCGAATCTCGGACAGCGAATACTCACCGGTCGCAAAGAGCTCCAAAATTCTTTTCAGTTTCGAGAACTGCTCCGGGTGTGGTTCGATTGTTCGAAGCTTCGGCTCGTTGAAGTAGCCGTATGGCGCTTTGCCATGAAAAACTCCGCGGCGGATTTTTTCGCGGATGCCTCGGCGAATGTTAACTGAGAGGTCGCGAACGTATTGATTGGCCATGCCGAATTCGACCGCCATTAAGAGAACGTTGTCGGCAGGGAGATAAACTCGCTCGAAGGTCCGTATTTCTTGAATGACGCCGCGCTGGAGCATTCCAATGATCCGGCCGCCATCCTCGAAGTTTCTGGCGAGACGATCTAGTTTCCAGGTGAGGATTGCATCGGCTTCGCCCCCTTCAATTCGTCGAAGCATGTCGTTGAAAACTTCGCGGCCAGGATCCTTGGCGCTCTTGCTCTCAGTGAGCGTCTCTACAATTCGCAGATTGTTCGATCGAGCCAATGCGTTGAGTTCTGAGAGCTGCGCCACAATCGAGAGCGCCTGCCTATCCTCATCTTCGCTTGATTTACGGCAGTAAATGAAATGCTTCATGGTCGTACTTTAACACAGGAGAATTTAGTCCGAGACGCTTCCTGTGTACAGCGCGAATTCAATCAACCCGTCCGCTAGTTCGTTCTGAAATGGAGAAAAAATATTCGAGTGCGGCTCGCTCCGAAGAGACGCAGCTCGACGTACAGGGGTAATGCGTTAGGGGAAGGTTGAACACTGTCCCCCGATATACGGTCGCGACGAGGGCTTCCTCGCGCGGACCGCTCTCCCCGCAAAATAAATTCAGGACGCGCAAGCCTTCCTTGTTTGGAACTCGTTAGGCTCGAACAAAAAAAGCAAAAGTTCTTCGCCTTTTGCACGCCCTGGAATTGCCTCGCTAAAACAAACCTCGCCGCACGCGTTGCGGGCTCCATTTCAGAGCGAACTAGTCTAATGTGGAGTCTATTGGACAGTGCTCGAACTCATTTCGAGACCAATGATTCCTAGACCCTTCCCCGCACCCTTCCCCACAGCGGGGAACATTTCCTCGATTGAATTAAGCGCT
>Ga0081539_10006356_pt1 | contig 11374 bp, 9 predicted proteins | sample TabmetS4T2R2_FD_71023 | JGI IMG/M metagenome (GOLD analysis project Ga0081539, IMG submission 71023) | Tabebuia heterophylla rhizosphere microbial communities from the University of Puerto Rico - S4T2R2 | ecosystem: Host-associated > Plants > Roots > Rhizosphere ...
CGCCGACCTGAGCGGCGCGACGCTCGGGATCGTCGGTTGGGGGCGGATCGGGCAGGCGGTCGCGCGCCGGGGCGAGGGCTTCGGCATGCACGTCATCCACAGCTCGCGCTCGTCAGGCGTGCCGCTGGACGGCGTGCTGGAGCGCTCGGACTTCGTCTCGCTCCACGTGCCGCTCACGCCGGAGACACGCCACCTGATCGACGCGGGCGCGCTGGCGCTGATGCGACCGACGGCGCTGCTCGTCAACACCGCGCGCGGCGGCGTGGTGGACCAGGACGCGCTGCGCGAGGCGCTCCACGCGGGCACGATCGGCGGCGCCGCGCTCGACGTCACCGACCCCGAGCCGCTGCCGCCCGACCACCCGCTGCTCGACGCGCCGAACCTGCTCGTCGTCCCGCACGTCGGCTCGGCCACCGTGCACACGCGCGCCCGGATGGCCGCGATGGCCGTCGACAACCTGCTGGCCGCGCTCGCCGGCCGCCCGATGCCGCACCCGGTCGCATGAGCCGCGTCGCCGTCGTCGACATCGGCACCAACTCGACGCGCCTGCTCGTCGCGGACGTCGACGGCCGGGAGCTGACCGAGGTGCAGCGCGAGTCGGTCGTCACGCGGCTCGGCGAGGGCGTCGACGCCACCGGCCGCCTCGGGGACGAGCCCCAGGAGCGGGTCTTCGCCGTGCTCGAGACCTACGCCGAGGCGATCGAGCGCCACGGCGCCACCGAGCGCGTCGTGGTGATGACCTCGGCCGTGCGCGACGCGGCCAACGGCGCCGAGTTCGCCGCCGCGGTGCGCGACCGCTACGGGCTCGAGGGGCGCACGCTGTCGGGCGACGACGAGGCGCGGCTCTCGTTCCTGGGCGCTACGGCCGCGCGCGACCCGGAGGACCCGGCCGCGCTCCTGGTGATCGACATCGGCGGCGGCTCGACGGAGATGATCGTCGGCGCGCGCGGCAAGGTGGACTTCCACGTCTCCACCCAGGTCGGCGTCGTCCGGCACAGCGAGCGGCACCTGCACTCGGACCCGCCGACGGCGGACGAGCTCGCGGCGCTCGCGGCCGACGTGCGCCCGGCGATCGAGGCCGCCGTACCGGCGGAGGTGCGCGAGCGGGCGCGCTCGGCGGTCGCCGTGGCCGGTACCGCGACGCAGTGCGCCTCGATCGACCTCGCGCTCGACCCGTACGACCCGGAGCGGGTCGAGGGGCATCGCATCACCCGCGAGCGGCTCGCGGAGCTGCGCGACCGGCTGGCCGCGCTCCCGCTCGCCGAGCGCCGCGAGGTGACCGGCCTGGACCCGAACCGGGCCCCCACGATCGTGGCCGGCACGGTGGTCCTGCTCGAGGTCCTCGGCGCGTTCGCGCTCGACGCATTTGAGTCCTCTGAGCGGGACATTTTGTGGGGCGTGGCCCTCGACGTCGATTAGTCCAACGCCCGGCCAAAATCATGGACGGTTGTTCTATTGCAAGCGTGCATTTGGGCGCGCGATACTCCAGCGCGTCGGAAAGGGCGGTCGTGCCTCCCGCCGCCGTCCTCCCGACGCATAGGTCCGGGCGATGCCGCATCATCGGCGCCTCCCGCCGTCCGGGCCACCCAAATAGGCCCCTTAAGGCACGTACCCCTGCCCGTCCTGACGGGGCCAACTTGAAGCCGCCCGCCCCCGCCGCGGGCGGCTTCTTTGTTTGGGTGGGCGTGGCGCCGGCGAACGTCAACGGCGGCTGGGTGGGGAGGGTGGAGGGTGCTTAACGTCGCAAATCGTCCGCCGGCCGCGGGCGATTGCGACGAAGTGCTCGCTATAGGTGCTTAACGTCGCAATCCTCGCCGAGCGCCCTCGCGATTGCGACGAAATGCACCCTCGCCGCCACCGGCCTCCCCGCCGCCCTACCCAGCGCAGTTGACGTTCGCTCGAACCTCAGGCGAGGTTCGCGGACCGCGGATAAGCCACCGACGGATCGGTCAGCACGTTGACCAGCGCCGGTCGCCCCGCCGAGAACGCCCGCTCGAGCGCGCCTCGGAGCTCGCTCGGCTCCCGGACGAGCTCGCCGTGCCCGCCGAGCGCCTCGACGACCTGGTCGTAGCGCGTCTCCGGGCGCAGCTCGGCGGCGACCGAGTAGCCGTAGAGGAACTCCATCGGGTGCTTCTCCAGCGCCCAGATGCCGTTGTTGCCCATCACGCCGACGACGTCGACGCCGTGGCGGGCGAGCGTGTCGAACTCCATCCCCGAGAAGCCGAAGGCGCCGTCGCCGAGCAGGAGCACGACCTGACGGTCCGGGTGGGCGAGCTTGGCCGCGAGCGCGTAGCCGGGCCCGCTGCCCAGGCACCCGAAGGGGCCGGGGTCGAGCCAGCAGCCCGGAGCGTACGAGTCGACGACGCGGCCCGCGTAGGAGACGAAGTCGCCGCCGTCGCCCACGACGATCGCGTCGCGGTCGAGCACCGCCGCGAGCTCGCCGTAGACGCGCATCGGGTGCAGCGGCGCGCGGTCGTCGGCGAGCTGCTCGCGCTCGGCCTCGCGCTTCTCCGTCTCCACGCCGCGCAGGTGCGCGAGCCACGCGTCCGTCGAGCCGCCGCTCCCGGCCGCCAGCGCGCGCAGCGTCTGCGCCACGTCCCCGTAGCACTCGGCCGCCACCGCCCGCGGGTGGTCGCGCTCGGGCTCGGCGAGGTCGATCGGCACGATCTCGGTCTCCTCGCCGAACGAGCCGCCGAAGCCGAGCCGGAAGTCCATCGGCACGCCGACCACGAGCGCCACGTCCGCGCCCTTGAGCGCCGCACTGCGCGCGCGCGAGAAGAACCGGGGATGGTCGGCCGGCAGGCACCCGCGCGCGAGCCCGTTGAGGAAGACCGGGACGCCCGCGGCCTCGGCCAGCTCCCGCAGCGCGTCCTCGCCGCGGCCCCAGTACAGGTTCGTGCCGGCCATGATCACGGGGCGCTCGGCCTCGCGCAGCAGCGCCGCCGCGCGCTCGACGGCCGCGCCGTCCGCGGCGCTCCACGACGCGCCGGCATCCGCGGCCGTCGGCGGCTCCTCGGCCTCCATGAAGACCACGTCGAGCGGGAAGTCCAGGAACGCCGGGCCGGGATGGTCGCGGCGCATCACGCGCCACGCATCGTCGATCAGGCCCGGGATCTCGGCGGTCGCGCTCGCCGTCGCCGCGAGCTTGACCAGCGGCCGGACGAACGGCACGTGGTCGATCTCCTGGAGCGACCCCTGCCCCCAGCGCATGGCCGGCGCGCGCCCGCCCAGCACGAGCACGGGCGAGTGGTTCTGCTGGGAGGAGGCGATCGCGCTCATCCCGTTCGTGACCCCGGGGCCAGCGGTCAGCGCGGCCACGCCCACCTCGCGCGTGACCTTGGCCCAGCCCTCGGCGGCGAACGTGGCCGTGGCCTCGTGGCGGGTGTCGACGATGTCGATCCCCTCCGCACGGCAGCCGTCGTAGATCGAGAACAGGTGCCCGCCGGACAGCGTGAAGAGCTTGCGCACGCCGTAGGCCTTCAGCCTGCGGGCGACCAGCCGGCCGCCGTGGAGCGTGCCCGTCTCCTGCGCCTCGATGGTCATGTGCGCGGCAATCTACCCCCCGGCCGGGGGGTTGGACCCCGGTCGCCTGTGACGCTGCGCACAGGCCGGGGTTAGCTTCGGCATATGGAGACCGACACCAAGATCCGCGACGCCGACCTCGAGCTGCTGCTCGCCGAGAACGACCGCGAGGAGCCCTTCCTCGTCGCCCCGCGCCCGGAGAAGCAGGAGCTGCGCGAGGAGATCGACGAGCAGATCCTCGCCGGGCTCGTCACGCCGTACTGACGGGGTCAGACCCTACGACTCAGCCGCGCGCACTCCTCGAGGCGCGCTTGAGGGGTCAGACCCCTCTCGGTTATCGGCAGACGGCGGTCGCCTGAAGGCGCGCCGCGGCGGCCGCCTCGGCCACCCGGCGCTCGCCCCAGTAGAGCGAACGGCCGATCTTGAGCGCGGGCAGCCGGTCGGCGCCCGCCGCCAGCAGGCGGCGACCCGCGGCCTCGACCGCACCGTCGCGGCGCCGGTCGCCGGCCGCGGCCAGGCACGCGTCGAGCGAGAGCCCGGCGGCGGCGGCCGCCTCGAAGAGGATCTCGGGATCGTCGAGGTCGAACCCGCCGCAGAACGCGAGCCGGCTCGACGCGAGCGCGAACGCCGCGCCGCGCCCGCAGGACGCGGCGTGCGAGGCCACGCGCATGGCGGCGGCCACGTCGGCCGGGAACGCCTCGGGCCACACGAGCGGCAGTCGCAGCTCGGCGGCGCGCTCGGCGGCGGCCACGCGAACGGCCGCCTCGGCGTCGGGGTCGGCGGCGAGCGAGCCGCCGCGCAGCACGGTCGAGGACGCCGGCGTCCACACCACATGGTCGAACGCGCGGTCGACGCGCTCCGCCACGAGGTAGGTGAACGGGCATGCGAGGTCGAAAAGGAACTCCGCGCGCAGTGGCGCGAGCCGCCCTCGCGATCGTGTGCGTCGCGCCTTGCGGCGCTCCGCGAGCCTGATGACCTCGCCCATCGAATCGTCCCTTTGATCTACCGGAAAACCCTTGCTTGGAGCGCATTCGTCGCCCCGCTGCCGATATGAACGACCGCCCGCGAGAAAACTTGCATACCAGTGTCCGAGAAGTGTCTGTCTGCGGACCACACACCGAATGTCCGTGGTATGAAACCCCTAGATCCTGCGTCCGGGTATAGTCCGCAAAAGGCCGCTTTCGAGTCCGTCTAGAGGCTCACGATTCCCACCGTCCCTCCGCCCAAGCGCCACCCCTACGACCAGTGGTCGCCGGACGCACGCGCGCTCGACCTGGTGGGGGACAAGTGGACGCTGCTCATCATCCGCGACCTGGCGGCCGGGCCGCGCCGCTTCGTCGAGCTCCAGCGCGTGCTGCCTGGCATCTCGACCGAGCAGCTGCGCTCGCGCCTGAACCGGATGGTGGCCGACGGCCTGCTCACCCGCCAGCGCTACCGCGAGGTGCCGCCGCGCGTCGACTACGAGCTCACGGAGCGCTCGCGCGAGCTGATGCCGGTCGTCGGCGCGCTCGCCCGCTGGGGCTACGAGTGGACCTGGAGCGCGCCGCGCCCCGGCGAGGACGTCAACATCGGCGCCGTGTTCCGCCTCGCCCCGGGCCTGATCGAGGCGCCGGCCGGCATGGAGGGATCGGTCGACCTGGTCGTCGAGGCCAACAGCGAAGAGGGCGAGCGCCGCTACCGGCTGACGGTCGCGCGCGGCAACGTCGGCATCGCCGAGAACGCGGCCGAGGGGGACGCGGCCGCCGTCGTCAGCGGCAGCCGCGACGCGTGGGTGCGCGCGCTCGGCCCCGACGGCGCGTCCGACGGGCTCGCCTTCGAGGGCAACCGCGGGCTCGCCGAGGCGCTGCTGCGCGGCTTCACGGCCGCGGCCGCCGCCCGCCGCGCGGCCTAGCTTCTACTTCCCATCCTTGAGGTAGTTGGCCGCCTGCACGTGCGGGAAGTCGCCCTGGAGGCGCCCCTGGAACCTGATGTGGGCGGCCTTGTAGCAGCCGGGGTTGCCCTTCGCCGGCGGATGCTCGCCGCCGGTGTTCGAGCAGTCGGTCGACGGCGAGTCGAGGAACGTCATCGCCTTCGGCCCGAACAGGTTGCGCGGCATCACGTACGTCTGGCCGCGGTTGCTGGGCAGGCGCTCCTTGTAGACGGCCGCCGCCTCCGGGCCGAGCGGCCCGAACTGGCGCAGGTAGTGCCCGACGCCGCCACCCGGCGAGGTCGTCGTGTCGGCCAGCGCGGCAGCGCCCTGGGTGAGGAAGTCGGAGACCTGCGACTGCGACAGCTCGAGGTACTGGAGCATCGGGTTGAGCTGGCCCAGGAACGGGTGCATCGCGTTCAGCAGCGGCTTGAGGCCGTTCAGCGTGTCGCGCGCGGCCGGCAGGCCCGTCTTGGACGCCGTGATGAGCGGGTCGAGGTTGCGGAAGAACGACTCCAGGTCCGGCGCCATCGCGTGCACGTCGGCGAGCGTCGGCTTGAGGTCCTGCGCCACGGGCCGCAGGTCCTTGATGAGCGGGTCGGTGTCGACGGCGAAGCTCTGGAGGCGCGCCAGCGTCGCCTTCGACTCGTCGAGGAACGTCGGGAAGATGTGCACGGCCTCGGCGAGCGCGTCGTTGCGCGAGGCCGTCGCGTCGAAGAGCTTCTTCGACGACGTGATCAGCGTCTGGAGCTGGTGCTCGTTCTCGGTCAGCGCGGCGAACGTCACGCCCGTGTTCTTGACCAGGCGCTGGAGCGCGCCCCGCTGGGTGTTGAGGACGCCCAGCACGTCGTTGGCGTCGGCGGCGAAGCCGGGCAGGGTGCCGAGCGCGTCGTTGAAGTCGCGCCCGCGGCCCTTGATGCCCTTGGCCATCTGCTGCTGCCACGTGCGGAACGCCGCGCGCGTCTTGGGGTCCAGCGCGTCGAAGATCTCGTCGAGCTGGACGGTCGGCTTGACGTGCCCGTCGGGCAGCCGGCCGCCCTCGGGCACCGTCTGGCGCGCGTGGCCGGGCGTGAGCTCGACGTAGGTCTCCCCCAGCAGCGTCTTCTGGCGCAGCATCGCCTGCGCGTCGGTGTGCAGCGGCGCGAACTGGCGGTCGAGCTCGATCGTCGCGAGCGTGCGGTTGCCGCCCGGCGCGACGTCGAGCTTGCGGACCTTGCCGACCGACACGCCGGCGATCCGCACGTCGGCCTCGGTGGCCAGCGTCGCCGCCTCGGGGAACGCGACCTGCACGCGGTAGCCCTGCGGCTTGAGCGGGATCGGCCCGCCGAACGACAGCCACAGGAACAGCAGCAGCCCGAAGCACGAGAGCGCGAACACGACCATCGTGAGGATCCGCAGGAGCGAGGGGGCGGACTTGTTCACTTGCACGCCCCCGAGTCGGTGAAGACCGGCGTGAGCATGGCGAGGAACTCGAGCTCGGGCTGCTCCTGCACCATCTGCTTGAACGCCGCGCACGGCGCGGCGAGCGTGACCGGCCGGAACGTGCCGTGCGCGTCCGAGCTCGAGAACAGCTGCGTGGCCATGTGCTGGACCCAGGCGGCCCAGAACAGGTAGCCCTCCTGGCGGTTCTTGTTGCCCGGGTCCTCGCGCCCGTTCGGGTTGTACGCGGCGAGGTTGAGGAAGTGGTTGATCGCCGCGAACGAGCGGGTCAGCGCCGGCGTGGCGGCGGAGAGGTTGCGCGCCGACGGCCGCAGGTCGCGCACCACCGGCCGCGCCTCGCGCACGAACGGGCGGATGTCGTCGCGCAGCAGCGGCGTGCTCTCGCGGGCGAGCGGGCGGACCGCGTCGTTGGCCGGGGCGAGCGCCCGCGCGGCCGGCAGCAGGTGCTGGGCGGTCGGGCCGAGCAGCTCCGCGTAGCGCTGGAGCCGCGTCATCGTGTCGGTCGTCTGGCGCAGCGCGCCGGGCAGCTCGCCGACGGCGGCGGCGATGTTGGAGTCCTCGGAGGCGAACGAGTGCATGACGGCCGCGGACGAGTCGACGAGGCCGGCGAGGTCGTCGCTGCGCTTGGCGAGCTCGCCGTTGAGCGTGTTCAGCGAGGTGATGAGGTGCCGCAGGTTCTCGCGCCGCGTGGCGACCGCCGAGTTCACGCGCGCGAGGTCGCGGTGCGTCGGCTCGAAGCGGCGCAGCACCTCGCGCAGGTCGAGCCCGCGGCCCTTCAGGCCGCGGCCGGCGTCGCCGATCAGCAGCCGCAGGTAGTCGCGCGTGTCGGCGTCGAGCTCGGCGAGGATCTCGTCGGGGTTGACGTCGGGCGCGGTCGACGAGACCGGGATCGTGTACCCGTCCTTGGCCTCCGGCGCCTTGTCGCTGCCGGGCTGGAGCTCGATGAACATGTCCTTCAGGCCGGTGCGCGGGCGCAGCAGCGCGTGCGCGTCGGTCCGGACGAGCCCCTTGTACTGCGGGTCGATGACCATCTCGATGACGGCCTTGCCGTTCTCGAGGTCGACCTTGCCGATGTCGCCGATGCGCACGCCCGACACGCGCACCGTCTGGCCCTGGCCCGCGGTGACGGCCTGGCCGGTCGGGAACTCGGCCTTCAGGCGCAGCGGCGCCGGCTCCCACGGGAAGCGCATGCGCTGCTCGTTGAGGATGTAGCTCGAGATCGCGAGCGCGACGACGACCAGCCCGACGATCGCGATGAACGCCTTCGCGTGCTTGCGGATGGCGGTCACTTGGCGCCTCCCGCGACCTTGTTCAGGAGCTGCGGCGTCGCGTCCTGGCTGACGACCTTGAGCACGTTCGTCAGGCCGTCGTTCTTGATGCTCTTGCGCAGCCACGCGATCGCCTCGTCGCGCGCCTTCGCGTAGCGCGCCTGGAAGGCCGCGGAGTTCGTGTCGACCGTGCGCTGCGGCGGCGGCGCGCCGGGGATCGTGCGCAGGTCCGGCGCCTGCTGGGTCTCGCACGGGACGCTGCCGTTGAGCGGCGGCCGCTTGGCGGGCTTCGGCGGGTTGGCGCCGAGCAGCGGCTCCGGCGTCGTGCCGAAGACGCCCGGCTTGAACGTGACGAGGTTCTTGCCGCCCGCCGCGAGCACGCGGAACCACGAGCCGTTGGCGTCGGCCGAGCGGCTCTCGCCGGCGAGGCCGGGCAGCGGCTTGGGCGCCTCCTGGTAGACCGGGCCGTCGGCCGGGAACTGCTTGTCCGGGACCTTGTCGAGCGTCCACGGGTGGATGACGTTGTTCTGGCAGCTCGACGCGCGGCGGACCTCGTGGTAGAGCGGGATGCTGCGGTCGACGAGGCGGGCGAGGTCGGGCACCGCCGGGCGCAGGTCACCGGCCAGGCCGCGCAGCTCGTTCTCCGAGACGAGCCCGCGCAGCTGGTGCACGAACGGGATCGCGACGTCGAGCGTCTCGCTGGAGTTCTGCACGCCCGGGCGCAGCGCGACGGCCAGCTCGCGCAGCGGCGGGAAGGCCGCATTGAGGGCGCCGAGCGCCGGGTAGGCCGCGCGCAGCGTGCGCGGGAGCTCGCCGACCGCCGCGTTGAGGTTCGCGTCCTGGCTCGCGAACGCGGCCGCGGTGGTGTTGAAGTCGGTCACCAGCGACTTGAGCTGACTGCGGTTGCGGTCGAGCGCCGCGGCCACGGCGCCCGCGTTCTTGACGTAGCCGGACAGGTCGTGCCCGGTCTCGCCGCGCATCGCATCGGAGACGATCGCGCCGTTCTTGTAGGCCGGCTCCCAGAACGGGATCGACTTGTTGAAGCCCCTGGCCCCGGCGCCGTCGAGCGCCTTGCCGTACTCGTGCAGCAGCGTCTTGAGCTCGTCGCGCGTGTCGGACTGGAGCGCGGTCAGCACCTGGTCGAGCTGCACCGGCGTCGCGGTCTGCTGGACCGGGATCGTCGCGCCGTCCTTCATCTCCGGCGCCGACGGCGAGCCGGCGGTGAGGTCCACGAAGAAGTTGCCCTCGAGGAAGATGCGCGGGCGGATCTTCGCCGTGGCGTCGGAGTGGATGGGCCGGCCCTTGTCCTCGATCCGCATCGTCACGATCGCGCCCTCGCCCCCGGGGTTGGCGCGCTCGACGCTCTTTACCTTGCCGACCTCGACGCCCGCGATCCGCACCGGCGACCCGGGCCGGATGTTGTTCGCGCTGGCGAACGCCGCGCGCACCTCGTAGTGGCTCTGGAACGGGATCTCCTTGGTGACCCCGAGGTAGAGGCCGGCGGCGATGACCGCGAGGGCGATGAGCGCCAGCGTGATGTTCGAGCGCGGCAGCCTCACGGGTGCTCGCTCGCTTCCATCGTCGAGTACGGCCCGGTCTGGGGCCGCCAGGTGAACGTCTCGCCCTTCGGCACGCGCGCGCGCCCGGTGAACGTCGGGCCCTGGAGACCTGGCGAGTTCGGGTCGCGGGCGACGTGGTACTTCTTCGGGAAGAAGCGCGCCTCGCGCTCGACGAAGCCGCGCTGGCCGGCCTCGCAGTCGGCGCGCCCGTCGGGCGCGATCGCGGCCGCGTACGGCTGGTCCTGGCCGAACTGCGGCGTGCCCGCGGCGTGCTCGCCGTTGGCGGGCTCGGAGGCGCCCATCGCGCCGAGCGAGTTGTCCTGCGGGCCGGCGAAGTTCACGAGCGCGCGCTGCGCCTGGCCCGTGCTGTCCGGCTCGGAGAAGTGCTCGGCGATGTAGGTCCAGAAGTAGTTCCAGCTGTTGCAGACGGTCACGTACGGGCCGTAGAAGCGCATCTGCGGGTTCAGCGAGGTCACCGTGGCCGTCAGGCCGCGCAGCGCCGCGTTGGTGCCGGGCTGCTCGGCGAGGTCGCGGACCGTGTTCAGCGTCTTGCGCACCTCGTCGTTGAGCGTCGGCGTGCGCTTGAGCACCGGCGTGCCGACCTCGACCGCCCCGTTGAGCGACGGCAGCGCGCCGCGCAGCTCGTGGGTGGCGCCCGAGAAGTCGCGCGAGAACGCCGTCACGTCGTCGAGGAACGGCTGCTGGACGCGGAACGAGGCGACCGCGGTGTCCATGGTCGACGGCGACTTGGCGATCATGTCCTTGAGCGCCTGCGGGTCGCGCCCGATCGCCTCGAAGGTGTCGGCCATGGATGTGAACAGCGCGGCGTTCTGCTTGGCCACCGGCGCGACGATCCGCGCCGCGTCGCCGAGCTCGCGCACGAAGCCGCGCAGGTCGGTGTCCGGGGCGCCGAGCGTGTGCATGACCGGCGCGAGCGAGGACAGCAGCGGCGGGAGCGTCTCGAGCGTGCGGCCGACGTCCTGGCCGCGGCCGGCGAGCGTGTCGCCCCAGCCCATCAGGTTCTCCTGCGAGGCCGTCCGCGTCTTGCGGTCGAACATCTTGTAGACCTCGTCGAGCTCGGTCGAGTAGGACGCCTGCGACGCCGGCATCACGTCGCCGTTGCGGAAGGTCTCGCGGCTCCTGCCGTAGGTCAGCTCGACGTACTTGACGCCGAGCGCCGAGCGCGGGCGGATCCGCACGGTCGAGTCGCGCGGGATCGCGCCGTGCGCCTTGTCGAGCTCCATCGTGATCTCGGCGCCGGTCGCGCCGTTCTCGAGCCGGACCGGGCGCATGTCGGTGACGACGCCGATGCGCGAGCCGCCGCTGCGGACCTCGTTGCCCTTGATCAGGTTCGCGCCGTTGGCGACGCGCACCTTGACCGTCTCGGTGGGCACGAACGGGAGGCCGTTGTTGGCGTTGTAGGCGAGGAACACGGCCACGGTCGTCACGAGCACGGTGACGGCGCCGATCAGGACGGGGTTCGAGGCGAGCTTCATGGCGCGAGCAGGAAGTCCAGGAGTCCCTGCGGGTCGGTGGCGGCGCTCGCGGCGCCCGGCAGCGCCGGGCTCTGCGGCAGGACGGGCGTCTTCGGCAGGTCGGGCAGGTGGATCCCGAGCGTGTCCTCGAGCTTCTTCTTGAGCTGCTCGGCCTTGCGGCGGGGCCTTTCGCTCTCCCTCTTT
>Ga0081539_10006357_pt1 | contig 11372 bp, 11 predicted proteins | sample TabmetS4T2R2_FD_71023 | JGI IMG/M metagenome (GOLD analysis project Ga0081539, IMG submission 71023) | Tabebuia heterophylla rhizosphere microbial communities from the University of Puerto Rico - S4T2R2 | ecosystem: Host-associated > Plants > Roots > Rhizosphere ...
GATCTCGAGGCGCTCGGCACGCTCGTCAATCATCCGCAGACGCCCGTGCAACTGATCTTCGCGGGCAAGGCGCATCCCCGCGACGTGCCGGGCAAGACGATCCTGCAGGAGGTCGCGCGGCTCACGCGCGACCCGCGGTTCATCGGCAAGATCGTGTTCGTCGAGGACTACGACATCGACGTCGGGCGTCATCTCGTGCAAGGCGTCGACGTGTGGCTGAACAACCCGAGGCGCCCGCTCGAAGCGTGCGGTACCAGCGGCCAGAAGACCATCCTGAACGGCGGCCTGAACTTGTCAGTGCTCGACGGCTGGTGGGCTGAAGCCTATGACGGGTTGAATGGATTCGCGATCGGTGCCGGCGAGACGCACTCCTCGACGCAGGTCCATGATCTGCGAGACGCTCGCGCGCTCGCGGCCGTCATGCGCCGGGACGTGGTGCCGCTGTATTACGAGCGCGATCGCGACGGCCTGCCACGCGAGTGGATTGCCCGCGTCAAGCGCGCGATTCGCACGCTCGGCTGGCGGTTCAGCGCCGACCGGATGGTGATGGACTACGTGCTCAAGGCGTACATCCCCGCCGCAGGAGGGACCAGCAGCGAAATGCCGTAGTGTGGCGCGTGGCGATGACCCGCATGCACCGCGGTCACGTATGGTGCCGTTCCTACTGATGCGGTTCGTTGATCAGTCGACGCAGCTTGAAGAAGTAGTGACCGCTCGACAAGAGCGTCAGCGCCAGGGACGACCACACGCCGATGTCGACGATGAGCGAGGCCTCGCGACGGTAATTGAAGAACATCACCGCGACCGAGGTGAGGATGAACATCGCGGTCGCGGCTTTTCCCCAGATCGACGGGCGAAACGTTCGCGGCCCGACGGCCAGGTTCACGATGGCGACGACGCCGACGATGACGATGTCGCGGCTGATCACGGTCACAGTCAGCCAGAGCGGCAGGTGATTCGTCAACGGGATCGACGGCAGCGTCAGCACGATGAAGGTGGTGACGAGCAGCAGCTTGTCGGCCATCGGATCGAGCCAGGCGCCGAGGCTGGTCGGATGCTTCGTCCAGCGCGCCACGAGGCCGTCCAGCGCGTCAGTCGCGCCGGCAATCACGAACACCGTGAGTGCCGCACCGAGCTGTTCGTAGACGACCAGCAGCACGAACGCGGGGATCAACACGACCCGCAGAATCGTCAGCTGGTTCGCCAGCGTGAGGTTGCGCACTGTTACCGGGCGAGCGCCCTGAGTCGATCGATCGTTTCGACCGCTTCAGCGCCGGATACCGGGCGCGTGGTCTGAAAGCGCTGGCCATCGAGCAACGGGACGACACCCGTGGACACCGCGGCGGCCACCGCCGGGTAGTTCAGATGCGCGGGCGCCATGTCCGCGATCTTCGGCCGCTCGGAGAGGCGTGGCCTGAGGTCCGGCTGGCGCTGCGCCAGCAGGTTGACGGTGCGGCTCACCGCCGTGGCGAGGTCGACACGGCGCACGCGCTGGCGGGGCTGGAACGTGTGATTCTGAAACGCGTCCATCACCCCTGCATTCACCACCATCGATATCCAGGACGCCGCCCAGTAGCCACGAACGTCCGTCACGACGATCTGCTTCGATGGCACGCTCTTGAGCAACGGTTCGAGGCGGATGCCGATGAGGGCGGCCAGTTCGCCGCGCGTGATCTGCGGTGAATCGCGAATCGCCTTGAATTCGGCCGGCAGCCTCGCTTCCCGTGCTTTCTCGGTTGCCGCGGCAATCCGCGCCGTCAACTCGGCGCTCGCCTCGATGGCACCGGCGCGCCGATAAGCGGTCGCGGCGCCTTCGAAGTCGCCCTGATCCTCGAGCAACGTACCGGTCTCCAGCCAGGACGCCGCGTCCGACGCATCGAGCTCCACCGCCTTCCGGAAATGGAGCAACGCGGCCGCCAGATCGCCCTGCTTGCGTTCGAGCGTGGCGAGCTCGCGATAGAGGAACGCGCTCTCCGGCGACGCCTCGATCGCGCGTTGGTACGCTGCGCGCGCCTCGTTGAATCGTCCGGCTGCCGCAATCTTCCGTGCGTTCTCGATCACTTCCTGGACGCTGCGGAACCGCAGTACTTCCACTCTCCCGCGGACGTCGACGAGCGACGGGTCGACGGCGAGCGCGTGTTCGAAGGCGCCGAGCGCGTCGGTGTCGCGCTTCAACGCGAGCAGCGACTGCGCTCGACCGAGAATGGCCGGGACGTAGTCGCGCTCTGTCATCAGCGTCTTGTCGAAGGTCGTGAGCGCACGCGGGTAATCCTTGCGCGCCAGCGCCACCCAGCCAAGACCCGCCTGCGCCGGGGCGAAATTCGTCGTCCGCTTCAACACCGTCGAAAACTCACGGTCGGCCGCGCCGAGATCGTCGTTCTGCAGGTACCGCCATCCCAGATCGATCGCTGCGGCTTGTGGCGACTTGACGAGCTGCTGCGGAACTGCCGGATACACGAAGTCCGGATACTTCAGCGTCGTCGGTAACACCGGCGGCATCTTCGCGGCGCATGCGGCCATGAGCAGTGCCGCCCCCACGACAGCGATCTCGCGGACCATCCGTCTTCGCCAAAGGCTTCGGCGGACAAGTACGGTCCGCGCCGCAGTCCAACCCGACCGTACCGCTCCGCTCATCTGCATGATGCGGCGGGGACCTTTGTGGTCCGTGAAACAATCAGCGCGCATCGTGCGCCTCCTCTGCTGGCGCAGGAGTCGTCAGCCGCTCGATGAACCGGCGGGGCACGTCGGCTTCGATGACGACGCGACCGTTGGTGGCAACGTGGCTGATGACTCGCGCCACGCGATACAGCCGGGCAATCTGCTGACGGTCGAATTCCTTGTCGCTGTCGAACGCAATCGTGATTCGCCGCGTGTCGAGCGCCAGGCGTGCCGTGATCATCTGGAGCAGCTCATCGACGCCCTCGCCGGTCGCGGCGGAAATCAGCGCCGCACCGGCATCACGGCTCTGCAGCCGGCGCCTGTCGTCAGGACCAATCATATCGACCTTGTTGTACACATCGATGACGGGCACGTCGGTCGCGCCGACCTCCTCGAGGACCCGGCGGACGGCCGCCACGTGCCGCTCGCGCTCGGGCGTCGCTGCATCGATGACGTGCAACGCGAGGTCCGCTTCGGCGACCTCTTCAAGCGTGGCCCGAAACGCGGCAACCAGCGCGTGCGGCAGCCGATCGATGAAGCCCACGGTGTCGGAAATCAGCAGCTCGCGCCGATCCGGCAGCCGCACCTGACGCACCAGCGGATCGAGCGTCACGAACAGCGCGTCGGAGGCGACCGCGTCCTCGTTCGTCAGCCGGTTGAACAGCGTCGTCTTGCCGGCGTTGGTGTAACCCACGAGGGCCACAGTGGGCACCGACTGCTTGTGCCGGCGCTCGCGCAGGTGCGACCGCCGTTGACGGACCTGGTCGATCTCGCGCTGCAGCGCCTGGATGCGAACGCGGATCCGGCGGCGATCCGTTTCCAGCTTCGTTTCGCCAGGCCCCCTCGTTCCAATCCCGCCGCCGAGGCGCGACAACGCGACACCGGCGCCGACGAGGCGGGGCAGCAAATATTTGAGCTGGGCGAGCTCGACCTGCCACTTCCCTTCACGGGTACGCGCCCGCCGCGCGAAGATGTCGAGGATCAGCTGCGTCCGGTCGATCACCTTTCGCTCGAGCATTTCCTCCAGCTGCCGCAGCTGCCCGGGCGCGAGCTCGTTGTCGAAGATGACCACGTCGACGTCGCCTTCCGCACAGGCCACGGCCAGCGACGCCACTTTCCCGCTGCCGATGAACGTCGCGGGATCCGGCTTCGGCCGTTCCTGAAGCACGCGCAGGACGACGGTCGCGCCGGCGGCTTCCGCCAGACCAGCAAGCTCCTCGAAGGACTGCTCAGCTTCGACGCGACGCGAGGAGGTCGTGACGAGACCGACAAGCGCGGCACGCTCGATCGCCTGGGAGGTCTTCACGGCCTCCTATCGTACATGTGTTGGCTGGCCGGTGAGGCCGCGTTCAGAACGGAATGACGACTCCGATGCTGACGCGAACGGCGTTTGTGTCGGAATCTCGAAACGCTCGAAGGTAACCGACCGCGATACGCAGACCGAGCGCCCCTTCGAACCCGAGATGAACACCGCCGTCGACCGCCACGGCGGCATCCGTACTCGACTCCTCGCTCGAGAAATTCAGATTGAACGGGGGCGAGGCCATGAATTCAACGTTCGCCTTCGATCGAGCAGCGCCAAACAGAACCTAGAAGAACCGAATCCTTTCGCCGCCATCGCCCTTGAGAATGTGAATGCTGTCGATGAAGCGGATGCGGCGCGGGTGCGTTTGCATCACGAGCGATGTCGTGCGGACGCCATCGCCGAAGAAGCGCACGCCCTTCATCAGCGTGCCTTCGGTGACGCCGGTCGCGGCAAAGATGATGTTCTCGCCCGACGCGAGATCTTTCGACCGGTAGATCCGCTTGAAGTCGGTGATCCCCATGGCGCGACATCGCTCTTCGTGCTCGGGCTTGTCGACGACAAGGCGGGCAAAGATTTCGCCGTTGAGGCAGTGCATGGCGGCCGCCGTCAGAACACCTTCCGGCGCTCCACCCGTGCCCATCACCGCGTGAACGCCGCTGCCGACGACGGCGGCGGCGATGCCGGCGGAGAGATCACCGTCGCCGATCAACCGGATGCGGGCGCCGGTCGAACGGATCTCTTCGATCAGCTTCGCGTGTCGCGGCCGATCCAGCACCATGACGACGAGATCCTCGACGCGACGGCTCAGGCTCTGCGCGATCGCGCGGAGGTTGAAGCGCACCGGCGCCTCGAGATCGACCACGTCGCGTGAGCTCGGACCGACGACGAGCTTCTCCATATAGATGTCGGGCGCGTGCAGCAGCCCGCCGTGCTCGGACGCGGCCAGAACCGCGATCGCGTTCGGCGCACCGGTCGCGCATAGATTGGTGCCCTCGAGCGGATCGACGGCGATATCGACCTGCGGATACGTGTGGCCGGGCACGCTCTTGGCGCCGATCCCGACCTTCTCGCCGATGTACAGCATCGGCGCTTCGTCGCGCTCGCCTTCACCGATGACGATCGTGCCGTCGATCGGCAGCGAGTCCATCTCGTGGCGCATCGCTTCGACCGCCACCTGATCGGACTTGTGCCGATCGCCCTGTCCCATCGTGTGTGCGCAGGCAATCGCCGCCTGCTCGACGACACGCAGAAAGTCGAGCGACAGATCGGAGTCGACGTACTTGGCGTTCTCGTCGGCAATCGCCTTCGCTTTGGTCGGTGTTGTGGTTGTCACTGGACGCACTCCACGCTGGTCCGGCTGACGCCGGACACTACGTCTCTCGGGCCGGCAGTTCGCAGCGTGTCGGCCTGTCTGTCCGGTAGCCAAGCAGGTAGTCGGCCTGCATCAACTTGTGAATCTCGCGTGTGCCTTCGTAGATCACCGCGCCCTTGCAGTTGCGATAGAAGCGTCCCACGGGATACTCGTCCGAATAGCCATTGGCGCCGTGAATCTGGACGGCATCACCGGCCGCCCGTTCCGACGCCACCGTCGCGAACCATTTGGCCAGCCCCGTTTCGCGCGTATTGCGGCGGCCCCTGTTCTTCAACCAGCCCGATCGCATCCACAGCAGCCGGGCCGCCTGATAGTCGGATTCCATCTGCGCGATCATCTCTTTGACGAGTTGATACGATCCGATTTCGGCGCCGAACGTCTTGCGCTCCTTCGCGTACTTCACGCTGGCGTCGCGGCAGGCGCGAATCAGGCCGGTCGCGCCGGCGCCCACCGTGTAGCGGCCCTGATCGAGCGCGAACATGGCGATCTTGAACCCCTCGCCTTCGCGACCGACGAGATTCTCCTGCGGCACCTCGACGTCCTCCATCTTGAAGGAGCCGGTATTGCCGGCGAGGATGCCCCATTTCTCCTTGAGCGTGGCGCTGGAGAAGCCCTTGAAGCCGCGCTCGACGATGAAGGCGCTGATGCCTGACGGATCGCGCTGCTTCTTCTTCCCGAGATCGGTCCACGCGAAGGTGATGAAGTTGTCGGCGACGTCCGCCAGCGAGATCCACATCTTCTCGCCGGTCAGGAAGTAGCGATCGCCCTGCTTGAGGGCGACACTCTGGATGCCTCGCGCGTCGCTGCCCGCGGCCGGCTCGGTGAGGCCGTACGTGGCAATCTTCTTTCCCTGCGCCTGGGGCACGAGGTATCGCTGCTTCTGATCTTCCGTTCCCCAGGCGAGCAGCGTCAGGCAGTTCAGCCCTGCATGCACCGACATGATCACGCGCAGCGACGTGTCGACGTATTCGAGCTCCTCGCTGGCCAGACCGAGGCAGATGTAATCCATGCCGGCCCCGCCATATTCGACGGGAACCGAGATGCCGAGCAGCCCGAGCTCCGCCATCTGGGGGAATATGTTGCGATCGAATCGGTGCGCGCGATCGAGCTCGCGAATCCGCGGCGCCACTTCGCGGCCGGCCCAGTCGCGGACGGTCTGCTCGAGCAGCCGCTGTTCCTCCGTCAAGTCGAAGTCGAGCATCGCAACGCCCGAATTTATCACGTTCGGATCGTTCGGATCGTTCGGGCGTTCGGGTCGTTCGCGTTCGCTTCGTGCGAGTGGTTCGAGCAGGCCGTCGACCGCTTCGAACGAGCGAACGGTCCGAACGTGTCGAACGATCCGAACGACTCGAACGATTCACGCCTTCGGCTTTCGAAACAGCACCTCTCTCGTGTTCGTCTTGAGCAGGAATTGTTCTGTGATCCGCAACGGCTCGAACATCCGTTGAATGTCGCGGTTCAGCAGCGGCTTCTGCTTGCCGCGCGCGGCGGCGTAGGTCCGATGTTGCAGCGTCGTCGGATTGACCACGACGTGCTTCGTGTATACGGGCTTGTTGGTGGGCGGGGCTTCGGTCGTGTTGAAGAACGCGAGTACCGCGCCGTCGGGCCGCAGGATGCGCGTCAGCTGCTGCGCCAGCGCCTGCGCCGAGGCCTTGTCCAGATAATCGAAGATGTCCCAGCACAGGATGCCGTCGACGCTGGCGTCCTGTTGTGGGAACCGCTGCTTGAAGAAAGCGGGCAGATCGGCCACGTGCGCGTCGCGCACGTGCCGATCGATGTCCTTGGACAGATCTTCGACGAAGATCTTGCAGCCAAGCTGCTCGCCGAAGAAGTTGACGTTCGGTCCGACGACCGGCCCCAGATCGATCAGGACCGGCTGTTCCCGTGCATGCAGGCTGGCGAGGAACTTCGCCAGCGCCTTGGTCGGAAACACAGGCGCGTCGGCCGCGCCTGCGTCGGCATCAGGGTCTTCCTTCCTGCGGCGGAACAGATCGGACAGACTCACGACGGAGCCGCGCGCGTCAGCGTGCGGCGGCCTGTGGCTGCGGCTTCTCCTGCTGCGCGGCCTGCGGCTGCGGCTTGGCGGCCGGCTGCGGCTGCGGAGCGGCCGCCTTCCGCTGCATGTCCACGCTGCCACGGAAGTGTGCGCCCTCGGCGATCGCGACACGCGGCGAGATGATGTCGCCGTCCACCGAGCCGCCATCCCGGATGTCGACCTTGTCGGTGGCGGTCACGTTGCCGTTCACTTCGCCCTGCACGATGACCGATTTGGCGAAGACCTGGGCCTTGATCTTCCCGTTGGGTCCGATCGTCAGCACGTGATCCTTGAGCTCGATCTTGCCCTCGACGTGCCCCTCGATGGTGAGGTCCTCGCTGCCGGCGAGCTCACCCTTGATGATGACCGATTTACCGATGTGCACCATGTCCTTATCCATCCGCCGTGTGTCCGGCTGCGGCGCGGGCGCACTCGCCTGCTGAGTGGATGCGACCGGGGCCGCGGGGGCTTGCGGCTGGTTGGTCGGCTTCACCGATTCGTCACGCTTCCACATGTCGTGTCCTCCGCCCTCGCGGGGTCTGGTCGAGCAGCTGGGCCCGGCTGGCGCAAAAAACCCAGGAATATCGGGCTTCCTGAGAGGAGCCCACAGAGTATATCGGCCGATGAAAAAAGTTGTCTAGGCGTTTTCGCGTCGAAAGCGAACCGGGATGCTACGATTTGAGATTCGAGCCCTCCTCGCGGCTCGAGAGTACTGCTGTGCAGCGCGTCTATCTCGACCACAACGCCACCACTCCCGTCGCCCCCGAGGTCGTCGAACGCATGATGGCGACGCTGCGGGAGGAGTTCGGTAATCCGTCGAGCGTGCATCATTTCGGCCAGCGCGCGAAGGCGGCCATCGACGACGCGCGTAGCGCGGTCGCGGCGCTGATTGGCGGCGACGCGTCCGAGGTTGTCTTCACCAGCGGAGGGACGGAGAGCGACAACTTCGCCATCCGGGGCATTGCCGAGGCCCTCGAACCGACCGGACGGCGTCATCTGATCACGACCACCATCGAACACGAGGCGGTCCTGAACACCTACAAAGCGCTCGCCCGGCGGGGCTGGAAAACGACGCTCCTTCCCGTCGATCAGTCAGGTATCGTGTCGCCGGCGGCGCTCGAAGCGGCGATCGGGGATGACACGGCGCTCGTATCGGTGATGCACGCCAACAACGAGATCGGTACGATTCAGCCGCTGGCGGAACTGGCGCGCATCGCCAAGGCGCGCGGCGCGCTCTTCCATACCGATGCAGTACAGACGGCCGGGAAGATTTCGGTGGATGTCCGCGCGCTCGGCGTCGATCTCGCCTCGCTCTCCGCGCACAAGTTCTACGGCCCCAAGGGCATCGGCGCGCTCTGGATCCGTCGCGGGCTCCGCCTCGTTCCAGTGCTCACGGGAGGCAAACACGAACGCAGCCGCCGTGCCGGCACCGAGAACGTCGCTGGCATCGTCGGTATGGGCGTGGCCGCGCAGCTGGCGCGCCGCAAGATGGTGGAGGAAGGCGCGCGTCTCGGGCCGTTGCGCGATCGCCTCGAAGAAGGCGTGCTGGCAGCTGTACCCGGAACGGCTGTCAACGGAACGCGGGCATCGCGGGTGCCGAACACGACGAACATCAGCTTCGACCGCGTCGAAGCAGAGTCACTGCTGATCGCGCTCGATCTTCAGGGCTTTGCGGTGTCGACGGGGTCGGCGTGCTCGTCGGGAACGCTCGAGCCGTCACACGTACTCAAAGCGATGGGGTTTCCTCCACACCGCACGCAGAATTCGATCCGATTCAGCCTTGGCAGCGCGAACGCGGACGGCGACGTCGATCGCCTGATCGCGGTGCTGCCAGGGATCGTCGAGAAGTTGCGGAGTCTGACGCGGACTCCTGTGAGAGCGTAGCCGGTTTTAATCTTCGGCTTTAGGCTTTAGGCTTTGGGCCCAGAGCCGATTTCGTGATGCGCATCGTCGTAGCCATGTCGGGAGGCGTCGACTCCTCGGTCGCCGCGGCCCTGCTCGCCGAGCAGGGTCATGACGTCATCGGTCTGTCCATGCAGCTCTACCCGTCGACAGCCTCGGGGCAGGGCCCTTCGGCAGGCTCAGGACAGGTTCCCACAGACGGCGCGCAGGCGAGTGCGACGAGCGACGAGCGCTTCGGGAGCTGCTGCACGCTCGACGATCTGCACGACGCGCGGCGCGTGGCCTCCGTCATCGGATTCCCGCACTACATCGTCAACTTCGAGCGACAGTTTCAGGAGACGGTCGTCTCGAATTTCGTGCGGGAGTATGCGTCCGGTCGGACGCCGCTGCCATGCGCGCATTGCAACAGCGATCTGAAGTTCTCGACGCTGCTCGATCGCGCGCGAGGGCTCGGCGCCGAGCACGTGGCGACGGGACATTACGCGCGGGTCGAGCAGCGAGCGGATGGGACGTGGCTGCTGCGGAGAAGTTCAGACGAGGACAAGGACCAGTCGTATTTTCTCTTCTCGCTCACGCAGGACCAGCTCGCGCGGGCCGTGTTTCCGGTCGGAACGCTCACCAAGCCGCGCGTGCGGGAAGAGGCACGCCGACTGGGGTTACGGGTCGCCGACAAACCGGACAGCCAGGAGATCTGTTTCGTGCCCGATGGCGATTACGCTGCGTTCGTCGCGCGCCGGCAGCCTGACGTCGCTCACAGCGGCACGATCGTCGACGAGCAGGGACAGCAGCTGGGCACGCATGGCGGGATCCATCGATTCACCGTCGGTCAGCGCAAGGGGCTTGGCGTATCTGCGTCGATACCCCTGTACGTCCTGCGAATCGATGCCGAGACGAGCACGATCACCGTCGGGCCGCGACAGGCACTCGAGCACAGCATGCTGACCGCTTCCGCCGTCAATTGGATCGCGCTGGAGCCGCCGGCCGAGTGGGTCTCCGTCACCGCGCAGATCCGCCATCGTCATCGTCCCGCGGCTGCGCGCGTCCGTTCCTTGCCCGGGCAGCGCGCCGAGCTCGTGTTCGACGTGCCGCAGCCGGCCATTACCCCGGGTCAGGCCGTCGTGTTCTACGACGACGATGTGGTGGTGGGCGGGGGTTGGATCGACTAGGTCGGTTCGTCTTCTTCCCGCTGCGGCTCGTCGGAAATCAACTCACGCCACGTGCGGTTGCAGACCGAGCACTGGAGCACGGTCAACTGCTGCTGCGCGCCGTCGCGCCCAATCTCCTCGACGCGCGCGGTTCCGCACAGCGGGCAGGTCGGGAGTTGCAATGCTGAACGTCGCCGGCGCGTTTTGGTTCCGTTCATGACTTTCGCCTGCTCTGTCGATGCGCGTGATTCGCGTCAGGACGCGGGCTCTGCCGCCGTCTGTTCAGCGCCGGCCGCCTCAGGCGTCTGACTGACGTCCTCCGGGATGTCGTCCAGGTAATGCTCGGCATCGATGGCGGCCATACAACCACTGCCCGCGGCCGTAATCGCCTGCCGATAGATGTGGTCCTGCACGTCGCCGGCGGCGAACACCCCGGGCACATTCGTATGCGTGCCGTTGTGCGTGACGATGTAGCCGGCGGCATCGAGCTGGATCTGACCTTCGAACAGGCTCGTGTTCGGCGTGTGACCGATGGCGATGAAGACGCCGTCGAGCGGGAGCTCGCTCAACTTGCCCGTCTTCAGGTTGCGAATGACGATTCCGGTGACCTCGCCCTTGGAGACGTCACGGACTTCGGCGATTTCCGAGTCCCAGACGAAATGAATCTTCGGATTGGCAAATGCCTTGTCCTGCATGATCTTCGACGCGCGCAGCGAATCACGCCGATGGATCACCGTGACCTTCGAGGCAAACCGCGTCAGATAGATCGCTTCCTCCATCGCCGAATCGCCGCCGCCGACGACGGCGATCGGACGGCCGCGGAAGAAATAGCCGTCACAGGTCGCGCAGGTCGAGACGCCGTGGCCCGACAGCTTCCGATCGGTGTCGATTTCCAGCCAGCGCGCCGACGCGCCGGTGGCGATGATCAACGAATCCGTCGTGATGGTCTTGCCG
>Ga0081539_10006358_pt1 | contig 11372 bp, 13 predicted proteins | sample TabmetS4T2R2_FD_71023 | JGI IMG/M metagenome (GOLD analysis project Ga0081539, IMG submission 71023) | Tabebuia heterophylla rhizosphere microbial communities from the University of Puerto Rico - S4T2R2 | ecosystem: Host-associated > Plants > Roots > Rhizosphere ...
GCGCGCCGCTCGCAGCATTGGGCAGCGTATCCGTGAATCCATTCCATAGGAGAAGCCAAATGAAGTCAGTTCTCTCACTCTTTGCTTTATCACTCGGTCTCGCGGCCGCCCCTGCTTTTGCGGACCCCGGTCTCGACAAGGCCGCACCAAAAGCGGTGAAGATGAGCGATGCGCAGCTCGACGACGTCGCGGCAGGCCAGTTGCAAGTTAGCACCTCGTTGGTGACCGTTCAGGTCGGCGACGTCACCGTTCTGCAAAGGGTACGCATCCTGAATAATTCCGCGAACAACAACACGGTTCAGGTGCCCGTCGCCGCGACCGTCGGCGCGGCCGTTGGCTTGCTCGGCAACGCTTCGGCCGTGGCGCACCAGTTCGGGGCCTCAGCGAACCACTGAGCTTGAAAGAGCCGGCGCGTGCTCTCGTCCTCGCCGCCGCGCTCGCGCTTGCCGCGGGCGTGGCGGCGGAGGAGCGCTCGCCGGTGCGCTCGCTGCGCGAAATACGGCAGCACAACGTCATCGTTCAGCGCTGGGACGCGAGTTGCGGTGCCGCGGCGCTGGCGACCGTTCTTACCTATCACATCGGCCAACGCGTAAGCGAGAAGGCCGTCGCCGAAGCCATGCTCGGGCGCACGGACCCCCTGCGCGTAAAGGTGCGCGGCGGGTTCTCGCTTCTCGATCTCAAGCGCTACGCCGAGCGGGCGGGTTTCGTCGCCGACGGCTACGCCCAGGTGCCGCTCGAGGAGCTGGACGATCTGCGCCCGGCCATCGTGCCGGTGGTGTTCTTCGGCTTTCCCCATTTCGTCGTCTACCGCGGCCGCATCGGCCAACAGGTCCTGCTGGCGGATCCGGCCTATGGCAATCGCCTCCTCGAGGTGGAAAAGTTCGTGGAGGCGTGGCAAAACATCGCCTTCGTGGTAACGCGACCAAAAGACAGCGCGGCGCAGAAGCGTCCGCGCATCGAACTACAGGACTACATCCGGGCCTCCCCGGAGGCCATTCGGAGCGCTGTCTCGCGATGAGGCGCGCCGCACAGGGAGCGGCTGCGCTTGTCTTTACGCTTCTGGTCTGCACCGGCGCCGCGGCGCAGCCAACGCCCGACCCGCGCGACGCACTCATCGAGGAGCTCAAGCGGCGCATCGAGGTGCTGGAGGCCGAGCGCGCTCCCTCCATGGAGCGCGAACGTGAAATGGAGGAGCGGCACCAGCAGGTCATCGAGGACCTGCGCCGACGTATGGACGCGCTGGAGACGCAGCGCGCCGCGGTTGCGGGACCGGCCGACGCCGGCTCCCCGGATGAAGACGTGCGCGCGCTCGAGCGCGCGCTGACCCGCGAGGGTGCGCTCGTGCTGCCGCGGCGCAGCTACGAGATCGAGCCGCGCATCGAATATTCGCACCGCGGCTCGCGGGGTCTCGGCATCGTCAACAGCGGCGGCGCCGCGCAGATCGCGGCGCAGGACGTCAAGCAGGATCGTTTCGACGCAAGCATTGCGCTGCGTGCGGGCCTCGGCGCGCGCCTGCAGTTCGAAGCACGCGTGCCTTATGCCGTCGTGCGCGAGGATCGCTCGTTCGGCGCCACGCCGGACACCGTGCACGACCGCGGCGCGGGCGATATCGAGCTGCAGCTCACCCGTCAACTGACCGAAGCACGCGCCGACAAGCCGATCCTCCTCGGTACGCTGCTTTGGCGAGCGCCGACCGGGCGCTTTCGTCTCGGCGAGCCCTCGCCCGGACGCGGCTTCCACACCCTGCAACCAGCGCTCACGCTGGTGAAGCGCGACGATCCGATCGTATTTCTCGGCACGCTCAGCTACGCCTGGACGCCCGCGCGCCAGCACGAGGGAAGTGACATCAATCCAGGCGATGCGCTCGGCCTCAAGCTCGCCGCGCTGCTGGCCGCGAGCCCGCAGACCTCGGTGCGTGCGGGATTCGAAGTGAGCCGCGCCGGTCGCACGACCATCAATGGCGCTGCCATGCCCGGCTCGGACGCATCGATCGCCGCCTTGCAGATCGGCTTCGGCACCCTTCTTTCCAGGCGAACGCTGCTCGATGTGCAGTTCAGCGCCGGGCTGACGCCCGACTCGCCACATTACACGGTGACCGCTGCGCTCCCCGTGCGCTTCCGCTAAGTGCGCGGCGCCGCGTTCGGGATCACGCACTCTCGCTCGCTTCCCTCGTACGACCAGCGCACGATGCGCCGCGTGAGCGGCTGCACCTCGAAGAACAGCCGGCACTCTCCCTTGCGGCCGGCGGCGTACTCCTGCTGCTCATTGCCGTTCGGCAGCGATTTCGCGTTCAGTTGACGCAGCCGATAGAACACCGGGTAGGCGTCCGCATCGTCGATCGACTTGCCGACCTGGCGATCCATCACTTCCTTGAAGTTGAGATGCTCGGGTGGCGTGGCGCAGCCGAGCAGCGCCAGGAAAAGAAGGACCGTCGCTGTTCTGCGGAAAATAGGGTCTGTGCCTATTTCGCCGCCTCGCGCGCGAGCATCGCGGCGAGCATGCGCCGCGCGGTGAGCGGCGCCGCGTCCACCTTGATGTCGAGCGCCGGCGCGTCGGGCTTCATCTCGCGCATGCGCTGCTGCGCCTCGAGCACCGGGATGTCTTCGTTGAAGACGCGCACCATGTCGCCCGAGAAGATCTGCTCCATCGTCGCATCTGCCTGGCCGAAGTTGCGCACGAAGCCGAAGAAATAGTGCGTCGTGCGCTCGGTCTCGGGCGTCGGCGCCGAGAGCGCCATAAGATCGATGCGCCGCTCGGCGTCCTTGCAGCCGGCGAAGTTGACGCTGTAGCACGGCGGCACGTGCTCGACGATCTGCCAGCGATCGACGTTGCCGGGAAAGCCGCCCGCCTTCTTATAGAGCGGCGGCGGCGGCCGGTCGTAGATCCAGCGGGTCAGGCGCACCCGGCGCTCTTCGCGCTCGACCGTCGCTGGAAACTCGGTGATCGAGGCGGCGCCGATCGAGCTCGCGTGCACATAGGCGAGATGCGTCACATCGAGCACGTTGTCGGCGACGAGCTGGTAGTGGCAGCGCACGTAGATCTGCCCGGGCTGGGTGAAGGCCCATTCGCGATGATCGGCCCACCACCAGTCAGGTATCAGCGACGCCTCGGCGCGCTCCGGCGCACCCATCCAGATCCACACCCAGCGGTAGCGCTCGACCAGCGGATACGCGCGCACGCGCGCCTGCGGCGGCACGCTCTCCTGGCCCGGAATCTCGACGCATCGTCCGTCCGGGGCGAAGAGCAAGCCGTGGTAGCCGCAGCGCAGACGGTCGCCTTCCAGCCGGCCCATCGAGAGCGGCAGATGGCGGTGGCAGCAGCGGTCCTCCAGCGCCACCGCGGCGCCGTCCTCGCGCCGATACAGCACCACTGGCTCGTCGAGAAGCGTCCGCGCGAGCGGCCGGCGCGTCACCTCGGCCGAGCGCGCGGCGACGTACCAGGCCTCGCGCAGGAACACCGTTCCTAGATGGCTTTCGCCTGCACCACGATCGCGTGCGCCTCGCAGCGGAAAGGCTCGGAGCCGCCGACCTGGGCGAGCTGGTCGGCGATCTTCTCAATCACGTCGTCGAGCTTCGCACCGCGCTTCTCGAAAAGGGCGCCGCGCGGCGTGCCGCGCACCTGGCCGGTGGCGAAGGCGCGCGCGCTCGGCGCCTTGACTTCGATGGTCACTCTGTCGATGCGAACATCGCCGAACCGCGCGGCGTCAAGGTGGCTGCGAAGGGTCGCCTCGTCGTGGTAACCGTACGGGATGCGCGCGAACTGCATCTCCGGATCGCCGGGGAAGAGCGCCTCCATGACCTGCGCCGCGGCCTGGGCGTGCGGGTTCATCTCGATGCGGTCCCAGACATTGAAAAGCAGCGTTCCGCCCTCGATGAGGACGCGGCGCGCCTCGCCATAGAACCTGGCCTTCTCCGGCACGAACATGACGCCAAGGCCGCACACCACCACGCCGAAGGTCTCGGGCTTGAAGGGCAGCGCCGCGGCGTCCGCGAGCCGCCAATCGATCTTGGCCTTCACCTTGTTCCTCGCGTAGGCGAGCATCGCCTCGCTGACATCGGTGGCGACGATGCGGAAATTGCCGTCGATGCGCTCGCGCAGCCGCTCGGTGATGATGCCGGTGCCGCAAGCGAGCTCGAGGACATCGCCGCGCGGGCGCACCGGCAGCCGGCGCACCAGATCGCTGGCGAGCGATTCGAGCTGCGCCGGGCCGAGGATGCTGTCGTAGTACTCGGGAATCGAGCCGCCGAAGTCTGCGGCGATATCCGCCATGGTGATCTCCTTGATTCAGGGAACGGAGCCAAAGCAATTCGGGCTCCGTCCCCGAATCATTTTCTACGCCCCGCGTTCGGCTTTGGCAACTGCAAGCCGAGCAGGTTCACGGCGTTGCCGAAATAGATCTTGCGCCGGTCGCCGCTTTTCAGCTCGAGCTTGTCCAGTGCCTTCATCGTCTCGCGGATGAAGAGCGGGCCGCCCTCCGGATCGAAGGGGCAATCGGTGCCGAAGAGCACGCGCTCAGCGCCGAAGAAATCGAGGCCACAGCGAATGCCGCTCGCCCAGCCGTTGATCGAGGTGTCGTTATAGAAGAGCTTGAAATAGTCGACCGGGCGCTTTTTCATGCGCTTTTTCAGGCCCTCGTAATCCTCGTCCGCGGTGCGAGTGCCGAACTGGTCCATGCCGTAGCCGACGCGATTGGCGAGGAACGGCACCATCGCACCGAGGTGGTGCGTGATGATCTTCAGCTTCGGCAGCTTGTCGAACATGCCCGAGAACACGAGGCGCCCCATGAAGACGCTCGTTTCATACGGCCAGCCGAAGAGCCACCACATCTCGTATTTGGATTTCTGCTCCGTCGGATAGTCCGCCCACTTGGCGGTGCGCGACGGATGCACCCAGACCGGCAGGTCGTACTTCTTCGACATGCGCTCGAAGATCGGAAAGAACTCCGGCTCATCGAGCGGCCGGCCGTTCACGTTGGTGAAGATCTGTATGCCTTTCGCGCCGAGCTCGCCGATGGCGCGATCCATCTCGACGAGCGAAGCCTCTACGTTGTTCATTGGCAGCGAGGCGACGAAACAGGGAAAGAGCTCGGGATGCCGGCGGACGATGTCCGCCATGCCGTCGTTCGCGAGGCGTGCGAGCTCCGGCGTTTGCTCGGGTGTGCCGAGGAACTCGATCGCCGGCATCGACAGCGTCAGCACCTGCTGGTAGCCCGGCCAGCGCTTCATCATCTTGATCCGCTGCTCGAGATCCCAGAGCACCGGGATATGCATCCAGCGCTTGAGCGCCGCGGCGAGGCCAGGATTGCCTTCGGCGATCTTCTTCATGCGCTCGAAGTATTCGAGCGGAAAGATGTGCGGAAAGATGTCGAGCTTGCGCTCGGGGCGATTCTTGGTCATTCCTCTTTCACTCCTGCCTGCGTGGCGAGCTCGCGCCAGCGTGCCGCTTCGGCGCGCATCACGCCGCGGAAGACCTCGCCCGCGAGCGGCTCGGTGACTTCCTGTCCGATGTCGATCACGCGCTTCGCAAATTCCGGCGACTGCGTCAGCGCAGGAATGTCTTTCGTGAGCCGCGCGATCGGCTCGCGCGGCGTGCCGGCTGGCGCGAATACGCCGAAAAGCGCGCCGAGCACGAAATCGGGCACTCCGGCCTCGGCCATGGTCGGCACCTCCGGAATGAGCGGCGAGCGAGCGCCGCCGGTCGTGACGAGGCCGCGCACATGGCCCGCCTTCATGCGCGCCGCGGCGGTGGCGATGCCGGTCACGAGCATCTCGATCTCACCCGAGACGACGTCCGTGATGCCGGCACCTCCTCCCTTGTACGGCACGTGCACGAGCTGGAGGTTGAAGCGGCTCGCGAACAGCTCGCCGATGAGGTGCGGGTTCGAGCCGATGCCGGGCGAGCCGTAGCGGACTCTTCCAGGATGCGCTCTCGCGTAGGCGATAAGCTCCCTCACGTTCGCGACCGGCAGCGAGGGATGCACGATGAAGACGTTCGGCGCGCGCGCCACCATCACCACCGGCAGGAGGTCCTTCTCCGGATCGTACGCGAGGCGACGTCGCATGCCTTCGGTCATGCCGAAGGCCTCCGCCGACCCGAGAAGCAGCGTGTAGCCATCCGGAGTTGAGCGCGCCGCGGCTTCGGCGCCGAGAGTCCCGCCGCCGCCCGGCCGGTTCTCGACCACGACCTGCTGCGAGAGGCGCTCGCCGAGGGCGTGGGCGAAGACGCGGCCCAATGCATCGGTCGTACCTCCTGCGGCGAACGGCACGATGAGCCGCACCGGCCGCTGCGGCCAGCCTTGCGCCGCGCAGGCGCTCGCCCATAGCGCAAGCGCGACGAGCAGCGAGCCGGCAAGAAAATTACCGACCTTTCCCCGCCGGGTCACGCGCTGCCCCAGACCTGGTCGGCGACTTCGACGATGCGCGCGAGCTTCGCGCGCTGCTCGGCCTCACCGAGCGGATTACCCTTGATCGAGCTCGCGAAGCCGCATTGCGGGCTGAGCGCGAGCTGCTCGAGCGGCGCCACCTTCGCCGCCGCCTCGACGCGACGAAGGAGCTCTTCGGCCGCCTCGACGCGTGCGCTCTTGGTCGAGACAAGCCCGAGCACGACGCGCTTCCCGGGTGGCAAAAAGCGCAGCGGCTCGAAGCCACCCGCGCGCGCGGTGTCGTACTCGAGGAAATAGCCGGCGACGTTGATGCGGTTGAAAAGCACCTCGGCCACCGGGTCGTAGCCGCCCTCGGCCGCCCAGTTGCCTTCGCGATTGCCGCGGCATTGATGCAGCGTGATGGTCACATCGGCCGGTAGTCCGGCGATCGTCTCGTTGATCCGCTGCGCATACGTCTCCAGGAGCTGCATCGGGTCTTCGCCCCACGAGCGCACATACTCGCGGTGCTGCGGATCGCAGATGAAGGCGATGCTCGTGTCGTCGAGCTGGATGTAGCGCGCGCCGGCGTCGACCAGCGCGCGCAACTCCTGACGATAGGCGGCGACCAGGTCCGCCCAGAAGCGCTCGCGGTCGTTCGCGTAGAAGCCGAGCTTGCCGCCGGTGTAGTAGTGCACGCAATTAGGCGCGGGTAGCGTCACCTTCGGCACGCGGCGCGTATTGGCTTTGAGGAATTCGAAAGCGCGCACCACGCTGCTCGGCCGCCAGCGGATCTGCCCGGTGACGTTGAGGTCGGAGAAGCCCTGCGTCTCGCCCGAGGCGTCGCGCCATTTGAGCCTGGCCGAGCCGGTGCGATCGGCGGCGAAGCCTTCCCAGCCGAGAATCAGCTCGAGCCACCAGCTGCGCCGGCGGAATTCGCCGTCGGTGACCGCCTGCAGGCCAATCGCTTCCTGCATCGCGACCACTTCGCGCACGCACTCGTCCTCCACCTGACGAAGCTGCGGATGATCGTGCGGGCCGAGCGCGCTCGTCGGCGTCTGCGGGCCGAGGTAGCGCTCGCGCGCTTGCTTCAACCGCTCCGGGCGCAAGAGGCTGCCGACCTGATCAGCACGGAAAGGGATTTCCGGCGGCCGCATGGAGCGGCGATTCTAGTTCAGCGTTGCGAGAAAGGCGGCAATGTCTTTCGCATCGCGCGCGTTCATGTCGAGGTCGGGCATCGCGCTTCCGGGCTTCACGTCCTGCGGCGCGATCAGCCAGAGCTCCATGTTCTCGATCGTGTTCGGCAGCACGCCGGCGATGAAGCTGCGCGCCGCGATGCGCTCGAGCGACGGGCCGACCGGCGCTTTCGAGCCGACGACGCCGGGAATCGCGTGGCAGGTCACGCACGCGTATTGCTGGATCGCCTGGCGGCCGCGCCGCGCGTCGGGCGCCGACTCGGGCGCTCGGCGCTCGGGCGGGCGCAGCTCGCGCAGCCGCTCGTACTCCTCCGGCGAGAGCGATGCCAGCTTCTTGACGAAGGCGACGACATCCCACATCTCGTCGTCACCGAGCCGGTACTGCCACGCCGGCATGGCCGTCATCTTGAGGCCGTTCCTGACCGTCCAATAAATCTCGGCCGCGCTCCAGGTGCGAGCGACGTACGCGAGATTCTCCGGCACCGGCAAAAGACCCAATGCAAAAGGCTCCGGCCCGACGCCGGGCGCACCATGGCAGCGCAGGCAATGCTCGCGGTAGAGGCCGACACCGCGACGCACGCGTCGCACGTCGTCGAGCGGCGGCACCTCGACGCGGCGCGCCCGAACCGCGACTGCGCGCTCCATGGCGGTGCGAATCGTCCAGTAGGTCGGCCAAAGATGCTGGTCGGTCGCCGAGACGTCGTAGATGCCTGACCAGACGAACGCCGCCCCGCCCGCCGCGAGCGCGAGCACCACGGCTATCCAGCGAAGCGCGCGCACGCCTCAGTCGAGCTTTGCGCCCGAGGCCTGCACCTTCTTCTGCGCGAGCTCGCGGTCGCGCTTCAGGAACGCGGCGAACTCGCCGGGCGTCTCGGCCACCGGCTCGAAGCCAAGCTGCGTCAGCCGCTCGCGAAAGTCAGCGGTCTGCACGATCTTCGCGGATTCGCCGGCGAATTTGGTGACGATCTCGCGCGGCGTGCCGGCGGGCGCGGCGAGCGCGAAGTAGAACGAGGCATCGAAATCCCGCAGGCCTGCCTCGGCGAAGGTCGGCACGTCGGGAATCAGCGGATGGCGCTTCGCGCCCGAGACGGCGAGGCCCTTCATCTTCCCCGCCCTGAGATGCGGCGCGGCGCCGCCGATCACGGCGAACATCACATCCAATCGGCTGGTCATGATGTCCTGCAGGCCGTTCACGAGGCCCTTGTAGTGCACCGGCTGCATCTCGAGAGCGTTCAGCGTGTTGAACCAGGCCATGGCGAGATGGTTGACGCCGCCCGCGCCGACCGTGCCGTAATTCAGCTTGCCCGGATTTTTCTTCGCGTAGTCGATCAGCTCGCGCACATTCGATGCCGGGAAATCCGGGCGCACCACGAGCATCAGGTTCGCCGTGACGATGCGCGCCACCGGCACGAAATCCTTGGCCGGATCGTAGGGCAGCTTGCTGTAGAGGTACGGGTTCAGCGAATAGACCGCATCGGAGGCGAGGAGCCAGTTATAGCCATCGGGCGGCGACTTGGCGACGTCTTGCGCGGCGATGATCTCGTTCGCGCCCGGCTTGTTCTCGACCAGCACCTGCTGCCCCCAGGCATCCGTGAGCTTCTGCCCGAGCGCGCGCACCAAGAGATCGGCCGGTCCGCCGGCGGTGTAAGGCACCACCATGCGGATCGGCTTCGACGGAAAGCTCTGCGCCTGCACGAGCGCCGAGAACAGCCATCCCAAAATGGTGACAGTCACCATTTTCATGCTCATGTCTCCTCCATTAGATAAATGGGGGCAGATCAACATTTACGACAACGGGCCAACTTATCGGCACGGAAATGTTGCTCGACCCCATGTTCAGGTTGCTTCGGAATAGTCGAGAAGCTTCACTTTGTAATCCGAGCGCGGCAGCGACTGGGGCGCGACGATGCGCACTTCGGGCGTGAAAAGGAGCGTGGAACGGATTTCCTTGGCGATCGCCTCGCCCACGGATGAGTCACCCTCGACCAGCACCGGCAGCGGTGGATCCTGCTTCACGCCTTTGCGCTTCGGACGGATGAGGATCGCGCCGGTGACCTTCGGCTGGAAACGCGCCACGACTTCGCGCACCGCGGACGGAAAGACATTCACGCCGCGCACAATCAGCATGTCGTCGGTGCGGCCGATGCAGCGCACGCGCAGCGACGTGCGTCCGCACGCGCAAGGCGATGTCCACACGCGCGCGTGGTCGCGGCTGCGAAAGCGAAGGAGCGGCGCCGCCTCGCGTGCGAGATGCGTGTACACGAGCTCGCCGGTCGCGCCATCGGCGAGCGCCAGCGCCGCGCCGCTTTGCGGGTCGATCAGCTCGACGTGGATCCACTCCTCGGCCGAGAAATGCATGCCCGCCTGCGCAGGGCACTCGCCCCAGAGCGACGCCGCGATGTCGCCGATGCCCATGATCTCGAACACCTTGGCACCCCACGCCGTTTCGAGCTTGCCGCGAAAGCCCTCCTCGCCACCGCCCGGCTCGCCGCCGACGATGATGCGCTTCACTGCCGCGAGTGAGACGCCTTTCGCCGCCGCCACCTCGGCGATGTGCAGGGCGTAGGACGGCGTGCATGCGACTGCCTCCGGGGCGAGCTTCTGAATGGCGGTAAGAAGCCGTTCGGTGTTGCCGACGCCGACAGGGATATGCACGCAGCCGATCGCCTCGAACGCGGCGAGCGATGCGCCCGCGACAAAGGGGCCCGCGCCATACGTCGTCACCACCCGTTCGCCGGCGCCAAGTCCATTGCACGAGTAGGTGCGCCGCCCAATCTCGCGCCACTGCTCGACGTCCGCGCGCGTGAGCGGGATGTAGAGCGGCGCGCCGCTCGTGCCGCTGGTCGAATAGATGCGCGCCGCTTTGGAGATGTCGATGGCGGCATGCGCGCCGAGCGGCGGGCGCGCGGCCTGGCTCGCACGCAGTTCGTCTTTCTCGGTGAAGGGCAGCCGCGCGATGTCAGCGAGACCGCCTAACGCCGCGACGTCCGTCAAACCGGCGCCGCCCAGTTTCTCGCGGTAAAAGGCCGAGCAATCGTAGAGCCGTGCGAGCTGGCGCCGGTAGAGCGCGTCAGTCTGGCTATTGAGAGACACGGCCGGATGCTACTGGCGATCCTTTGCCGTGCCCTGAAGAAAGTTAGCCATTGGGCTTGCACACCGCTGACCCGCGGCAAATAAGTCCTTTTGACGGACGTCGTACAAACGGATAATTTGCAGCTGTAAGGAATAACCTGACAAAAAAGAAAGGGAGATAAAAGTGAAAAGGCTCTTATCAGCGCTGATCGCGGGCGGCGCGGTTCTCGCGGCAACAACGGACGCCGCCAACACATCGGGCCAGTTCAACGTCAACGTAACGCTCAATTCGACGTGCTCGCTGTCCACGATCACGGCGCTCGACTTCACCTATACGTCGTTCCAGGGCGGTGCGGCGACGGCGTCGAACGGTGGCTTCACGGTTACGTGCACGAACAGCCTGCCGTACACGTTCGGCCTGCAATCGGGCACGGGCGCGGCGACACCTCCGGGTGCCGCGACGATCACGGTGACCGATAACGCCGTCAACCTGCAATACGTGCTTGGCACGAGCGCCGCCGGCGGTACGGGCAACGGCGCGGCGCAGGCGTACAACGTCAGCGGCACGATAGCGGCCAACCAGCCGGGTACCTGCGCGACCGCTTCGTGCACCAACGCGGCGGCCACGAACAAGGCGCACACCCTGATCCTCAATTACTGAGCACGGTTCGCGGCTTTGTGGTGCATAACAAGAAAAACGCTCTGTGCGCTTGCCACATTGGCGGCCAGCATCCCGGCGCTCGGCG
>Ga0081539_10006359_pt1 | contig 11372 bp, 11 predicted proteins | sample TabmetS4T2R2_FD_71023 | JGI IMG/M metagenome (GOLD analysis project Ga0081539, IMG submission 71023) | Tabebuia heterophylla rhizosphere microbial communities from the University of Puerto Rico - S4T2R2 | ecosystem: Host-associated > Plants > Roots > Rhizosphere ...
CAGGCGCCGCCGCGCCGCCCTGCTCGCTCAGCGTTGGTTGTTCGCGAGCTACGGGCGGCACAAGGTGGCGGCGCCTTCCCTCGTTCCTCGGTCCAGGCGCCGCCGCGCCGCCCTGCTCGCTCAGCGTTGGTTGTTCGCGAGCTACGGGCGGCACAAGGTGGCGGCGCCTTCCCTCGTTCCTCGGTCCAGGCGCCGCCGCGCCGCCCTGCTCGCTCACTGGCCGGCTTCGCCGCTGACTCACCACTGTCTCGCCGATCACCGGGCGACGACGTCAGTGCGGCCGCCGAGCCATAGGGACACCGCCTCCGCCCGGTTGCGGACGCCGAGCGTGGCGAAGATGCGGTTGATGTGGTTCTTCACCGTCTTCTCCGACAGGTAACAACGGGTGGCGATCTCGCCGTTGGTCAGCCCCGCCGCGATCAGATCCATGACCTCCGCCTGCCGCGCGCTCAGGCCGAGCCCGCCATGCCCCGGGGTGCTCGGGACAGCGGGCGAAGCGACGGCGGGCACGGGCGGAGGGACCGGTGCCGGCGCCCGGCGCAGGGCATCCAGCGCCACCGCGGAGAAGACACCCGAACCCCGGGCGACCGCCAGCACGCTGTTCACCAGGTCATCGGCGTCAAAGGCGCCGTGCACCAGGTACCCCGTCGCACCGGCGGCGAGGGCGTCGCGCACGACGTCCGGGTCCTCGGTGAACGTCATCATGAGCACTCGGCTGAACGCCGCGATGTCGCGGGCCGCGCTGACGCCGTCGCGCCGCGGCATCCGGACGTCGAGGAGCACGACGTCGGGCAGCAAGGTCCGGGCCAGCTCGACGGCCTGTTCGCCGTTCCACGCGTCGCCCACCACGTGGATCTCGGGCGAAGTGCCGAGCAGGCCGCGCAGTCCGGAGCGGACGACGGCGTTGTCGTCGACGATGAGCACGGTCACCGGCTTCACGGTTCCCCCTGAGTCATCTGATCCCGTTCGTTCTGGGCAGCAGGCTGTCGTCGGTCTGCGGGACCTCCAGGACCACCCGTGTCCCGGCGCCGGGTGCGCTCTCCACCACGGCCTGACCTCCGACGGCGGCCAGGCGCTCGTGCATGCCGCGGACGCCGAAGTGCCCTTCCGCTTCCCGGTCCGGCAGGCACGCCGGGTCGAACCCCGGCCCGTCGTCCTGGATGACCAACTGCGCCCGTTGCGGCCCGGCGGTCAAACGCACCGTCGTCTGGGCGTCCGGAGCGTGCCGCTGGATGTTCTCCAGCGCCTCACGCATGGCGGCGAGCAACTCGTAGCGGGCGTCGGCGTCCAGCGCCACGGGGTCGAGTTCGGCCTTCAGGGATCGGCCGTGCTGGCCGCTCCAGGCGTCCAGGACCGATTGGAGGACGTCGTGGAACGGTCGGTGCGGTTCGTCGCTGCGCATCCGGGTCAGGAGGGTGCGGGCCTCCTGGACCGCCTGGCTCGCGCCGCGGGCGAGCGCCCGGGCCTCCTCCCGGGCCCGCTCGCCGTCGCGATCCACCAGGGTCGGCAGCGCGGCGGCCCCGAAAGCCAGGCCCTGCAGCGACTTCGCCAGGGAGTCGTGGACCTCCCGGGCCAGCCGCACCCGCTCCCCGGCCGCGGCGCTGGCCTGCAGGACGGCGGCGAGTTCGCGTTCGGCCTGGGCGCGCGCGGCCTCCATGCGCCGGATGGACTGGCCGAGTCCCATCAGGCACAGGTACGTCGCGGGAATGCCCAGGGCCAGGAAGAAGCCAAGATCCTCGCCATTGCGCTCGGCGATCAGGGCGGCACCGGCGTACCCCAGGACCAGCGTGATTCCCAGGAGCACCGAGACCCGGGCAGGAAAGAGCAGGCCGAGCAGCAGGGCGGTGCTCAGGGTGCCCAGGGCCAACGGGCTCTGCACGCCGAGGACGGCGAACACGCCGAGCACGATCAGCAGATCGCCCATCGCGAGGCCCGGGTGACGCATCACCAGTTGCAGCACGTGGGGCTGGGACAGGCCGACGAAGCTGCTGCCGGCCAGGACGATGATGGCACCGAGCGCCTGCGGGGTGAGCGGCCGGCCGAGGAGCCCCATCGTTCCGGCAACCAGGGCGAGCAGGCGCACCAGGAAGGCGTAGCGAACCATCATGGTCAAGGGGTCGTCGCGGTCGGCCGCGCGCAATCCCAGGTCGCTGCCCACGGCGGGCGACTGGGACGCGGCGGTCACCACCCGGGCCGTCATCCGGCACCCCCGAGCAGGCCGCCGAAGTCAACGCCGCTGCCGAGGATCAGCCCGACGATGACGATGATCAGCGCCCCGGGCACCAGGACCAGCGAGGTGACCAGCGTGACGCGCGGCGCGACTCGAGCCGCTTTCCGCCGCATCCGCTGGTAGCTGTCGCGCCGCATGTCGACCGCGATCTGATTCAGGGTCTCGGCGAGTGGCGCACCCAGCTCCTCCGCCTGCAGGAACGCCGTCACGAACGTCGACAGCGCCTCGGAGTCGTTGCGTTCCCGGAGATTGGTGAACGCCTCACGCCGGCTGGCGCCGTTCGCGATCTGGTTCAGGGTCAGCTGCATCTCTTCGGCGAGCGGGCCACCGTACTGCTGGGCCACGCGGGTCAGAGCCGGACGGAAGCCCACACCGGCCGTCACCGTGACGCTGAGGATGTCCAGGAAGTCGGGCAGGTCGCGGTCCAGCCGGTCCTGCCGCAGTCGGCGCGCGCGGGCCAGCCATGACCCCGGCAGAACGACCACCACCACGGCGCACAGCAGGAGCCCGAGCAACTGCCCATTGATCAGGAACACGAACGCCGCCGGCGTCACCAGGATCAGCCAGCGCGCGCCGCGGCGCAGCACGGTGTCGGCGTTTGCGCCGTCCGGGCGGCCCGCCAGGTCCACCTGACGCTGGATCCACCGCACGCCGGTCGGCCCGATCAGCCGGCGTAACGAGGGGACCAGCCCGCGCGCCAGCCGGTCCAGTGGTCCGCCGGCCGAGGCGGTGGTTTGTTCCCCGCGCAGCAGCAGGAGGTCCTCGACGTCGAGGCCCTCGACGGCGTCCGATCGCACCAGGCGCAGGCCATAGAGGAACAGGACGATCGCGGTCAGCGCCACGAATGCCGGGATCAGCGGGACGAAGACGACGCTCATCACAGATCGATCCTCGTCATGCGCCGGATTCCGAGGAATCCGCCGGCGAACAGGAGGCCCGCGGCCAGCAACGCCACCTGACCCAGCGCGGTCGTGGTCATCGTCTGCACGGTTCCGGGCTGCATCACGTTGAGCAGGAGCAGCAGACCGAAGCCCATCACGATGACCAGATATCCGGTGGCCAGCGACTGCGCCAGGATGGTGCGCACCTCCCGGCGGGTCTCCTTGCGGTCCTCCAACGTCTCGGCGATGTCCCGCAGGGCGTTGACCAGGGAGCCGCCCGCGCGCGCACTGACGATGAGGGTGGACGTCAGCACGGCGATCTCCCGGGAGGGCAGGCGCGCGGACAGTTCCGTGAGCGCTGACTCCAGGCCGGCCCCGAAGCCGATCCGGGTGGACACCCGGCGCATCTCGGAGCGGGCCGGCTCCTCCAGCTCGTCGGCCGCCACCCCGATGGCGGTGTGGATGGACAGGCCGGCGTTGGTGGCGTTGGCCAGGACGCGGGCGAGGTCCGGCATCTGCGCGACGAACGCCTCCAGCCGCCGCGCGCGTTCCCGGCTGAGGTATCCGCGGACTGCGAAGAACCCGGCCGTCACACCCAGGATGCCGAACAGCGGCGCCAGCATGGTCCACAGCGCGACGGCAGCGAAGACGGCGACGCCGAGGCCCGCGGCGAAAACGACGACGGGACGGTGCTCGACTCCGGCCAGCACGAGCTCACGCTCCAACCGCCGGCCGATCCGGGTGGTGCGAAAGACCCGGTCGTAGCGCTCGATCGTCGGCAGCCCGCCGTACACCTCGTCGCCGATGACGGCGCTCACGATCTGCCGCCGGCTGGAGGACGCCGACACCAGGTCCCGCACCCCGAGCAGCACGGCTGCGGTGGCCAGCAGGACGCCGAGGAGGATTACGAGGACCACGGCAACACCCTCCCCGGCTGCCGGTCGTCAACGACCTCGAACCCGGCGGGAATCCGTTCACCCCGTTGCCGCATGCGTTCGGCCAGCTCCCAGGGAAGCGGGAACCGCAGGAAGTCTCCCCGTCCGCCGGCGCCGCTGACGGCGTCCGGGTCGAAGTACATGAGCCGCCGCAGGTGGAAGTCGTCCCGTCGGCGCGATGTCAGGTAGCCGACCTCGACGATGCGCCGCGTGCCGTCCGGGGCCCGCTGCAGCTGCACGACGATGTCGATGGCGGTGTTCACCTGATCCCGCAAGGCGTGGAACGGGATCTCGACGTCGCTCATCGAGGCGAGCGTCTCGAGCCTGGCGAGCGCGTCCTCCGGAGAGTTCGCGTGCACGGTCGTCAGCGACCCCTCGTGCCCGGTGTTCATCGCCTGCAGCATGTCCAGCGCCTCGCCGCCGCGGACCTCGCCGACGATGATCCGGTCGGGGCGCATCCGCAGCGAGTTGCGCACCAGCTCGCGGATCGACACGTGGCCGCGTCCCTCGACGTTGGCCGGCCGGGTCTCCAGCTGGACCGTGTGCTCCTGCTGCAGGGCCAGCTCCGCCGCGTCCTCGATCGTGATGATCCGTTCGTGGCCCGGGATGAAGGCGGACAAGGCGTTGAGCATGGTGGTCTTGCCGGACGCCGTCCCGCCGGAGACGACGAGGCTCAGCCGGGCCCGCACGCAGGCGGCGAGCAGGTCGGCGGTCGCCCGGTCCAGACTGCGCCGGGCCAGCAGCTCGTCCATGCCGTAGGCCTTGGGGAACAACCGGATCGTGACCGTCGGCCCGCCCAGCGCCAGCGGCGGCAGGACGACGTTGACCCGGGCTCCGCGCGGCATCCGGTGATCGGCGGGCACCCGCGCGTCGACCATCGGGCTGGACTCGTCGACCCGCCGGTTCACTGTCGACACGATGCGGTCGATGGTCTGCAGCAGCTGCTCGTTGCTGGTGAAGCCGGACGGGATCCGTTCCAGGCGGCCGAACCGCTCGACGTAGATGGTGTCGTGGCCGTTGATCATGATCTCGCTGACCGACGGGTCAGCCAAGATCGGCTCGAGGACACCGAGGCCGATGGACTCATCGACGACCCGGCGCACCAGCGAGTTGCGTTCCCGGGTGCTGAGGATGACGCCTTCGCGGGAGACCAGGTGCGCGAGGACCCGCTCCAGCCTCAGCCGGCGCTGCGAGACCTCGAGCCGGCCCAGCTCATGCAGGTCCACCTCCTCCAGGAGGAGTCGCTTGAACCGGGCGATCAGCGTCTGATCGGCGTCGCCGGACAACCCGCCCGCGTTGCGCTTGACGGGCTCATCGCCGTTGCCGTTGCCGAATCCGGCGTAGGACCTCACGGCATCACCGCCGATCGCGTGACCGTGAACCGGGGGAGCACTGAGACCCGGGGCACCTGCACGCGCAACTGGACGGCGTGGTCGCCCGCGCCGGTGATGGCCAGGGAGTCGACCGAGAGCCCACCGGGCAGTGACCCGTTGGCCGCCGCCGTCGGGTCGTCGCCGAGCGCATAGGCGCGGGCGGCCACCCGCGCCGCCTCAGACGTGACGGTCGCCGTCCACACCGCGGCGGCGGCCTGCAGGGCGAATGTCGCGACGAGGATGAGAATGGGGTAGAGCGCCACCACTTCGAGGCTGGCGACGCCGCGGTCCCGGATCCGCTCAGGGCCCCCGGCATGCCGTGGCCCACCTCGGACGGCGTGTCTCATGGCTCGGACACCACCTGACGCTGCACGCTCACGCTGCCGGGTAGTGACCCGAAGCCCGGGGCCAACAGCGGGACGCGCACGGTGACCCGTACCGTCGTGCCGACAGCGGACTCCGGGCTCACGGTCATGTCGAGTCCCGCGGGCACCGAGGCGCGTGCTGCCGGTCCCGGGTCCTGGTGGACGGCCAGCGCCCGGGCCGCGACGTTCGCGGCATGGCCGGACCAGCTGAGGCTCAGCCCGTACAGGACGACCTGCCAGGCGAGGACGGCGATCACGAGCATGACGGGCAGCACGCCCATCGTCTCGATCGTGATCGAGCCTCGGTCGTCGCGCCGTCGCCGCCCCCGGCGGCCGTCGACGGCCAGCTCCGCGGCCGCCTGGCCGGAGCGGGTCTCGGGACGGTGGACCAGGCCGATCTCGTGCCCGATGGCCCGCAGCGTCCGCCACCAGACGTCCTCGCTGACGCGGAACGGGTCGCGCGCGTTGAGCGCGGGTTCCAGGCGGCGGAACATCGCGGGCAGACCGGCGCTCAGCACCGGTGCGCGCGTGAGCTGGCGGACGGTCTCGGCGGAGACGGATGTCTGCTTGGACACCCGGTTGATGAGCACCCGGACGTCGGTCTCCTTGCGGACCGCGAGGCTCTCCCACATCGTGATGGAGCGGCGCAGCCCGCGCATCGCCAGCACGTCCGGGGTGGCCACGGCAACCACTTCGTCTGCCAGCTCCACCATCGCGGCCTGGGCCGGCGTCACATGCGACCCGGCGTCGATGAGGACGAGGTCGTAGTCCTGACGCAGAACGGCGAGGATCTCGCGCAGCGATCGGGGGCTGACGGCCTCGACATCCCGCACATCCGTGGGCGTGAGCAGCAGGTGCAGACCCGACTCGTGAACGACGACGGCGTCGGAGACGGCGCGCGACGACATGTCCTCGGCCACCTTCGCGACGTCGGCGATCGAGGCGCGATGGCGAACCTCGAGGACGCCGGAGACGTCACCCTTCTCCAGGTCGAGATCGATCAGGCAGACGCGATGCCCGCTCACGTTGCGCACGACGTCGAGTGCCAAGTGCGTCGTGATCGTCGTCGTTCCGACACCGCCTTTGGCGCCGACGAATGTCACGACACGCGCCCGGCTCGCCGTACCGCCATCGCCGCTGGGCACGACCGACGTGGCCATCAGCCGGCGCATCTGGGCCGCCCACTCACCGGCCGCGAGGATGCGCGCCTGCAGATCCTCGAAGGTCAAGGGGTAAGCGATGACGCCGCGCGCGCCGGCGTCCATGGCCGCCGCGAACTGGTCGGTGCTGGGCGACAACGTGATCACGAGGGCCGCGCAGGACGGCCGGCGAAGGGCGAGGTCGCGAATCGCCTGGAGCGCCGGCTCCGGTCCCAGCTGGTCATGAACCAGCACGACGTCCGGATCCAGCCGCAGGATGGCCGACGTCAGCTCGCCCGTGGACTCCACGACGTACAGCGCGTCCACGCCGTCCATCTCGCTGAGCGCCGTCTGCAGGTCGTAGGCGATGGACTGCTCGGCCGCGCCGATGACGATACGGATCATTGTCGGGCTCCCTCGGGGATCGCCTGGCCGCCCAGACCCGTGGCGTCGAATGTGTTGCGTTCACCGGCGCGGTTGAGCCCGACGTCGGTGGGCAGCCCCACCAGGCGCACCTCGTCGGCGAAGGCGTTCGCGTAGGTGATGGCCAGCGCCTCGTTCGGTTCCACCGCGAGGGTGACCGGGACGACGTCGGTCTCCTTGATGCCCTGCTCCTGCGAGTTCTGCTGCAATGTCTGCCGTCCGCCGATGGATACGACACGGACGTTGCGCACCAGGACCCGCACCTCTTTCGGCAGGCCCGGGACGTCACCGAAGACGGCGTAGATGTCAACGCTGTCGCCGGGCTTGACCCGGCCGCCCACGCCGGTGACGGGGTTGACGTTGATGGCGATCTCGCGTTCGGTCGGGCTTAGGTCCGACGGCGAGAGCAGCATGTCGGAGCTGATGACGGTGCCCGGCGCGAGCCGGAAGCTGACCCGTCGACCCTCCAATTGGCGCAGCTCCAGGCGGGACGTGGGTGAGGTCCAGCGCTGCGGCACCTCGATCGGCTTGAGGTTCTCCCCGCTCAGCGGTGCGTACGGCTCGATCGTCTCCGATGCGGCGAAGACCGTGGTCTTCGCGCCCACCTGGCTTTGCACGCTGGCGACGTAGCTCGTCATCGCCAGGAAGACGCCCACGCCGATCAGCGCGGCCAGCACCATGAACAGCACACCTCGCCGCTGCCGCGGGTTCATCCCTGGCCTCCTACGTGCCCGGCGACTCGCTGGCCGCTGAGGTGGACGAGCGGAACGCCGACAACGCGGCAGAACGGGCACACCGGCCCCGGCTGGTCGAACCCGCATGCCGTGCAGCGATGGGTTCGTGGCCCGAGCAGACCGGTTGGGTCGGCCGGCACGATGGCGATCTGTCCCGCGCGCCCGCCGTAGATCGACTGCCATCGACCCGGGACGCCCACCTGCCGTACCGCCACGACCCGGTCGAGCCGGGACAGCCGCTGCGTGACGTGTACGGGCACGCCCTCGACCTGCACGAGAAGGACCCGGTCCAGGTCCAGCGGCGGAACGTCGTCCGCGCGCTGCCGGTGCAGCACCGCGGGGGAGGGCGCCTGCCGGAGCAGGAAGCCGCCACCCGGGAGGAAGGAGCGCAGGTGCTGTCCCACGGTCGGCGCCGGGTCGGTCAGCTTCGCCACGGATGCGGTCCATGCCCCGGACCAGCTGTGGCGCAGCAGGGACTCCGCCAGGCGGACGCCGTCGTTCGGCCACTGCGTGGCGTCCCGCGCCAAAGCCAGCGCAGAGAGGATCGCCAGGGGGGAGTGCGGGCTGATCAGGCGGGCGATGCGCACGTCCGGCCACCGGCCGTTCGCCAGGCTGAGCGCCGTGCCGAGCTGGCCTGTCAGTGCCGTGGGTGCCGCGATCAGGACGTGGCTCGTGCCGAGCCGGCCGATGGTGTCGACGAGGGTCATCGGGTCGCCCGCGGGGACCACGGTCACTGAGCTGAAGGCCGTGACCTCATCGGCCGACGCGTCGGTCAGGAGCACGCAAGACCACACCGGGAAGGTCCTCCCCCCGCAGGATGGAGACGGCTTCTACACGCCCTACGCACCCGTTGGCCCCTTTGGTTCGCACGCGGTCCAGAATGTGCGAGATGTGACCGCGACGACGCACACCATAGAGGTGGGTAACGTCAAGACCCAACCTTCTGTGACGTTTACAGTCCCTTAGGACCGATTTAGGTGTGTGGTTACCAGTGCGTACCGTAGTCAAAGTGGGCAAAGGAGTTACCTAGTGGTAACAGCCCGGAACGGCCGGTTACTGGTCGACGCCCGCGATGTCGCGTCGATCGTGATCGCGGACACGTACCTGCAACGATTACGGGGGTTACTCGGTACTCGAGGCACGCCGGGTGCTCTTCTGCTCACGCCGTGTAATGGCGTGCACGGGGTCGGCATGGTCTACAGCCTCGATGTGGCGCTGCTCACAGGAGACCTGGGCCCCGACCTGGACGGCGACCTCTCGGTGGCCCGCACGGCGACTCTGCCGCCGTTCGGGCTCGTCCCGCCGCGGCGGGGTGTTCGGCACGTGCTCGAGGCGGAGCGCGGAGCCTTTGCCCGCTGGGGCCTAGAGGAAGGCAGCCGGCTCACCATCCAGCCCGGCCGAATCACAGGTTGAGCGGGCGGCCTGGCGGGTGTCAGAGGTTGAGCGGGCAGTTTTGCCCCGACACGCCCGGCGTGTCGGGGCAAAACTGCCCGCTCAACCGTTCGTGAACACCGACATCAGGGCTCGAAGCGGTAGCCCATCCCCGGCTCTGTGATCAAGTGCCGGGGGCGTGACGGGTCCGGTTCCAGCTTCCGCCTCAGCTGGGCCATATAGACCCGCAGGTAGTTCGTCTCGGTCTGGTAGTTGGGACCCCAGACGTCGTGCAGCAGCTGCCGGTGGCCGACCAGCTTGCCCGGATGCCGCGCGAGTGCCTCGAGCAGGTGCCATTCCGTGGGGGTGAGGCGGATCTCCTGGTCGCCGGCGGTCACCCGCTTGGCCGCCAGATCCACCGTGAAGCTGGCCGTTTCCACGACGGGCGCCGTGTCAGCCGGGGTCGCGCGGCGCAGCGCGGCACGCATCCGCGCGAGCAACTCATCCATGCCGAACGGCTTGGTGACGTAGTCGTCCGCGCCGGCATCCAGCGCGTCGACCTTCTCCGCCTGCGCGTCGCGGGCGGACAGCACGATGATCGGTGCGGCACACCAGCCGCGAAGCCCCCGGATCACGTCCACGCCGTCCATGTCGGGCAGGCCGAGATCGAGGATGACGAGATCCGGTGGTGTGCGGCCGGCGGTGGTCAGCGCGTCCACGCCATGGGTGGCGGCGTCGACGTCGTATCCGCGGGCGCGCAGGTTGATGCGCAGGGCACGCAGGAGCGGCGCCTCGTCCTCCACGATCAGGATGCGGGTCATGGCGTGGCCACCGGGAGCATCAGAGTCATCGTGAGACCGCCGCCCGGCGTGTCGGACGGCGTCAGGGTCGCGCTCATCGCCTCACTGAACCCGCGGGCGATCGCCAGGCCGAGGCCGGCCCCTTCAGTGGCCCGATCGTCCAGTCGCTCGAACGGGGCGAACATGCGCTCCCAGTCCACCTTCGCCACGCCGGGCCCGGCGTCGATGACCCGCAGGCGGATCCGGTCCGGCTGGTCCGGCGAGTGGTCCGCCTCGACCCGGACGGTGCTGCCTGCGGGTGAGAACCGGCCGGCGTTGGTCACCAGGTTGGCGACGACCCGCTCCAGCAGCCCGGCATCGGCCAGGGCGAGGGGCAAGTCGTCCGGCACCTGGACGGTGACGTCTTGGGCGTGTGCGCCGAGCACCGCCCTGGCCACCACCTCGTCAAGCGCCACGGGCTGCAGCGCGACGGACAGGACGCCCGCTTGGAGGCGGCTCATGGCCAGCAGGTTGGAGATGATGCTGTCCAGCCGGTCGGCGGATTCCTCGATCGTCGCCAGCAGCTCGTCCTGCTCCTCGGCCGGCAACGTGACGTCCTGCTGACGCAACCCGGACACGGCGGCCTTGACACTGGCGAGCGGTGTTCGCAGATCGTGGCCGACGGCCGCCAGCAGGGCCGCCCGCAACCGGTCCACCTCCGCCAGGCGGCGGGCATGCGCCGCCTCGCCGGCCAGTTGCTGGCCCTCCCAGGCGCGCGCCGCGGTCGCGGCGAGCCTGCGCAGGACCCGACGGTCCTCGGCGAACAGGTCCGGTCCCTCCGCGATCAGACGCAGCCCGCCGCCGGCGTCGGCCGAGACCGCCGGCCGACCGCGCGGCGGCGATCCGACGTGGGCAACGACCTGGTCACCGACGTCCGAGCGGGCGACGAGCGCCACCGACGTCATGCCGAACGTGCTGCGCACCTCCTCCAGCGTGGCGGTCAGTGACGTGTCGTCCACCGGCGCGGTGGCGATCCGCGACAGGGCCTCCGCCTCGATCCGGCTGCGCTCCCCGGCGACCCGGCGCCGGGCGGCCAGGTCCACGGTGAGGCTGACGGTGACGGCCACTCCCACGAAAACGAT
>Ga0081539_10006360_pt1 | contig 11370 bp, 10 predicted proteins | sample TabmetS4T2R2_FD_71023 | JGI IMG/M metagenome (GOLD analysis project Ga0081539, IMG submission 71023) | Tabebuia heterophylla rhizosphere microbial communities from the University of Puerto Rico - S4T2R2 | ecosystem: Host-associated > Plants > Roots > Rhizosphere ...
AGCAGCGGCTCGCCGTCCTTGTACATGCGCAAAACCTTGATGGGCTTGTCGAAGGCGCCGAGATCGTCGACGACCTTCTGAAAGACCTCATATTTCATGGCGCCTTGGAACCGCCCGGTCTCGGCGATCATGTCGCGATGGCCGGTCGGGCAGAATGTGCACTTGAAGTTGCAGGAGCTGGCCGGGTCGACGAAAACGATGAAGGGCGTCTTTAGCGGGATGACCGTCTCAAGCGGGGTCCGCCCCTCCAGATTGATTCTCGGTTTTAGCTGCGCCTTCATTGCCCGCCTCCAGCACTCCCGCCGCCTTGACGAGATTGCAGACGCCGACGACGGCCGAGGGGTCGGAGGGATGAGGCCGGGCTGTGCCGAACTCCAGAAGATCCCGTCTGCCGTAGACATCTGCAATCCGCTCGGCAAAGGCGCGGATCGTTACTGGTTGACCTGAGCATATGTTGATTGCGCCAGGCTGACCTGTCTCCACCATACTTGCGATCATTGCTCCGGCTTCGGCCACGTCGAGAAAGTCGCGCAACTGCGTGCCCGCGGAGAGGCGCGCGACTTCTCCGGTTTCCATCTGTCGCCGCACATAGGCGGCAAGCCGTCTCGGATCCTCGCCCTCGCCGTAGAGGTAAAACAGCCTGCACCAGGAAAAGATGGTCTCGCGAGATGCGAACCACTCCCTCAGCATATGGAAGACGGAAAGTTTGCAGGCCGCGTAGAAAGTCGAGGGGGAGAGTTCCGAATCGATGGTCAGCCGCTCGCCGGGCAAGCGGTATTCCGCGCAGGTGCCGATGCCGATGAAATGCTTGACGCCCGCCTCCGCGGCGCCTTGCGCCAGAGCGAAGCTGCCGGCAACGCAAGCAACATTCTCCGGTGCATGCAGATAGAGCCCGTGCTTCACATACCAGGCGCCGTGAATCACCGCGTCCGCGCCGCGACAGGCATCCGCCCACCAGGAAGCATCGCGCGCGAAGAGGTCGTCCGTCTCGATGGCCTCGGCAACAGTGGCGGCCAGCCGAGGCTTCGTGCCGGTCCGCAATACGACCCGCACCGCATGGCCCTGACGGGCGAGATGTCTATGAACTTGCCGCCCGACAAAGCCGGTTGCGCCGGTCAACAGGACGACGCTCATGGCAAGGCTCGCAAAAGGTCGTTGCTGTTAAGGAAGGCCGAATTGGTCATCGTCACCATTCGTCGAATGCGTCTGCTTGCAGTGAGATTCTCTATACCGACCGCGAGACGGGACTGAAATGTCGCTCGCCCAACAAGCAATTCGGAAAGTCTCGACGCCCGTGTCGGACGGTCGGCAACTCCATCGCAGCCGCCATTTCGATGCGCCGCCGGACCGCGCGATGGCGCGCCGGCTCCTTGAACAGATCAATTATGGTCATTGTCGCTTCTCGCCGCGCAGCCCGCACGCTCCGCTCGTGCTCTATGGCGCAGGCGATCTGGGGCGAATGGCGTGCGACTATCTGGGAACCATCGGCCAGAATTTCAGCCTGGTCGTGGATCGCGATGCCGCCAGATTGCGGCATGATCCCTTCTGGGCTGGCAGTCAGCTCGTTGAGCCGTCCGAAGTTGCTGAGGAAATCAAAAGATCGGCGATGCTTCTCGTCTGCGTCGCGACTGTCCCTTTCCGGTCTATCGAAGAGGACCTGGCCGGCGAAGGGTGGGCTGACATCGTGCCCTTTTATGACTTGGCGGAAAGCCAGCGCGACCGGCATCCGCTTTCAAACGGCTGGTTTGCGGACCAGCTCACGACCGAAGAATTAAGCCGCACGACGAACGTCATGGATCGGTGGGACGACGATCTGTCACGCGCTCATCACCTGCAATTCCTCGCATGGCGGCGGCTGCGCGAAGAATGGACCTTCGACGGTGCGCCTGTGACGCGTGATGACCGTTTCTTCATTCCCGAGATTGTCCGGCTTCTCGATGGCGTTCGCGTCTTCGTCGACGGCGGCGCGCACCATGGCAGCGTCACCGAGAGGTTTGTGATGATGGCTGCACGCAGCTCGATCGTCGCCATCGAGCCCGACGGCGACAACATCGCCGCCTTCCAGCAAATGCAGGCTAGGCTGTCTCCCGAAATCGCGGCACGCATCGAGTTGCTGCCTTACGCGCTCGATGCCGAAGACCGGGAGCGGACATTTCACGATGGCCTAGGCTATTCCTCGCAGCTTGCCGAAACCGGAAGCCGCATCGTCCGTACAAGAACCCTCGACAGCCTCGACCTCGCGCCCGACATCGTGAAGTTGCATCTGGAAGGCGCGGAACTCGCCGCCCTGCGCGGCGGCATTGAGACGATCAGACGGCACCGGCCGATATTGGCGGTGACGACCTACCACAACGCCGACGGCATCTGGCGCACGCCTGCCTGGCTGATGGACAACCTCGAAGACTACCGCTTCCTGATGCGCCTCCACAGTTGGTGCGGAACCGGAGCGGTCGCCTACGCGATCCCAAGCGAGCGGGAGGCCTCTGCATGACCGGTTTCGCGCGGGACAGCCGTGTCATTTTCGATCTCGGCATGAACAATGGCGATGACACGGAGTATTACCTGCAGCTCGGTTACCGCGTGGTCGCCGTGGAAGCCAATCCGGCGCTGTGCGAGCGGGCGTCGCGCCGCTTTGCGGCGGCGCTGAGCGGGGACAAGTTGACAATCGTCAACGCCGCCATATGGGAATCGTCAGGCGAAACAACTTTCTACGTCAATCTGGAGAACGATCACTGGAGCAGCATCGATCTCGGCTGGGCCGGACGTGACAACAGCGCCTGCCGCGAAATCACCGTCCACTGCGTGACGCTGCCGGAGCTTTTCGAGCAATTTTCCGTCCCCTACTACCTCAAGATCGATGTCGAGGGCGTCGATCACGTCGTGCTCGACCAGCTTCGTTCGATTGCTCGCCTGCCCCAATTCGTCAGCGTCGAGGATTGCCGCTTCGGATTCCAGTACATGAAGACGCTGTCGGCCTGCGGCTATGACGGCTTCAAACTGCTCGACCAGTCGACGGTGCCGGGACGCAGGGACAAACGGATCGGCCATGTGTTTCCGCCCGGATCTTCGGGCCCGCTCGGGGCTGACATCGAAGGCCGCTGGATGTCTTACGACGAAACGGTCGGCGCCTATTCCACCACTGTGCGGGACTTCCAGGGAAACCGCCTCGCCCCGCGCACGCAGTGGTGGGACATCCATTGCACCCGCCTCAACTGAATCGAGGACAGAGCGACATGTCGGCAGAGGCCCAGTTCGCCCAATACGTCAAAGAAAACATCGAAGGCATCGGCAAGGACACGGCCTTCATCGGCCTCTCCGGCATCTGGGTGCGCGAGGCGATCCGGCACAATTACGCGCAGAACTTCACCTGGCTGGGCAGGCCCATCATCCAGGTTCCGCAGGATATTTATGCCATGCAGGAGCTGATCTGGGCCTGCCGCCCCGACCTGGTCGTCGAGACCGGCATCGCCCATGGAGGATCGCTGATCATGAGCGCCTCGATGCTGGCTATGCTCGATTATTGCGATGCTGGTGCTGCCGGGACTGCGCTCGACCCGAAGGCCAGCCGGCGCAAGGTCGTGGGCGTCGATATCGATATCCGCGCTCACAACCGGGTGGGAATTGAGAAGCATCCCCTCGCGCACAAGATCGTCACCATTGAAGGCTCTTCCGTCGCGCCGGAGGTCTTCGCGCAGGTCGAGGCTCACGCCTCCGGCCACGACCGCATCATGGTCTTTCTCGATTCGAACCACACGCATGATCACGTGCTGGCGGAGTTGGAGCTTTACGCACCCCTCACATCGAGAGGCTCCTATTGCGTCGTGTGGGATACAGGCGTGGAAGAGCTGCCGGACACCATGTGCGCCGACCGCCCGTGGGGGAAGGGCAACAACCCCAAGACCGCCGTCCGGGAGTATATGCGCCTTCTAACGACCGAGGGCAGGACCGCCGCCGATGGTGAGGGGCTGCTTTTCGCAACCGACAAGACGATCGAAAACAAGATCGTCATCACGGCTTCGACCGACGGCTTCCTGCACCGCGTCTGATCTCGATCGGACGTGGAGGCCGCGCAGCGAAGCGGCAGGTCGGCGCGCCAATATCGCCGGGGTTTCGTTCAGCCGACGGTACAGCCACGGGCAAGCTCAAGAGCACAGTATAAGCTGCCGGATCTGGCCGGCCCCCGATGGGAAGCGCCAAAGATGACGAGACTGCTGTTCGTGATCCCGCCATACTTCAACGCGGCCGATTATATCGGCAAGGCGCGTGCGGCCGTACTGCCGGCATTCACCATTCCGTACGGCATCCTGTCGATGGAGGCCTATCTCAGCAAGAATTGCGAGACGGACCTTCAGATCCGGATGATCGACCTTAACATCGCCTTGAAGGCTCTTGTCGAGGAGGGCCGGGCGGACAGCCATCAGGAAATATTCGCGCAAGAGCTGGCTGCCGTCCTGCAAGATTTCAAGCCGCACATTGTCGGCGTCTCGGCGCTATTCAATTCGTCATTCAGGTACATTCAGTCGCTCGTCGAAACCGTCAAACGCCATGATCCGGCGACGCTGACGATCGCCGGAGGCGGCCTGCCGTCTGCCGCGCACAAGATGATGCTGGAACGCTGCGCGGATCTGGATGCGATCTGCAAAGGCGAAGGCGAACTGCCGCTCAAAGCGCTGATCGACGCTTCGGATCGCAGCGCGGTGCTTGCCGACCACAAAGCCTGGATTACCCGGGCGGGTGTCGAGAAAGGCAAGATACCGGCGCACGACTTCATCGACGACCTCGACGACATCCCGCAGTTTAACTACGAAATCCTCGACCTCAACCACTACAACAGCCGCAGCATAGACAAGCGCTATGCGAAAGAGCCGCGCCGCGAGATGGCGATCCACACGTCACGCGGCTGTCCCTTCCTGTGCGTCTTCTGTTCCAATCCCTCGCTGCACGGGCGGACCGTGCGCTTCATGTCGATTGAACGCGTCGTCGAGGATGTTCGGCGCATGCGCGACGCGTTCGGCATGACCGTGCTGATGGTCGAGGACGATCATTTCTTCCAGGACAAGGAGCGAGCCAACGCGCTGCTGGCTGCACTCGCCGACCTCAATGTCCGCATGGAATTTCCCAACGGGGTCGCCGTCTACGCCATCGACGAGGCGGTGGCGGAGCTCTTCTCCCGGGCTGGGGTATCGGCCGTTGCGCTTGCCGTCGAATCGGGCTCCGACCACGTGCTCAACAACATCATCAAAAAGCCGCTGAAGAAGAAGCTCATCCGCCCCGCTGTCGAGGCGCTGCGCAAATTCAATGTCCGCTCTCACGTCTTCATTGTCGCTGGATTGCCGGGCGAAGAAGACGAGCACCGGCAGGAAACGCTCGAAATGCTGCTCGCAAACGGCTTCGACTGGATCCATGTCTATCTGGCAATCCCGATCTTCGGCAGCCGGCTTTACGATATCTGTATCGAGAACGGCTACATCCAGTCCGCCGACAACGATGATTTCGTGGCCACCAAGACCGTGCTGAACGTACCGGGGCAGGATCCGGCAAAGCTGGAGGCCTATGCCTACGAGACGCAGCTCCGCGTGAACTTCATAGAGAACTACAACATGCGGATCGGCCGCTACGACGTGGCCATCCACTACATGAAGAACGTCTGCGAGAAATATCCCGACCACGCCTTCGGGCAGCTTTATGTCGCCCGCTGCTATCAGGCGGCAGGGGAACATACGCTGGCCGTTGCTCACGCCGCCAAGGCGCTCGAGATTTTCGAACGGGATCAATGGTGGCGCTCGCTCGCCGAGCGCTACGAGGTCGACTATTCGGATTGCTTGCGCATGGCTCTGCCGGCCGGGGCAGGATCAACCGCCCATCGCCGGAGCGCCTGACGGGCAGACTTCTTCGACGTCGTTGCTTCGCAATTTCCAGCTTCACGCAATTCCTGGCCAGTACCTTGGGACGTAGCTTCGGCACCTTCCGGTGCCGATCACGTGGCGGGATATCGGAGATGAAAGTCGTCATACTTGCTGGCGGCCTTGGTTCGCGCCTCGCCGAAGAAACCATCCTGAGGCCCAAGCCTCTGGTGGAGATCGGCGAGAAGCCGATCCTTTGGCACATCATGAACATCTATTCCCATCATGGGGTCACGGATTTCATCATCTGTGCCGGCTACAAGAGCTACATGATCAAGGAATATTTCGTAAACCTGATCCTCCACCACAGCGACGTAACGCTGGAGCTCGGAAGCAACAGGATAGAGTACCACCAGCGGGCATGCCCGCCCTGGCGCGTCACCGTCGTCGACACCGGTCTGCACTCCATGACCGGCGGACGAATCCGCCGCATCCGGGATTATCTCGACCCGGACGAGCCGTTCTGCATGACCTATGGCGATGGCGTCGGCGACATCGACATCGCCTCGGAAATCGCCTTCCACCACGCCCACGGACGCAAGGCCACCATGTGCGCCGTCGCGCCGCCGGGACGTTTCGGTGCGGCGCGCGTCGAGGGCGATCTCATCACCATGTTCTCGGAGAAGCCGAAAGGCGACGGCCAGCGAATCAATGGCGGCTTCTTCGTGCTGGATCCTTCCGTCCTCGATCTCATCGACGACGACGCCACGGTCTGGGAGAATGAGCCGCTCAACACGCTCGTAGAAAGCCGGGAGCTCGTGGCTTTCCGCCATGACGGCTTCTGGCAGCCGATGGACACGCTACGCGAGCGCATGCTGCTCGAAGATTTGTGGAACTCCGGACGGGCGCCATGGAAGATTTGGAACTGACCAGGTTCTGGGCCGGCAAGCGCGTCCTCGTGACCGGACATACCGGCTTCAAGGGCACGTGGCTCTGCCTGTGGCTCGAGCGACTGGGGGCAGTGGTCAGCGGCATCTCTCTCGATCCAGAGCAGGACCCGTCGATCTACAACCTCGCCGGGCCATGGGGCGGACAGGATCATCACATCGTCGATATCCGCGACGCAGCGCAGTTGCGCGAGCGGGTAAAGGCGTGTGAGCCCGAGATCGTTCTTCATCTGGCCGCACAGGCGTTGGTGCGCCGCTCCTACCGGCAGCCGGCAGAAACCTACGCAACTAACGTGACCGGAACGATCAATCTGTTGGACGCGGTTCTGGCGGCGGGTTCCGCAAAGACGGTTCTAGTTGTCACGACGGACAAGGTCTACGCAAAGACCGCCACCGGCACCCCCTATAAGGAGACCGATCCGCTCGGCGGCAAGGACCCCTACAGCAATTCGAAGGCCTGTGCCGAGCTGGTCTGCCAGAGCTATCACGACAGCTTCATGAGAGGCCGCGGGATTCGGCTGGCCACGGCCCGATCCGGAAACGTCATCGGCGGTGGTGATTGGTCGCAGGACCGGCTGGTGCCAGATACGTTGCGCGCCTTCGAAGCGGACGCGCCCGTAGAGCTGCGCTATCCGAACGCAACGCGTCCCTGGCAGCATGTGCTGGAGCCTCTGCTGGGCTATCTCATGTTTGCAAGGGCATTGAGCGAAGAGCAGGCGGTCCTCCCGGATGCCCTGAATTTCGGCCCTGATCCCAAGAATCTCGCGACCGTGTCTCAGGTGACGAACGAGCTGGCGAGGGTCTGGGGAGCTGAGCAGGACTGGCGTCAGGCTCCCGGTTCGCACCCGCCCGAAGCGGCGCAGCTCGCGCTCGATTCCACGCTCGCGGCCTCTGCGATCGGCTGGCATCCGCTCTTGAGTTTACGACAAACGATCGACTGGACATGCGCCTGGTACAAGGCATGGAGGGCGGGAGCGGACATGCGTCAATTCACCCTGCGCCAGATCTCCGACTACGAAAGGCTGGTCGCATGACCCGTCAACCGTGCCGTTTCTGCAGCACCCCGCTTGCGCATACGTTCGTTGATCTGGGCCTCACGCCGCTCGCCAATGCCTACATAAAGCCCGACAGGGCCGGCAACCCGGACGAGGCCTATCCGCTCAGGGCATTCGTCTGCTCGCAATGTTGGCTGGTGCAGGCGGAAGCCTTTGCTTCGCCGCAGGAAATATTCAGCGACTACGCGTATTTTTCCTCATTCAGCGACAGTTGGGTGGAACATGCCCGGCGCTTTGCGGCCTCGGTCGTTGACCGCTTGGGGCTGAACGGGGATTCGCAGGTCATCGAGGTCGCCAGCAATGACGGCTACCTGCTGCGTCACTTCATTGCGCGAGGGATTCCGGCCCTTGGGATCGAGCCGGCGCGGAACGTGGCCGAAGTGGCGCGCGCGGCCGGCGTGCCGACCGAATGCCGATTCTTCGGCATGAACGTGGCCGCGGATCTCAAGCGGCAAGGGTTTCTCGCCGACCTCGTTGTCGGCAACAACGTTCTGGCGCACGTGCCGGACATCAATGATTTCGTCGGCGGGCTGGCAGCCATCCTGAAGCCCGACGGCGTGGTCAGCCTCGAGTTCCCGCATCTTCTGAAGCTGATCGCCAATATCCAGTTCGACACGATCTATCACGAGCACTTCTATTACCTGTCGCTTCTGGCGGTGGACAAGGTCCTGGCAAGACACGGCCTTGCTGTCTTCGATGTCGAGGAATTGCCGACGCATGGCGGCAGCCTGCGCGTGATGGCAGCACTTGCGACGTCGCGAGCGCATACGGCAACGAAGAGCGTGGCCAAAGTGCGCGCCAAGGAGCGGAACGCCGGATTGACCGAGATCGCGACCTACCAGGCGTTTCAGGACAGTATTGCTCCCGTCAAGGAAAGGCTCCTCGCCTTCCTGAAGACGGCAAAAGAGGGCAGCCGGACCGTCGCCGCCTACGGGGCGGCCGCCAAGGGCAACACGCTCCTGAATTTCTGCGGCATCGGCACCGACCTGATCGACTATGTGGTGGACCGCAGTCCCCACAAGCAGGGCCATCTCCTGCCCGGGAGCCGGCTGCCGATCCATCCGCCGGAGATGCTGGCGAAGACCCACCCCGACTATGTGCTCATCCTGCCCTGGAACATCGGCTCGGAAATCATCTCGAACAACGACATATCGGGCTGGGGCGGGCGCTTTGTCATCGCAGTGCCGGAACTCGCGATACTGGCATGAAACTCTCCCCGGCGCGCATTTCGGGAGCCTTCGTCATCGATATCGATGCACGTGTCGACGAACGCGGCCTGTTCGCGCGCACCTTCTGCACCGAGACATTCGCGCGCCATGGGCTCGAAACCGAATTTCCGCAGTGCAACCTGTCCCATAGTCCTGTGCGCGGCACATTACGCGGCCTTCATTACCAGTCTGCGCCTCATGAGGAAGCCAAGCTCGTACGGGCAACGCGCGGGCGGGTCTTCGACGTTGCGGTCGATCTGCGGCCGGCCTCGGCGACTTTTCTCGCATGGGATGCCGTCGAGCTCGACTGGCAGCGACGAAATGCCTTCTACATCCCTGCAGGCTGCGCTCATGGCACGCTCACCCTCGAGGACGACTGCGAGGTCTTTTACCAGATGTCGGCCGTTTACGCGCTCGATCTGGCGCGTTCGCTGCGATGGGACGATCCCGCCTTCGGCATCGCCTGGCCATTGATGCCTTCCATCATGAGCAAACGGGACGCGACGTCCAGTCACTACGGAGGAGGAACAGCGGATGAGTGACATCAAGCTGAGCATCTGCATACCGACCTACAACCGCGCCCCTTTCCTGCGCTACCTGCTTGCGAAATTCGTCGAGCAGAAGGCCATCGATTTCCCCTACGAGATCGTCATCTCGGACAACGCCTCCACTGACGACACGACCACGGTGGTGCAGGAGTTCGCCGCGCTTGGATTGCCGATCAGGTACTACAAGCGTGAGGTCAATGATGGCGGCTGGGCCAACCTCACCAACGCCTACCAGCATGCGGACGGCCAGTATTCGCTGTATCTGGCTGACGACGACCTGCTCATCTTCGAAAATCTACGGCCCGCGATCCTCTATCTCGACGCCAATCCCGACGTGGTCGTCTGCCACGCACCATGGTTTCTTTACGACGCCGTGGACGACAAGGATGAGCAGCCCTTCTATCAGATAGAGAAGGCGCGACGTTTTTCGCAGCGCAATTTCGCCGCCCTGTTTTCCTTCATCACGGACCGGCACATTTTCCCGGAGATCGCGATCTACCGCACGGATGCGCTTCGATCGATCACTGTGCCGCGCGAGTTCTGCTACTGGGCGTTCTCCTACCTCGCGCAGGCGATCGATATCGGCGCAGTCGCATTCGTCGAGAAGCCGTTTTATCGATCTGTGACCAGAACCAATGTGGTCCGCGACCGGGAGCAGGGAGGTCATGAGGAAACGATGACCTCATGGGACCGGTATCGGGGCGGCCTCGAATATTTCCTCTATCTCGGCGCAAAACGCGGGCAGATCGATCTCAGCGGCCCGAACAAGGCCAAATACGAGCAGATTTGCAGCCTCTTCACGCTGCGCCGCATGGCGGTCGCGTTGCGCATGTGGGTGGCGAGGAAGGAATACATCAAGGCGTATGAGATCTATGCCCGGCTGTGCTTCAACGGCCTCGGCAGGCACCCTGAAGTCGAAAAGGTCCGCGACAAGCTGCCTTTGATGGCCGGGGTCCAGTCCCTCGCCCGCAAGATCAATGCGGCGTCGAACATCAGATTTCTCGTCCTCGACAAGGTCTCGGATATCAAATCCCTGGCAGGACTGCTGTTCGAGATGGGGCTGGGCAAGTCCGTCGGCATCATGCCGCCCCCTGAATATGATATGCAGCAGCTCACACCCGTCAGCGCCGTCTTCACGTCCGACGGCGCTCGCCGCGAGCTGTTCATAAGGCAGGGCTACCGGCCCGGCCTCATCTTCTGCGAGAACGACATCGTCGGAGGCCTCCCTGTCTGAGGCCCCTGTCGGCCCGCCTCAAATTTGCCGCACCCCACGTAAGATTGGACGCCGGGCTTAGTCTGGAGGCTTGGGATGTGTGTTGAGCGGGCATTCGGCGCTATCACGCGAACGCCTTCGCCGCCATGCGCCTGATGAAGGCTTCGACCTGATCGGTCGCGACGAAATGCGGCATGTGGCCGATCCCGTCGAGGAGGTCGAGGTCGAGCCCGGCGATCTTGTCCTTCATCGCAAGCCCGTGCGGCCTGTGCGGTAGCACGCGGTCGCCCGTGCCGAACAGGATACCGACCGGCGCGTTGATCTCGCCGTAGCGCGCCTGCAGCCGCGGCATGTCCTCGCCGGTCGCGACGAGATCGGTGGATGTCGCATAGAAATGGCTCGGCCTCAGCCCCGACATGCCGCCGCCGGCGATCGCATAGTCCGGCGGCATCGTTTGCGGTCCAAAGATGAAATCAAGGACTTGTGGCGCGGTCTTCAAGGCAGTCGGAATGGCGAAGGTGTGGGCGATGAACCAGCGCCGCCAAGGCCGGGCGAT
>Ga0081539_10006361_pt1 | contig 11369 bp, 6 predicted proteins | sample TabmetS4T2R2_FD_71023 | JGI IMG/M metagenome (GOLD analysis project Ga0081539, IMG submission 71023) | Tabebuia heterophylla rhizosphere microbial communities from the University of Puerto Rico - S4T2R2 | ecosystem: Host-associated > Plants > Roots > Rhizosphere ...
GACTTCCGCGCGGTCAACGCGCGCACAGGCCGCTCGGACATGTTCGGGCCCGAAGGAAGCTCCGGCAGCGTGCTGATCGGCGCCCAGACGGCCAACACGATCGAGGGCACCACCAACGAGGAAAAACGTGCGATCCTCAGCCAGCCCCTGACGCGCCGCATCGGCGTCCGGCCGGCATCTGCCAAGGGCAAGCTCGACGCCGGCATCTCGACCGCGCCGGGCGTCAGCATCGGACAGATCATGATCGGCGGCACCGTCACCGGCCGCGTCTTCATCGACGGGTCGATCGACACCTTCTACGCCGGCCAGATCTGGACCGGCGACACGACCGGGATATTGGCCACGGAAGCGCCGACAATCACCCAGAACTTCGTCATCAATGGGGATTGCCATCAGATCATCAGCCTCGGGTCCATCGGCACGACTGACCTGACCACCGACGGAACCCTCCCCGACTTCAAGACCGGCGTGGACATCCGCGTGAAGGGCCGGCTCGGGACGATCATGACCAAGGGATCGTTCCTCGGCGCGACGGTCGTCACCGGCGACAAGAGCAAGCCGCTGAACACGGTCGTGCACGAGATCGAGGTCGTCGGCCGGGAACTCGACGGCTGGGACAGTTATTTCGAGACCCCGCTGTTCGGGGCGACGGAACAGGAGACGCGCCCGTCCCTGGGCGACAACCCGATTTTCCGCAACGACACGTTCGGATCAGCTCAGTTTCTGGGAACCAAGCTGAACGGCAGCGTCACCGTCCTGGGCGAATTGGCGGACTTCGTACAGGACATCACGGACAGGTATGACGTATACGCGATGCCGTTGATGGCCGGGCAGAACGTGCAGGTGCAGTTGACCGAGGGGTTCAACTCGTTCGATCCCAGTACGGGACAAGGGCTCAACGACTTCACCTTTGACGGACTGTCCCTTTCGACGGGCGTGTTCGATCCGGACGGCCACCTGATCGCGACCGACTCTTCCAACCAGGACGTGGCCTCCACGCTGCATCAGCCGTTCCGGTTTACCGCCAAGTCGCCCGGTGTGTACTACTTCGTCGTCACGCGCGGCAGCGACGTGGACTACAACGGCGCGACGAACACCACCGGCAGCAACGTTGAAGGGAACGGCGGCGTCGGCTTCGTGCCCTATCAGCTCGACATCTCCGGCGCCGGCAACCTCGCGCTGGGCGGCATCGTCGGCCAGAGCGTCGCCAACCTCGACGCCGGGCTGATCGGCAGCACCACGCCCAGCTTTCAAGTGAAGAGCGGCGACCTCGGCGCGCTGTACGCCAGCGGCGCCGGCATCGGCACGTCCTCCGGCGGCGACGGCGGCGTCTTCGCGTTCTCAAACTCGCCCGTCACCGTCAACAACGGAAACCTCCGAACGATTACCGCCGCCACGATCGGCACGGCCCGGCTCGACGGCACCACCGCCGTCTTCGGGTTCGGCGTCGACTTGGCCGTTCCCAAGGGTTCGGTCGGGCTGATCCGCTCCACCGGCACGGGGTTTGGCTCGGCCGTGATGCTGCTCAACGGCTACGACACCTCGCTCACGCCCGTCCTGCCCGACGGGTCGTTCAACCCGAAGATCGCGATCGGCGGCAGCTACCAGGTCGTCGATTGCGGTACGACCAACATCGCCAACCTGTTGGCCAACGGCGGCATCGGGCAGATCCTGTCCGACTCCGTCAGCGGGATCACCCTCGGCTCCGCGCCGCGGTGGGCCGTCAACGTCGACCGCAAGGGCAACGACGGCATCATCGACCTCATCGACGTCCGGTCCTCCCTCGGCTCGCTCGAGGTCGGCGGCCCGATGATCAGCACCGGCCCCGGTGGAAACGTCCGCTACATCCACGTCGCGCAAGGCGCGCTGGTCTTCCGCGACCAGTTCTTCGGCTTGGGCACCGACCGCCCGACCACCCTGACGCCCGGCAAGTCGTTCAACTACGTGGACGACTCCGGCGCCCAGGTGAAGATCACGCCGCTCCCTGAGGCGTTTGACACCCAGGGCAACGCGATCAATCCCGCCTCGCTGACCGTGATGACCTACGGCATCCGCGACAAGGGCGGCTCGGTCCTGATCAACGTCTCCGTCTCCGGCGGCGCCACCACCACCGGCGTCGAGCAGGCGGGCATCCAGGTCACCGCCGGCACCAACGGCGGCACCGGCTCGGCCGAGATCGGGAGCGTCGACTTCGGCGAGGTCGGCGCGCCGGTCAGCTTCGCCGCCGCCACCCGCACGTTCGCCACGGACACCACCGCCTCGCTGGGCACCACGCTCACGCTCAAGGGCAAGGTGAACGTCGACGTCTTCGACGTCAACGCCAACAACCTCAACAGCGTCAACAACCTCACCAACGGTGAGATCGTCAACATCACCGCCAACACGATCGGCACGATCGCCGGCTTCAACCTCGGCGTGGCCAAGTCGTTCACCGGCGCGACGATCCAAGGGGTTGACATCAAACGCGACTCGTACCCGTTCAACCAGCAGCGAACGCTCATCCAGGCGACCGCGATCAACGGGCCGATCCAGAGCATCAAGGCCCGCGGCGCGCTGGGCAACGTCTTCGCCGCCGGAACGATCGGCGAGGTCGAGGCCAACTCCGACGGCCGCAACGACAAGACGCTCTTCGAAGGGCTGGTCGCCCCCATCGAGTCCGGTCAACACATCCTCAGCGCCAACATCGGGGAAGGGTTGCCCTACAGCGGCTCGGGCAACGTCGCGTTCGCGGGGCTGTTTGCTTCGGGCGTCATCGCCAAGGTCACCAACCAAGGCCTCGGCTCGGACATCCGTGGCAACATCGTCGCCAACGGCACGTCCTTCCTCCCGGCGGTCACGATCGCGGACCTGGCCACGGGCATCCCGATCGTCACGGAGCCCGCCGTCGCCTCGATCGGCGACATCGAGCTGAAGGACGGCGCGATCATCGACGCCAACATCGCCGCCGTGACCGACTTCATCGACGCCCAGGACCAACTCCGCGCCATCACGCTCCAGGGGTCGGCGGTCATCGACCTCGACAACCCGATCAACAACGTCAACAGCATCAACATCGTCGGCAAGGGCGGGATCATCGGCACGCGCATCGACGCCAACAACATCGGTAACATCAACATCAAGGGCGGGTTCGGCCTGATCGACTCGACCATCAACTTGCAGGCGACCTCGACCTTCGACGGCGTCGTCACCGACGGGTTCGGCATCCGGTTCACGACCGTGGCCGGCGGCAACACGACCGACCACATCGTCGCCCGCGGGGACGGCCGCGTGCTTCAGACCACGGCTTACACCCCGTCGGTCCGCAACAGCGAGCGGGTGCAGTTCGACCCGTTCACCGGTCGACTGCTCAGCCGGCTCAACGACCTGCACCGCTTCGCCGGCACCACCGCCCACAAGCCCAAGAACAGCCGCACCACCGTCGCCGGCAGCATCGAGGACGTGCTGGTCAGCGGCGGCCGCGACCTGCACCGCCTGGAGGCTTACCGCCTCAAGGCGACGGGCGTTTCCCCGGTGCTCCCGGGTCAGGGCAGCATCGGCAACGGGAACGTCCAGTCGACGATGCGGATCAGCTTCGCCAACCAGGTCGGCAAGATCATCGTCCACAACTCGATCGACGGGCTCCAGTTCACCGCCGGCAACGTGAGCAGCGTCCAGGTCGACCGCGACGTGATGAACACGGCCTTCAGCATCGACAGCGTGATGGGCACGTTCTCGTGCAACAACTTCAAGAGCAGCGCCTCGCTCCGCGTGGAAGGCGGCGAGGGCCGCATCGACCACCTGATCACCAAGCGCGCGATGTTCGGCCGGGTCTTCGCGTCCACGCGGATCAACAAGACGACGATCGGCACCGACCTGTCTTCCCGCACGTTCCAGACGCCGGTGTTCAACACGCTGACCGTCAACGGCTCGATCCTCGACGGCGCCCTCGTCCGCGCCACCAACCGGATCGACAGCCTGATCGTCGGCCACAACATCGACAAGGGCGCCACGATCCGTGCCAAGCGCATCGCCAACCAGCAGATCAAGGGACAGTTGCTGGGGGCGATCATCACCGGCTGAAACCGTGAATGACGAAACCCGAAACCAGAAACCCGAATGAATGACGAATGACCAAGCCCGAATGACGAACAAGCGCAGATCGCGCGATCTTTGGTCATTCGGGTTTCGTCATTGATTCGTTATTCTGGTTTCGTCATTCGGGTTTTCAGAGCATGGCCTCACCCACGACCGTGCAGGAATCGCTGGCGCAGGACGGCGCGCGTGTGGACGCGTACTTGCGCGACGCGCTGACGCGCCTGACCGCGCCGGCCGCACCTCCGCGGCTTCTCGAAGCCATCTCGTACAGCCTCTTCGCGGGCGGCAAGCGCCTCCGTCCGGCGCTGGTGCTGGCGTGCTGGCGCGCGTGTCGGCGGCACGAACGATCGACCGACGTGGCGCGATCGGCGCTCGCCGCCGCGGGCGCGATCGAGCTGATCCACACCTTCTCGCTCGTCCACGACGACCTGCCCGCCATGGACGACGACGACCTCCGCCGCGGCAGGCCCACCAACCACAAGGTCTTCGGCGAAGCGATGGCCGTCCTCGCCGGCGACGCGATGGTCACGCTGGCGTTCGAGCTGATCGCGACGGACGTTTCAGTCGAGCCCGCGCTGGCGGTGGCGCTCTCGCGCGAGCTGTCCCGCGCCGCCGGCCCCGTCGGGATGATCGGCGGCCAAGTGCTCGACATGGACGGGGAAAACGCGCAGCTCACGTACGAACAACTGGTCGGCCTGCACCGGATGAAGACCGGCGCGCTGATCACCGCGTCGTGCCGCATGGGCGCGCTGTGCGCTGGCGCCGGTGCTGGCGCCGGCGCTGGCGCCGGCGCAGACGAGAACATGCTCGCGTCCGTCACGAGTTTCGGCGCGCACCTCGGCCTGGCGTTCCAGATCATCGACGACGTGCTCGACGAAACCTCGACGCCCGAGCAGATGGGCAAGCACACCGGCAAGGACGCGGCCCGCGGGAAGAACACCTACCCGGTGCTGCTCGGCCTGGACGGCGCGCGACGAGCGGCGCGCGAACAGCTCGACGCGGCGCTCGCCGCGCTGCACTCGTTTGCCCCGTCACCCGCGGGCGACGAGCTCGGAGCGCTCGCCCGGTTCGTCGTCGAACGACGACATTAAGCTCCTTCGCGGAAACGGCTTACGAGAGAGCATTCGTCCGATCCCGGGCGATCCGGCACGTGCGACGAGCGTATGATTGGTTGCTCGTCTTCGGCGCTTGCCGCCTCTCACGCCGGTCGCTGTGCGACCGGATCCGGTCGCACAGCGACCGGCGTGGACGGGATCCGCCGGGGGGCGCGCGCACGTCGCGAAAGGCGCGTGCATCGCGAATGACGCGCCCGTCGCGAAAGGAGTACACGATGACCGACAAGCAGAACCTCACCCGCCGCCCGTCGCCGGGACGCGATGATCGCGCGGCGGTCGATCGCGCGCTCAAGGATGCGCGCGTCAGCAAAATCGTCCACAACGGCCGGACGTTCTACGCGGCCGACGACGTGGAGCTGGCGATGCTCAAGGGCCAGCGCGAGTACCGTCGTCGCGGGTATCCCGGCGAATGGGTGGACAAGCGCCGCGGCACTGCCAGCACCCGGCGGGAACTCGTGCGCGAGTGGCGCCGCCGCGGCGCGGGCAACAATTCGGAACGCTACCGCAGGCTGACCAACGCACTCATGAACGCGGCCTTCGGCATGGACGTGCAGACCTATCGCCGGTACAAAGGTCTTTCGCGCGCCGGCCAGGCCTTGCGGGACCACATGACCGATGTGGAGCTTGCACTGCTGGCCCTGACCGAGACGACCGCCACCGCGATCACCCGCGGCCGGGACAGCTCGACGTTCGAGCAGCTCCTGGCCGACGTACGGGACGCCGGCAAGATCGTCTCGGATGCGCGTGCCGGGATCGAGCGAGCTTCGGGTCGTGCCGTGATCGATCGTTCACATCATCTTGAACGACCGACCGATACGACTCCGAAAGCTGCGTAACTTGTGCGTCGCTTAGCGGCTGGACCGCGGGTCCGCCCTCGACGACGTCCGGAACGCGGCGCGACGAGCTCGATCCGCATGAAACGGGTGAAACGTCCGCAGGGACGCGGTCGTCCTCGTATCATGGACTGCCGGGGAGTGCACGAAGGAGGCTCCGCTACGATGGCCGCTGACGAGACGTCGCAATCGCATCTGCTCGACCGCATCACCGAGCCCGCCGACCTGCGCAAGCTCTCCTTAGACGAGCTTCAGCAGCTTGCTGGTGAGCTCCGCACTCGCATCTTCGACTCCGTCAGCACCAACGGCGGACACCTCGCGTCAAACCTCGGCGTCGTCGAGCTGACGATCGCGCTTCACTACGTCTACGACTTCGGCCCCTACCCCGCCGGCCCGGACCGGCTGCTGTTCGACGTCGGCCACCAGTGCTACGCGCACAAGATGCTGACCGGCCGCGCGGACCGGTTCGCGACGCTCCGCAAGAAGGGAAGCGTCGGCGGCTTCCCGATGCCCGAGGAGAGCGACTACGACCTCTTCGCCGTCGGCCACGCCGGCACCGCGATCTCGACCGCGGTCGGCATGGCGCGCGGCGACGCGCACCTGAAGCGCGACAACCACGTCGTCGCCGTCGTCGGCGATGCGAGCATCGTGAACGGGATGGCCTTCGAGGGGCTGAACAACGCCGGTACGCTTGCGCGGCAGTTGCTGATCGTGTTGAACGACAACGGCATGAGCATCAGCCAGCCGCAGGGCGCGCTGAGCCAGTACCTCGAGCGCGTGCGCGTCAGCACGACCTACAGCGAGTTCATGAAGCTCAGCAAGAGCCTCGTGCACCAGCTTCCCGCAGGCGTCGCCGACCGCATCGAGCACTTGTGGAGGCATTTCAAGGAAGGCGTGAAGAGCACGATCTGGCCCGGCCAGATCTTCGAGGCGCTGGGCGTGAAGTACATGGGCCCGATCGACGGGCACGACCTGCCCGGGCTCATCGACATGCTCGCGGAGATCAAGCACGTCGATCGGCCGATCCTGCTGCACGTCAAGACCGTCAAGGGCAACGGCTACGAGGTCACCGCCAACGACCCGACCAAGATGCACTCGCCGGCCGCGTTCACGGTGAACGGCTGCCGCGTGGAGATCAAGAAGGGCGCTGGCCGTTCGTGGACGACCGCGTTCGCCGACGCGATGATCGAACTCGCGAAGCGCGACCCGCGCGTCGTCGCGCTCACCGCCGCGATGCCCGACGGCACCGGGCTTTCAAAATACGAGAAAGCCTTCCCCGACCGCTACTACGACACCGGCATCTGCGAATCGCACCTGACCGGCATGGCCGCCGGCATGGCGAAAGCAGGTCTCCGACCCTTCGCGGCGGTGTACTCGACGTTCACGCAGCGCGCGTTCGACCAGATCTGGCAGGAAGTCGCGCTCAACGGCGTGCCCGTCGCGTTCTGCATGGACCGCGCCGGCTACGTCGGCGACGACGGCGCGGTGCACCACGGGTTCTGCGACCAGGCCTTCCTGCGCCCGCTCCCGGGAATGGTGCTCGCCGCGCCGAGCGACGAGGCCGAGCTCAACCGCGCCGTTCGCTTTCAGCTTTCGCTCGACTGCGTCAGCGCCATCCGCTACCCGCGCGACAACGTGCCGGCCTGCAACTTCGAGGACGCGATCGACGAGTCGTTGCGTTCACAAGCATCGCAAGAGTGGGAGCTGGGCGTTTCGCGCGTCCTGCGCGGCGGTGCAAATGGGGGATCCGACGCGACGCTCATCGTCTACGGCGCCCTTTGCGAACACGCGATGCTCGCGGCACAACAACTCGCGGACGAGGGGATCGATGTCGAGGTGGTTGACGCGCGGTTCTGCAAACCGGTGGACGGCGAAATGCTCGCCCGCGTGCTGAAGCACGCTCGCCCCGTCTTCACGGTCGAAGACCATTCCCTCCAAAACGGTTTCGGCACCGCGGTGATCGAGTACGCCGCGACGCACAACCTCCCGACCGAGCCGATCACGCGCCTCGGCATGCCCGACCGTCTGATCGCCCACGCCACGCGCGCCCAACAGCTCGCCGAAGTCGGCCTCGATGCGGCAGGCATCGCCAAGTCGGTCCGCGGCGCGGTTCGGTCGATCCGAACGCGCGACGTCGAAGCATCCACCGTCGCGACGAGCGACTGACGCTCATCACCAAGTAGCGCGAGAGAGGGGCCGCCGCGCATGACCGACACGCCGACCGCAGTTCCAGCGGAACGGGTCGAGACGGTCGTGCCGTACGCGACTTTGGCGCTCGCTGCCGAGGCCGGGCCGGACATCACGCGGCCGTTGCTCTGGGGCGGAGTCGTCTTCGCGATCCTCGAACTCATGAGCTTCGCGAATTCCTTGATGCATGCGTGGTACATTCAGTCGGAGCTTGATGCTTGGCGTATGGAGTATCTCTTCATCGCCACCGGTGCGGCCGTCGCGCTGGGGGTGATCTGCGCGGCCGCGCTCCGGGGTAAGCTTTCGGTGCCGGCTGTTCGGATCAGCATCGCGTGTCTCGTGATCGTGGTGACCGTTGCATACGGCGCATGGCTCGCCCGCCCGCTGCTGGTTCCGAGAACAACCCCGCTCCGTGGCACTGAGATCGCGGCCCGCGTCACGGCTCGTGTGATCATCATCGCGAGGTCCCAGTTTTGGCCGATCGCAATGGTCTGGTGCTTGAAGCGGGGAAGGTCCGGCGAATCGACCACGAACGGCGTCGCTCGGCTGTGCTTCGCCGCGGCGATGCTCGGCATCGAGAAGTCGTTGTCCGCCTGGGTTGAGTTCCTGGCATACTTACCCTTCCGACCTTGGGACATGGCCTTGAAGGCATCACTCTATTGGCTGCTCAAACCGGACGGATTCTTGTATCTGCTTCACTGTGGATGCGCCACAGCCGGCGCAGTGCTGTGCTGGCTTGCCGCCTCCCGGGCTTGGCGCCGCCGAATCCTCATCACGCTTGCGATGTGCTTGATGCTCGTGCCCGCGTTCGTGATCGAGACGCGACGGCTACTGGCGCGAGACATTCCATTTGTTCAGTTACCCAGCTATCCGCTGGTGTACGTCTTGGTCTCTTCCGGCACTCGGTTTGGGATATCGTGTTTCACAGTGCTCGCGCTCACGTTCCTCGTCTGGACCACGAAGCACGGTGTCGCGAGAGCGGCCGAGTCGAAGGACCATGACGCATGACGGAGAGCACGAACCAGAGCCTCGACGCGGCACGTCCCAGGCCAGCGGAAATAGTGCTGACGTACGAATCCTCCGACTTGACGCGCGGCGAGCCCGACGTCACCCGCGCGATCCTCTGGGGCGGCGTCGCGTACGCGGGGTTGTGCGTCGCGTACGCGGGCGTCGTCCTGATTGCGACGAACGTGCGGTGGCCGGAAATCGGTCTGGTTTCGCTGATCGGCGGGGCCGACGCGTGCCTGCTGGTCCTCTCCGCACGGGCGCTGCGGCGTGGGGCGAGTCTCCGGTTACTACGCGGCGCCGTACCGGCGCTGTTGCTCGTGTCGGGCGCGGGGCTCGTCCTGTACTACCTTCGTGCGCCTCCCAACCAATTGGAGGCGCTGATCGGCTGGACGCTCGTCGTCGTCAACATCGCCGTCAACTGGCTGCTGTGGCTACTGTGGCCGATCGTGATGTGCTGGAGCCTGAACCGCCGGCGACAGCAGAGGCCCGCCTTGCCGACGGTGAACGATCTGATCGCCGGCGCGATCCTGCTGGGCGCGCTCGAATCGCTGCAGCAGTGGCTGCCGTGGGTGAAGGATCCCTCGTTGCTCCCGCAGGCCGTCACCGGACGCTTGCGCAACCTGGGCGGCGTTTGCTCGCTCATGCTCATGGCGGCGGGGCCGGCGCTGGTCGTCCTAGGCCTGTTGGCGCGCCGCGGTCGCCGACACCGGAAGACATACCTGACCGTCGCTGCCGGGTTGCTGATCGGGTCGACGGTGACGATGCCGATCGTCAACACGATCGCGCGGAACCATCCGCTCTGGCAGGGCGCCGCGTTGCTGACCTGGGACGTGGCGCTGATGATGCCGCTGATCGTTGCGACCGCGGTTGCGTGGCAACAACGAATCAAACCGTGAACGACTCGCCTACCGAACCACCGACGCCCCGCAACGCGCCGACCGCGGTGCTGCACTACGAGGCGTCGCCGGACGCACGCGGCGAGCCCGACGTCACCCGCGCGATCCTCTGGGGCGGCGTGGCGTATTCGGCCGCACAGCTCGCGGGGACCGCTTGCGATCTGCTTCAAGGGATTCGGTTTGATCCGGCCACCGCGGGTGCGACCGTCGCGGTGTCGATGATCAACGTCGGGCTGCTGATCGTCTCGGCGTCGGCGCTCCGCCGCGGCGCGAGCCTTGAAACCGCGCGGCACGCGGTCCCGGTGCTCGCGACCGCGTTCGGGTTCACGATGGTGCTCTGGTGGGGTTGGTCATCTGCTTCGACGAGAAGCTCAAGAGCTTCCTTCGAGAGTACTGGTTCTCTGCCGCCACGTGGGTCGCGATGCACACGCTCTGGCCGGCGACGATGGCCTGGTGCCTCGCTCGCCGGCGTCGGGTCGCCGGGAGACCGTTCCGCGAGTTGATCGTCGCAACGATCGCATTGGGGGTGGTCTTGTGCTTGGGCCACTTGGCAAGCGGACTGAGCGACTGGCGCGATCTGGCGAATCGCTTCGCGCACCCGCGGACCGCGCTGGACTTCCGAATCCTCGGCCTGCTCGCGGCCGGTCCGGCGACCGTCGTGCTGGGCTAGGTCGCGCTTCGCATGCCTCGCCAGCGTAGAGTTCTGTTGACGCTGGCTGCGGCGCTCGTGCTCACGCCGCGCCTGCTGGTGTACATCTCGAATGCCATCGCGTCTCGCCCAGGCTCGGCCCGCCGCTCGTTGGAGCTGGCCAGTGACGTCTTTCGGGTTTCCGCCGAGTCGATGGCGTTACTCGTCCCGGCCGTGGTGACGTGGACGCGTGGGGCGAAACGAGCGTAGCAGTGTGTCTCAAGCGCGCAGCGCCTCCGGGATCAAAAATCCGATCGAAAACGGTCTTGGCGCTTCCAGAACGAGGGCGCGCTGCGCGCGCGGCGCCTTTTTCGCGCAGCGCCTCCGATAGATTGGAGCCACGCGATTTGCCGCGCTCCCGGCGCCGGTGAAAGGATCGGCCAAGCTATGTATGCGTGCGAAACGAACCCAACCCGAATCGAGGGTCGAGTGTGCGCGACAAATCTGTCGGGCGCGGCGGTCGCCCGCGGCGGTCGCCCGCGGCGGTCGCCCGCGGCGGTCGCCCGCGGCGGTCGCCCGCGGCGGTCGCCCGCGGCGGCCGTGTGAATGCGCCGGCGCCGAACAAAGC
>Ga0081539_10006362_pt1 | contig 11369 bp, 12 predicted proteins | sample TabmetS4T2R2_FD_71023 | JGI IMG/M metagenome (GOLD analysis project Ga0081539, IMG submission 71023) | Tabebuia heterophylla rhizosphere microbial communities from the University of Puerto Rico - S4T2R2 | ecosystem: Host-associated > Plants > Roots > Rhizosphere ...
CTATCTCGATCTCAGCTTCCCGGGACCGCGGTTGATCCCATCCGACCCGCGCTTAGCAGGGCTCACCGAGCAATGGGTGTCGCTGGTCAACACGCAGGTCGACCGCACGCTCATTCGGACCTATCTCTTTGCCTACCTCGTGCCGATGCTGACGGGAGGAACGCCTGATCGACAGGCGATCGAGGCGGTGCTGCCGGCGGTGCGCGAGCAGGTCGCGATCCTCGACAGGGCGGTGGCCGCAACCGGTCATCTCGTCGGCGAGCAGTTCACGTTTGCCGATATCAACCTGCTGCCGATCCTGCATCGCGTCCAGCAGGCGCCGGAAGGTGCCGAGGCGGTAAAGGCGGCCGGCCACCTTGCGCGCTACTACGAGCGGCATTCCGCGCGCGCGAGCTTCCAGCGCACTACACCGCCGCCAGGTCCGCCAGTGCGCTACAAGCCGGCCTGACCCTGGTGGGATGATTCCGAAGTTCGATTTCAGGGGCGGGACACTAGGCGGCGAGCTTGCGATCGACGAAGTCCAACCGATCCTGGCCCCAGAAGATCTCGCCGTCGATCACGAACGACGGTGCGCCGAACACGCCGTGGTCGATGGCGTGCTTGGTGTAGGCTTGGCGTTTCTCGGCGATGCCCGCGGCTTCGCTGGCCGTCATGACGGCCGAGGCATCCAGGCCGCAGCTGGCGATGATGGCGCGCAGCGTTTCGGGGTCGCCGGTGTTCTTCTCCTCGACCCAGAGCGCGTACAGCACGGCATGGGCAAGCTTGATGGCGTCACCCATGCGACCCTGCTCGCGCAGCGCCACCACGCACTTGGCGGCCGGCAGCTCGTTGGCGGGAAAGAACTTCGGCTCGAGCGTGAGCGGCACGCCGAGTTGCTGCCGCCAGCGCTTCAGCTCCATCATACGATAGGCTTGGCGTTGCGGTGCCCGCTTGGGCAGCGGCAAACCGCCGGATACGGCGAACACGGAGCCGAAATCGATCGGCCAGATCGTGACGTCGGCGCCGTGCCTGGCGGCGATTGCCTCGAACCGCCTGGAGCCGAGATAGGTCCAGGGCGAGTTCAAGGAAACGTAATAGTCGACGTGCTTGGCCATCGGCGTCCTCCAGGCCGCGCACTGTGGCGCAATGGCAGGCGACAGCAAAGTCCGGATCGGCCATCCTGACCGGGTGTCGGAACAAGCGATCGCGATCACCGGGGGCGACGCCGGCTATTTCGAGCTGATGAAGGATTGCATCGCCTCCCTGCGTGCCACGCCCGAAGGCCGTGCGCTGTCGCTGGGGGTGCTCGATTGCGGACTGGAGCGAGAGCAGCGGGTGTGGTGCGCCGCGCAGGGGGCGACCATCGTCGAACCCTTGTGGGACTTCGACTTCCCCGGGCGCGACACGCTGCAGGAGGGCTACAAGGCGCTGACCGCGCGCCCGTTCCTGCCGCGCTACTTCCCGGGCTTCGACCTCTATTTCTGGATCGACGGCGACTGCTGGGTGCAACAAGGCGACGCGGTGACGCTGTTCCTTGCCGCTTCGCGCACCGGCGCGCTCGCGGTCGCGCCCGAGATCCATCGCTCCATGCGACACTATCGCCATGCCTGGGGCGAGTTCTCCGCAGTGTGCGGCGCGGCTTACGAATCCTGTTTCGACAAGGCCACTGCCGAGCGGCTCATTCGGTATCCCATGATCAACGCCGGCGTCTTTGCGCTGCGCGCCGATGCGCCGCACTGGACCGGTTGGGCCGAGATCCTTGGCGAGGCACTGCAGCGCTCCACCGACCTGACCGACCAGCTGGCGCTCAACGCCCTCGTCTACGACCGGGGATTCCGTCATGAGCCGCTGCCCAGCCGCTGCAACTGGCCGATCCATCACGCCACGCCGGCCTGGGACGTCGAGCGCGGCCTGTTCGTCGAGCCGGCCATGCCCTATGACCCGATCGGCATCCTGCACATGACCATCTACACCAAGCGCCTGGCAGCGATCGATGTGCGTGAGCTGGGCGGCCCGCATGCAGGACAAGTCCGGCTGCGCTCGTTGCGCTGGCCGGGACGAACGGCCATATAGCGCGCGATGGCTGCAATGCCTTTCCTCAAGATGCACGGGCTGGGCAACGACTTCGTCGTGCTCGATGCGCGGACGGGCGATTTCGCGCTCACGCCTGATCGGCGCCGTACGATTGCCGATCGGCGGCTCGGCGTGGGCTGCGACCAGCTGATCGTTCTCGAGCCTCCGACCGAGCGCGGCGCCGACGTTTTCATGCGCATCTACAATCCCGACGGCGGCGAGGCGGGCGCCTGCGGCAACGCCACGCGCTGCGTCGCCTCGGTGCTGATGGATGAGCGCAAGACCGATCATGTGACGGTGCAGACCATCGCCGGCCTGCTCGATTCGCAGAAGGCGGGCACCGGCGGCAATGGTCTGCCGATCATCGCCGTCGACATGGGACCGGCGCGGCTCGACTGGCGCGATATCCCGGTGCGCGAAGCTTGCGACACCAACCACATGCCGATCGGCCGCGGTCCCCTGCAGGATCCCGTCGGCACCAACATGGGCAATCCGCACGCCACGTTCTTCGTCGACGACGCCGAGGCGATTCCCTTGAAAGAGCTCGGCCCCGAGCTCGAGCATGACCGGTTCTTTCCCGAGCGCGCCAACATCGGCGTCGCGCAGCTCGTCGGCGAGGGCAGGCTGCGGCTGCGCGTCTGGGAGCGCGGCGCGGGGTTGACGCTTGCCTGCGGATCGGGCGCGTGCGCCGCTGTCGTCGCAGCCACTCGGCGTGGCCTGGTGCCGCGCAAGGCCGAGGTGACGGTCGACGGTGGCGCGCTCACGATCGAATGGCTGCGCGACGGTCACGTGCTGATGACCGGCGGCGTGGCGCTCGCCTTCAAGGGCGAGCTCGACCGCTCGCTGCTTTCGTGAGGTGATCCGGTGAGCGAGACACCTAGGCCCGACGAGGGCAAAGTCGAAAAGGAAACCCAGAAGAAGGGCTGGCTGTCGCGGTGGCGCTCCAGGGGCGGTTCTGCGAGCGAGACGCCTGAGCCCGAACCGGCGAGTGAGACCCTTGAGCGCCAGGATGCCGAAACCAGGTCCGAGGAGAGCGAAGACGTCGGCAAGGCAGTCGAACAGGAACAGGAAGTCGAGAAGAAGGGTTGGCTGTCGCGGTTGCGCGCCGGCCTCGCCAAGTCGACCAAGCGTGTCACCGAAAGCATCACCAGCCTTTTCACCAAGAAGAAGCTCGACCAGCAGACGCTCAACGATCTCGAAGATGCGCTGATCCAGGCCGACCTCGGCGTCAGCGTGGCGGCGCGCCTCGTGGCCAAGCTAGGCAAGGAACGCTTCGGCAAGGAAGTGACGGACGAAGAGGTGCGCGCGGCTTTCGCCGACGACATCGCCGACATCCTGCAGCCGGTCGCCGTGCCGCTGGCAATTGATGCTGCGCGCAAGCCGCACGTCGTGCTGGTGGTGGGCGTGAACGGCAGCGGCAAGACGACGACCATCGCCAAGCTTGCCAACTTGTACCGCGGCGAGGGCCGCAAGGTGATGCTGGCGGCAGGCGACACCTTCCGTGCCGCCGCCGTCGAGCAGCTCAAGGTGTGGGGCGACCGCGCCGGCGTGCCGGTGATCTCCAAGCCGACCGGCGCCGATGCCGCGGGGCTCGCCTACGAGGCGCTGGAGCGGGCACGGGCCGAACGCTACGACGTGCTGCTGATCGATACCGCCGGCCGCCTGCACAACAAGGCCAACCTGATGGACGAGCTGGCCAAGATCGTACGCGTGATCAGGAAGCTCGATCCCGATGCGCCGCATTCCTGCCTGCTGGTGCTCGACGCCACCACCGGCCAGAACGCCCACGCCCAGGTCGAGACCTTCAAGGCCATGTCGCCGATCGATGCGCTGGTCATCACCAAGCTCGACGGCAGCGCCAAGGGCGGCGTGCTGGTGGCGCTGGCCGAGAGGTTCAAGCTGCCGGTCGTGGCGGTCGGCGTCGGCGAGGGCATCGACGACCTGCGGCCCTTCGAAGCGCGCGTGTTCGCCCGAGGCCTGATGGGCCTGCCCGCATGAGGCAGCCGGCATGAGCGAGCAGGTGCGCGAGGAGCGCGGCATGCGCCGCCTCTACGCGACGGCGCTCGAGCTCGGGCCGCTGCTGCTGTTCTTTCTGGCCAACAGCCGGTGGGGCATCTTCGTCGGCACGGCGGTATTCATCGTGGCGACGGCCATCGCACTGCCCCTTTACCGCTGGCTGGAGAAGCGCTGGCCCATCATGCCGCTGGTCGGCGGCTTCTTCGTCCTCGTGTTCGGCGGGCTCACCATCTGGCTGCAGGACGAAACCTTCATCAAGCTGAAGCCTACGATCGTGAACTGCCTGTTCGGCGTCATCCTGGGCGGCGGCCTGCTGCTCTTCAATCGGCCGCTGCTGCAGCCGATCTTCGGCGCCGCCTTTCGCCTCACCGGCGAAGGCTGGCGCAAGCTTACGGTGCGCTGGGCGGTGTTCTTCTTTTTCCTGGCGGCGATCAACGAGGTGATGTGGCGCGGCTTCTCGACCGACACCTGGATCGCCAGCAAGATGCTGCTGAGCTTCCCGCTGACGGTGGTCTTCGCCTTCCTGCAGATCCCGCTGCTGCGCCGCTACTGGGACGGCGCGGACAATCCCTTCGCCTAGACACTCGGCGCGATCAGAGCAAGTCTCGGAAAGTAGGTCCGATAGCGAGAGACATCTCGTGTCAACAGGCTATACCCGCGGATCGCCGCGTGAGCGCCGATGTAGAAATCCGGTAGCGGCGAGGTCTTGACTCCGGCGCGCTTGCGGTAACTCCGGAAGGCTTTGCCCGCGAGAAACGCCGCTTCGTAGGGAATCGCTTCTCGGACAACCGCCGATTCCGGCAAAGCCTCTTCCAGCTCCTCGATTCGCTCAAACCGAATCGACACTTCGCCATAGATGATCGGGTTGATAACGAGACGTCCCTCGTTAGCCGCACTTTCAAGTGCGCCGCTTGACCAGGATTGCCAGCGCCTGTCCTCGGTGAACACGTCCAAAAGGACATTGCTGTCGACGAGGACGTCTGTCATCGCCCGCGGGTCATCGCCATGATCTGGTCCGTGGTCAGCTTCACGCTGCCCCGGCCGCGCATATGCGCCACCAAACGAGCCCCCCGGCTGCTGGCCTTGCGATCGGCGCGTACAATTCTCACGGTCCTTCCATCATAGACGAAGTCCACCTCGGTATGCGGCAGCAGGCCGGCCCGTTCGCGGATATCCTGGGGAATGGTGACTTGGCCCTTCGCGGTGATGCGCATGATCCGTCTCTTACTCCTACCAGTAAGAGTAAGAGCCGGCCCGTCACGCGACAAGGCTTTTGTGGAGGACTACTGCGCCCGCACCGCCCACGCATCGACCGGGGCGAGAACAAGGGCCACATGCTTTCCGACGCTTGCAGTACGGCTGGCGGACCATTCTGCCGTGATGGAGGACCCTGCCGAATCGACCGTGACGATCCGCTTGGGCCCGCGGAAGCTCGTATCGACGACCTTTCCTTGCCATCGCAACCACCCGCCACGCGGCTCGTCGTCGCCGCTGGCAAGGACGATGTCTTCGGGGCGCGCTATGACGATGACGGGATCGCCGGGTTGGAAAGCTTCTCCGGCGCGACAAGCGGCCCGGCCGTGGGCACTGTCGATCTCCAGCATGTAGCCCTCGCCGTTGGGTCGGCAGGACCTGACGATGGCGCTCACCAGGTTGGGTGTGCCGAAGAAGGTCGCCACGTCGCGGCTGGCGGGACGGCGGTAGACCTCTTCCGGTGCGCCGATCTGCAGCACCCGGCCCTTCTGCATCACCACGACGCGGTCGGAGAGCGCCATTGCCTCTTCCTGGTCGTGCGTGACGTACAGTGTCGTGATGCCAAGCCGGCGCTGCAGAGCGCGGAACTCCTCGCCCATCTGGGCCCGCAACCGCGCGTCGAGGTTGCTGAGCGGCTCGTCGAGCAGCAGCACCTCGGGCTCGAAGACCAGTGCGCGCGCGATCGCCACGCGCTGCTGCTGGCCGCCGGACAGGGCGGGCGCCGGCCGGTCCGCGAAGGCCTCCATCTCGACGAGGCGCAACGCCGCGGCGACGCGACGGCCAATCTCCGCCTTGGCGGCGCCGCGCACGCTCAACGGATAGGCGACGTTGTCGAACACCGTCATATGCGGCCATATCGCATACGATTGGAACACCATGCCGAGGCGACGCTTGTCGGGCGGCACGAACAGCCGGCTGCCGGCATCGCTCACCACCCGGCCACCGATCGCGATGCTGCCGGTGTCGTTGTGCTCGAGGCCCGCGACCATGCGCAAGGTCGTGGTCTTGCCGCAGCCGGAGGGGCCGAGCAGGGTGACGAACTCGCCGTGCTCGACCGCGAGGTCGACCGCCTCGACCGCCGTCACCTCGGCGAACCGCCGTCCGACGTCCTGCAGCACCACGCTCGGCATGTCGCCGGTCTACTTGTAGATCTGCTTGGCGAGCTCGAGCATGTCGTCCTGCCGTTCCGGCACCGTGGTGCCCATCGCTTTGGTGGCAAGCAGCGGCCTGAGCTCGGGATCGACCTTCTCGACCACGTCCTTGACCACAGGATTGTAGCCGGCATTGGCGAACACCAGCTGCTGTGCCGGTTCGAGGTAGAAGTTCATGAACACGCGTGCTGCGTTGGGGTGCGGTGCGTTCTTGAGCGTGGTGAGGTCGAAGCGGACATAGGGCCGGCCCTCGGCCGGCACGATCGGCTTGATCGGCAGGCTCTTGAGCTGGTTGTAGTCCTGCAGCGAGAAGGGGATGTAGATCGGGAATTCACCGCGCGCGACACGGCGCTCGCTGTTGGCGATGTCGCGGGCGAACACGGGCTTTTGCGCCGCCAGCTTCTCGTGGAACTCCTTGCCGAAGGTGTTGTACATCACCACGAAGAACACCGCGCCGCCGCCCAGGGCGCGATAGTCGTCCGACAGGATCTTGCCTGCCCATCGCGGGTCGAGCAGGTCCTTCCAGCTCTTGGGCTCGTCTGCGGACTTGACGAGATTGCGGTTGATCATGACCGAGTAGCTGATGACCTCGGCCGGGATGCGGATGTCGTCGGCCTCGAAGGGCGGGACGATGTTGCGGGCATTGGGGATGGCGCCGTGCGGCTGCAGGTTGCCGTCGCGCATCATCAGCCATGTCGTCGTACTGCCGTTGTGATGGATGTCGCCGACGAAACGGCCCGCCGCCTGCTCGATGCGAACGCGCTCGCGCACCTCGCTCGCCCGGGCTTCCAGCATGTCGACGCGAATGCCGTACTTGTCCTCGAACGCCTTGACGACCGTCTTGTGATAGGGCGAACCCAGGGTCGCCGTGTAGATCACGAGCTTGCCCTCCTTCTTCGCCGCATCGACCACCTGCTGCCAATCGGCGCCGTCCTGTGCGCCGGCCGACGCCGGCACGCCGAACGCGGCGGCGAGGGTGACGAAGGTTCTTCTCGTGATCGCCATGTCGCTCCTTCCTCAAAGCGTGCGGATCCGCTTCTGGATGAAGCGCAATTGGGCCCAGCGGAACAGCAGCACCATCGCCAGCATCAGCAGCCCGATGACGCTCACCTCTTCGGGCTTCCCGCCGGTCCACATCTTCAGCATCATCACCGACAGGACCTCGGTGCCCGGCGCATAGAGCAGGATGGAGGCACTGAGCTCGCGCAGGATGCCGAAGAAGATCAGCATCCAGCCGACCGCGAAGGCGGGCCACGCCAGCGCCACCAGGATGCGCCACAGCGTCTGCCAGAAGCCCGCGCCGTGAACGCGCGAGCACTCCTCGATGTCGGTGGCGATCTGCTGGTAGGCTGCCGAGGCGACGCGTACGGCGACCGGCGTGCCGAGCGCGACATAGGCCAGCAGCAGAGCCCACAGCGTGCCGTAGATCGGGATCTCGTGGGGCAGCGAAGCGAAACCCCAGAGGAAGCCGATGCCCAGCACCATGCCCGGCATCATCCAGGGCAGCCAGGCCAAGACCCCGATCAGCCGCCTGCCCGGCCAGCGGGTGCGTGTGGTGACGTAGGCCACGACGCCGCCCAGCGCCATGGTCGCCGTGGCGCCGGCGATGCCCAGCAGCATGGTGTTGCCAAGCGCGGTCCAGAAATCGCGGTTCCGCCAGACGTTGCGGTAGTGATCGAGCGTCAGCATGTCGAGCTGATAGAAGCCGAAGAACTGGAACAGCGAGCTCAGCAGCAGCTGGCCGACCGGCAGCGCTACGGTCAGGAGGAAGAACGCGACGCAAATCGCGAAGGTGAGCCACCGCATCCAGCCGAGCTTGACGACGTTCGGCGCATAGCCCTTGCCGGTGACGGTCGTGAAGCTGCGGCCGCGCAGCAACTTCGCCTGCAGGACAAGCAGCAGGAACATCAGCGCCATGGCTGCGAAGCCGAACGCAGTCGCGGACTGGTAGTCGGGCTGGGCGCGCTGCGTGATCGAGTTGTAGATTGCGGTCGTGATGACGTTGATGCCGACCGGCGTGCCAAAGAACACCGCGGACTCGAAGGACTCCATGCCGCGAATGAAGCTCAGGATGAAGGCCGCGCTGGTGACCGGCAGCATCAACCCAAAGGTGATGCGCCAGAATGTCTGCCACTGCCCGGCGCCCGACATGCGGCTGGAATCCTCGAGCGCGGGATCCATCGCCCGGAAGGCATCGACCACGAACAGGAAGATGAATGGCGTGGAGTACTGCATCATGTGCCAGACCACGCCGCCATAGGAGAAGACGTCGACCAGCGTGCTGTCGGTGCCGCTCAACCAGCGCCAGGCAAGGTTGAGGGTGCCGACCTGGGCGTTGCCGAGCATCGCCCAGGCAGTCGCGGTCAGGATGGGCGGAATGAAGAACGGCAGCGTGATCAGGACTTCCAGCACGCCGCGGCCGGGCGTGTCGGTGCGCGCCACGATCCAAGCGAGCAGCACGGCAAGCGCCAGGGACAGTGTCGTCTTGACCAGCGACAGGCCGAAGGTGTTGGCCAGCACCAGCAGGTTCTCGCTCGTCGCCAGCCCGAGGTATCCCGCGAGATTGAACTCGCCCGGTATGCCCGGCGGCGTCGAATGCAGGCTGCCGTAGAGCAGCATCACCATCGGATAGAGCGTCAGGAAAGCCAGCGCCAGGACGAGCACCAGCAAACCCGCCGGCCGGCCGAGGCGCGCCCAACCGCCGAACGTTTCAGCGGATCCCTGCGGAAGGCTCGCCGCAACCGCCACCTGTTCGCGCTCCCTCCGCCGGACAGACCCGGCTTGTGCCGGTCGGCTACTCGGCTGCCATCGGCAAGCGATCAAGCAGGTTCAGCGGACTCTTCGCTGTCCGCAGCCGCTGGGCGTAGGCGTCGAGCCAGTCGACGTCGACAGGCGCCACGAAGGCGCCGCCGCGGGCCCGACGGCAGAGGTCGGGATTGTCGACCGACTCGGGCACCTTGCCATGGTGCATCAGCTGCTGGGCTGCTTCGAGCGCGCGTTTGCGGGTAATGGCGATCATGCGGTCCGACGGCGCGAGATGCTCGAGCGAGCGATCGACGATCTCGCCCATGCATTCGACCGCAGCCTGGTCCTGGCGGCCGATGCCCTGGATGCCGGTGTAGTTGACATTTCTCTGCATGTCGCGGTCGATGAAGTAGTCGTTGTCGCGCCGCGCCACCAGGCGATGGCGGCCGTACCAATCAGTCGTGTTGGGCAGGAACTGCATGTCGGGCGCCAAGCCCGGAATCCAGTCGCCGTTCTTCAATGTCTCCAGCGGCCGGGTCTTCTTCTTCCAGTTGAGGTTGTAGGTCATGGTGTGCGTGTCATCCATCGGCACGTTGAGGGTGCATGCGATCTGGTCCTCGAACGATCCGTTGGGCGTGAAGGTGATGAACGGGAGCAGGAAGTGGGCGAAGCGGTAGTAGTACTGGCCGGGCTCGGCCGGACGATAGGCCGCGTACATCGTGCCCCACTCCGTCTCCGTCGCCTTGTAGTCCGGCGCGCGATCACCGACGCCCCACTTGTGGATGGTGTTGGGATCGACGTCCTCCACCTTGAGTCCGCCGATGTGCAGGAAGCCGAAGTGCGAGGTGTCGATGTCGCCCTCCAGGGACTGGAACCAGTTGCACTCGCGCTGGTGCACGCGCGTGATGCGTTCCTCCTCCGGCAACATCAGGATTTCCATCGTCGGCAGCGGCGGCGCTTCGGCGCGCGGGCCCATGTAGGTCCAGATGAAGCCGTTGCGCTCGACCACCTGGTAGGCCTTGGCCTTGACGCGGTGCTTGAAATCCTGTGATGGCGGCACATTCGGCATGTCGACGCAGTTGCCTTCGACGTCGAACTTCCAGCCGTGATAGACGCAGCGCAGGCCGCCTTCCTCGTTGCGGCCGAAGAACAGCGAGGCGCAGCGATGCGGGCAGCGATGCTCCATGATGCCGACGCGGCCCTCGGTATCGCGGAAGGCGATCAACTGCTCGCCGAGCAGCAAGAGCCGCATCGGCTCGCCGTCGGGCTTGAGCTCCGAGGAAAGGCACGCCGGTATCCAGTACTGGCGCATCAGATTACCCATCGGCGTGCCGGGTCCGACGCGCGTCAGCATCTCGTTGTTCGCTGCAGTCAGCATCGTTTCCTCCAATTCGTCCGATTACGGGACGTTGGTGCCGACTGTAGCAAATGCGGCAACTGCGAAAGAGTCTTAAATCGTGCGCAAATCAGACGCCTGGCGGCTTGCGCGGCGGCCACATCCGGGCAAGCTCGCCGACCGGATTGGTGAAAGTCGAGAAATCGGCTTTGCCGCGCGCCTCGTAGTAGTGAGCCAGTGCCCATACGACGGTGGGGAAAGCGAGCTCGTCCCATGGGATATCGGCCCAGTCGACCAGGGCGACCTCTTCGCTCTCGATGCCCGGCGCCACGTCGGCACTTACCAGTCGGGCACGATACATGATCTGCACCTGGCCGATGCGCGCGACGCTGTACATCGCGAGCAGCCGGTCGATCTCGATGGTTGCGCAGGCCTCTTCCATGGCCTCGCGCTGGGCGGCCTGCTCGGTCGTCTCGCCGAGCTCCATGTACCCGGCCGGCAACGTCCAGAAGCCCTTGCGCGGCTCGATCGCCCGCTTGGCGAGCAGGATCCGGCCGCCCCACGTGCAGACCGCGCCGGCCACGATCTTCGGATTTTGGTAGTGGATGAAGTCGCAGCGCGCACAGACCAGCCGCTCACGGTTGTCGCCTTCGGGAATGCGCGGCTCGAAATGATCCGGCGGATCCCAGGGAAGACGCGGGCGCTCGATCGGCGGCTTCATGCGGGAGCTGCCTACGCAGCGCGGACCAGCGCGGCGACGCCCGGCAGCGTCTTGCCTTCCATCCACTCCAGGAACGCGCCGCCCGCCGTCGACA
>Ga0081539_10006363_pt1 | contig 11369 bp, 8 predicted proteins | sample TabmetS4T2R2_FD_71023 | JGI IMG/M metagenome (GOLD analysis project Ga0081539, IMG submission 71023) | Tabebuia heterophylla rhizosphere microbial communities from the University of Puerto Rico - S4T2R2 | ecosystem: Host-associated > Plants > Roots > Rhizosphere ...
CGCTCCGGGATAACGGCTTCGAGGCGGCCGCGGCGCCGCGTCTAGACTGACCCCATGGCGACCGTCGACACGACGCCCGACGCCGCCGAGCTTCTCGCACGCCTCGGGGTCGACCAGGCGCTCCTAGGCGCCGGAGATCTCGTCGTGCGCACCCCGATCACGGGAGAGGAGATCCGACGCGTTGCCCGGACCGGCGACGAGGAGACCTCGGCCGCGGTCGCGCGCGCCGTCACCGCGTTCGAGACCTGGCGCGAGGTGCCCGCGCCGCGCCGCGGGGAGCTCGTGCGGCTGCTCGGCGAGGAGCTCCGGCGCCAGAAGGAGACGCTCGGCGCGCTCGTCACGCTCGAGGTCGGGAAGATCGCGCAGGAGGGCCTCGGAGAGGTCCAGGAGATGATCGACATCTGCGACTTCGCCGTCGGCCTCTCTCGGCAGCTGTACGGCCGTTCGATCGCGTCGGAGCGTCCCGGGCATCGGCTGACGGAGACGTGGCACCCGCTGGGGCCGGTCGCGGTGATCACCGCCTTCAACTTCCCGGTGGCCGTCTGGAGCTGGAACGCGGCGCTCGCGCTCGTGTGCGGCGATCCGGTCATCTGGAAGCCGTCGGAGCGGACTCCGTTGACTGCTTTGGCAACGACGTCGCTGCTGCGTCGGGCGGCGGACCGCTTCGGCGAGGTTCCGGAAGGGCTCTTCGAGCTCGTGATCGGGGGCGCCGACCGCGCCGTGCAGCTCGCGGAGGACGAGCGCATTCCGCTCGTCTCGGCCACCGGTTCCACCGCGATGGGTAAAGCCATCGCCCCGCGGATCGCCGCACGGCTCGGCCGGTCGCTGCTCGAGCTCGGCGGGAACAACGCCGCGATCGTCGCGCCGAGCGCCGACCTCGACCTCGTGGTGCGCGCCGTCCTCTTCGCGGCGGTCGGGACCGCCGGCCAGCGGTGCACGTCGCTGCGACGGCTGATCGTCCACGCCTCGATCGTCGACGATCTCGTCGAGCGCCTCGCAGCCGCGTATCGCAGCGTCCCGATCGGCGATCCGCGCGAACCGGCGACGCTGGTCGGCCCGCTGATCACCCGGGAGGCGTTCGGCCGGATGGAGGCCGCGCTCGGACAGGCGCGCGGGGACGGCGGCGAGCTCGTCGTCGGCGGCGGCCGCGCGCTTGCGGACACCTGGCCCGACGCCTGGTACGCGGAGCCGGCCATCGTCCGCATGCCCGCGCAGACCGACGTCGTGCGGCAGGAGACCTTCGCGCCGATCCTCTACGTCCTCAGCTACGGCGAGCTCGACGAAGCGATCGCCTTGCAGAACGACGTGCCGCAGGGTCTGGCGTCGTCGATCTTCACGACCGACCTGCTCGAGGCCGAGCGGTTCCTCTCGGTCGCGGGCTCGGACTGCGGGATCGCGAACGTCAACATCGGCCCGAGCGGCGCCGAGATCGGCGGAGCGTTCGGCGGCGAGAAGGAGACCGGGGGAGGGCGCGAGTCGGGCTCGGACGCCTGGCGCGCGTACATGCGCCGCCAGACCGCGACGGTGAACTTCACCGACGAGCTGCCGCTCGCGCAGGGCATCGAGTTCGGCATCACCGCCTGAGCCGCGGACTCGCAGGACTCGGGCTGAAGCCCGAGCCCAGGGCTCCGGCGTCCACCAGAATCCGAGAAGCCTCGGCTCTGGCTTCGGCTAGAGCCCGCCACGCGACGGCCCCGGAACCCTTGCAGCAACGGAAGGTGTCGCGCAACCCGAGCGAGCACGACAACGTTTTCGCGTGGTCGCCCCCGGGGTAGGGCAGGACGACGCGGAGCCGGCGCACCAGGGATTCTGACGTCAGTCAGCTCCCGTCGCTCGGTTGGACATGCCCAGCGCACAGTGATATATCAGCCCGGTGCAGAACGGCGACAGCCGTTCCCGTGACCCGTTGATCCGGGTCTCGGGCGTCTGGAAGATCTTCGGCCCCAAGGCCGACAAGATCGTCGGTACTCCGGAAGCCGAGCTGCCCCGACGAGAGCTGCGCGAGAAGACGGGCTGCGTTGCGGCGGTGCGCGACGTGAGCTTCGACGTGTGGCCCGGCGAGGTGTTCGTCGTGATGGGGCTCTCCGGCTCGGGAAAGTCGACGCTCGTGCGAACGCTGATCCGTCTGATCGAGCCGACCGCGGGAGAAATCTCGATCGACGGACGCGACGTCATGAGCGCCGACGCGGGCGCGCTTCGCGAGATGCGTCGCAACGACGTCGCGATGATCTTCCAGCACTTCGGGCTCCTGGCACACCGGCGCGTGATCGACAACGTGGCCTTCGGGCTCGAGATCCGCGGCATGCCGAAGACGGAGCGCCTGAACCGCGCGCGCGAGGTGCTGCGCGTGGTCGGACTGGAGGACGCCGCAGACCAGTTCCCCGACCAGCTGTCGGGTGGCATGCAGCAGCGGGTGGGCGTCGCCCGGGCGTTCGCCGGCAACCCGAAGGTGATGCTGTACGACGAGCCGTTCAGCGCGCTCGACCCGCTCATCCGCCGGGACATGCAGGACGAGGTCTGCCGCCTGCAGGTGGAGACGGGCCAGACGATGGTCTTCATCACGCACGACCTGCACGAGGCGCTCAAGCTCGGCGACCGCATCGCGATCATGCGCGACGGCGCGATCGTGCAGATCGGGTCGCCCGAGGAGGTCGTCGGCTCGCCCGCGGACGAGTACGTCGAGAACTTCGTCCAGGACGTGCCCCGGAGCCACGTCCTGACGCTGCGTTGGATCATGCGCGACCCCGCGCCCGACGAGGTGCTCGACGGGCCGCGGCTTCCCGTCGGGACCGTCGTCAAGGACGCCGTCCCGGCGCTCGCAGGCAGCGAACGGCCGGTCGTCGCCGTCGACGACGGCCAGGTCGTGGGCGTCGTCGACCGCGTTCGCGTGCTGCGGTCGATCGCCGGAGACGAGGATTGATGTCGGGGATCGCCGCCGAGACCCCGGTCGTCGCGCAACCCGTTCTCTCGCACCGTCCGTGGTGGCGAGGCAAGCCCGTACAGGTGACGCTCGTCGCGAGCGTGATGTGGCTCGCGTACAAGGCGCTCCCCCAGGAGTACCCGTGGCCCGACTGGCTGGCCTGGAACGGCCTGCAGTTCGAGCTCGACAACTTCCAGACCTGGCTGATCGACCAGCGGTCGGCGGACGACAAGAACGTCGTCTTCGCGGTCTTCGACGGGTTCCGCGTCTTCGTGGACGACCTCGTCGGCTGGCTCCAGCGGTTCTTCCTCTGGCTCACGTGGCCGGGGCTGACGGCGGCGGCGACGCTCGTCGTCGGGCGCTTCGGCGGCCTCAAGGCGGCGGCGATCACGCTCGCCGCGTTCGCGACGTTCGCGATCACGGGCCTGTGGCAGGCGAGCATCGAGACGCTCGCGTTGATGCTCGCGGCGGTCGCCCTCTCGCTGCTCGTCGGGATCCCACTCGGCGTCGCGTCGGGGCGCTCCCGGCGCGTCGCGCGGATCATCACGCCGTTCCTCGACGCGGCGCAGATCGTCCCCGCGTTCGCGTACCTCATGCCGGTCGTGATCCTCTTCTCGGTCGGGCCGGCCGCCGGCGTCGTCGCGACGATGATCTACGCGATCCCGCCCGCGGTGCGGATCACGGCCCTCGGCATCCGCGGCGTGCCGGTGAACACGGTCGAGGCGGCGTCGTCGCTCGGCTCGACGCGGTGGCAGATGCTCGGCAAGGTGCAGCTGCCGCTGGCGCGGCGAATGATCCTCCTCGCCGTCAACCAGACGATCCTGTTCGCGCTCTCGATGGTCGTGATCGCGGGGCTGATCGGAGGTGGGGGCCTCGGGGCCGTCGTCAACAGCGGCCTCTTCACGACGCCGTCGCTCGCGCTCCTGGCCGGGTTCGTGATCGTCGTGATGGCGATCGCGCTCGACCGGGCAACCGAGGCGATCGCCAACCGCACCGACCCCGTCCGCAAGCATCTCGACGCGACGGGGATCAGGCGGGCGCGGCTTCTCTCCGCCGGTGTGGGTGTCGTCGTCGTCGTATTCGTCGTCGGCTCCAAGCTCCTCGACGTCGGCGGCGTCTATCCCGAGACGGCCGGCGTTCGTCAACGAGCGGTGACCGCTCAGGCGTGGTTCCTGACGCAGATCCAGAGCGTGCTGGACTATGTGCAAGACCCGACCTCGTTCGTCTTCGGGATCACCGAGCCGACCGGAACGTTCCTGCTTCAGCACTTGCTCCTGCCGCTGCAGCAGTTCCTCGTCGAGGGTCCGTGGTTCACGACGCTGGTCGGGCTCACGCTGATCGCGTTCATCGTCTCGGGGCTGTGGCCCGCCATCGTGACCTTCGTCATGCTCTCGCTGATCGGGGTCACCGCCGTGTGGCCGCTGGCGATGGACACGCTGTCGCAGGTGCTCGTGGCGACGCTGATCGCCGTGCTGATCGGTTTCGGTCTCGGGATCGCCGCCTCGGAAAGTCGCACGGTGTCGCTGATCGTGAGACCGATCAACGACCTGCTGCAGACGCTTCCCCAGCTCGTCTACATCATCCCTTGCGTCTATCTCATGCCGATCTCGATCGTTCCCGGGATCATGGCCGGCGTCCTCTACGCGTTCCCGGTCGTCGTCCGGCTCGTCGAACGGGGACTGAAGGACGTCGCGCCGCAGACGGTCGAGGCCGCCGGCGCCTTCGGCGCCACGCGCCGCCAGATCCTCACGAAGGTGAAAATCCCGCTCGCGGGCGACGCGATCATGCTCGGGATCAACCAGGGGATCATCATGGTGCTCGCCGTCGTCGTGATCGGGGGGCTCTCGGGCTCGCCGGGCCTGGGGTACGAGGTCGTGCAGGGTCTCGTGCGCGGCTACTTCGGACAGGGCGTGATCGCCTCGTTCGCCATCCTCGCGCTCGGGATCAGCCTGTACTCGATCACCGAAGGGACGCGCACCGCCAAGAAGGAGGGGTCTCAATGAGTCGGTTCTGGCCGCTGTCGAAGGAGAACAAGGAGGGTCGGATGTCGGATTCGAAGGGTCGAGGGCGGCTGCGCCTCTCGGCGCTCGCGCTCCTCGCGCTGGTGGTCGGCGTGCTCGTCGCCGCCCCGACCGGTGGCGCGCGCCAGGCGGCGTGCGGTGACGTCGTTCTGAACGAGAACTCCTGGGTGGGATCGACCGCGAACGTCTACGTGGTCAAGAGCGTCCTCGAGTCGAAGCTCAAGTGCAAGGTGAAGGTCACGAACATCACCGAGGGCCAGCCGTCGCTCCAGGCGATGGCCGACGGGAAGATCGACGTCGTGATGGAGGACTGGCAGAACTTCCCGGGCACGCCGTACGAGAAGAACAAGTCGGTCGTCGACCTCGGCGGCAACGGGATCACCGGCGTGATCGGCTGGTACATCCCGCGCTACCTGCTCAAGCAGTACCCACAGTTCAAGACCTGGAAGGGGCTGAAGGGGAAGGAGGACGTCTTCAAGTCGCCCGAGTCCGGCTCGCAGGGGATGTTCCTCGGCGGTGATCCGTCGTACGTCCAGAAGGACCGCGCGCTGATCAAGGGTCTCGGGCTCAACCTCAAGCATGTCGTCGCGGGCGCCGAGCCCGCGCAGGTTGCCCGGTGGACGCAGCTCTACAAGCAGAAGAAGCCGGTGCTCTTCTACTGGTACGACCCGCAGTACCTGAACGCGCAGTACGACGTCGTGCAGGTGCAGCTGCCAAAGCGGTTCGCGGGTTGCCAGGACGACGAGAAGAAGGGCGGCGATCCCAAGAAGTACGCGTGCGCCTACCCGTCGTACCGGCTCGACAAGCTCGTCAGCTCGAAGTTCCTGAAGAGCAGCTCGCCGGCGCTCAAGGTCGTCCGCAACTTCACATGGACGTCCGAGGATCAGAACTTCGTCGCGAACCTCATCTCGGGCAAGCGGATGCCCAAGGACAAGGCTGCGGCGGAATGGGTCAAGACGCACCAGAAGCAGGTCAACGCCTGGTTGAAGTGACGCGGTGGCCCGGGCGGGGCGCATCGGCGTCCCGCCCGAGCCCGGTTGGACGAATGGCGACACCGACGCTCCACATCCACGAGCAGCGCGCGGCCGACGCACGATCGCACTCCGACCGTGCGTACTACGCGATCCGCGAGCTGATCGTCACGCTCGAGCTGCCCCCCGGGTCGGTCGTGAGCGAGCGCGACCTGATGGAGCGGCTCGGGCTGGGGCGGACACCGGTGCGGGAGGCGCTGCGCGACCTCGCGCGCGAGCAGCTGGTCGAGGTCTATCCCCGGCGTGGGATCTTCGTCTCGGGCATCGACGTCGGCGACATCGCGGGGCTCTCCGAGGTGCGGCTCGTGCTCGAGAGCCGGGCCGCTCGGCTTGCCGCCGAGCGGCTAAACGTCGTCGATCGGACCGCGACCGACGAGCTGCTGCACGAGCTCGAACGCACCGCCGCCGACAAGACCAACCAGCGTCGCCTGATCGAGCTCGATCAGCGCATTCATCGACACGTGTATCGCTGCACGCACAACCCGTTCCTCGCAGCGACGCTCGAGGAGTACTACGTGCTCACGCTGCGCATCTGGTTCCTCGCGCTCGACAGAGTCGAACGGCTCGACGACGCGATCCGCGAGCACCGGGAGATCCTCGAGGCGATCCGCGATCGGGACGCCGACCGCGCCGAGGCGGTCATGCGTCGCCACGTCGAGGGCTTCGAGCGGGCGATCCGTGCGGTTCTCTGACGCATCGTATGACGCGAACTGATATATCAGCGCGCCATGAGTAACGCGCCCTCGGCCGCGCGCGCCGTCGTGATCGGCTGCGGCATCGTCGGCAACAGTCTCGCGTACCACCTCACGCGCCTCGGCTGGAGCGACGTCGTGCTCCTCGACAAGGGGCCGCTGCCCAACCCGGGCGGTTCGACCGGGCACGCGTCGAACTTCATCTTCCTCGTCGACCACTCGAAGGAGATGACCCAGCTCACGCTCGAGAGCGTCCGCCAGTACGAGGAGCTCGGCGTGTTCACCGAATGCGGCGGCATCGAGGTCGCCCGCACCGAGGAGCGGATGGAGGAGCTCCGCCGGCGGACGGCGTCCGCGAAGTCGTGGGGCGTCGAGCCGGTATCGCTCGTCACGCCGGCGGAGATCAAGGAGCTCGTCCCCTACATCGACGAGTCCATCCTGATCGGCGGCTTCTACACGCCCGGCGTCGGCGTCGTCGACTCGCTCCGGGCGGGAACGCTGATGCGCGAGCGCGGTACCGACGCGGGCGCGCTCACCGTGCTCGCCAACACGGAGGTCTCGGGCATGGACGTCGAGGGCGGCCGGATCCGGCGCGTGCACACCACGCGCGGGACGATCGACGCCGAGGTCGTGGTCGTCGCGTGCGGCGTGTGGAGCCCGCTGCTCGCCGAGATGGCGGGCGCCCGCATTCCCCTGACGCCGATGGTGCACCAGATGATCGACGTCGGGCCTGTGCCGAGGTTCGAGGGCACCTCGAAGGCGATCGAGTATCCGATCGTCCGCGACATGGACGTGTTCATGTACGAGCGGCAGGACGGGACGAGCCTGGAGATCGGCTCGTATGCGCACCGCTCGATCCACCACGACCCCGAGGACATCCCGTCGATCGAGGCGGCGGCCAACTCCCCCACCGAGTTCCCGTTCACGCAGGCCGACTTCGACCCGCAGATGCTCCACGCCCTCGAGCTGATGCCGGAGATCGTCGGCGACGAGTCCGTCGGCGTGAAGTACGCGATCAACGGCCTCTTCTCGCTCACGCCCGACGGCATGCCGATCCTCGGCGAGACGCCCGAGGTGAAGGGGCTCTGGTCGGCGGCGGCGGTGTGGGTGAAAGAAGGCCCCGGTGTCGGCAAGTCTCTTGCGGAGTGGATGGTCCTCGGCGAGTCGCACATCGACCTTCACTCGTCCGACGTCAGCCGCTTCCACGACCACCAGAAGACGCGCAACCACATCAAGGCCCGCACGAAGGAGGCCTTCCCGAAGACGTACGGGATCATCCACCCGTCCGAGCAGTGGGCCTCGGACCGTAACCTCCGCATCTCGCCGATGCACCAGCAGGAGAAGGGGCTCGGCGCCGTGTTCTACGAGGTCGCGGGGTGGGAGCGCCCGCACTGGTACGCGTCGAATGCGCCGCTCGTCGAGAAGTACGGGCTCGACGGGCGAGAGGCCGAGTGGGACGCGCGGTGGTGGTCGCCGATCATCAACGCCGAGCACCTCGCGATGCGCGAGAACGCCGGCCTCTTCGATCTCTCGGCGTTCGCGATCTTCGACGTTCAGGGCGCGGGCGCGCTCGACGCGCTCCAGCGGAGCGTCCTCGCGCAGATGGACGTCGCCGTCGGCCGCGTCGTCTACACGCCCGTGCTGGGCCCGGGCGGCGGCTTCAAGTCCGACCTCACGATCATGCGTCTCGGCGACGACTCGTTCCGGATCGTCACGGGCGGCGCGCACGGGATGGCCGACAAGAAGCTGTTCTCCGACCAGCTGCCGGACGACGGCTCGGCCACGCTCGTCGACGTCACCACGGCGTGGACGACGATCGGCCTGTGGGGCCCGCGCGCGCGGGACATCCTCTCGAGCGTCACCTCGGGCGACGTCTCGCACGAGGGCTTCCCGTTCGGCACGTGCCGGGAGCTCGAGATCGGCTCGCAGCTCGTCCTCGCCTCGCGGATCTCCTACGTCGGCGACCTCGGCTGGGAGCTCTACGTGCCGATCGAGCAGGGCGGTCGGCTCTGGGACATCCTCTGGGAGGCGGGCGCGCCGCACGGCCTCACGGCGTGCGGGATCGGCGTGTACGGGACGACCGGCCGCCTCGAGAAGTGCTACCGCGCGTTCGGGACCGAGCTCGAGACGGAGTACAACGTCGTCGAGGCGGGAATGCAGCGGCCGTCCGTGAAGGAGCAGGACTTCGTCGGCAAGGAGGCGCACCTTCGCCACCGGGACGAGGAGCCGGCCGCGATTCTCTGCACGTTGACGATCGACGACCACGCGTCTGGCAACGGCGTCCGCCGGTTCCCGCTCGGCCGCGAGCCGATCACGTTGCGTGACGGGACCCCGTTGACCGACGCGAAGGGCCGCCGTTCCTACGTGACCAGCGCGGGCGCGGGCCCGTCGATCGGCAAGTACATCCTCATGTCGTACCTTCCGCCCGAGCGTGCGGTCGAGGGGTCGACCGACCTCGCCGTGGAGTACATGGCGGAGCGCTATCCGGTCACGGTCGACGTCGTCGGCTCCCGGCCGATCTTCGACCCGGAGAACACGAGGATCAGGTCATGAGCCGGCGACCTGCCGCAGTCGGCGGGGCGCTTTGTGGTGAATCGCCACAAAGTGCCAGGTCAGGGGCGGGAGGCTTGGAGTGAAGGTGCTGGCATGCGTCAAGCGAGTTCCCATGACCGGCGGGCGGATCGTGCTCACCGACGACGCGCAGGCGATCGAGACGCGGCACCTCGGCTTCACGATCAGCCCGCACGAGGAGTGCGGGGTGGAGGAGGCGATCCGGCTCGTCGAGGCGAACGGCGGCGAATCGGTCGTGCTCACGCTCGGGTCGGCCGAGGCCGAGGAGCAGCTCCGCGATGCGATGGCGCTCGGCGTCGATCGGGCGATCCACTTGGTCACGGACGGTGAGGAGTGGGACCCGCAGGCGACCGCCGCCGCGATCGTCGACGCGGTGCGCACGGACGAGGCGGAGTCAGGTCCGTTCGACGTTGTCTTTTTCGGCAACGAATCGGCAGACTCGGGGAACTACCAGATCGGAATCCGCGTCGCGCATGCGCTGGGACGGCCGGTCGCCACCGGCCTCAAGGGGGTTGCGGTGGAGGGCTCGACCGTCCGCTGCGAGCAGGAGGTCGCAGGCGGGCGGGAGCTCTACGAGCTGCCGCTGCCGGCGGTCGTCACGGTGAAGGAAGGTCTCAACTTCCCGCGGTTCCCGTCCGTTCCCGGTCGGCTCCGCGCGCAGCGTAAGCCGCTCGCGTCGAGCGCGCCTGCGCGCCCGTCTTCGCGGCTGGAGAAGCTCCGGCTCGTCGTGCCCGAGGGCGAGGGCAAGCAGGCCGAGGTGCTCGGTCACGGCACCGACGCGGCTCCTCGTGTCGTCGAGGTGCTCCAGCAGATCGGGGTCGTGTGAGCACCCTGGTCTACCTCGAGCACGCCGGCGGCGAGATCGACGAGCCCTCGCTCCAGGCGCTTACCCTCGCGCGCGCGGTCGCCGGCGGGAACATGGTGGCAGCCGTCGTCGCTTGCAACAGTCTGTTGCAAGCCCCTTCGGACGCGCTCGCTGGGCACGGCGTGAGCGTGGTGCACGTTGCGGAGGGCGAGACCTTCGAGTCGTACGCGCCGAGGGCGGTCGCGGAGGCGATTGTCGAGCTCGCCCGCCGGGTCGGTGCGACCGCGGTCGTCGGCCCGGGCACGGAACGTGGCAACGAGGTCTTCGCGCACGTCGCCGCCCTCCTCGATCTGCCCTTCGCGGCGAATTGCGTCACGGCGGCGACGTCCGAGGACGGCGCCGACGTGACCCGCGTCCGCTGGGGCGGCAGCCTCCTCGAGGTGGCGCGCGTCCACGCGCCGACGACGCTGCTCACCGTGCAGCCTCACGCGGTCGCGATCGAGACCACCGCGGACGCCGCTCCGGAGGTCGAGGCGTTCGCGCCGCAGCTCTCCGACGCCGCGCGGGCGCTCCGCGTCGTCGACCGGGTCGGCGCGTCGACCGGCGGGATCTCGCTCGCGGACGCCAAGGTCGTCGTCTCGGGCGGACGCGGTGCCGGCTCCGCGGACGGCTTCGGGATGATCGAGGAGCTCGCTGCGCTGCTCGGAGCCGCCGTCGGCTGCTCGCGCGCGGTGACGATGGCCGGCTGGCGCCCGCACACCGACCAGGTCGGCCAGACAGGCACGAAGATCGCGCCCGACCTCTACATTGCCTGTGGCATCTCCGGAGCCACGCAGCACCTCGCCGGGTGCAAGGGGGCGAAGCGCATCCTCGCGATCAACACGGACCCGGAAGCGCCGATTCTCGCGAGCGCCGACTACGCCGTGATCGGCGACATGCACGAGATCGTCCCCGCGCTGACGGCGGCGATCCGCGCGGCCAAGAGCGCGTGACCCCGTGACGACAGTCCTGTCGGCGATCGCGCTCGGAGTCGTGGCGGCGATCGCGGGCGGCCTGTTCGCGCAGCGGGCGCACTTCCTCTACCGGCTCGTCCGCCTGGGCAAGCCCGTCGACCGCGGCGGCGACGTGGCGAGCCGCGTGCGGGCCGAGACGACGATCGTGCTCGGCCAGAAGAAGCTCCTCCAGCGACTCGTCCCCGGCGTCGTCCACGCACTGATCTTCTGGGGCTTCGTCGTGCTCTTCCCGACGATCGTGATGGCGTTCCTCGGGGCGATCGACCGCGACTGGACGATCCCGTGGCTCGGCCACCAGGGCTGGTTCTTCCTGCTC
>Ga0081539_10006364_pt1 | contig 11368 bp, 9 predicted proteins | sample TabmetS4T2R2_FD_71023 | JGI IMG/M metagenome (GOLD analysis project Ga0081539, IMG submission 71023) | Tabebuia heterophylla rhizosphere microbial communities from the University of Puerto Rico - S4T2R2 | ecosystem: Host-associated > Plants > Roots > Rhizosphere ...
AGGCCGTTGCCGGTCAGGTCCTTGTACTTCGTGCCGCCGATCGAACCGAGCTTGACGTTGGCGAAGTTGTTGCCGCCGACGTCGCCGCCGGGCGCGAGCTGGATCACGTAGATGCCGCTCGAGCTGGTCGGCGTGGTGCGCGCGTAACCGGTGGGCACGACCTCCTGCACGATGTACGCGCCGGGCTGGAGGTTGTCGAACGAGTACGCGCCGGTGCCGACGGCGGTGACCGTCGACGCGATCGCCGCGCCGTCGGCGGCGGTGAGCTGTCCGTTGTTGTCGACGTCGCGGTAGAGGTTGATCGTCGTGTTGCCGAGCGGCGTGTCGTCGCCGGTCAGACCGTTACCCGTGAGGTCGTTGTACTTGATGCCGCTGATGCGGCCGACCTGTTGCGGGATGCCGCCGACGTTGCCCTTGGCGCCGCCGCCGAAATCGGTGGTGAACGTGCCGTCGAACGTCGAGTTTTCGCTCTCGACAGTCATGCCCAGGTCGTTCCCCGCGAGCAGCGACGCCAGCGCGCCGCCGGTGACGGTGAAGCGCAGGTCGTAGTTGTCGGTGGTCCCGCCGAGGCCGCTGTCCTGGTAGCCGAAGCCGGTGATCTCGGCGGTGAGCAACGTGCCGGAGTAGTCGACGACCGTGTCACCGTCGGCGTCGATGTCGCCTGTCATCACCAGGTCATCGCCGGGCACGCCACCGATGAGCGCGCCAGTGTTGTTCACGCGGAAGTGGACCGCGAGGCTCGGCGTCCCGGTCACGGGCACGACGGGCGACGAGTTATCCTTCACGAACAAGAGCGGCGTGGCGGTGATGTCCATCGCGCCGGTCGCGGAGTTGAACGCGGTGACGCCGGTGCTGTTGTAGACGGTGATCGGGACGTCCGGCGCTACGCCGAGCAGCGCGAAGAGCGTGCGCTGTTCGAGCGATTCCAAGCCGCTGGTCCGGTCGTGCCGTCGCGCGGCGCGGGTGATCGGATTCCACGTGTGCGAGATGGCGTCGGAAAGGATCCGCGCGACCCGGTTCGTCTTCGACATGTGCGTTTCTCCCATTAACCCTGACGTGTTACCGCTTGTGCGCCCCAATCACGCGCGCGGAATGCTCCCGCGCGCAGGCCCGTCCCTTGGCCCCGTGCCGTCCGTGTTGGTTACCGATCAGTTGTCACGTGCGCGGCCGGTGCCGTTGCCGATTCCGCCCGGTCGGCAGCCGCGCGCCCAGAATGCCCGTCGAAATGAATGCGATGGCAAGCGAAGCCGGTTCGGGCGTGATGAACGAGTCTGAGACGCCCGCGCCGATCGCGCCGCTGGTACTTCGGAAATCGCTGGTGAAACTTCCCGTGAACGGCACCGCGCCCGTGCCGGGGACCGCGCTGAGGATGATCCCGCCGGGATGGCCCGTCGCGTTCCAGTAGGACGCGAGGTCGCCGCCTGTCACGTTGATCAAGAACTCGAACAGTTGTCCGCCGCCGGTCTGGAAGCCGAACGCGGAGATGTTGCCGGTGAGCAGTGTGCCGCTGGTCGCGCCGAGCGCCGTCACCTTGCCGCCGATGCTGACGGTCCCGCCAGTCGGCGCGCCGGTCGCTGTGTTCACGGTCATCGACAGGTTGAACGCGCCGGGCGTGAAGTTCGCGCCTTGATAGTCAGGCGGCGCGATCCCGTCCAAGTCGAACGACGCGGACGAACCGGTTGCCGTAAAGGTCGCCGTCGCAGCGGTGTAATTGACTTTGATGAGTCCCGAAGTGATGTCGGGTGCCTGTTGCGTAAGGTTCAGCAGCGCGGCCTGCGCCGATTGAGCCAAACCAATTACAGCGACACCAAGAGTGATCCAGGTCGCGCAGCTTTTGCCCACCACCATGCGTTTTCTCCCTCGCTAGCCCTGAAGTGCGAGGCACATCACAAGCGCAGAGGGAGTGTTTGTCAAGTTATTAATTCGGCTCTCATTCGCAAAATTTTCAGGCGGGGACGGAAACCGTCTGACCGTCCGGTTTGCTTTGCCGTTGTTCCGCGAAGCGCATCGCCGCGCGGATCAAGCCCATGAAGAGTGGCTGTGGGCGCAGTGGGCGACTGGTGAGCTCGGGGTGCGCTTGCGTGCCGACGAAGTACGGGTGCACGTCCGGCGGCAGCTCGAGGATCTGCATGATCGGCTGCCGCGGATGCTTGCCGCTGAAGATCAGGCCGTGCTGCTCGAGCGTGGGGATGTACTTCGGATCGACCTCGTAGCGATGGCGGAAGCGCAGCTTGATCGACCGCGCGTTGTCGAACAGCTTGGCGGTAAGTGTTCCGGGCTTGAGCTCGATCTCCTTGCCGCCCAGCCGCATGTTGCCGCCGAGGCCCTCGATCTTCTTCTGCTCGGGGAGAATGTCGATGACGGCGTCTTTGGTCTTGGGATCGAACTCGCTGGAGTTCGCGTTCGCAATACCGCAGACGTTCCGCGCGAACTCGATCACGGCCATCTGGAAGCCGAAGCACAAGCCCAGGTACGGCACGCGGTTTTCGCGCGCGTAGCGGATGCAATCGATTTTGCCCTCCGCCCCGCGCACGCCGAAGCCGCCGGGGACGATGATGCCGTGGACGTTCTTCAAGAGGTCGTCGACGTTGTGGTCGCCGATCTCGGTGGTGTCGAGCCACTCGATGTTGACGTTCACGCCCAGGTGCACGCCGCAATGCTCGCAGGCCTTGATGATGCTCGCGTAGGCGTCGCGCAGGGCCGTGTACTTGCCGGTGACGGCGAGCGTGACGCTCTTGGTGGCCTTGCCGATGCGGTCGACGAACCAGGTCCACTTGGCGCGGGCGCGGTCTTCCTTGCGTTGGTCGACGCGGTCGTGCAGGTCGAGCAGCGTGAGCACCTCGCGGTCCATGCCCTGCTCGCGCAGCGCGTCGGGGATCAGGTAAATGCTGCTGACGTCATGCATGCTCACGACGCGCCGCATCGGCACGTTCGTGTACATCGAGATCTTCTCGCGGACCTTCTCCTTGATCGGATGCCCGGCGCGGCAGGCAATGATGTTCGGCATGACGCCGACTTCCATCAGCCGCTTGATGCCGAGCTGCGCGGCCTTGCTCTTCTGTTCACCGAGCGCGCCGGGCTCCAGCACGTACGTCAGCGCGACGAACACGGCCGAGCCTTCACCTTCTTCATAAGCAAGCTGACGACACGCTTCGAGGTAGAACGCGTTCTCATAGTCGCCGACCGTGCCGCCGACTTCGACGAAGATTACGTCGGCGTTCGTCTTCGCAGCGAGTTCGCGCAGCTTCAGCTTTACTTCGCCGACCACGTGCGGGATCACCTGCACGTCGCGGCCGAGGTACCCGCCCTCGCGCTCCTTCTTCAGCACGCCCGACAGGATCTGCCCGTTGGTCGTGAAGTTGGCGGCCGACAGGTCCAGGTCGAGCAGGCGCTCGTAGGTGCCCAGGTCCATGTCGGTTTCCATGCCGTCGTCGAGCACGAACACTTCGCCGTGGCGGAAGGGGTTGAGCGTACCGGAGTCGATGTTGAGGTAACCCTCCATCTTGATCGGCGCGACGACCAGGCCCTTGTCTTGAATGAGCTTCGCGAGCGAGGAAGAGAAGATCCCCTTGCCCAGTCCGGAGATGACGGTGCCGACCACGATGACGTACTTGTGGTGCCCGCGCCGGTAGCCGGGCGGCATCGGCGTGTAGAACTCCGTCTCCTCGGTCTGCTTCCCGATCTGCGCTAAGAGGTCTTCGTTACTCATGTCTCACTTTTCAATCACGCGCGCTTCACTCGCGCCCGGTCTTGCGATGGACGAACGCTTCGTACTGTTCGAGCGTGTCGATCCCGTGCGTCGCGCGGCTGACCTTCATCACGTAGATCTTCCGGCCGTGCTCCAACGCGCGCAGCTGTTCGAGCTTCTCGGTCATCTCCAGCGGCGTCGGATCCCACGACGCGAACCGGAGCAAAAACTCGCGCCGATAGGCATAGATGCCCAGATGCAAATGATAGGCGGCGTTGAAGGCCGACTTCGCGTCGCGCCAGTACGGGATCAGCGACCGCGAAAAGTACACCGCGTGGCCTTCGATGCCCGTCACGACCTTCACCAGGTTTGGGTCGCGCGGGTCGGCGCCTTCGGGAAACTTCGTGGCGGCCGTCGCCATGTCCTCGTCGGTGTGCGTCGCGAGCCGCTCGATCAGGCCGTCGATCACATCGGGCTCGATCTCGGGCTCGTCGCCTTGGACGTTCACGACGATGTCGTCGTCGCGATCGCGCGCGACCTCGGCGATGCGATCGGTGCCGGATTGATGCGTGACCGACGTCATCACGCAATGGGTGCCGTACGGCTTGAGCGCGTTGACGATGCGCTGGTCGTCGGTGGCGACGAGGACCTCGCGCGGCAGCTTGGCCCTCTTCGCCTGCTCCACCACGTGCTGCACGAGCGGCCGGCCGGTCTCGGAGGCGAGAATCTTTGCTGGGAATCGGGTGGACCCGTAGCGGGCGGGAATGACGACGGTTGCCGCAGCCAAAGTCGAGCGTCCTCAGCAAGAACGTGCCTGAACGGCCAACTCAAAACTGCGGGGCGACACTACAGGCGCGGAGCGGAGGTGTCAAATCGGAGCGGACGTCGCAACGAGATGAGAGAGGAGAGGTGAGAGAAGAGCGTCCCCGACTGTCGCGTCTTCTCTCACCTCTCCTCTCTCACCTCCCTCCTCAGATCGTCTGGAACTGCGCGTGTCGCGGATCAGCGATCGCAACAGTGATGATCGACAAGCTGGCCGGCTTGGCATGTTCCAGCTCGCGCGCGGCGGACTGGAGCGTCGCGCCGCTCGTCATCACGTCATCGATCACCACGACGTGCTTCCCCGCAATTGCGCGGCCCGACGCCAGCGCGAAGGCGCCGCGCAGGTTCTCCTCGCGCTTCGCGTGCGCGTGGAGTTGTGCCTGGGTCTTCGTGTTTCGAAGGCGCACGAGCGGCTGCGCGAACTTGATGCCGCAGCGCTTGGCGATCCGTCGTGCGACCAGCTCGGCCTGGTTGTAGCCGCGGTGGAGGTGTCGCAGCGGGTGCAGCGGGACGGGCACGATCACCTGGGTCTCGTGCAGGACCGCGATGGCCGGCTCGTGCGCGACGATTCGGTCGGCGAGGAACTCGGCGATCGTCCACCGGCCATGATATTTCATGCGGTGAACCAGGTGCTTGATCGACTCGTCGAAGATTCCCAACCGCGCGACGCGCTCGTAGTGAGGCACGCCTTTGCCCTTGCAATACGGACATGGCGTACCCTGCTCGGCGAGCGGCATCCCGCACAGGTCGCACGCAGACGCGCGCTCGAGTATTGCAAGCTTGCCGTTGCACTCCGCGCAGAGCATGTCGCTCGCGTTGATCGTGGGCTCGGAACAGATCTCGCACCGACCCGGATAGCACAGGTCGATCACGCTCGACGCCAGCGATGTAATCGTGTGGGCCAAGGACATGAACGGTCAGCTTACCGCGGGGCGGATTTGGCTGCGACGGGAATCACGACGATGCTCTTCGGGTCGGTCGGGCACTCGTGCTGGCAGACGCCGCAGCCGATGCAACCTTCGGGGATCACGTGGATGCGGTCGCCGCGGAGCTCGATCGCGACGGAACCGACCGGGCAGCGGTCGACGCAGATCGTGCAGTCCTCGCCGTTGCGGCGGACACAGGTCGCGCTGTTCCACACCGCGGTGCCCATGTCGATATCGCCGAGCGCAGTCGGCACCAGCGCGCCGCTCGGGCAAACGTGCATGCACTTGAGCCCGTCGCACACGACGCACGCCATCACGTTCGCGTCGATGTACGGCGCGCCGCCGGCGATGCGGCCGGTCGTGTCGAGCTGGATGCACTGGGCGGGGCAGACTCGGGCGCATTCGGCGCAGCGGGAGCAAGTGTCGAGGAACGATTGCTCTGCAAGCGCTCCGGGCGGACGGAGCGCAACCGATCGCGCCAACTCATCAAGGTTCGACGACGCCGGTCGTGGCTCGACTGAGCTCGCCGAAGTCTGTGCGACCGGATCCTTTCCAAGTTGCTCCATCCGCTCCAGGTGCTTCGCGGCTTCGTGCAGCGGTTCGACCGCTTCCGCGAGCGGGCGCAGCAAGCCGCGTAACCCTTCTCGAAAGAACCGGCGGCGATCGACGGGCTTGTTCGGATCCATGCGTTGCCTGTATCGTGACCGCTGCGTGCGAGAACCAACTCCCGCCGCCCGCCCCACTATGAATCGTACGCCCTCAACATGGAAGTGGTTGGTCGTCGGATGGACGGCCGGCATTGCGCTCGTCGCGGCTGTCGTCGTCACCGGATGCCGGCAGGACAAACAGGCCGTGCGCGACGAACCGAGCCGACAGACGCGCGTGCCCGATGAACCTCCGTCACACGAAGCCCCGGCGCGCGAGCCGATGCACTGACGTCAACGCGCCAGCGCGTTCGTCGCGGGTCGCGTCGTCGGGTCCGGCGGCGTCACGCGCACCACCTGCTGCACGTCGAACCGCCGGCGGGTCAGCTCGTCGGTGAAGCTCACCTTCACGGTCACCTCGTTGTGCTTCGGAGCCGTCGAAAGCGGGCAGGCGAGTACGAACTCGTACAGGAGGGCCTCGCCGAACCATTGCTTGCGCGCTTCGTCGGTCGAGAATTCTCGCCGCGCCAGCAGCGGTTTCTCCGGCTCGTTGAGGTCGAACACCTCGATGACGAACGAGCCGGCCGCTTTGAGCGGCTGGCCGAAGTCGTCGGTGGGCACGACGTAGACCTTCACCGCGTCGTCGGCGCTCGATTGCGGGTTGAGCTTCGCCCCGCCGGTGAGGCGACCGAGCTTTAGGCCGTGCGTGGTGAAGAGCTTGTCGATGCGATCGGTCGGGAGTTGATCGCCGGGCGGCTTGCCGGTCTGTTCCTGGAGGGAGCGGACCTGCGCGACGTCGGCCTGGTGGACGCGGTTCAGCCGATCGATCTCGTCGCGCAGCTCCTGGTTCTGCTTGCGGACGACGATGTTCGCCTGGTTCGGCCCACCACAACCCCAGATGAAAGGAACCACAGATGAACACAGATAAACACAGATGAAAGGCGGGCTGAATCGCATCGCTGGATTATCTGTGTTCATCCGTGTTCATCTGTGGTTTCAACTTATTCCTTTTCGTCTGCGGCACCGTCCTCGGACCGGCGCGCCGGCGCCTCGGGGGCGCGATCGAGGATGCGGTCGCAGCAGCCGTAGGTGACGGCTTCCTCGGCGAACAGCCACTTGTTGCGGTCAAAGTCGCGGTGGATCGTCTCGGCCGGCTTGCCGGTGAACTCGGCCATCAGTTTGTACAGCCGGTCGCGCAGGCGGAGCATGTGCTGCGCCTCGATGCCGAGGTCCGTCGCCGGCCCTTGGAGCACGCCGCCGATCAGCGGCTGGTGAAGCATGACCTGGCTGTTGGCCAGCGCCGCGCGCTTGCCCTTCGTGCCGGCCGCGAGCAGGCAGGCGCCCATCGAAGCGGCCATGCCGATGCACGTCGTCGCGACGTCGCACCGCAGGAAGCGGATCGTGTCGATGATGCCCATGCCCGCGCTGACCGAGCCGCCGGGCGAGTTGATGTAGAACTGGATGTCCGACCGCGGGTCCTCGTTCGCCAGGAACAGCATCTGCGCGACGATGACGTTCGCCGAGTCGTCGGTCACCGGCCCGCCGAGCAGGATGATCCGGTCCTTCAGCAGCCGCGAGTAGATGTCGTACGCGCGTTCGCCGCGGCCGGACTTCTCGATGACGATGGGGATCAGAGTGTTGTCTGCCATGGTTATTTCCGATTGCCGATCTCCGATTGCCGATTGGGGATCGCCGTCGTTCGGCAATCGGCAATCGGCAATCGACAATCACTTCGGCTTGGTCCCGTCCGCCGCCGCGACGGCGGCCGCGGTGTCGCCTTCGATGCCGATGACCTCGTCGCAGATGCCGTAGTCCACCGCTTCCTTGGCGGTGAAGAAACGGTCGCGCTCGGAGTCCTCCTGCACCTTCTCGGGCGACTGGCCGCAGCACTTGGCCATCACGTTGATCAGCGTCTGCTTGGTCTTGAGGATCTCCTCGGCCTGGATCTCGATGTCGGCCGCCTGCCCGTACACGCCGCCGAAGGGCTGGTGGATCATCACCTTCGCGTTGGGGAGGATGAAGCGTTTGCCCTTCTTACCCGCCATGAAGACGACGGCGCCGCCGGACTCGGCGCGGCCGATGCAGTAGGTCGCGACGTCACAGCTCAGGAACTTCATCACGTCGTAGATCGCCAGCGTGTCGTCGACGACGCCGCCGGGCGAGTTGATGTAGAGGTTGATGTCCTGGTCGCGCTTCTGGCTCTGGAGGTAGAGCATCTGCATGTAGACGCGCGCCGCGCTGACGTGGTTGATCTCGCCGACGAGGAAGATCACGCGGTTCTCGAGGAGCATCTCCTCGAGGGTCATCTCGCGGTAGCGGTTGTACCCGCTGCCGCCCGGGCCGGGCATCGCCATGGGCATCATCATCGGCCCGCCGCGCGTCGGATGGACGATGCCCGGGGGCGTCAAAAGGTTCGCTTGCGTGGCGGCCCGCGCGATAAGCCGCGGGTCCACGTTCTTCGGATCGACGGGGTTGGTCACGGGGTCACTCTCCTCGCGCCCGCGGGAGATCAGGATATCGAGCTTCCCAAGCGCGTGGCGGATACTACGCGCGCCCCCTGACAGCGTCAATGAACGTGGCGCGCGGCACGAAGGTCCGAGAACACACGCTATTTGCCGATGCAGAACGCCGCGAACACGCGGCCGAGCACGTCGTCGGGCGTGACCTGTCCGAGAACGGTTCCCAAGGCGTCCAGCGCGTCGCGCAGTTCCAGGGCGAGCAACTCCGCGCCGCGGTCGATCGCGTCGTTCGCACGGTCGAGCGCGTCGCGCGCGTCGGACAACGCCCGCAAGTGTCGCGCGTTCAGCGCGAGCGCGCCGGACGGCGCGTCGGCGCCGAAGGCGAGATGGTCGAGACGGTCGCGGAGCGCGTCCATCCCCGCACCGGTCAGGGCGCTGACACGGCATTCGGCTCCTGCGCCGGGCGCAAGGTCGAGCTTTGTGTGCACGACGAGGTCGGGATCTCGCTCCAGAGCGAGCGGAGCGTGCGCGTCTGCCAGCGATACGACGAGCAGCACCGCGTCCGCTTCGTCAATCGCACGCCGCGCGGTGTCGAACATCTTCGACTCGATCTCACCGGCTCCGGAACCGATTCCCGCGACGTCGATCACGCGCACGATCCCGCGCCGCAGCTTTACGTGCGCCCATATCGCGTCGCGTGTCGTCCCCGCGACGTCGGAGACGACTGCCCGTTCGTGCCCCGCGAGCGCGTTCAGCAGCGTGCTCTTGCCGGCGTTCGGACGGCCGACGAGCACGATCTGGGGCTCGTGCGCGAGGCGTTCGAGCCGCGGGCTCCGGTCGATCAGGTCCTGGATACTTCGTCGAGCGGCATCGATGCGAGCAACCACTTCATCGCGTGCGAGAAAGGTCACGTCTTCGTCGGAGAAGTCGATGCCGACCTCGACCAGCGCGAGCGTCTCGACGATCGGGTCCATCACGGGGTTGAGCAACCGTGCGAGCTCGCCCGACATGAGCCGTCGCGCGGCGTCGAGCTCGGCCTGCGAAAGCGCGCCGACGGTCGCGGCGACGCCTTCGGCTTCGGACAGGTCGAGCTTGCCGTTGAAGTACGCGCGGGCGGTGAACTCGCCGGCGTCGGCCTGGCGGGCGCCGCGCGCGATCAGGTCGTCGAGGAGCATTCGCGCGAGCAGCGCGTTTCCGGGGAGGTGGAACTCGACGACGTCTTCACCCGTGACGCTGCGCGGGGATTCGAAACGGTAGATCCATGCGGGAACGGAAATGCCGTTCCGAAACCGCAAGTTGCGGCGGGAGGCGTGCGATGACTCCGGAAGCGCATCATCCGGGATGATTTGCGAAGCGATGTGTGCGACGTCGGGTCCGGAACCTCGGACGATCATCCGCGCGCACGCGCCGCTCGCGCTGCTGCTGATCGCGACGATCGTGTCGCCCGATTGCATGTTTGGACGATGCACGGCAGACCCCTCACCCCTACCCTCTCCCCGAGTACGGGGAGAGGGGGAAAGACGCTCACGCTTTGCCGCGCCCGCGACGGTCCTCACGGCGCGCCTGCTCCGCCTTTTCCTGGAGCGCGGCCATCCATCCCATCAAACCCTTAGGCTTCGTGTCGACAGTCTTGTTGAAGTCGTCCTTCTTCCCGCCGCCTCGGCCGGCGCGGGTCTGCGGGGCGTCGATGATGACCTTGCCGGCCTTCTCGGCCTCTTCCTGCTCCTTGATGTGGTCGCGGATCCGCTTGCTCTCGATGATCCCGATCGTCGTGCTCGTCAGGATGTACAGGTTCAACCCGCTCGGGCCGTTGTACAGCATCAGCGGGAACAGCAGCGTCATCCACTGCATCATCTTCTGCTGCTGCTCCTGCTCGGGCGTCATGCTCGGCGGCTTGGGCTGAAACTTCTGCTGCAAGTAGAACACCCCACCCATCAGGATCGGCAACACGTTGATCCCGCTGATCGTCCAGAATCCGAACAGCGGAATCGGCTGCGCGAACGCGACGAGGTGATCCGGCAGGCTCAGGTCTTTGATCCAGGTGAAACCCCAGAGGAACGGCGCGTGGCGCAACTCGAACGTGCTTTGCAAGGCGCTCCACAGCGCGATCCAGATCGGCGTCTGGAGGAACATCGGCAGGCAGCCGAGCACGGGCGTCGCGCCGTGCTCCTTGTAGAACTGCATCATCGCCTTGTTCAGTTCGTCCTTGTCGTCGCCGTACTTCTTCTTGAGCCGTTCGATCTCCGGGCCGAACTTGCTCATCTTCGACATGTTGACCTGCGCCCGCTTGGTGATCGGGTGCAGGCAGATGCGCACGACGATCACGAGGGTGATGATCGCCATGCCCCAGTCGCCGTGACTTGCGAAGCCGCCCCAAACCCAGTGGAAGCCGTTGAGCATCCCAACGAGGATGTTGATCAGCCACTGGAACGTGCAGACCGCGCACATCCCGCCGGTCATGACCAGCGTCGTATCGAAGCTCCGCGGGAACGCGGTGTAGTAGTCCGTCTTGAGCAGTGACCGAAGCTTCGGCCCGAAGAACACGCGGCTCGACAGGGTCAACGACTGTCCCGGCGCGACGTCGATCGGTTTGGTCTGGATCGTCTGGACGACGACGTGCTTGTTCGACTCCTTGGCGTCGGGATTGAGCGAGACGGCCTCGACCTTGCCAATGTAGTTCGGCGCGGCGCCGGCGTTGGGGTCGAAGGGCTCGGGCCGGACGATCGCGTCGAAGTACACGCTCGCGGTGCCGCACCAAACCAGCGGGTAGTCGTACTTCTCGGCCTTCGTGTAGTCGCGCGTCGGCTGCTTGGCGCCGAACTCTTCGAT
>Ga0081539_10006365_pt1 | contig 11368 bp, 10 predicted proteins | sample TabmetS4T2R2_FD_71023 | JGI IMG/M metagenome (GOLD analysis project Ga0081539, IMG submission 71023) | Tabebuia heterophylla rhizosphere microbial communities from the University of Puerto Rico - S4T2R2 | ecosystem: Host-associated > Plants > Roots > Rhizosphere ...
TTGTAGGCAACGAGGACCGGCACGGTGCCTTTGCCGGCGGCCCGGCTCACGGTCGCCTTGACGTCTTGCTGGACCGACTTCGGGGTGCCACCCGTGAACCACACTGCGGAGGGCGTGTCGATCATGCCGCGGATCAGCTCGGCATCAGCGCTGGCACCCGCGGCAGTGAGATCCGCAATCTGGGCGATCGCGCCATGGTTCGGCTTGGGTACGTAGAAGCTCGTTCCAGGATCCACTGCGTCGCTCCGCCTCGTGCCGCCGGGCCGCACGAACGGGGTGGCGGCGACGGCGACGACGACCGCCGCGACCACGAGTCCGATGGCGAAGATGCGCGCTCCCACAGACACCCTTCCTCCCTTCCGACCGTTTCTCGCGTGTCGTGAGAGCGCTCTCACGAACAGTGCCCGGTCATTCTCGCGGGGCTCTGGCTGGGTGATCGAAAGCGTCGCGCGCGAGGCGCCCGACGTCAAGTCCCTGCGCGCCGCCGGAGGAGACTCGAAGGCTGGGCGCCCTCGTTCCCTCCCAGGGAACGAATTCGACATGGCGATGTCGCCGCGTTCCCTGACAGGGCCGGCGATGACATTTGGAGGTCGTTCGAGTGTCAACCCTTTCCCCCTGAGGTACGAAACGACAGTCGAGTGCCGAAATCGAGCCCTGGCAGGGAACGCTGGGCCGCCGCGAGAACAGCACCAGGAGTCGCTCGACCGCAACGATCCCGTTATCGCCCGCACTGAACGCGCGATGCCGTGGCAAGGCCGGCCCCGGAAGGCTTCATCGCAGGCCGGGTCAGCGATGCACCAGCGCCGCGCCATCCGATCCCCCCAGGATCGTCGTATCTCACACAAGACCCCACTCCGGCCCGGCTACCCCGACCCGGGATCGGACCTGTCAGGAGACAGCTCATGAAGCGTTTCGCTCTGCTCTTCACCGCGCTCTTCGCGCTCCTGCTCGGCACCGCACCGGCAGCTGCCGCGGCGAACTTCCCCGAGACGATCGCGTTGCCGAATGGCTGGCAGCCGGAAGGCATCACCAGCGGCCCGGGGACGACGTTCTACGCCGGATCCCGGGCAACGGGCGCAATCTGGACCGGCGATTTGCGGACCGGTGATGGACGGCTCCTGGTCGAAGGCGCCGCCGGCCATGTCGCACTTGGGCTGGACTACCAGGCCTCGACCGGAATCCTGTGGGCGGCCGGCGGGCCGACAGGTACGGTCAGCGCGTATGACGCGCGAAGTGGCCAGCTGCTCGGTTCATGGCAGTTCCAGGCGGGCTTCCTCAACGACCTCGTCGCGACACCCGATGCCGTCTACGTGACCGATTCATTCGTCCCGCAGCTCGTCGTTATCCCGCTCGGCGCGGGCGGAGCACTGCCGCCAGCCGACGGCGGTCTCACCGTCCCATTCGATCCCGCGGGCGACCTCCAATACCAGGCTGGGTTCAACGCGAACGGCATCGTCGAGACACGCGGCGAGCTGATCCTCGTCCAGTCGAACACCGGCAAGCTCTTCCGGGTCGACCCAGCGACCGGCGGCACGACCGAGATCGACCTCGGCGGCGCGAACGTGATCAACGGCGACGGCCTCGAGGTGCTCGGCAGCCGCCTGTTCGTCGTCCAGAACCAGAACAACCAGATCGCCGTCGTGAAACTCGGGCCGGGTCTGGCCAGCGGCGAGGTCCTGGGTGCGATCACGGACGAAACCTTCGACGTCCCAACGACCGTCACCTACACAGCCGGTCGACTGTGGGCGGTCAACGCACGTTTCAACACGCCGCCAACTCCGGACACGCCGTACTGGGTCACCCGGATCCCCTGACCAGCGTGAGGCGACTGAGGTGGGGCGGCTCGACGCCCCGCGGCGTGTCCATTTCCGTCAGATAGCAATCGGGGTGGTGCGTGAGATGCGCATCAGCCTGACGTCGGGCCGATTCCCGTCAGTCAGCAGCGACATTGCTGAGTGACTCAGCCCGCCCCCCGGGTCAGCCCTTCGTCAGGACGATCAGGAACTCGAGCGTCGCGTCATTCTCGACGCTGACGAACCCGCCAATGCTTGGCGGCGTCATGCCGAAATCCGCGAACGGAAAGGTCAGGCTGCCGAGGACCTGGATTCCGTCGGCGGTGTGAACGGCCTTCGCAGGGATCGAGACGGACTTCTTCGTGCCGTGGATCTCGAGGTCGCCCGTGAGCGTGACGTCGACCGACGCCCCGGTCAGCGCCTCGGCCGGCACGTCGACCGGGCTCGTCAACGTGAATGACGCGTTCGGGTACGTGTCCGATTCGAGGCCCATCGTGTGGATCCGCCGGTCGCGCATGTCGCGATCCGAGGCGAGGGTCGTGACGTCGGCCTCGAACTGGGCCGCACTTACGCGGATGCTGCCGCCCGACGTCTCGAGCGTAGCCTGGCCCGTAACCGAGGACGTCCGCCCGACGGCGTCGCTCTGGGCCGGCAGGCTTGCCAGCTTCTCGCGCACCCGGTAGCCGACGACGCTACCGTCGCCAACCGACCATGTCCCGGCGAGGTCCGCGGCGCTCGCAGACGCACCCGGATCGGTCGACGCGAGTGCGCCACTCCCCGACACGCTGCCAGTGCTCGAGTCCGGCGTCGAGCTACCGCCCGGTGCCGGTGTGGCGAAGCTCAACGGCGCGACGGTGTCGCCGCGCAGGACCTGGTCGTAGGCGATGTACCCGCCGACGAGGATGACGAGCACCGCGACGATGCCCGCGGTAATCCAGCGTGTCTGCGTCATGAAAGCGATGTCCTCAATCTGGCTCCAGTCAATCGCCGGCCAGTGTCCCATCTGTTTCTGAGACGGCCCTGAGACGTTCGGCGCTCGCGGGGGTTAGGGCAGGCTGCGAATCATCCCGCCGTCGACGGGCACGATCGCGCCATTGACGTAAGACGCGGCCGGCGAGAGGAGGAACGCTCCGATCCGGCCGACCTCGAGCGGCTGGCCATAGCGACCGAGCGGGATCCGCGCTTGCATCCGGGCCTGGACCTCCTCGACGGTCAGGGCTTCCTCGGTCGCTCGCGTCCGGTCGAGTGAGCGGACGCGGTCGGTGTCGATGCGACCGGGCGCCAGGCCATTGATCCGTATCGGTGCGATCTCGGTCACGAGGCTCTTGATGAGGCCGGCGAGTCCCGGCCGAAGGACGTTGGATGTGACAAGCGCCGGGATCGGCTCCCGCACCGATGACGAAAGGATGATCAGCAGGGCTGGGGCGTCGCTGTCGCGGAGGGGTTCGATGCTCGCCCGGATGAGCCGCATGGCCGACAGGAGCGTTCCCTCGATCGCCTTGGTCCAGCCCGCTTCGTCCACCGCTTCGAACGTACCGGTCGGTGGGCCACCGCTGTTGACGAGGACGCCATCGAGGCCGCCGAGGGTCGCAACTGCCTGGCGCACGACCGTCTCCGGCCCGTCGGAACGTGCCAGGTCGACGGGCATGGCCGTTGCCCCGATCCGTTCCGCGGTCGCGGTGAGCTCCTCCGACTCGCGGGCCATGACCGCCACCTGCGCCCCCTCGGCGACCAGTGTTTCGGCGATTGCCGCACCGAGGCCGCGACTCCCACCACCGACGAGGTAGCGCCGGCCGTTTAGTCCGAGATCCACGCGCTCATGGTAGCGGCGGGCGGGGCTCGGGCAGCCCCGGGTCGGGGTGCCGGACCGTTTCCCGCTCAGCTCAGGTCTGCGCCCCGTTCCAGGCGGCGAGCTGCTGCCGCAGCCGGCCGGCCGTCTGCGGATCGACTGTGCTGCCACGCAGCCGGTCGAGACCCAGCAGGGCGGCCCCTGCCACGGGCGGCGTCGCTAAACGGACGAGCCTGGCACCGGCCGCGACCGTCTCGATCCGCCGGCGGAGCGAGGCGTAGAACTCGTCATCTGTCGCCCTGAAGATGCCACCAGCGAGGACGATGTCGGGGTCGATGCTCGCGAGGTCGAGTCGACGGATGAGGGCGATGGCCATCGTCGCCAGCTCCTCGGCGAGCCGTTCGATGATCGAGCGCGCCGCGACATCTCCATCGACCGCCGCGGCGAAAACGGCCGGCGGGAGCTCGCTCAGGCGCGCCATTCGGATGCGGCCCTCGTACAGCGCTCGCGTCAGCTCGGCAGGCTCGGCCAACCCGAAGTGGGCCGGCACGATCTGCTCCAGCATCGTCAGCGGCCCGCGACCATCCGAGGCCCGGACGGCCGCCGCCAACGCGGCCTGGCCGATGCTCGTTCCACCGCCCCAATCGCCGGAGATCTCGCCGAGGGCATCGAAGCGTGCCCGTTCGCCGCTCGGAGAGACCCCGGCTGCGTTGATCCCCTGGCCGCAGATGAGGACGATGCCCCACGCCCGATCCGTCCCCGCCCGCAGGGCTCCGAAGGTGTCGTTGATGACGACGTCGCTGGTGCTGAGGCGTTCGGCAGCGAGGTTGCGCTCGAGCAGGTCGACGTCGGAGGGGTAGTCGGCGCCTGCGAGCGCATAGACGCCAATCTCGGCGAAGACTTGGCCGTCGACCGGAAGCTCGGATTGCCGAGCCGTCTCGCGGACCAGACCGCGGAGCTGGTCCATGCCCGCCTCGATGCCGACGGCCTGGTGCGAGATCGTCGGGCCTCGGACGGCGCCGAGCAGCTCGCCGCCCGGCCCGACGAGAGCCACGTCGGCCTTGGAATTGCCGCCATCGACGCCGAGCACGGCCGCCCTCATCGCGTCCTCATGCGTCTGTCAGGTCGCCACGGCGGCCGGCTGGGGCAGCGTCACGACGTCGATGCCGCTGAGGACGGATTCGTCGGGCAGCTCATCGACCCGGGCGAGCGGGACGCCGGCGTCGCGGAGTCGGGCGACGATGCCGGCCATGGCGCCCCACGTCGCCGTCGGCCAGCCATGCAGGAGCACGATCGATGGCCGATCGGCTGCCAGCGCCTGCTCGACGACGTGGGCCTCGATCATCGCGGCGGTTCGATCAGGCTCCCAATCCGCGGGCGAGATCGTCCAGCCCACGTGCCGATAGCCGAGAGCGGCGAGGCGATCGAGGACGAGCTTCGTGTGCGCGCCGGTCCCGAACGGCAGCCGAAACCAGGGTCGCGGATCGACGCCCATGACCTCGTTGATCACCGCCTCCGCGGCGCGAACATCGGCCCGCAGGCCCATCCCGGACAGGAGCGGCATCCGGACGTGGTAGTGGGAGTGGTTGCCGATGAGATGGCCCGCCGCGGGCAGCTCCCGGGCGACGCCCGGGTACGCCTCGGCCCAGCGACCCTGGACGAAGAACGTGGCGCGCACATCGAGCCGTGCCAGCTCTTCGACGAGCCGCAACGTGGCGCCCGCGTCGGCCGGCCGGTCGGGATGCTCGGCATCGAAGGTCAGGGCAACCGGAAAGGGACTGCCCCGTGACCGGCGTTTTCGAAGGAGGTGATGACCGTTGCGTTCGGGGGCGGCGGCGTGACGGTCTATTTCTCGACTCCCGTAATCACGATCCCTCTCGTGAACACCCGCTGGAAGACCAGGAAGAGGACGATCGGGATGATCATCGTCATGAGGGTGCCGGCCTGGATATAGGCCTGATTTCTGTAGTGGAGCGTATTGAAATGGGCCAGCCCGACCGCCAGCGGCTGCAGGTCTGGCTTGGTCGAAAGGTAGATCAGTGGCGCGAGGAAATCGTTCCACGCGTAAACGAAGTGGAAGATCGCGACTGCGATGACCGCCGGCCACGCCTGCGGCAGGATCACCGAAATGAGCGTGCGGAGTGGGTTTGCGCCATCGATCGCGGCGGCTTCGTCCATCTCACGCGGGATCGTGAGCAGGTACTGCCTGAGCAGGAACACGTCGTACGCATTCGCGAAGAACGTCGGCACGATCAGCGGCAACCAGGTCCCGACCCAGCCGAGCTTGAGGAAGACTGTATACGTCGGGATGATCGTGACCACGTACGGCAGGAAGATCGTCGCGATGAGGATCGTGAACAGGAGGTTTCGGCCTGGAAACCGGAAGCGGGCGAAGCCGTACGCGACGAGAGTGCACGAGATGACGGTTCCGATCATGCCTAGCACCGCCAGCGCCACGGTGTTGATCAGGAGCCGCGGGTAGTTGATCTCGTTCCAGACGTCGGCGTAGTTCTCCCAACGGGGATCGAACGACCACGAACGCGTGAGGCTGCGCCAGGATCCTTGCCACGTGATGAGACCGGCGTCCGGGTTCCCCGGATCGACGAACTTGCTTGATTCGCGGCCCTTCGTGACGAGGGCCAGCTGCCTGGTCCCGCCATCGATTGGCACGTCGTAGACGTCATAGGTCTTGCCCTGGTAGTCGAACTCCGCATGGGTCGCCGGGTACTGGGGCGCGTCGAGCTGGCCGACCTGCTCCGGCGGCCTGAGCGACACGAACGCGGCACGCAGGAGCGGCGACAGGAAAGTGGCGAGAACGGCAACAACGACGAACGTCAGAACGAACGAGCGGGTTGCATCGCCCGACTTGAATCGGCGTGGGCCGCGCGGAACCGCCAATGTCGGGGCCGGCACTCGGTCCGCGACGGCCATGACCTACCGATCTCCGGCGTAGTAGACCCAATGCCGCGCGCTGCGGAAGACGAGCAGCGTGATCGCGAGGGTGATCGCGAAGAGGAGCCAGGCAAGCGCCGATCCGTAGGCGAAGTTCTGGTACCCGAACGCCGTCTTGTACAGCAGGAGGTTGAAGAACAGCGTCGATCCGGCGGGCTCGCCGGACCCGTTGTTGAGCACGAGCGGCACGAGGAAGTACTGGAGGACGTCGACGATGCCGAGAACCAGCGAATAGAAGATGACCGGCGACATCATCGGCAGCGTCACGTTGCGGAGGCTTGCCCACCATCCGGCACCGTCGATGTGGGCCGCGTCATAGAGCTCGGTGGGCACCCCACGGAGTCCGGCCAGGTTCACGATCACGCCGGCCCCGATCCCCCACAGGCCGATGAACACGAGGCTCGGGTAGACCAGGCTTGGGTCCTCGATCCAGTTCAGCGGTTGGATGCCGAGCAAGCGCAGTGCGGCATTCACCCAGCCGGTCTCGAGATTGAGCAGGCTCTGCCAGGCGAGCACGCCGGAGACGAACGGGATCACGTAGGGCAGGAAGAACAGCGTTCGGAACAGGCCGCTGAAGCGCAGGTACCGGCTGTTCAGGACGAGGGCGACGACGAACGGGATGATGATCGCGATCGGCAGGTTGAGCGCCGCGAACCGGAAGGTCACACCGAGCGACTCCCAGACCTGGCGGTCGTTGAGCATCGACTGGTAATTGCGCAGGCCGACGAATCGCAACGGCTGTTCCTGGGCGAGGCTCAGGTTCGTCAGGCTGAACCCGAAAGAGGCAATCATCGGGAACAGCGTGAAAGCCAGGAACCCGATGATCCACGGCGACAGGAAGATGAACCCCCAGCGGGCCTCGCGGCGCGCAAGGGGTGTCCGGCCGAGTGACGGCCGACTCAGGCCGAGGCGGCGCGACACCGACGGTCGGGGGATGGCAGTCACCCGGGCCTCCGAGTGCGTCCCCGCCCGGCCGAGGGCCGGGCGGGGACGACGGGGCTGAGGAGGACCACGCTCAGTTCTGCTTGTCCCAGATGCCCTGGAGCTCGCTCTTCAGGGATGCGATCTCCTTGTCCATGTCGAGGCCGGCCGTCGTGCCCCAGCGGGTCAGGTACTTCCCACCGGAACCGACTAGACCCAGGCTCTCGTTGTAGGCGGGCATCCAGGCCTCGAAGTTGGGGTTGTCGGGATGGTCGGCGCCCTCGACGGCGACTTGCCAGTCGACGGTGTTCTTGAACTGCGACTGAAGCGCTTCAATACCGGCCGCCTGGTCGGCCGTCCGTGCCGGGAATCCGCCGTAGGCCTTGAGCAGGTCCTGGGATGCGTCGCCCAGGAGATATGTCAGGAACTGGAACGCCTCGTCGGGATGCTTGCTGGACTTGAGGATGCGGAATGTGTCGGCATTCAGGACGGCGGTCTGGACGCCGTTGTAGGCAGGCACTGCCGCGAGGTCCCAGTCGTCGAGATCGCTCAGCCCATATGTTGACCACAGGAAGTTGAGGCTCATCGCGACGTTGCCCGTGAAGAACGGGTAGTCGTTCGGGTTGATGTCCTTGCTCTGGAACTGCGGGTCCGTCATGTCCATGTGGTCGGTATGGATCGAATCGTAGTAGTACTTCCATCCGGCCGCCCACGTCTCCGGGATCTGGACGGTCTTGCCGTCCGTACCCGAAGACAGCTGGCCGGCGCCGAAATAGGCGCCGGTTCCCCTGAGGTCGTCGCGCTGGAGCTCGAAGCCCCATTGAGCGATCTTCTTCGGATCGAAGCCGGCCTGGGTCGCGTCCTTGTTGTTCTTATCGACGGTGAGCTTCTTGCCGAGCTCCCGGGCAGTGTCGAACGTCCAGTCGACCTGGGTCCCGTCGGCCTGCGTGTACTTTTCGCCGTACTTGTGGGGTGGCTCCGCGAGTCCCGCCTCCTCGAACAGAGACTTCCGGTAGAACAGTGCCGACGGGTAGATCGCAAAGGGGATCCCGACCTGACCCTCGCCCTGGAGTTTGTAGATATCGACCACGTTCTCCGGGAACCCGGAGAGGTCGTAGTTGTTCTTCTGGATGAGGTCCGTCAGGTCCAGCCACTGGCCCTTGAAAGCGTTGGCGCCACCGATTCCAACGGGTCCGACGACGTCCGGGGCGTTGCCGGCCTGGAGGTCGGTCGCGAGCTTCTCGTTCGATGCGTTGCCTGTGTACGTCACCACCTCGAATGTCACATGGATGTTCGGATGGGCGGCGTTCCAGTCGGCAACGACCTTGTCCTCGACCTTCTTCTGCTCGGGTGCCTCGCCGCCGCCGAGGCAGCAATACCAGCGGAGCTCGACCTTTTCGCCGGTACCGGTCGAGGCGGGCGGTTGGCTGGCCGGGGCCGTCGTGGCCGTGGTGCTGCCGGACGGCGTCGACGTCGTGCCACCGCACGCCGTCACAACGACCGACAGGATCACGAACGGGACGGTGAGTCGGGCGAATCTGGTGCGCATTGTTCTCCTCACGCTCGCTGTTCGGTGCTGGGGGTTGTCACGCAGGGACCTCCTCCTCCCGGACTGTCGGGTGCCGGGTGACCTCGACCTGGCGGGCGCCGATCGGCTCCCGCCGCTGCTCCTCCTGGCGCGGCTGCGCGCGCACGACGACGCGTTCGACGTAATAGCGCGTCCGATCGCCGCGGACCCAGGTCCGTCCGAATTCGACCGGGATGCCGTTCGCGGCAAATGCGATGCCCTCGACGAGCAGGGCCGGCGACCGCGGCGGCCGGCCGAGGAGACGCGCCTCGCGGGCTCGCAGCAGGACCGGCTCGAGCGTCTCGCGGGCGCGGGTGATGTGGGTTTCGTAGCGGCGGGTCAGGAGCTCGTACAGAGAGTTGTGCTCGAGGTCCGACGCGAGCAATCCCGGGAATTGCTCGGCCGGAAGATGGACCTGTTCGAGCAGGAGCGGCTCGCCGCCGGCCAGGCGGAGACGCTCCAGGTAGAGAGTCGGCGAGCCGAGCTCCAGCCGGAGGGCGTGGGCGACGGCTTCGCCGGCCCGTTCCGGCCGGGCTGCGACCAGTCTGGTCTCCGGATCGAGGCCGCGGACCTGCATCTCCTCGGTGAAGCTCTTCTCGTCGGCGAGATCCCGGTCAATCCGGGGCCGCTCCACGAACGTTCCACGGCCCGGCGTGCGGGCGAGACGCTGCTCCCGGGCCAGCTCGGTGAGGGCCCGCCGGACGGTGATGAGGCTGCAGCCATACCGGATCGCAAGCTCGCGCTCGGGTGGCAGCCGGTCGCCGGGTCGCCACTCGCCGCTGTCGATCGCCCGCCGCAGGTCCAGATAGACCTGGTGGTGGAGCGGGATCGGGCCGAGCTCGAGACGGAAGCGTGCCATCGTTCGGTGGTCACCGCCGCTTCGGGCCGATTTCTCGGCCGTTGCGAGGGCTTGCGGGAGCAGCCCTCCTTGCTGATAAGCTTATAAGCAATTCGACGCCATGCCGTCAAGATTCGAACGGGCGACGGCACGGCAGCGATCGGCCGAGGGAGGTCGGGTGGGCGTCAAGATCGCCGTCGTCGGGGGTGGCAGCACGTACACGCCGGAGCTCGTGGAAGGGCTCGAGGCGTTCTCGAACCGAGTCCGCGTCGACGAGCTCGTCCTCCACGACATCGATGCTGTTCGTCTCGAGGTCGTCGGTGGACTCGCCCAGCGGATGCTCGATCGGCTCGACTGGACAGGTCGCCTGCACCTCACGCAGGAACGGGCAGAGGCGCTCGATGGGGCCGACTTCGTCCTGTTCCAGCTGCGGGTCGGCGGTCAGGCAGCCCGGCTCGTCGATGAGACGTTGCCGCTGCGCTTCGGGACGCTGGGCCAGGAAACGACCGGCGCCGGTGGCTTCGCCAAGGCTCTCCGGACGGTGCCGGTCATCCTGGATCTCGCCGAGGAGGCCGAGCGCCGCGCCGCGCCCGGCGCGTGGATCGTCGATTTCACGAACCCGGTCGGGATCGTCACCCAGGCGCTCCTCGACAACGGCCATCGCGCGATCGGTTTGTGCAATGTCGCGATCGGCCTGCAGCGGCAATTCGCGCGATTCTTCGACGTGCGGCCGGAGCAGGTGGAGCTCGAGCATGTCGGGCTGAACCACCTGACCTGGGTACGGGCCCTACGTGTCGACGGGGTTGATCGGCTGCCCGAGCTGCTCGAGGACGGTGGCCGGCGCCTGGCCGATGAAACCGGGATGCCGGCCGAGCTGATCGCCTCGCTCGGGGCGATCCCCTCCTACTACCTGCGCTACTACTACTTCCGCGACGAGGTCGTCGCCCACCAGCGTGACGGTCACAGCCGCGCCGAAGAGGTCATGGGTATCGAGAACGAGCTTCTCGAGCTGTACCGCGACCAGGGCCTCGCCGAGAAGCCGCCGCTCCTGGAGAACCGCGGCGGCGCTTTTTACAGCGTCGCGGCCGCCCAGCTCATCGCGTCGCTCCACGACGGTGCGGGCGATGTTCAGGTCGTCGACGTGCGGAATGGTGGCGCGCTGCCGGACCTGGCCGACGACGTCATCGTCGAGATCCCGGCCCGAATCGATCGAGACGGAGCGCATCCACTGCCGCTCGCCCCACTCGCACCGGAGATGCGCGGGCTCGTCGAGCAGATGAAGGCGTTCGAGACCCTGACGATCGAAGCGGCCATGACCGGCGACAGGCGGGTCGCCTTGCGGGCCCTCCTGGCGAACCCGCTGATCGGCCGCTGGGAGCTGGCGCGCGACCTCCTCGACGCGATCCTCGAGGCGAACGGCCCGCACCTGCCGAGGTTCGCCAGCGCAGTGCTGTAGGCACGCTGGCGGAGCTTCGCGCCGGCCGGATGCCGCGAGCCGATAATTGAGC
>Ga0081539_10006366_pt1 | contig 11367 bp, 13 predicted proteins | sample TabmetS4T2R2_FD_71023 | JGI IMG/M metagenome (GOLD analysis project Ga0081539, IMG submission 71023) | Tabebuia heterophylla rhizosphere microbial communities from the University of Puerto Rico - S4T2R2 | ecosystem: Host-associated > Plants > Roots > Rhizosphere ...
CTGCCTAACCCACGAGGATGATCGATGCCTCTTCGCGGGACGCCAGGTACTCCGCCAGACGCGCTCGCCGCACCTCCGCGCCGGCGCCGTCGCGGTAGAAGTTGAACGTGGCACCGATGCGCGCCTTCGCGAGGCGCTCCACGAACGAAGCGATCGCGGCCGGCACGGGACTGAAGGGCTTGGCGGCGTATTGCTCGTCGTCGGGACGCGATGGTCGGCCCGAGGCAAGGACGCAGGGAGCCCTTGTATCGACGGTAGATACGAGGGCGACTGAGGACAAAGCCTCTGGGTGAGCAGCGCGCCTCCGACGACTCAGCTGATATTCCGTCAAGCCCTTCTAACCTATCGCCGTGGTCAGGCGGCGGCTCGTGATCCGGGGGCGGGTGCAGGGCGTGTTCTTCCGCGACACGCTCCGCGGCATCGCGGAGGGCCACGGCGTCGCAGGCTGGGCGCGCAACACTCCCGAGGGAACTGTCGAGGCCGTCCTCGAAGGCGCCGAGCCGGACGTCGACGCAGTCATCGGTTTCGCCCACCGTGGGCCGGAGGGCGCGTCCGTCACGGGTGTCGACGTCGAGGACGGGGAGCCGGAGGGCCTGCGCGGATTCGAGATCAGGTAGCCGGCGAAGGCTCGGGCTCGCGACCGCGCTCGCGCCGCTCCGCCAGCCGGCGGGCACCCCAGTTGACCGTCGCGTACGCGACGACGCAGTACAACCAGCCGAGCAGGATGTCGACGACATAGTGCTCGGCCGTGTAAACAAGGGCAAAGAGCATGGCGACGGGATAGAGCGCGAGGAGCACCCGCCCCCACCAAGCCTTCACGAGCGGCCAGAGAGTCAGCGAGATGAGCAGCGTGTAGGCGCCGTGCAGCGATGGGACCGCCGCCACCTCGTTCGAGTAGTTCGCGCCCTTCTCGTACAGCGTGTCGAAGTTCCCGATCGGGATGTGATCCCAGATGACGCCGATCGACCGCGTCGTCGGCTCCATGAAGCCGAGCTCGCTCGCCATCCACGGCGGCGCAGCCGGGAAGAGCGCGTAGGTGGCGAAGCCCATCATCGCGAGCGCGGAGATGGTGATCACATAGCGCCGGAAGAGCGACCTGTTGAACCACCACAGGAAGCCGGCCAGGACGTACGTCCCGAGGAAGTAGCTCACATAGACGAGCCAGGCGAAGTAGTCGTACCAGTGGACGTCCGAGAAGCCGTCCCAGAGCCACTGCTGAAGCCGGACGGTCGGGGCGACGCCGGCGCCGAGGAACTCGTCCGCCCGGAGCTGGGGCAGCACATGCGTCCGGAAGAGAAGGCCGTCGGCCTGCCCCCGCAAGAGGTCGTACGCCCAGAGGATGGCGAGGAACGGGAGCCACTCGAGCACCACGCTCCTGAGCCAGCCCCGGACGTTCGTGAGCGAGAACGCGAGCAGCCCGAGGAGGATCCACGTGACGAGCCAGTCGCGCGAGAGGGGGAGCCCGTTCAGCGTCCAGACGAACACGAGTGCGACTGCCCAGACGATCGGGCCGGCCCACTTCAGGACGCGCTGGGTGCCGGGCGTCGCCAGGCGCGCGCGGACTGTCTCGACGGAGCTCACGCAGGAGAGGCTAGCGGCTGAGGATTCGCCGACATCACTAAGCTGCGGCCATGCCGACCGACCAGTACCACGAGCCTCCGGGCGAGCTCTCCGACGACGTCAGGACGTTCGCCCGCATCTGCACGTCGCTGATCGAGGAGGCCGAGGCGATCAACTGGTACGAGCAGCGCCTCGCGATCGAGAAAGACGACCAGGCCCGAGCGATCATGGAGAACGCCCAGCAGGAGGAGTTCAAGCACTTCGCCATGAACCTCGAGTTCCTGAGCCGCCGGAACGCCAAATGGCGGACTGTGCTGCAGGACGTCCTCTTCAAGGAGGGCGACATCGTCGAGCACGGCGAAGAGGCCGAGGCAGAGCTGGACTCGTAGCGGGGCGCTCAAGCGCTCAAGCCGCGGATGACGGCGAGCCCGGCGATGGGGAAGAGGGCGGCGAGGCCGAAGCCCAGGCTCCAAGACCCGGCGTCGACGACGGCCGCGAAGACCGGAGGGGCGGCCGTGCTCGCGACCGAGAGCGCGGTCTGCTGAAAGCCGAGCGCCGCACCGCTGCGGGCGCGGCCCGCGAGCTCGGCGGTGGCGGTGAACGAGAGCCCGTTCCACGAGAGCGACAGCGCTCCCGCGACAGCGAGCGCCGGCAAGAGAACGGCGAGCGGCGCATTCGTCAGGATCGCCGTCACGACCAGCGAGACCGCGAGAGCCGTCGCCAGCTGGCGCAGCGGGCGCAAGCGCGCGCGGACGTGATCTGACCATCGGCCCGCCGCGATGCGCATGGCGCCGCCGATGATCTGCGTGACGGCGAGGACGGCTCCCGCCTCGGCAGTGGAGAGACCGCGTTCCCCGTGCAGGAAGAGCACGGCGAAGCCGAGGATGCAGGCCTGCGCCCCGAGGATGAGACCGCTCCCGATCGAGAGCCGCCAGACACGCTCGTCCTTGAGCGGGTGGACGACGTCATCGAGCTTCTCCTCCTTTTCGGCCGGAGCTTCCCGCAGCCCCAGAACGCCGGCCACGGACGTGACGAAGCACCCGAGCGCCATGGCGAGGAGGCCGCCCCGGACGCCCCACTCGCCGGCGATCGGGGGCAGCGTGAGCGCGGCGAGCGTTCCCCCGAGCGGAACCGCGGTCTGCCGGATGCCCAGCGCGAAGCCGCGCTGGTGTTCCTCGAACCAGCCGAGGACGGCTCGACCGCTCGCGGCGCTCACGCCCGCTCCGAGGGCGCCGGCCAGGACGATCGCTGCCACGAAGACTGCGAGCGAGGGGGCGAAGGCCGCGACTGTGAGGGCCACGCTTGCTCCCGAGAGGCCGGTGCCCAGGACGTAGCGTTCGCCGAGGCGGTCGGCAAGCAGCCCCCACGGAAGGAGCGTGACGACCGAGCCCACGTTGACGGCGGCAATGACGAGCCCGGCCTCGGGAAGCGTCAGGTCGTACTCCAGGCGGAGGGCGGGCGCGAGAATCGGAATCCCGAGAAAGACGCCCGAATACGCGGTCTGCGCCGCCGTGCCCAGCGTGAGGATCGTCCAGCGGTAGCCGCTCACCGGGAATCGAGGCTACCCTGAGAGCGTGCTCGAAAGCCTCAAGCGCGTGTTCCGGCGCGAGCCGCGGGATCCCGAGCGGCTGCGCGAGGAAGCGGAGAACCGCCTCCGGGCGGAGCAGGAGATCCGCGCCGCGGAGCAACGAAAGTCCGAGGATCAGCGCGGCCTCGAGGGCGCGGGCGAGCGCCCGCCGTACTTCCGGCCCTAGCTACAACAGCCCTCTTTGTAGCGGCAGGCGAGGCAGTGCCAGCTCGCCTTCGTCCAGATCATCTCCGCGCCGCAGCGCGGGCACGGCGGAGGCCGTTCGGCGTCAGAGGCCGGAACCTCTAGGGCGGCGCCCGGGCCCACTGGGGCCGGGGTCATTCCCACTCGATCGTCGCCGGCGGCTTGGAAGAAAGGTCGAGCGCGACCCGGTTCACGCCCGGGATCTCGTTGATGATCCGGCTCGAGACGGTCTCGAGCAGGTCGTAGGGCAGACGGGCCCAGTCGGCGGTCATCGCGTCCTCCGAGGTGACCGCGCGGACGACGATCGGGTACGCGTACGTGCGCGAGTCGCCCTGCACACCGACCGAGCGGATCGCCGGAAGGACGGCGAAGCACTGCCACAGGTCGCGGTAGAGGCCGGCGCGGCGCACCTCCTCGAGGAGGATCGCGTCGGCCTCGCGCAGGATCTCCAGTCGCTCCTCGGTCACGTCGCCGATGATCCGGATGGCGAGGCCGGGCCCCGGGAACGGATGCCGCCAGACCATCTCCTCCGGAAGCCCGAGCTCTTCGCCGACGCGCCGCACCTCGTCCTTGAAGAGCATCCGCAGCGGCTCGACGAGCTCGAAGTCCATCTGCTCGGGGAGCCCGCCGACGTTGTGGTGCGACTTGATCGTCTCGGCGACGCCCTCGGTCCCGCCCGACTCGATCACGTCGGAGTAGAGCGTCCCCTGGACGAGATAGCGGATCGCACCGAGGCGAGTCGCCTCCTCCTCGAAGACGCGGATGAACTCCTCGCCGACGATCTTCCGTTTCCGCTCGGGGTCCTCGACGCCGGCGAGCCGGGTGAGGAAGCGCTCACGCGCGTCGACGTGCACGAGCGGCACTCGGAAGTGGCGCCCGAAGGTCTCGACGACATGGGCGGCCTCGTCCTTGCGCAGGAGCCCGTGGTCGACGAAGACGCACGTCAGCTGGTCGCCGACAGCCTTGTGCACGAGGAGCGCCGCGACGGCCGAATCGACCCCGCCGGAGAGGGCGCAGAGCACGCGCGCGCCTCCAACCTGGGCGCGGATCCGTGCGGTCTCCTCCTCGATGACCGCAGCCGCCGTCCAGACCGGTGGCGCGTCGGCGACCCGGTAGAGGAAGTTCTTGAGGATCTCCGTGCCGTGCGCCGTGTGCACGACCTCGGGGTGGAACTGAACGCCGTAGAGCCCGCGCTCGGGGTCCTCGAAGGCCGCGATCGGCGTCGAGGGCGAGCCGGCGACGACCCGGGCGCCTTCGGGCGGCGCCGTGACCGAGTCGCGGTGGCTCATCCAGGTGACCTGCGCGGGCTGAAGGCCGGAGAAGAGCTCTCCGTCGGAGACCTCGACCTCCGTCCGGCCGAACTCCGAAATCCCGGTCGGCTCGACGCGGCCGCCGAGCTCCTGTGCCATCAGCTGCATGCCGTAGCAGATCCCGAGCACGGGCACGCCGAGCTCGTACAGCTGCGGGTCGATGGCGGGCGCGCCCTCCGCGTAGACGGACGCCGGGCCGCCGGAGAGGATCAGCGCGCGCGGTCGGCGCGCCCGCAGCGCCTGGGCGGGGGCGTCGTGGCGCACGAGCTCCGAGTAGACGCGGCACTCGCGCACGCGACGTGCGATGAGCTGCGAGTACTGCCCGCCGAGATCCACGACCAGGACGGGCCGCTCCTCGGGCGGCGGCTCGGGGAGCTGAAGGACGTCGGCGTCCGCCACTACGATCCGGGCCGGTAGTTGGGCGCCTCGCGCGTGATCGAGACGTCGTGCGGGTGGCTCTCTCGCATCCCCGCGGCCGTCACCCGGACGAAGCGTGCCGCCTTCAGCTCGTCGATCGTGGCGGCGCCGCAATAGCCCATGGCCTGCCGCAGGCCGCCGACGAGCTGGTGGACGACGTTGCGAAGCGGCCCTTTGTAGGCGACGCGCCCTTCGATCCCCTCCGGGACGAGCTTGGCGATCTCGTCCACGTCGGCCTGGAAGTAGCGGTCGCTCGAATGTCTCTCGCGCATCGCGCCGAGGGAGCCCATGCCGCGGTACTCCTTGAACTGCTCGCCCTGGTGGAAGACGACCTCGCCGGGGCTCTCGTCCGTTCCGGCCAGCAGGCCGCCGAGCATGACCGTGTCGGCTCCGGCCGCGACCGCCTTAGCGATGTCGCCCGAGAAGTTGATCCCCCCGTCGGCAACGAGCGGAATCTCATGCCTGGCCGCCACCTGGGCGCAGTCGTAGACGGCCGTCACCTGCGGCACGCCGATCCCCGCGACGACGCGGGTCGTGCAGATCGCGCCGGGGCCCATCCCGACCTTGACGGCGTCGGCGCCTGCATCGATGAGCGCCTCGGTCGCCTCCGGCGTCGCAATGTTGCCCGCGATCACCGGGACGTCGAAGCGCCCCTTCAGCTCCCGCACCGCCTCGATGACGCCGTCGGAATGCCCATGCGAGGTGTCGACCACGAGCACGTCGACCTCCTCGGCGACGAGGGCCTCCGCGCGTTCGATCCCTTCAGATCCCGTACCAACGGCGGCTCCCACCCGCAGTCGTCCCTGGTCGTCCTTCGTCGCGAGCGGGTACTGGACGCGCTTCGCGATGTCCTTCACCGTGATGAGCCCCTTCAGCCGCCCGGCGTCGTCGACGACGGGGAGCTTCTCCACCTTGTGTCGATGGAGGACGGCCCGGGCGTCCTCGAGCGTCGTTCCCACGGGCACGGTGACGAGGTTCTCGCTCGTCATCAGCTCCGAGACCGACTTGCCGGTGTCGTCTTCGAAGCGGAGGTCCCGGTTGGTGAGGATCCCGACAAGCCTCCCGTCGTCGTCCGTGATCGGCACGCCCGAGATGCGGTACGTCTCCATCAGGGCGAGCGCGTCGGCGACGCGGTCGCTGGGCCGCAGCGTGACGGGCTCGACGATCATCCCCGCCTCTGAGCGCTTCACCTTGTCGACCTCCGCTGCCTGGTCGGCCACGGAGAGGTTGCGATGGACTATGCCGATCCCGCCCTCCCGCGCGAGCGCGATCGCCATTCGCGCCTCGGTGACGGTGTCCATTGCGGCCGAGACGACCGGCAGCTGCAGCTCGATCTGCCGCGTCAGCCGCGTGCGCGTCGAAACCTCGTTGGGGAGGACGGCGGACTCGGCCGGGACGAGCAGCACGTCGTCGAAGGTGAGTCCTTCCTTCGCAAACTTGCGCTCGAGCGCGAGGAGCCGCTCCACCTCGTCCGGACGCAGCTCCACGCTCATCCTCACCGATCGTATCAGCGGGTCCGGCGGCCTCCTCAGCCCGCGAGAGCTAGGACGCCACGCGCTCGAGGTGCTCGATCGTCACGAGCGGCGCGAGGCGGGAAGCCTCGCGCGGGTCGAAGCGTCCCGGGCCGGCCTCGAGGACCGACGCGGCGCCGGTCGCGACGCCGATGCGCACCGCGTCCACGAAAGACTTGCCGCTCAGGCGCGCCGCCAGGAACCCGGCGAGCAGCGTATCGCCGGCTCCGATCCGCGAGACGGGCTCGACGCGAGGGGCCCTGGCTCGCAGCCGAATTTCATTGCGGTCTTCGCGCAGCAGCGCATGGCAACCCGTCTCCTGTGTGATGAGGACGTTACGGGGCCCGAGCTCGGCGATCTCGTCGAGCGCCGTTACGAGATCCTCGTCGTCGACGAACTCGTGCCCGACGAGCTCCTCCGCCTCGCGGACGTTCGGCGCGATGAGATAGGGCTCCGCGGACGCGCCCGCCCGCAAGGGCTCACCGTCCGAGTCGACGACGGTGAGCTGGTGGCGACGTCCCGCGTCTCGAACCACTTCTCCGAAGAAATCTGCCTCGACGCGGCGGGGCAGGGAGCCGGCGAAGACGACGAACTCGGCTCCCTGAGTGAGGTAGGCGAGCTTCTCGCGCAGCGTGTCGAGCTCGTCCTCGGCGACCTCGGGGCCCCACTCGTTGATCTCCGTGTAGACGTTCGACGTCGGGTCGAGAACGGCCGTCGAGGTCCGCGACTCGCCGCGGATCCGGACGAAGTCGTTGAGGATCCCCTCTTGCGTCAGCTCCTCGACGAGCAGCGTGCCGTTCCGGCCTCCCGCGAGGCCGGTGCAGACGACCGGGGATCCGAGGCGCTTCAGCGCGCGAGCGACGTTGATTCCCTTGCCTCCCGCGCTCAGCGAGCCGACGCTCGCGCGGTGGCGCTGCCCCACTTGGAAGTTCGGCACGAGCAGCGTCCGGTCGACGGCGGCGTTCAGCGTGACGGTGACGATCATCAGAAGGGCGAGAGGCTGGAGAGCATGTCACCGGCCTCGTCCAGCGCCTCCCCAGCGTACCAGCCGACCTTTTTCATCACGCTCGGCGCAGGCACCGCCTGGCTGGCCACGAGCGCTCTGCGCGCGACGATCCGGTCGCCGTCGTAGATCCTCACCTCGCCGACGGCCTCGCCGAACGCCACGGGCGGGTCGAGCTCGGCCGGCGCGATCACGCGCTCGACGAGCGGCCGGCCGAGAGGCACCTCGCCAAAAGCGGCGTGCTCCGCGAGGAGCGGCACGCGCTCGTCGGAGAAGGGGATGGCGGCGGTGCCGTAGGTTCTTCCCGACTCGATCAGCCGCACGCGCCCGTATTGTCCGAAGCCCCAGTCCAGTAGCTTCGTCAGATCCTTGTTCCGCCGCGCGCGACTCGGCGAGCCGAGGAGGACGGTGTAGAGGACGAGCCCATCGCGCTTCGCCGCTGCAACCTCGCTCCAACCGGCCCGGTCGGTGTGCCCCGTCTTCACCCCGATGGCGCCGGGATACGTGGACAAGAGGTCGTTCCACACGTAGAGACGACGCCCGGCGACGATCCCGCCCTTCGTCCTCACGATCTGGCGAAAGACCCGGTGCTTCATCGCCTCCCGCGCAATCGCGAGCACGTCGTCGGCCGTGGAGTAGCCTCCTCGCGCGTCGAGGCCGTCGGGGCGCGCGTAGTGGGTGTCGTCCAGGCCGAGTGCCGCGGCGCGCTTGTTCATGAGCCGCACGAACCGTTTGACCTTGCCGTGGCCGATATACGTCGCGAGCGCATAGGCCGCGTCGTTCGCGCTCTGGACGAGCGCCGCGGTGAGGAGGTCCCGAACGCGTAGCTTCTCGCCCTCGTGCAGGCCGAAGGTCGACTCACCGACCGCCGGGGCCGGCCCCCGGACCGTTACCTTCGCGTCGGGCTTTGTCCGGGCAAGCGTGATCAGGGCGGTCATGATCTTCGTGATGCTGGCGATCGCCCGGCGCTCGTCGCCGTTGTACGAGTAGAGCACGTCGCCGGCGCCGTCCGCCACGACCACGGCCTTCGCCTTCACGGGCGGTGGCTCCTGGGCGGACGCCGCTACGGGCCAGGCGAGGAGCCCGGCAAGGAGGAGCAGCACTACCAGCGGGCGCACGATGGGCCAGCGTATAGAGTCGAACTCGGGATGAGCCGCATCGAACGACGCAAGAGCGAGGCCCGGGTTCGGGGGCGCGAGCGGGAGCTCGAGGTGCAGGTCGGCGCCCTCGGCGGCTTCGAGGTCCGCCCCACCCGCGTGTTCTTCTGGACGGGTCAGGAGCGCGGCGGCCACGAGCGAATCCTCTCGCTCGGGAGAGCGCCGCGAAGCTTGATGATTCCACGCCGCGAGCGAGAGCTGCTCGCCGGTGCCGTGCGCGTCCGGATGCTCGGTAACCCGGTCATGACGATCGCTCTCGCCGGCGTCCATGCCTTTCGGTCGGCGCGTCGCTCCGTGACCTAGGGCTCCGGTCCTACGAGACGCGTATCTTCTGGCCCGGCGAGAGGGCGAGCGGGTCGACGTTGGGATTGAGCGTGAGGAGGTCGTCGACGGTCGGGTCGAACTTCGCCGCGATCGACTCGAGAGTGTCGCCGTTCTTCACGCGATAGGTCTTCTTCTTCCTCGGGCCGGGGTTCGTCGTCGGCGCGGTGGTCGTCGCGCTGACCGTTTGGCCCGTGGTCGGCGTCGTCGGCGTCGCGTCCGCCGAGCCTCCGTTGAGACCGGCCTGGATCAAGATGATGAAGACCGTCGCCGCCCCGAAGAACGCGAGCGGCGCAATGAGCCGTGCGACCCACACGCGTCTGGGAGATTCGTGCTCTACCACCCCGAGACCGTCCAGACCTCGCCACGAAGGCGGGCCGCCTCGGCCGCTGCTGCCTTGCGCCAGTCCGCTCCGTCGACCCGGAACGCATAGATGATCGCGCGCGAGACCGAGACGAGCGCGCTCGCGGGGCCGCTCGTGAAGGCGCGTGCGACGTCCGCGGGCGTGGCACCCTGGGCTCCGACCCCCGGCAGGAGGAGCACCGCCTGCGGCATCAGCTTGCGCGCCTCCGCCACAGCGCGCGGATAGGTCGCCCCGACGACCGCGCCGATGCTCGAGAGGCCCCGCTCGCCCACCAGGCCGGAGCCCCACCCGTCGACGAGCTGCGCGACGTGGTGCCAGAGCGGGCGCCCGTCCGACATCGCGAGGTCCTGGATGTCCGCGCTGCCCGCGTTCGTCGTCTTGACCACGCAGAAGAGTCCCGTGCCCGACCGGCGGCAGGCGGCCACGAACGGCTCGACGGAGTCGCTGCCGAGGTAGGGGTTGACCGTCAGCGCATCGACGGGCGGCTCCGCCACGCCCTGCTGCTCGACGTAGGCGTCCGCGTAGGCTCGCGCCGTGGAGCCGATGTCGCCGCGCTTGCCGTCTGCGACGACGAGGAGCCCGGCGTTCCGCGCGTACGCGCACACTTCTTCGAACGCGCGGAGCCCGTCCGCCCCGAGAGCCTCGAAGAACGCGAGCTGGGGCTTCACCCCTACGACGTACGGCGCGACGGCGTCGACGAGTCCATTGCAGAAGCGGACGCAGGCTTCCGCCGCCGCCTCCCTGCTCACGTGAGCCTCGCCGCGCAGCTCGACCGGGAGCAGGTCCGGGCGAGGATCGAGGCCGACGAGGAGCTGACTGCGTCTGCGGTCGACCGCGTCAGCCAGACGATCGGCGAACAGCGAGACCGTGGTCTCCATGCCGATTCCGGTCTCCTGCGCCATGATCTGAGCTTACTAGCGCATTCCGAGGGTCTAGGTTCCGACCTAGTGGATCGGAGGCGGCTCGGACGGGGAACCAGGCGCGTCGATGCCGTCCGGATCGGGCGGCGACTCGGGCTCCTGCATCCCGCCCTCCCGCTCGGGGTCCGGCGCATCCGCGCCGCCCGGAATGCCCGGGTCCTGGGGCAGGTCTTCGTCCGGCGTCTCAGGCTCCCACGGCTGCTCGCCCATCGGCTCCCCGATACCCGGCGGCAAGCTGGTCGAACCGCAGCACGGTGAGCTCGGGCGGCGGCCGGCGCACGAACGACCCGACAAGGAGAAGCTCATCCGCATCCTCCGGAGCGAGCGACCCCCCGGCCGCCAGGGCCTCCGCCACGCCCGACTCCAGCTCGAGCGCACCACCCGGACCGGGCGGGACGGTCCGCACGGCGGCGATGCGACCGCCGGCAACGAAGAACGCCTTCCGACAGTTGGGCTCGAGCGCCGGGACCAGGAGGCACATGCGGGCCGCCCGCAGACGCTCGAGCTCGGCCAGGCCGGCCACGACCCTCTCGAGAGCAGCGATGCGGTCGCGCAGCCGGGCGGCGTCCTCGTAGCGAAGAGCCTCCGAGAGATCGCGCAGCTTCGCCCGCAGACGAGGCAGCGGGCCGCCCGCGGAGAGGAGCGCAAGCTCCCCCGCCGTTGCGCCGGCGAGAGCGCGCGCCGCGAGCTCGGCACGGCGGCGGCTGCGAATAGGGCCGAGCGGCGTGGGCTCGGAGGTCACGGACACGCTCTCCCCCCTCCGCTTGAGGTAGAGGTAGCGGTCGGGCCTCGCGCCGCGGGCGTTCGCGGGCGGTCGCAGCTCCCTGAGCAGACGAAGCTCTTCCAGAGCTGCTTCGAGCTCGGAGCCGAGCACGTGCCATTCGATCCGCTCTGCGACGCCGAGCGCGGCCTCGACGGCGGGGCGCTGGCGGTCGGTACGGAAATAGGAACGCAGGCGCGCCCGCAGGTCGCGAGCGCGTCCCACGTAGAGCGGCTGGTCGCCGGGGCCTCGGAACACGTAGACCCCGGGACG
>Ga0081539_10006367_pt1 | contig 11366 bp, 9 predicted proteins | sample TabmetS4T2R2_FD_71023 | JGI IMG/M metagenome (GOLD analysis project Ga0081539, IMG submission 71023) | Tabebuia heterophylla rhizosphere microbial communities from the University of Puerto Rico - S4T2R2 | ecosystem: Host-associated > Plants > Roots > Rhizosphere ...
GGCCAGAGTCGAGGCGCTGCTCCGCCGCACGCACCGCCAAATAGAGACGCCCGAAGATTTCCGTTTCAGCGACGTCCTGGTCAGCTTCAGAAAATTCGAAGTGACCAAAGCCGGGGCGCCGCTCGAAATGTCGCCCCGCGAATTTAATATCCTCAAATACTTCATCGAACATCGCGGAGAGGTCATTACGCGCGATCAACTCCTCGACTCGGTCTGGGGCTATGGCAGTTTTCCTCTCACCCGCACCGTCGATATGCACATCGCCAAGTTACGGCAAAAGATCGAGGAGACGCCGAGCGATCCCAAACACATCATCACCGTTCACCGGGTGGGATATAAATTCGTCATCTAGTGGCTCATGGCATAAACGATGACGTTCATGCCGAGTCGGTAGGCCCCGAGCCCATATTTCAAGGGGTATCGCGGGTCGTCGATCCATTCCCAGGCATCTCCGTTGTCAGCGTTGCGCGCGATGAAGACCATAATTCGGTCGTCACCACCGATAATGCCCATGTAATGTGGAACAATCCCGCCCTTCTCGTCGGTCCGGCCGTTATAGATATAGTTCTGGAATTGAGGAACCTGCAATACTTCGTCGATGTCGAAGTAACAATGAAAGATCGGATGGGTCAGCGGTAATTCGCTGATCTCGTATTCGGGAAAGACCTTGTGCATCTGTTCGACCACATTCTGCCATTCATACTCACCCCAGAAATCGTCCATCATGAGGAACCCGCCGCGCAACAGATATTCCCTCAGGCTCGCGGCATCTTCCGTCGATAATTCCATATGTCCAGGTTCGACGGCATAGATGAACGGGTGTTGAAAGATCTCCTGGCCATGCATTGAAACGGTGGTCGGGTCATCGGAGATTTCAAGGCCGCTATGAATCCAGCTGCGCAAACCGTAGACGAATTGTTCATCAGCCTTCGGATAATCGGTCGTCCAGCCTTCGCGCCCGAATGAGTTGTAGCGTAAACGCGCGAAGGTGAACTCTCCCTTGTGATGTGAGCTATTGGCGGACCTTTGTGGAGGAATGAACTCCGATCGCCGCTGGGAGCGCTGAGGTTGCGCAAACGAAGAGACCATCGACAAACAAAATAATAGCATCAGCAGTAGAACGGCTTTCCTCAAAGATTGCCTCCTTCGTCAATGCGGGTGCAATTGATCTTAGTTTGAAGTGTCCGTGGTGCTCGTCGTGGTCTTTTCTATTTCGGTGATAGATTCGATTGAGATTTCGGTCTCGTCAACTTCGATTTGCGGCGGATCGATCTTCAGGAAACGAAAGAATGCTTCGTCAGCCAGCGCGATGGCGACGCCCTCGCCAATAGCCCGACCGTCCGGATGCAACCAGATGCGCAGACTGTCTCGCACAAATCCGGTGTCCGCCAGGAATCTCCGACGATCAGTCGAACCGAATCTATAATACTCGTTTGTCATTATACTTCGCCAGGCTTGTCTGCCGGGAATCATCTGCCGGCCTCGTCTCAAAATGCTCATTCATTCTGCGTCGTAGAGAGCATGAAGCTGCGCGCCACGGTAATAATGGGCCAGAATCCGCCGGTGATCATCGCCCAGCTCGGCCATCAACGCCGCTCCGATTTGGCACAAACCGACGCCGTGCCCCCATCCGGCCCCGATCAATTTAAATTGTGAAGGGATTCCTGAAAGCCCCTCTTCAGCATCGACGACAAAGGCGGAGCTATAAAGATGCCGGGGCGAGAGCGCCCGCCGAATCTCCAGTTCTTTGCCGATCACGACCGTCTCTCGTTCGCCGACGATCTTCAATCTGATCAGGCGCCCTGATCCGCCGCGCTCAATCGGTTCGAGTTTTTGAATTGCGCCGAAATCGATCCCGAGCTTGTGGCGCAACAACTCTTGCAACTCTTCCTGGCCGATGACGAGATGCCAACGGTAAAAATCCGTCGTCTCCTGATCAAAATCCGGCAGAATCTTACTCAGGATCTTCCGATCATCCGTTTGACAAAAAGCGGGAGGCGAATTGCGGATCCATGCCACCGCATTCGTCTCGTCGCTCAACGGCAACTGGTATTCCACGGGAAAAGCTTGACCATCATATGAGACGGCCAAATACGGAAAGGTGATGTCTTCCCACGCCGCCGCATAACTTTCAGTCATCCCGCCGCAAGATTTTGAAAACCGCGAATCGCACAGCCCGTCATGATAGGCCAAGACCTGGCCGAAAGTCGCTCGGATCGACTCAAAGACCTCCCGCGAGGTCGCTTTAGTGATCCCCTGATAACGCTGGCAATGGTCGTCCGCGCAAACGTCAAAATCGGCATGGTTCTCTCGATCGTACCATCGGATCAATTCCTTTGAACCGCCGTTCGTTTTGATCGTTGAATGAGCCTGGCCGTGCGCTTTCTTCCATGGCTTCAATTGAGCCAGTAACCAGCTGCGCGAGATGATCGAATGAGCCTTGAGCAATTCGGGATGCGATGTCGCGCTCATCTCCGAAGAGATCACACTGATCAAATATTCCTCGACCGGGACCGGATTGATGACAACCAGTTTCCCGCCGCTGAGCTTGAGCTGGAGGGCGCCCCGAAACTCCTGATCTTGTTTACGCTGCCAATGAAAATCGATACCGATCTCGACGTCGCGCACAATGAAGGAGCTGCCCGCGTGCTCCGGCGCGAGTTTAACTTCCGGCGACAGAGCTCTGCGCTCGCCGCCGGCGTTAACGACTTCAATCATATTCGAGGCTGCTGATGCCCGATAGCTGCCCGCGTCGAACCGCGCACCATCCGGCCCAACAAATTGGCCTTTCAGCTCAAAACTGACTCCATCAACTCCGGTCATCAATCCCACCGCGACATCCGGCTCACGATCAATCTTCATCATAAATACTCTTTTGCAATCAGCCTTCCGAATCGTTCATCATCGAGTGTGACTTCGGCATAGATCTGTTCGACATCGGCTGCTCCGATGCGAGCGAAGTGATCCGGCTCCGGCACCACCATGACTCCCGCCAGATCGATTGCCGCGGGGCTGACCGTCAGTTTGGCGGCGCCTTCCGCATCATAGCATGACGGCCGATGTCGCCCGCGGGGAAAGACGATCAGCGTCCATTCGCCATCATCGCAGGTCGCGACGAGATTGAGCATGGGCTCTTCCGACGAGCGGGTCACCGCGGCCAATCGCCCGACAACACGCTCGAACCAGCCGGAGAGAGCCTCGCGCTCACGGGAGCGGGCGACCAAGATCTTTAACCGGTAATCGCGCAAGGTGAAAGTTTTGATCATGCCGGCTTTCAAAACCGCCTGCCGGTCCCAGTTATTGACATCGGCAATGATCGGAAAAATCTCGCGCGAGCAGGCTTGAAAGTGGAGATGATCAGGCGCCGAAGCGCCGCATCTGGGTCCGTTATAGATGGCAAACCATTCACTTCCCAGTTCGCGCGCGAGATTGAGCAACGCGCCGCACTGCCCCTCGATCGTCTGCGGAAGATGTCGCCGCGCCGCAATCACCAGATGATTTTTCAGGACCGGAAAGGGATTGCACAAGACAACGAACTCTTCGCCAAAGGCAATTCCCTTCTCTTCGGGCGGCAGATTTTCGGCACAGAGAAAACAGGGGCGACTTTTGATGGTCTCGCTGTCAACGCGCGCGGCGGTACTCACGATCCTCTTCGGATTGAATTGTACGAAGACCTCTGACCCCTTGACCGATAGTTTTCGATACTGCATGTCAGCCAATCCCGCGACGGCCTCACGAAGCATCGGCCACGTCTCCTCTTGCTGGGAGAGCAAGGCTTTGACCCGCGAGAGAAAATTTGGCGTCTCCCCCGGCGGCAGAAATCTCTGTAATTCGGCCTCAGCGAGAATTCGCTTGTCGGTTTCTGTATAAGTTGCTCTTCCCATCCCGGAGTTCCTCCAGTAGATCATCATTAGAATCAACAGTATACAAGCATACCGCCGTTTCGCACACAAACTGACGATTAAAAATTTGATGCGGACAAGTTGATATTGAAAAGAAAGTAGATCCGGTCAGCTTTCTGCCCCATGGTCTGGCTGGGACAGTTTTCTGATCCCTGAAATTTATCAAAAATATCAGGGGTCGGGGGTCAGGGATCAGGATCAGCCTTCGGTTTTATCCTGGAGAGCGGCGTGAAAATTGAGCTGTTGTCTCGCGAGGATCTCGACGGTGCGCAATCGATCTTTGTAAGTGTCGTAGCGATTGGCTGTCGCCAGGGGCAAAGCGCTGTCCGAATTGCCCGACCACCGGCGTGCATAGTAGAGCGAATCGTAAATACGCCCGATCTCAAATTCGCGGCTGATCCGCAATGCAACGGCATAATCTTCGCCGTAGCTCACATTCGGCAGGCCGATCTTTCTTAAGAGCGAGACATCGAAGGCGCGCGGAGCGCCGAGCCCATTGATTCGCAGCGCATTATTGCGTCCGTTCTCGCGCGTCCATTCACGATGATCGATCAATCCCGGCGGCAACACGTTCAGATCGAAATCGACGATCGTGTATGAACCGATAATCATGGCATAGCGCCCGCTCTCAAATTCGGCGACGATGCGATTGAGGGTTCCGTCACCCGTATAAATGTCATCCGAATCGAGCTGGATCGCATAACGGCCGCAAAATGGCGAGTAGATCGCTTCGTTCCAACAACCGCCGATGCCGAGGTCGGTGCGCTGCGGGATCAGATGAATCAACCTCTCATTATCGGCTGCCAATCGCCGCAAGACATCGGTCGTCCCATCGCTCGAATGGTTATCGACGACGATGACATTGAATGAAAAGTCCGCGGATTGGACGAGCGCGCTCTTGACCGCATCGGCGATCGTCTTGACTCGATCGCGCACCGGAATGATCACGCTCGCCCTGACCGGAAAAGGCTCCTCCGATTCCGGTTTCGCGGCAAAGACCGGTTCAAGCCAGACGCCGAGGCGCTTCAGATGCTCGGTCGCGATTCGCTCCATCTCGATCTGATAATCGCGCTGGCGAGGATCGACATAATCGAAGACCTTCTCGCCGCTCGCGCGGTGATCGATGGCAGTCCTGGTGTAGAGCGGCTCGGGAATTCGCAGAATCAAAGAATCGAGCGAGAGCTTAAGACGCAAGTCGTAAAGACCACCCCATCTCACCTCGTTCGAAGCATCCCCATGTTTCCTGAGGGCCTCTTCGACGGCTCGGCGCGAAAAGAGCAGGAACGATCCAAAATCGAAGTTGTCGCGGATGCTCCCAATTTGATAATCGATCAACGGATGATCCGTCGTCTGGTCTCCGTTCTTTTCGCGAAAATCCGAGAAGACCATCCCCGCGCCGGAATCTTCAGCCGCTTGACTCAATCTCTCCAACGTCCGCGCGCCGAGATCGACGCGCCCTCCAGGCAGAATGAGCAGCAGATAATCGCTCCGCCATCGTTTCATTAATTCACGAACGGCCGCGCCCGAAAAGAAGGCGTCGGTCACGATCGCCTCCACTCCTTTAGGCGCATTCAGCGCCTCTCTTCGAGAGAGCCACAGCACACAGTCCACCAATGGATGTCCCATCCATGACGGCGCCGCATAATCGATCTCTTCTTCGCCGGCAAATGATGCGGCGATCATCAGCTTCTTCATAATGAGATGTAATCAGGACAAATTGAATTTTTCTGCGGGCCTGTTGATGATGAACCCCGGCGCCGGCGTAATCGCGAAGAATTCATCCAGATGTTGCTCGACCACGGCATGGCGATGGTGCGTGGCATGCCGCATCATGACCCATTCGTTGCGCCGAACGATCATCCCCGAATGAAAAGTGTCCAACCCATCACGTGTCGTGATGAAAAAGATCAGATCGCCGTCCCTCAGCCATGGACTGACCAACCCCAATCTCCGCCGCGAGAAATACCGATAGGTCGAGGTTCGCAGGTCAAGTCCGGAAACGGCATAGAGTCTCGCAGTCCGCACCAGAGTCTCTTCGCTGGTCGTCAGATCGATGAGCAGTCCCCGCCGTATGTTGTAACGCGACCACTCGGTCATGTAATGCAATCGCCTCCAAAAGCTGATCTCTCCCTGCTCGTATCTGATATTGCGTAAACGGCGGAGAAAATCTTCGATACTGTCGGCGCTCGCCAGCGCGAGGACCGTTTCCAGATAGGTGACGCAATCGAACCCATCCATTCGCGAGACGAAGACCTCCGGCTTGACCGGAGAACCGATCAGCGGTTTAGGGATGTAAGGGTAACCAAGGAATCGCTCGGAGATAATTCTCATCCGCTGCCCGATCGTCGGTTGAGCCTGGCTGGCGCTGATCAGACTGCGGGCCAACTGCGCATCAGCAGGGCGGATAAACAGAGGAGACTCAAATGATACTTCTTCAATCATGCAACATCGAACGCATCTTGACGGGCACATCTTGACGGGGCACATCGAATGAACGGGGGCGCGTTCATCAGCCGCCATTGTCTCTTAACGAATGAGCGACGGCAAGAACCAAAACGGCGAAAATTCTTCCGGTTCATTAACCGACCTCTGATCTCTGATCCCCGATCCTGATAAACAAGCATCAGGGATCAGGGATCAGAAGATGACTCGGTACCTAATCTCGACGTTGTCCTTTTTGTGGCGCAGGCGCGCGCGCCTGCGCCACAAAAAGGACAACGTCAGCACCATTTTTCGACCTCGTCAACCAATCATGACGTTGAAAAATATCGACCACCAAACATGGGCGCTTAACCGATAGTTAACCGCTCACTTAACGGGAGATTTAAAGCTTGAGCGTGATGCAGAGAGGTCATTTGCCGCACGGTTAACAGTTAAACGTGACTTTGTCTATTCTGAGATCGGCGCTACACCGATCTCAGAATGAACAAAGTCGAGCTAATAAAATAGCTGTAATTTCAACCTTTCGTGAAATTGACTTGTTTTGACGGGCTGGCTATGCTGTGCGCGCTTTTTCATTTTAAATTTGACTGAAAACTCGATGAGCGAACTGGAACAGATCCGCCGCCGACTCAGTGAGCGACTTACCCCACTGCAAGGATTAGAGATTGAACCTGATCGCATTCCGCAAGCCGCTGTCGCGCTCATTTTGCGTGAAGATCAGGAGGCGGCTCAACTATTGATCATCAAGAGAGCGGTTCGACCGGGCGATCACTGGTCGGGCCATCTCGCCTTGCCCGGAGGTCGTGTAGACTCTCGCCAGGATTCCGATCTGCTCGCGACGGCGGCGCGCGAAACATTTGAAGAGGTCGGGATCAACCTGCTCGACGGCGGCAGTTTCCTTGGGCAGCTTCCGATCATCGCGCCCAACAATCCGCAACTGCCCAGGATTGAGATCATGCCCTTCGTCGCGATTGCCCCCGTCAATCTCGCAATCCAATTGAATTGTGAGGTTGAGACAACTTTTTGGGTTTCAGTCAATCAACTCAAACGTCTGGGCCGTTCAACCGAGTTCCGGATGAATTTCGGGGAGATCGTCAAAAAATGGCCGGCTTATCCATCGGAAGGCGGGCCGATCTGGGGAATTACCGAACGCATTCTCACGGATTTTCTCGTACTGCTCGATTGAGCATCTACCGATAACTATCCATGAATAATCAAAGCCCCTCCAAGGAATCCGCTCATCTGGTTCGGCACTTTGGAACTTTACAGGCAACGGCCCTCAACATGTCGAACATGATCGGGATCGGGCCGTTTATCACCATCCCGTTGCTGATGTCGGCGATGGGCGGCCCGCAAGCTATGCTCGGCTGGCTGATCGCCGTCATCATCGTCATCCCCGATGGAATGATCTGGAGCGAACTGGGTGCGGCAATGCCCGGATCAGGAGGCAGTTACCTCTATTTGCGCGAAGGATTTCAGCGTGAAACTTTCGGGCGTTTGATGGCTTTCCTCTTTATCTGGCAATTCATTCTGAGCGGGCCGCTCGAAATCGCCTCGGGATATATCGGTTTCGCTTCTTACGCAGGCTACCTCTGGCGAGATCTCCCTTCATATGCGCCTCAAATCATCGTGGTCCTCGTCGGATCGGTCAACATCATCCTGCTCTACCGCCAAATCACGTACATCGGCAAGATCACCGTCAGCTTATGGATCGGGACGCTGATCACAACCGGCGCCGTGATCGTCACCGGCGCGATCTATTTCAATCCCAAAATCGCTTTCGACTTTCCACCGAACGCCTTCAATTTCTCGACCGGATTTCTCTTCGGCCTGGGAGCCGCGGCGCGCGTCGGAGTCTATGACTACCTGGGCTATTACGATATTTGTTATCTCGGCGACGAAGTCAAAAATCCGGGCAGGACCATTCCACGCTCGATCATTATCAGCGTGATTGCCGTCGCCTTGATCTATATAGCGATCAACTTTTCGATCATCGGCGTCGTGCCGTGGCGGGATTTTGTCCCGGCTGAAACCAAGAAGCCGCTTTCGGATTTCGTCGTCTCGATCATGATGGAGCGGATTTACGGGACCAAGATCGCCACGATCCTGACTTTGATGATCCTCTGGACGGCGTTCGGTTCGGTATTTGCGCTCTTGTTGGGCTATTCGCGGATTCCATTCGCGGCGGCTCGCGATGGATATTTCTTCAAAGTCTTCGCCAGCTTGCACCCAAAACACAACTTCCCGCATGTCTCATTGTTGGTGATCGGAGTAATTTCGATCTTCTGCAGTTTCTTTCCACTCGATGCCGTGATCGCCGTCCTCATTGCGACCCGGATCATTGTGCAATTTATCGGGCAAATCTTTGCCGTGACCATGCTGAGAAAGTATCAGCCGCATCATGAGAGGCAATATCGGATCTGGCTCTATCCGATTCCGAATCTGATCGCGCTTCTCGGATGGATCTTCATCTTCGTGACCTCGGGCCGCGAAGTTATTATCTTCAGCGGCGGAGTGCTGATCCTGGGGATCGTCTGCTTTCTGATCTGGTCGCGGCAGAGCGCGCGATGGCCGTTCCAAACGGCCCAGGCCAAACCCGGCCCAATTTAGTTGAGCTAAGTGGTCATCACAAAAATACACAAAGTGGTCATTGCGAGGATACCACTGCCAACATAAGATCGTGTGGAAAGGATCATTCCATGAAAAGTTTTCGCATCGCGTTTGCCGCGGGCATCTTGGCCGCCGCCGTGGGCTTAATCGCCCCGGCCCATTCTTTCAACGAGGGTGACAGAACTGCACATCCTGTCGCCAAGGCGACAGGCTCGCACGGTTTTGATTTTCTTTTTGGTGAATGGCGTGTTCGTCACCGTCGGATCCAAGCCGATACTCACAAATGGGTGGAGTTCGACGGGACCTGCAGTGTGCGCCCGCTGATGAACGGTTCGGCCAACCTGGAGGAACAGGTGCTGAATGCTCCGAACGGCGCGTATCGCGCTGTCGGGCTGCGCGCGTATGATGGCAAAACCGGGCAATGGTCCATTCGATGGCTGGACGGGCGCTATCCTTCCTATCCTCTTGATCCGCCGGTCAAAGGCAGTTTCGAGAACGGCGTCGGCACCTTCGATGCGGACTACGTGGCGGACGGTAAGCCAATGCGCGGACGACTCCTCTGGTCGCAGATCACATCCACATCGGCTCGCTGGGAACAGGCAAGTTCAGCTGATGCCGGCAAAACGTGGGAGACGAATTGGATCATGGAATTCCAGCGCGTCTCGTCACCCTCTTCCCCAGCTGTCGACAAAGCTGGCAACAAAGATGTCAACAAGCCTACGCCAGCCGGCGCCGGCCGGACCGGCCCACCTGACTTCGATTTTCTCGCCGGCGACTGGCGCGTCGATCATCGTTATCTTCGTGCCGCAACTCGTGAGTGGGCGGACGTCGGCGGAACCTGCGACAATCGCCGTCTGATGGGCGGCTGGGCTAATGTGGAGGAGCATTTGATAAACGCGTCAGGTGGCGCGTATCGCGCTGTCGGGCTGCGCGCATACGATTCGAAGACCGAGCAGTGGTCGATTTGGTGGCTCGACGGCCGCGATCCTTTGGGCGATATCGGTCCGCCGGTCAGAGGGAAATTCGAGAACGGGGTCGGCACTTTCTTCGGCGACATCACGCTCAACGGCAAGCCGACTCGTGTGCGGCTCATCTGGTCGCAGATCACACCTACATCGGCTCGCTGGGAACAGGCATATTCAGCCGATGACGGCAAGACGTGGGAGACGAATTGGACCATGAGCTTCCAGCGACGCCAATAAGCTGTTGAAAACAGTATCCGCGGATGCGATCTCTAGTGATGTGGGATGTTGAGGATGCAGCGGACCGTATCGCGCGCGATCAGCAGTTCTTCGTCGGTCGGGATGACATAGGCCGCGAGCCGCGAATCATCGGTGCTGATCAATCCCTCCTTCCCCTTGACCTGAGCGGCATTGCGTTCGGTATCGATCTGCAATCCGGTCCATTCCAATCCCTGGCAGATCAGCGCTCGCACGTCCGCCGCGTTCTCGCCGATGCCTCCGGTGAAGATCACCGCATCGGCGCCGCCCATCGCGGCAAGGTACGCGCCGATATATTTTCGCGCCCGATAGCAAAACAGCTCGATGGCGAGGATCGCTCGTCGATCCTTGTTCTCGCGTGCTTCATCGAGCAGTTCGCGCATATCATTGGTCAATCCTGAAATCCCCAACAACCCTGATTGTTTGTTCAAGAGACTCTCGACTTCAACCAGCGTCATCCCTTCTTTCACCGCCAGATGCTCAACGATCGAAGGATCGATATCACCCGATCGCGTCCCCATGACCAATCCTTCTAACGGCGTCATCCCCATCGAGGTATCGATCGAATCACCTCTCTTGATTGCCGCCACTGAACAACCATTGCCCAGGTGAAGAGTAATGACATTCACTTCATCACGCGGAATGCTGCGAATGTTGCGGTACCGGTAGGCAACGTACCGGTGCGAGGTGCCATGAAATCCGTAACGCCGCACCCGATGGCGACGGTAATACTGGTATGGCAACGCGTAGAGATAGGCGTGTTCGGGCAACGTTTGATGGAATGCCGTATCAAAGACCGCCACCTGCGGCATCCCCGCGCCGAAGAGTTCTCGTGCGGCCGCAATACCTTTCAAGTTAGCCGGGTTATGCAGCGGCGCGAGATCGATACATCGGTCGATTCCCTGCAAGACTTCGGCTGTGATCAAAGCGGACTGAGTGAAGTGCTCGCCGCCATGCACCACGCGATGTCCGATGGCGTGAATATCGGAGATACTCTTGACGACCTCGATTCCCGACTCCTCTGACGAGATCCAGCGCACAATGAAATCGAGCGCTGCGCGAACATCCCGCAGCTGCGCAGTTGAACGCACCGTTGCCTGCCCTTCAGCGCTCACCGCGACAATCGATTCGCCCCCGATCCGCTCGATCGTACCGCGCGCGAGTCGCCGGTCCGCGTCTTGCTTAATCAATT
>Ga0081539_10006368_pt1 | contig 11360 bp, 2 predicted proteins | sample TabmetS4T2R2_FD_71023 | JGI IMG/M metagenome (GOLD analysis project Ga0081539, IMG submission 71023) | Tabebuia heterophylla rhizosphere microbial communities from the University of Puerto Rico - S4T2R2 | ecosystem: Host-associated > Plants > Roots > Rhizosphere ...
AGCTGATTTCGTGGAGGACCGGTTGACCCTCGTGATAGGCGAAGCTCACGGCTTGAAAGCTGATGCGCCCCTCGATCTTTCCCAGTTCTTGAGTGCGCTCCGGATCGTCATCTTCAGATCTCAACTCGAGAACTTCGCGGATCCGCTCCAGGCTTGGCGTCGTTTGAGCGAGTTGCCCCCCAAAACCGATGGCCGTGAAGAATGGCATCAGCATAAAGGCCATAAACGCGATATACATCATAAAGCCGCCCAACGTCAGCCGGCCGGCAGAGATCTCCCAGGGGCCTGCCAACATGATGACTATGCCTAGAAAGCTAATCGTAGACATGAGGCCAACGAAGAACCACGACTCGCCTCTTACCGATTTCATGGCATTTTCGAATTGCCGGCCAATTCCCCTTGAGAAGAGTGCCGCTTCGCGTGCTTCGGCGCGATAGCTCTTGATGACCCGCACCCCGCTCAATGATTCCGTCAGCCTTGCCGATAACTCCGCGTTGATCTTCAGCCGTTCGGCATAGACCTCCCCCATCGTCTTATAGACCATCGTGATCAACGAGATGCACAAGATGATTGTCAGTAGCAGAAAGCCGGTAATTCTAGGGCTGATCCAGAACAACACTCCCACCGTCAGCATCGAGGTCAACGCGCTTCCCATAAACTCGATCAGCCCCGATCCCACCAGATGCCGCAAACTCTCCACGTCTGTCATGATCCGCGACACCAGCTCTCCCGTCTTGGTCGCTTCAAAGTACCGCACCGGCAAACTCATCATGTGCCCGTGCAACCTCTTCCTCAGCTCCGCCAACAACCGCTGTCCAGCTCCCGACAGCAACCTCATGACACAGAAGGTCGTCGCTCCCTGGATGATGGTCGCCAGCAGCACCACGCCCATCAGCGGCAACAGCTTCTCCCAATGCTTCCCGACGATCACATCATCGACCAGATACTTGGTCGAGGCCGGCAGGACCAGGCTCGCCGCTCGATTGAGCAGACCTCCCAGCAGACTCACCAGCAAGATCCCGCGATGCGGGCGCAGCAACGCCCAGATCTTCTTCCAGGTCGATCGAATCTGTTCGCCGCTCAATTTCTCATTGGTGGAAATCACACTGTCTCCGCATAGTCAGTAGTCCGTTTCGAAGGAGTGATCAGAACGGATAATTTATCGATCGCATCTTGGGCCGCTTCTAATGCGGTCGAGAGAGATTCCGCCCGTGTTATGACGTGGCCGATGCGATCGCGAAAGTCATGTCGAATACGGCATTCGTCTCCGACCGAACTGTAGATTTGGACGTCAGCCACGCCTCGGACCGTAGCTGCATCGTCCCGCCCCTGCAATGCTGCGATAGTGCCGTTCTGAGGGCAAAAGAGGAATCGAATGGATGCATACAAATGATGCCGAGCATTGAGGCGGACTTCAGCGCCAGTGACAGCCGACAGCGTCTCTTCAATCAGATCGATTCCGGTTGCGAGGCGCACGATCTCAGGAATAAACCCGCCGGCAAGCCGTGGATTGACCTCGATGATCACCGGCCCTTTCTCCGTGAGGCGTAACTCCGTATGTGCCGGTCCCCAGGTCAACCCGAGACTCTTCAGTGCTCGAACGACGACAGTACCGACATCGGCAGCAGCTTGAGATGGCAGTTCCGCCGGAAAATCATGTCCGGCCTCAACGAAATACGGCTCGCGCGATAGATGCTTTCGGGTAATTCCGAGAACTTGAGTGTGAAATGTCTCGACCGAGAATTCGGGTCCATTGAGATATTCTTCGACCAGCACTTCGCGAGGAACCGGCATTCCCCTCTCATTAACGGTTCGCTCTAAAAGCAGAGAAGCCTGTCGGTAAACGTCGTCGCTCGTATGACACAGGCGTACGCCAATGCTCCCAGTACCTAACACAGGCTTGACGATCACCGGCCATCCTATTGCTTCTGCCGCCTGACAGGCTTCCTCCGCAGCGACAGCTCGCCGGCATGCCGGAACGCATGAGAGCGTTTGCTCAAGGCGCTGCTGCTGCGTCCACTTATTCCTGCAATTTGCAATGGATGTCGGATCTGCTCCGGGCAGTTCGAAAGCCTTCGCCAGACTGGCCGCTGCTTCTATGTAATATTCCGAAGTCGAGAAGATTCCTGCGACCGGCGCTGTCGCGGCCAATTGAGCCACAGCTCTCTCCATCGCCGCTAAATCTTGCGTCGCAGTGGAGACCGTCGTTATTGCATCCTGCGTCAGATAGGGATACCGGGATGGAGCATCGGTCAAGACTACCGGGCGATACCCTTTGCGGTAGGCCGTCGCGGCAAATAATCGCCCCGTCCCGCTTGTATTACTCTCGACAAATACTAACCAGGGCTGAACCATATTTATCTATCTCAAATACCAATCGCTGCATCAATGCATTGGCGCAGTAATTCCGCCAACTTTTGAACGTGAGGATCCTCGATCATTGTTTGATGAGTGCCGGGGATGCGGTAAATCTCGGTCCCGCCAAGCGCCAGCCTCTTCATTCCGCGTTCTTCATCGAAACCTTCTGTTTCGGTGTTGAACAACCAAACCTTGCCCGGGTACTCGCGTGGTTGGTAGCGCGCTCTTGTCAACGTATTGATCGAGGCAATGCGCAAATAGCGGCGAAACTGTTCCGGGGTCAGGTCCGCCGGAATCTTGGAAGCTGTTTTGGCGGCATCCAGAAAGACGTTCGTTCGTTGATCCGGACTGAACGCCTTCATCTGCTCTTCGGGGATCTTGAAATCTCGTTGTGCTTCACGAATCAAAATGCCCTGCTCTTCCGCGTCAATCAATTCCTCAGTGACCGGGTCCGGCACGGGAGCTGAGAGAAAACCGGTATCAAGAAATCCCAGCAGCGCCATGGCTTCACCCTGACGATGAAGTTGCTGGGCCATCTCGTAAGCAACTGAACCGCCCATCGACCATCCAACGATAAAGTAGGGGCCGGCCTGTTGAATGAGGCGCAGATCGCTCACATAGCGGGCAGCCACCTCTTCAATGCTCCTGATCTTCGGATGCTCTTCTTCAAAACCCGGAGATTGAAAGCCATAGACCGGCTGCTCTTGTCCAAGGTGCCTTGCAAGTTCGATATAAGAATGGACCAGCCCATCGGCCGGATGGACGCAGAAGAGAGGCGGACGCGAACCGCGACGCCGAATTGGAACAACTGTGGAAGAGATGGTCAGCGGTGTTTCCTGCCGGAGTAATGCCGCCAACTGCTCGATCGTCGGCCTTTCAAAGATGGTCCGAACGCTGATCTTTTCACCATACACAGCCGATAGCCGCGCCGACATCGTAACTGCGCTCATCGAATGTCCGCCAAGCTCAAAGAAATCGTCGCGGATTCCGATGTCTTCCACGCCTAGCGCCTCTTCCCAAACCTGCTTGATGAAGGTTTCGATGTTCTCGCGAGGTTTAAGGCGAACTTGCGGACGAGAATCGCAATCGTCGGGTGAGGGCAGCATGCGGCGATCGATTTTGCCATTGGGCGTGACTGGCAACTCCTCACGCACAACGAACGCTCCGGGCACCATATATTCCGGCAACTTTGACTTTAGCGCGGAACGGAGTTCAGCAGTGGAGATCGAGAGACCTGGGATCGCCGGGACAAGATAGGCGACAAGCTGCGGTTCTCTGCCCTCTTTTTCGTGCAACGTCACGACCGCCTGATTCACATGATTGAGTTGATTCAGGACGGCTTCGATCTCACCCAACTCAATACGGTATCCGCGCAATTTCACCTGCTGATCTATCCGCCCCAGAAACTCCATGTCACCGATCGAGAGCAGACGTGCCTGATCGCCTGTTCGATAGAGCCGCCCGCCCGCCTGACTGCCGAACGGATCGGGAACAAATCGTTCCGCCGTCAGCATTGGCCGAGACAGATAACCACGCGAGACACCCGCGCCTCCGAGATAGAGCTCGCCTGCCACACCGACCGGGACCGGTTGCTGCTCCGAATCGAGTAGATAAGCACTTGTTTTTGGAAGCGGCTTGCCAAGCGGCAGCCTCTCCCGCAATCCGACTCTCTCCGGCAATGGATAGGTGATGACTCCTATTGTGCATTCCGTCGGCCCGTAATGATTCCAGATCCGGCACTCGGGACGCAGCGCCGAGATCTCGCGAACCCACTTCTCCGAACACGCCTCGCCCCCAATGATCAATTGTCTCCGAGGCATCAATGAGGCCGCATTATTCCCGGCCGCCATCAGCAAACCGGCCAGATGTGAGGGAGTGATCTTGAGACAGTCGATGCCTTGCGCGGCAAAGTAAGCAGCGAGCCTCGATCCGTCCAACAAGCTCTCGCTCCCAATAACGTGTAAACAACCGCCGCTCGCTAATGATGGAAAGATAACAGTGTTGCCGAGATCGGCGGCAAAGGTCGAGATCAGAGCATAGGATTGGGCCCCCATCCCCAGCCTCGCCCGAATAGCGCTTAAATAATGAGCCAGGTGCCGCCGTTCAACGCCGACGCCTTTGGGATTGCCTGAAGAACCGGACGTATAGATGACATAAGCCAGATTTTCAGGCCGGGCAATTGGGGAAAGAGTTTCAGAGTTTTCGCAACCGATCAGCGGCCAATCCGAATCTACCAGAATGATCTGTGCCCAAGTGCTGGGCAAGCTGTCTTGCAACGAATGCTGCGTCAAAATCACGGGAACTTGGAGGTCTTCGAGAATAAACGAAACTCGCTCGGCCGGAATCCCCGGTTCCAGCGGAAGATATGCGGCTCCCGCCTTCAAAACTCCAAGCAGGCACACAATCCAATCCAGCCCGCGTTCAAGACGAATGGCAATGGATACCTCCGGACCAACACCCATGGCTTGAAGGCGCCGCGCTAATTGATTGGCCCTCCGATTCAGTGCGCCATAGCTTATCTGCCGGCCTTCACAAGCCACAGCGAGCGCATCGGGAGTGCGTGCGGCCTGGAGTTCGAAAAGCGTCTCGAAAATTTCTTCAGTCTCGAATTCCGCCTGGGTCTTGTTCGAGTCCTCCAATAACTGTTGGCGTTCAGCTGCACTGAGGAGCGAAAGGTCACGCACCGGCCGCTCAGGTTGGGCGACAAGGTTTCCGAGTAGGACCTGCCAGTGACCGAGCAACCTGGAGATCGTCGTCGGATCAAAGATGTCAGTCGCGTAAAAGAGCGCGCCGGCAATCCCATCCGGCGTCTCTTCGAGCATCAAATTGAGATCCAGCTTGATCGTTTGGACCTCGCTGTCGAAAGAACGCAGCTTTAACGGGCCGAGCCGCAATTCCTCGCGCGCGGCATTTTGCAAAACCAGCTTGACTTGAAATAGCGGGTTGCGGCTGAGATCTCGTTTGAGAGCGAACTCCTCGACCAATTTTTCGAATGGAACGTCCTGATGGGCATAAGCGCCCAGCGTCAGATCTCTCGTGACTCTGAGCAACTCCTTGAACGACCGGGCCGGATCGATCCGGCTCCTCAGCACCAATTGATTGACGAAGAATCCGATGAGAGATTCGACCTCTCTGCGATTACGGTTGGCAACATCAGTCCCGACGGCAAGATCCGATCGGCCCGCAGATCTTCCGAGAAGAAGTTGCCACGCTGCGAGCAGCGTCATAAAGAGCGTCGCATTCTCTTTTCGGCTCAACACCTGCAACGATTTAGTCATCTCTTGAGATAAAACAAATGAGAGAGCCCTCCCGCGACGGCTCGGCACGGCCGGACGTGAGTAATCGCTCGGCAACTCCAGTGGCTCCAACCCCGCCAGTTGCTCACGCCAATATTCAAGCTGGCGTTCCAGTTCCGCCCCTTGCAGCCAACCGCGCTGCCAAACCGCAAAGTCCGCATATTGCAAGGGCAGCTCATTGAGCGGCGATAGCTTCCCCGCGTCATACGCCGCGTAGAGCGCCGTCAATTCCCGCGACAAAATCCCCATCGACCATCCGTCAGAGACGATGTGATGCAAAGTAGCCAGTAAGACATGCTCGTGCTCCTTCAACCGAACCAGGCGCAGGCGCATCAGCGGTCCGTAGCTCAAATCGAAGGGGAGCATTGCCTCATCGCCCGCCAACCGCTGCGCCGCCCGCTCGGCCGCCTCATAACTCAAAACGCTTAAATCGACGATCGGGAGCGGGACAGAAGACGGCGACTGGATCTTCTGCACGGGTTGATCGCCGCGGAGAAGAAAGTTTGTGCGTAATACCTCGTGGCGACGCACGATTTCGCTCATGCTGCGCCGTAGCGCTTGAGGATTAAGTTCTCCTTCGATCCGAACGGCGTAGGGAATGTTATAGGCGCTACCGCCAGGTTCGAGTTGATGAATAAACCAGAGGCGCAGTTGCGCAAAAGATAACGGCGAAAGTTGATCCCGGTCTACTGGAACAAGGGGCGGCGCGGCGAATCCGGAGGCGTGGCGGCTTGCCCGCTCCACTCGTTCGGCAAATCCCGCAAGCGTTTGCGCCTCAAAGAGCGCTCGCAATGGCAGTTCAATACGCAAAATCTCTCGGAGCCGCGAAATCACCTGAGTCGCCAGTAATGAGTGACCTCCCAGTGCGAAGAAGTTGTCTTCAATCCCAACGCGGTCAACCTGCAAGACCTCTTGCCACAACCCGGCCAGGAGGTCTTCGACCGGCGTTCTTGGAGCGAGGTAACTGCTTGCTCCATGTAATCTCTGCTTTAGTTTCGGTAATGACCTCTTATCCAACTTGCCGTTCGGCGTGAGCGGCAGCCGGTCCAGAAAGATAAATGCTCCGGGGATCATGTAGCCGGGGAGTCGTTGCTGAAGATAAGATCGCAGTTCAGGTTCCAGTTGCCTGGCGCGTTCATCCCAATCTCGATCGATGACGTATTGATCCCAGTCGAGATTTAGTCGAGATGGAGAGATCGGGAATCGCACACGATGAAGTGGCCGCCCGGCAATTTGCCGCTGGAAAACAGCATCGAGACTGCCGTCGCCGGCTCCTTGCCCACAGCTGATCTCAACTTGATAGGACAGTTCCGCTGCCAAATTCCAAATCTCTTCCGGATCCACATGGTGACCGGTCTCATTTTGCGCAGCTCGATCCCGCAATTGACCCGCCGTTCGTGGACAACCAATGCTGTGCAGCAACGTTTGCGCGCGCAAATCAGATGCGAGCCGGGCATTTGGGATGTTGCTCAGGGCGAATAGCTCAGGCTGGTTTTTGATCAACTCTCGCCGCAGCCTGGCAACAGTCCACGCATCCTGCCGCCAGTCATGCCACTCAACATCGGCCGATGATTCTTCTTCCCTCCTGAGATGCACGAGCACATCATAGCGGTACTTCGATAACTCATTATGGTAGCGTCCACGTTTAGGCTGCACTCTGACGGACGCAATCCGTGGAAACCGCCGCGGCAGCGCATAGAACAAAGCCGGGTCGATGACCAGCTCCTCCTCACGCCGCACACGAAGCTCCACTCTCTGCAACAACTCATCGCAACTGAATTCATCGGGGGCCTGCGCCAGTTCGACCGAAGTCAGAAAGGTTTCAATCAGCGGCAGACTGCGAACATCGCCGATAAATAACACTCCTCCGGGCGCCAGGGAATCGACAGCTCCCTCGAGCACGCGCAGCAAATAATTTACATCGGGAAAATACTGGACGATGGAATTGAGAATCACCATGTCAAACGTCTGCCTGGGAATCGCTGTAAAATTGTCGGCCAATCTCCGCTTCAACTGAACGTGGGGGAGACCAATAACATCCAGTTGTTTTCTAACCGAGGCAATTGCCTCCGGAGAGAAGTCCGTCCCCCAATATTCATCACAGCTTGGAGCAACACGCAGAAGCAACAGGCCCGTGCCGCAACCTATTTCTAAAACCTTCCGCGGCCGACAGTCCAGAATGCGAGTAACCGTCTGATCGACCCATTCCTGCATCTCATCTTTCGGTATCGCCTGGCCGGTATAGCTGCTATTCCAACCGCTCAGATCAAGCATGGTTTCGGATTGCGGGCGCTGCTCCGCATAGGTCTCTTCAAACAACATCTGCCACCGCTCAACTTGGTCTTCCACTGCGCGCGAATCATCGCCGCGCGGCAATCGCCGGGGGACAATATAGGCGACGACTCGCCGGTCCCCAGCTTCATCCTCACTCACCATGAGGGCCGCCCGTTCGACGCCGCGGTGCCCGCTCAGAATCGCCTCGATCTCTCCCAATTCGATTCGGTGGCCGCGCACTTTCACCTGTCCATCCTGGCGCCCCAAGAACTCGATCGTCCCATCATTTCGCCACCGAGCGCGATCTCCGGTCGCATAAAGCCGCGCACCCGGCAGATCACTGTATGGATTGGGCAGGAATTTACGCGCCGTTGCCCCCGGCGCATTCAAATATCCGCGCGCGAGGCCCAGCCCGCCGGTATAGAGTTCGCCGGGAATGCCGGATGGCACCGGCTCCAACTCTTCGTTCAAAATGTAGACCTGTGTCTGATGGATAGGCCGTCCAATGGGAACCGAGACGCCGAGCAGGTCGGGATTCTCGATGATATAGCAAGAGGTAAACGTAGTGTTCTCAGTCGGCCCATATCCGTTGATCAATCGACACTCACTGAGGGTTTGCGCCGCACGCTGAACGTGAGACACAGACAGGGCTTCTCCACCGGCCAAAAGCTGACGCACGCCGCGCAGCCCCGCCAAATTGTGCTCGACCATCTGATGGAACAATCCGGCCGTCAGCCACAGAATGGTGATCTTTTGTGATTCGATCAGAGATCCCAATTCATCCAGAGAAGGGACAAAGGGTGGATGCAATACAAGCGAAGCGCCGTTTAACAACGCCCCCCAGATCTCGAACGTCGAGGCATCGAACGAAATCGGAGCAAACTGCAAGAAAACGTCCTTTGGCGAGATTCGAACGTAGTCGGTGTTGGTGACCAATCGAACGATGCCCTGATGAGTGACGGCAATCCCCTTTGGCTGTCCGGTAGAGCCGGACGTGTACATGACGTATGCGAGATTTTGCGGCCGGGCGGTTGGTAACAGATTCTCCCGACTAAGATTCAAAAGTTCATCTTGGAGATCTTCAATGATCACCTCCTGTGCCCATTCTGCCGGCAGCCGCTCGCGCAAGCGCCGCTGCGTCAACAGCAGAGTCGCCTGAGCATGCTCCAACATAAAAGTGAGCCGTTCAGTGGGATAGTTGGCATCGAGCGGCAGATACGCCCCGCCAGCCTTTAAAACAGCTAAGAGGCCAATTATCATCTCCGGGCCGCGATCCATGCATAATGCCACCCTCATCTCCGGCCCGGCACCGAGGTTTTGCAGGTAATGCGCTAATTGATTCGCCCTCTCGTTCAATTCTCGGTAATTGATCTTCTGCCCCTCATAGACAAGAGCAACGGCGCCGGGCGTTTCTGCGGCCTGCTCTTCAAACAACCGATGAACGCACCGATCCACGAGAGCGGTCTGACCGGAGCCGCTCCAAGCGACCAGCACCTGCTGCCGGTCAGCGGGTGTCATCAAAGTCAGATTGGATAAGTTGGCGTCGGGAGAAGATGAGATCTGCTCCAGTAAGACGATGAACCGTTCGCAAAATCGCTCGATCGTACTGCGGTCGAAGAGGTCAGTGTCGAAATCGATCGTGCCTCTGATGCCGCCTGATGTCTCCCAGGCATAAAGCGCCAGGTCAAACCGAGAGATCTTGTGGTGATCAATAAACGAAGTGACATCAAGGCCGGGGAAGCCGACGCTTTCATGCGGAGCGTTTTGCACGACCAGGATGACCCGGAACATCGGTGAATGAGTTAGATCTCGTTCGGGTTGAAGCTCCTCAATCAGCTTCTCGAACGGCAAGTCTTGATGAGCATATGCATCCAGGACCGTGCCCCGCACTTGTTTCAATAGTTCGCGGACCGTGCGGGAACAATCAAGATGGCTGAGCAGCAAAAGGGTATTGACGAAGAACCCGATCAGCCCTTCCGTCTTCAGGCGATTGCGATTGGCAATGACAGTTCCAACGGCCACGTCGTCCTGGCCGGTATAACGGCCCACCAACAATTGCAACCCTGCAAGCAACGTCATGAAGAGAGAGAGCCCCTCACCACGGTTCAGCTCATTCAGTTTTCGGGCCAGGAACGAGGGAATGGAATAGGGAATGGTATCGCCACGATGCCGCGGTGCTTTCGGGCGTGGACGATCGGTCGGCAATTCCGACAAGGGCGCATCAGCGAGCCGCGTTTTCCAATAGCTCAATTGTTCCTCGAGCACTGATCCCTGCAACCACTCTCGCTGCCAGATTGAGAAATCGGCATATTGAATCGGCAACTCCGGAAGGGGTGAAGTTCGCCTCGCTTGATAGGCCAGATAGAGCTCAGTGAACTCGTTCATGAGCACGCCCAACGACCAGCCATCCCCGGCAATATGATGGATTGTCACCAGCAGGACCTGATCCTGCGGGGCTAACCGCAGAAGCTTCACGCGGATAATCGGCCCTCGATGAAGGTCGAAGCCTAGTTGTGCTTCTGACATCGCCAATCGATAAGCTGTCGCTTCGCGGTCTCCCTCATCAACTTCAAAGAGGTCGATGATCGGAATCGGCAGTGGAGCGGGAGCGGCAATTGCCTGCACCGGTTTGCCGTCGCGCGCCGGGAATGTCGTGCGTAAGACTTCATGCCGCCGGACGATCTCATTGAAGGTCCGCCGCAGCGTCTCTATCTCCAAAACCCCGCGAAGGCGTACTGCTAGTGGAATATTGTAGATGGGGGATCCTTGATCGAGCTGATCGAGGAACCACAGCCGTTGCTGGGCAAATGAAACGATATGATATTTGGGATAAACAACGCGCGATTTCAGCAACTGGGCGAGACGCTCGCGTTTGGTTTGTAAGGTCGAGTTCATTGGACTAGATTTCCTTCCGGCAACTCGTTCAGCAGTTGATCGATCTCTTCCTCGGACATTTGGTCAAGCTTCTCAATCAACAGTTCCGCTCCGGTCTGAGTTCTGCGCTGGATGGTATGATCAGAGCCAAACCTGAGATTGTTTGGCTGATCGTCGAAGCTCCGCTCCAGTCGCTCGGCGAGGCGGGCGATAGTCGGTGATTCGAAGAGAGCACGAACCGGCAGCTGCACGCCGCATTGTTCCTGCAGTCGTGAAACCACCTGAGTCGCGAGCAAAGAGTGCCCGCCGAGTTCGAAGAAGTTTGCCGTCACATCCGATTCTGTAAGGCCGAGCACACTCTCCCAAATGGCCGCAATCATTCGTTCGGTCTCGGTCCTTGGTGAAATTTTGGCGGCTGACGAGAGGAAGTGATCATCGCCCCGACGCAACTGGTCATCATCGATCTTACCGTCCGGCGTCACCGGCATTTGCGCCAGGCGGCGAGTCGCGCAGCGTACCGGCGTCAGGAAACGGTCCCTCATCACCGGCAGAGAGATG
>Ga0081539_10006369_pt1 | contig 11359 bp, 9 predicted proteins | sample TabmetS4T2R2_FD_71023 | JGI IMG/M metagenome (GOLD analysis project Ga0081539, IMG submission 71023) | Tabebuia heterophylla rhizosphere microbial communities from the University of Puerto Rico - S4T2R2 | ecosystem: Host-associated > Plants > Roots > Rhizosphere ...
GCCTCGGGGCAATGGCGCACATCCCCCTGATCGACCCCGAGGATGCGACCGGCGGCCTCGCCGCCGAGTACGACGCCGCGGTGAAGCGGGCGGGGAAGGTGTACAACATCGTTCGCTCGATGAGCCCCAACCCGGCGGTGCTCACGCGCTCGATGGAGCTCTACCGGGCGATCATGTTCGGGCCGTCCCCGCTCAGCCGGCAGGAGCGGGAGCTGATCGCGACTGTTGTCTCCGCAGTAAACGAGTGCTACTACTGACGGCGCTCGCATGCCGACGACCTCCGTGACGAGGGCGCCCCAGACGAGCTCGCGACACACGCGGAGCACGACTACCGCAAGGCGGATCTCGATCCGCGGACGCGCGCGCTCTGCGACTACGCCCGCAAGCTGACCCTCGAGCCGGCGAACGTCGGAGGCGCGGACGCACAGACGCTCCGCGGGCACGGCTTCGACGACACCGCGATCCACGACGCGATCCAGGTGATCGCGTACTTCAACTACATCAACCGGGTCGCGGAGGGGGTCGGGACGGATCCGGAGCCGGAGTGGGACCACCGGTCGTACGCGCCGCGCGACGAAGCACGCGACGGTCACCCAGCCGGCGCGTGACGCCGTCGACGTCCATCCGCTCGAGCAGGAGCTGAGCGTCGCGGCGGCCGATGCCGCCGAGGTCGCGGAAGCGCGCGAGGGTGATCTCCCCCGCCGCCGCGCATTCGCCCACAACGAGGTCTCGCGCGACCTCGTACGCTCCCGGTGACACCGCGAAGCCGTCACCCAGGCGAACGAGCCGGCCCTCGGACTCGAGGTAGCGGGCGAGGTCGGGGTCGTCGACCCTCGTCGCGGTCAGCCCGGCGGCCTCGAGCTCGCGCTCGAGCGCAGCCGCCGCGTCGGCACGCCCGCCGAGCGACGCGGCGGCCCCTGGGAGGAACACCTTCGGGCCCCGGCGCTCCACGGGGAGCAGGCCGAGGACCGTCGCCGCCCACGGCGCGTTCGGGAGAAGCTCCGCGAGCGCTAGCCCCGGGTCGAGCGGAGACTGGGCGGCGCGCGCACGGAGCCGTTCCTCGACGGCGGTCGACGTCTCGTCCAGCCACTCCTCGGAGAACGCCCAGCCGGCCACGACGCGCACGGCATCCAGCCCTTCCTCCAGCTCCGCGCCGCTCAGGAGCGCGCGCGAAGCGAGGGCGTCGACGGCGATCGGCTCTCGCACCAGCGCACGGACGATCGACGCGGGGTCGCCCTCGCCGAGGAGCCGGTCGCGCTCGGCGTCGACACGGCGCGGCGGTGCGGGATCGAGGACGAGCGCGCCCCCGACCGTCGTCTCGCCCCGGAGCACGACGCGATCGCCGCGGGCGGCGACGACCGGCGCCGCCAGCCTCAGCTGGGCGTGTTCGCCTGCCACGCGAACGACGCGTGCCGGGATGCGGCTGGTGCCGTGGTGGACGGTCAGGCGCGCGCCGTCGGGGATGGGCTCGAGCTCGTCGAGCGCGACCTCGAGACGATAGGAGCGCGGGAATGCACCGGGCGCGACGAGCGCGTCCCCTCGGCGGGCATCCGTGCGCTCCACGCCGGGAAGGTTCACCGCCACGCGCTGGCCCGCCTCCGCGCGAGCGACCGGGGCGTCGTGCACCTGCACCGAGCGCACGCGGACGTCGCGTCCGGTCGGCTCGAGCCGCAGCTGGTCGCCTTCCCCAATCGACCCCGACCAGAGCGTGCCCGTCGCGACGGTGCCGATCCCGCGCAGCGTGAACACCCGGTCGACGTACATCCGCGTCGGGTAGTCGGCGCGCCGCTGCTCGGTCGCGGCCGCGACGGCGTCGAGCGCCTCACGCAGCTCGTCGAGCCCCGCGCCGGTCACCCCGCTGACCGCGACGACGGGTGCGCCCGGCACGACCTCGCGCGCCTCCTCGAGCGCCAGCTCGAGCGTCTCCCCGTCGACGGCGTCGGACTTCGTCACGGCGACGACGCCCTTCTCCACACCGAGCAGGCGGAGGATCGCGAGGTGCTCGTGGGTCTGCGGTCGCGCGCCCTCGGCGGCATCGACGACCAGCAGGAACAGGTCGATCCCGGTCGCGCCGGCGACCATCGTCCGGACGAACCGCTCGTGGCCGGGGACGTCGACGAGGGAGAGCTTCCTGCCGCTCGGGAGCTCGAGCGGCGCGTAGCCGAGGTCGATCGAGATGCCACGGGCCTGCTCCTCGGGGAGGCGGTCGGTGTCCTTCCCCGTCAGCGCGTGGACGAGGGTCGTCTTGCCGTGGTCGACGTGACCAGCCGTCCCGACGGTCAGCGCCACGCTACGTCTGCGAGATCGCCCGACGAGCCTGCAGCAGAGCGCGCGCGACCTGGTCGACCTCGGCGTCGGCCAGCGTTCGGGCGTCGAGCAGGAGGCGGCCGTCGCGGACGATGCCGACGACGGGTGGCTCGCCGAGACGGAGTCGGGCGGCGAGGGACTCCTCGACCGCGCACGCCACGCTCGGCAGCTCCGCGAGCGGCAAGGCGCCGCCGCCCACCCGCGCGACCGTCTCTTCCGTCTCGCCTCCGACGAGGGTCGCGAGTCGCTTTGCCCGCTCGCGGACGACCTCGATCGGCTCGTCGAGCATCCGCAGGACCGGGATCTCGCGGCGCGCGCGCTCCGGGTCGGCGAGCAGCGCGAGCGTTCCCTCGAGAGCCGCGAGCGTGAGCTTGTCGGCGCGGAGCGCGCGGTGCAGCGCGTGGCGTCGGAGCCGGTCGACGAGCTCTGCGCGCCCGACGACGATGCCGGCCTGCGGCCCGCCGAGCAGCTTGTCGCCAGAGAAGCAGACGAGGTCGGCGCCCTGCTGGAGGCTCGACGACGCGGTCGGCTCGTCGCCGACGTCGAGCAGCGACCCCGAGCCCAGGTCGTCCACGAGCGGCAGCCCGGCTCGCTGCGCGATCTGGGCTAGCTCTTGCGTCGGGACCGACGCGGTGAATCCAACGATCCGATAGTTCGACTGATGAACCCGGAGGAGAGCACCGGTTTCCGGGCCGATCGCGCGCTCGTAGTCGGCGGCCCGCGTCCGGTTCGTCGTCCCGACCTCGATCATCCGCGCGCCCGACCGGGCGAGCACGTCCGGGATCCGGAAGCCGTCGCCGATCTCGACCAGCTCGCCGCGCGAGACGACGACCTCGCGACCCTCGGCCAGCGCGGCGAGCGAGAGCAGCACCGCCGCGGCGTTGTTGTTGACGACGAGCGCGGCCTCGGCGCCCGTCAGCCTGCAGAGCGCTTCGCCGACGTGATCCTGCCGCGAGCCCCGCGCCCCGCTCTCCAGGTCGAGCTCGAGGTTCGAGTATCCGCCGCCCACTTCGACGACGCGCGCGAGCGCCGTGGGCGCGAGAGGCGCCCGGCCGAGGTTCGTGTGGAGGATCACCCCCGTGGCGTTGATCACGCCGCGCTGGGAGAACGACGACAGGCGCTCGAGCTCGGCACGCGCGAGCGCGACAACGTCGCCCGGCTCTTCTCCCGCGCGAATCGCCTCGCGCGCGCGCGCGAGCGCCGCCCTGGCCGCCTCGGTGGCGAGCCGCCTGGGCGCAGCCGCGAGCGTTTCGTCCGCAAGCAGCCGGTCGACCGACGGAAGGTCGCGAAGGTGCACGCGCTCAGTCTAGGAGCGCCTGGATGGCGTGCCGAGCGCCGGGATGACCTCGCGCAGGAGCGCGACGAGGTCGTTCGCGGCGGCCGCGCCGACCTCGAGCACCCGCTCGTGGTCGATCGGCTCGGCGGCGATGCCGGCGGCGGCGTTCGTCACGCACGAGAGCGCGAGACAGCGGATGCCCATGTGCCGCGCCGCGAGCACCTCGGGCACCGTGGACATGCCGACGAGGTCGGCACCGAGCACTCTGACCATGCGGATCTCGGCGGGAGTCTCGAAGGCGGGCCCGAGCCAGGCCGCGTACACGCCTTCGCCCAGCGGGATCCCGAGCCGCGCGGCCGCGTCGCGGGCCAGCGCCCGATACTCCGGGTCGTACGCATCCGTCATGTCCGGGAACCGCGGGCCGAGCGTGTCGTCGTTGGGCCCGATGAGCGGCGAGCTTCCCTGCAGGTTGATGTGATCGGAGATCGCGACGAGCTGCCCGGGCTCGAAGTCCGGGTCGACGCCGCCGCATGCATTGGTCAGGACGAGGCTTTCGATCCCGAGCCGGCCGAGCACCCGCACCCCGAAGACGACCTTCTCCGCGGGAAGGCCCTCGTAGAGGTGCGCGCGACCGCGCATCACGGCGACCGGGACGCCACCGAAACGGCCGAGCACGAGCACGCCGTCATGCCCGATCGCGGTGGACTCGGGCCAGTCCGGGACGTCTGCGTACGGGATCTCGATCGCGTCCTCGACGGCGTCCGCGAACCCGCCGAGCCCGCTCCCGAGCACCACGCCGACAGACGGACGAAGATCCGTCCGCGCCTCGATCGCCGCCACGGCCGCGTCGAGCGGCTCGCTCAGGTCGAGCCCTCCGCCTGACGCGGTCCCATCGTCGCCAAGACCTTCTCGACGGCCTCGGAGGGCTCGTCGGTCACCATCAGCAGGTCGAGGTCGCTCGGGGATACGAGCGCGTTCGCGAGCATCCGATCGCGGATCCAGGCGAGCATGTCCGACCAGTAGTCGCTGTCGAAGAGCACGACGGGGAACGTGCCGATCTTCCCCGTCTGGATCAGCGTGAGCGACTCGAACAGCTCGTCAAGGGTGCCGAACCCGCCCGGGAAGATCACGAATCCCTCGGCCGCCTTCACGAACATCGTCTTGCGCGCGTAGAAGTGCTTGAACGTCAGCGCGATGTCGCAGTACGGATTGATGCCCTGCTCGTGCGGGAGGATGATGTTGAACCCGACGGAGACGCCGCCTCCATCCTTCGCGCCGCGGTTCGCGGCCTCCATCGCCCCCGGCCCGCCGCCCGTCACCACCGCGAGCCCCGCCTCCGCGAAGAGCCGCGCCGTCTCGCGCGCCGCCGCGTAGCCCGGCGAGCCCTCGTTCACGCGCGCCGACCCGAAGATCGACACCGCGGGCCGGCCGATCTGGTGCACGGCCTGGAAGCCGGCCAGGAACTCGGACGCGATGAGCGCGACGTCGGCGCCGAAGTTTTCCTCGGTCCGCCGGAGGAGGCGTCGGTCGAGCTCCGAGGTTCCGCTCACAGGCGGTCCTGCGGAACGTGCGCCGCGACCATTCCGAGCACGAGCGCAGCGGCTGTCGCGAGCGACAGCGCCGCGACGACGTTCGCGAGCCGCCGCGCCCGCGAGCGGCTGAGCGCCCCGCCACCCGCCCGCAGCACGCGCCACGAGCGAAGCACGTGGCCGCCGTCGAGAAAGCCGATCGGCGCGAGGTTGATGAGATTCAGGAGGAACCCGGCGTATGCGAGCGCGCGGAGCAGGTCGGAGTCCACCGCGACGGCGAGCCCGAGGCACGCCGCCGACCCGATCCCTCCCGCGATCGGCCCTGCCAGCGACACCCGCGCGTTGAGCCACGGGTCGAACCGGGCGTTTCGAAGCGCGACATAGGCGCCGAGGAACGGGATGAAGACGGGCAGCTGCGGGTCGAGCCCTTCGCGCTTCGCCTCGATGTAGTGACCGAGCTCGTGGACGAGGATCAGCAGCACGAATCCGACAGCGAACTTCCAGCCCCAGATCAGCGTGTAGCCGCCGACCGCGAGAAAGATGCCGAAGAACTTGAGGACGAACGCGCCGAACTTCACGAGCGCGCCGAGCAGGACGACGATCGGCGCGAGGAGCCGGGCGATGAGCGAGCGACGCGTGCGATCGTGCTCGACGGGGAACGTGCCGGGCTCGGGCGCGGTGTAGGGATCGAGCTCGGGGTCGCGGCGGTCGGTCATCTGCGTGGCTGGCTCACGGCCTCACGAGCCCTGGCCGATCCACTCCTCGCCGCCGACATAGAGTTCCTTCTTCCAGAGCGGCACGGTCTGCTTGAGCGTGTCGATCGCCTCGCGGCACGCGTCGAACGCCGCGGCGCGGTGCGGCGCGGAGACGGCGATCACGACACTCGTCTCGCCGATCTCGACCGGCCCGATGCGATGGTGGATCGCGACGTCGATCACGTCGTGCCGTGCTTTCAGCTCGCCGGCGATCCGCTCCATCTCGGCCTCGGCCATCCCCTCGTACGCCTCGTACTCGAGCCGGACGACCTCTCGGCCGCGCGAGTGGGCCCGCGTCGTGCCGACGAATGTGGCGATCGCCCCGGCATCGTTCGACGCGACCTCGGCGGCGACGCCCTCGACGGAGAGCGGGTCTTCGGAGAGGAGATACGCGCCACCCGAGACGGGCGGGATGACCGCGACCTCGTCGCCGTCCGAGAGACGCGCGCCCCGGCCGACGTAGGCGCGGTTGACCGCGTACACGATCCCGGCGGGCTCGGCGCCGAGCCCGAGGGCCGGCCACACGTCGTCGACCGAAGCGTCCTCCTCGAGCTCGAGCTCGCGCTCACGCGCGCCGGCCTGCTCGCGCACCGCGGCAAAGAGCTTGACAGCGACCTTCACGCGAAGGAGCGTATCCGGCGCTTGGCTCGGTAGCGGTGACATGTTAGACCTTCTCCGTGACGACGCTGCTGCCACGCGCCAACCTGAACGAGCAGGTCTACGAGACGCTGCGGCGGCAGATCCTCGCGCGCGACCACGGCCCCGGCGCGAAGCTCAGCCTTCACGAGCTCGCGGCCGAGCTCGGCGTCTCGCGCAGCCCGGTGCACCACGCGCTGACCCGGCTCGTCTCCGAGGGGCTGCTCTCGGTGAAGGCGCGGCGCGGCTACTTCGTGAACCCCGTCACTGCGCAGGCGCTCGTCGAGGGGTACGAGGTTCGCCTCGCGCTCGAGCTCCACGCGGCCGACGTCGCCGTCGACACCGCAGAGGACGAGCAGATCTCCGGCCTGCGCCGCCGCCTCGAGGCGACCGCCGCCGCGATCTCCCACGAGGAGTGGGACACGGCAAATGCTGCGTTCCACGAGACGCAGGTCGACCTGGCGGGAAACCGGTTGCTCTCGCGCTTCTATCGCGAGCTCTCCGTGAACCTGATGATGCAGGTGATCCGCGGCGGCCGGGTCGAGCGCCACGAGCACCTCGTCACCGAGCACGAGGCGATCGTCGCCGGGTTCGAAGCACGCGACCGCGCGGCGGCCCGGGCGGCGATCACGCGGCACGTCGAGTCCGGCCGCCGCATCGCGCTCGACGCGGTCGAGCGGTCAGGCGGCGCGCTCTAGCTGTCCACCGAGGACTTGTCTGGTGGGGGGCGCTTGGGCCACCGACCTCCTCCCCACGCTTCGAGCGTAACGGCGAAACGGCGACGTGTCTGTGCCGGCTTTGCGCCAGCCCCGTGCCCATCGATGCACACGTCGTGGCGGGCGGTGCGACATAGGATCAACGGGATGGCGATGACCCCCGACGGTCGCCTGACCGAGTCCGGGATCGAGGTGAAGCCGGTGTACGGGCCGTCCGACGCAACCGGCCCGTCGGAGCCGCCGGGCCAGTTCCCGTTCACCCGCGGCCCCTACCCCGACATGTACCGCGGTCGCCCCTGGACGATCAGGCAGTACGCCGGCTTCGGCTCGGCGGACGAGACGAACGCCCGGTTTCGCACCCTGCTCGCGCGCGGCCAGACGGGTCTCTCCGTCGCGTTCGACCTCCCGACCCAGCTCGGCTACGACTCGGACGACCCGCTCGCCGACGGCGAGGTGGGCCGCACGGGCGTCGCGATCGACTCGGTCGAGGACATGACGCGGCTGATGGCCGGGATCCCGCTCGGGGAGGTCTCGACGTCGATGACGATCAACGCGCCCGCGGCGCTGCTCCTCCTCTGCTACGAGCTCGTCGCCGCGGAGAGCGGCGTGGCCGGGAACGCCCTTCGCGGCACGGTGCAGAACGACGTGCTCAAGGAGTACGTCGCGCGCGGGAACTACATCTTCCCGCCGCGCCCTTCGATGCGGCTCACGACCGACCTGTTCGCGTACTGCGCCGAGCGGATCCCTCGTTGGAACACGATCTCGATCTCCGGCTACCACATCCGCGAGGCCGGCTCGACCGCCGCCCAGGAGCTCGCGTTCACGCTCGCGAACGGGATCGCCTACTGCGAGGCCGCCGTCGGCGCGGGCCTCTCCCCGGACGAGTTCGGTGCCCGCCTCTCCTTCTTCTTCAACGCGCACAACCACGTGCTGCAGGAGGTCGCGAAGTTCCGCGCCGCCCGCCGGCTCTGGGCGACGATCATGCGCGACCGGTTCGGTGCGACGACCCCGGCCGCGCAGGCGCTCCGCTTCCACGCCCAGACAGGCGGCTCGACGCTGACGGCGCAGCAGCCCGAGAACAACCTGGTCCGCGTCGCTGCGCAGGCGCTCTCCGCCGTCTACGGCGGGGCGCAGTCCATCCACACGAACGCCTTCGACGAGGCCCTCGCGCTGCCGACCGAGCGCGCCGCGACGCTGGCCCTGCGCACGCAGCAGATCCTCGTGCACGAAGCGGGGACGACGGACACCGCCGACCCGCTTGGCGGCTCGTGGTTCGTCGAGGCGCTCACCGACGAGCTCGAGGCGCGGGCGAAGGAGCTGATCGCCCGGATCGACGAGCTCGGCGGCGCCGTCGCGGCGATCGAGACCGGCTGGGTGCAATCGCAGATCGAGGAGTCGGCGTTCCGCTGGCAGCAGGAGGTCGAGGCCGGCGAGCGGGTGATCGTCGGCGTCAACCGCTACGCCGCCGACGAGCCCGAGCAGGTCGAGCTCCACCAGCTCCATCCCGAGATCGAGCGCGCCCAGCGCGAACGCACGCGGGCGCTTCGCGCCTCGCGCGACACGGCCGCGGTCGAGGCGGCGATCGCGGAGGTGCGCCGAGTGGCGGAATCCGACGCGAACCTCCTGCCGGCACTCCGCGAGGCGCTCGCAGCGCGGGCGACGATCGGCGAGCTCTGCGGCGCCCTCCGCGAGCTCTGGGGCACGTACGACACGCACTGACCGCCGTACGATGCGATCTGTGACTTCTCGGAGGGCCCTCGTATGCGCGGCAGCGTCGCTCGCCGCGGTCGCCGTGCCCGCGCTGCTCGCGCTCGCCTCCAGCAGCCGCGCGCCGGCGGCGACCTCCGCCGCACCGGACTTCGCGCGCGACGTCGCCCCAATCGTCCGCGAGACCTGCACGGCGTGCCATCGCATCGGCGGCATCGCCCCGTTCGCGTTCCGAACGGAGCGCGACCTCGCGAGCCGCGCGTCCCTGATCGTGGCCGCGCTCGAAGAGCGCCGGATGCCGCCGTGGCCGCCGTCGACGCGCTCGCCGCACTACGTCGGCCAGGAGCGCCGGACGCTCGACGCGCGCGAGCGACGAATCCTCGTCGGCTGGGCCCGCGCACAGCTCGCGAACCGCGAGCCGCAACGCCGCGACAGGCCCGTCGGCGCGCCCGCCCCGTCGGCCGCGACGCCGCAGGCCGGCGAGACTCGCCTCGAGCTCGCGATGCCGACGAAGTACACGCCGGCCGGCGCGAACGGCTCGACGGACGACTACCGCTGCTTCCTGCTCGACCCGAAGCTGCGCGACGACGCCTACGTCACGTCCGCGCTCATCGCGCCGGGCGCCTCGTCGATCGTCCACCACGTCATCCTCTACCGGCTCCCGCCCGCCTCGGTCGCCGAGGCGACCGCGCTCGACAGCCGCACGCCTGGTCCCGGCTGGACGTGCTTCGGTGGCCCGCGCGTCGGCGAGCGGGTCGACAGCGACCCGCGAGGCTTCCTCGGCGATGCGGGCTGGATTGCCGCGTGGGCGCCCGGATCGGGCGGCGACCGTCTCCGACCCGGCACCGGCGTGTGGCTCCAGGCGGGCAGCCGCATCGTGATGCAGGTGCACTACAACCTCCTGAACGGCAGGCGCGTGGACCGATCGCGTGCAGTCCTCACCACCGTTCCGGGCGACAGGCAGTTGACACCGGTGCAGACGGTGCTTCTCCCGGCTCCGGTGGAGCTCGCCTGCCGCAAGGGCGAGACCGGGCCGTTGTGCGACCGGACGGCGGCGATCTTCGACCAGGCAGACCGGTTCGGCGCGGACGCGGCGCTCGCCCCGACCGGCCTCCTCTTCCTCTGCGGCAAGAACGCTGCGCAGCCGATGGCGTCGGCGGTGACGACCTGCGACCGTCCGGTCGACCGGCCGATGACGATCCAGGCGGTCGCCGGGCACATGCACCTTCTCGGCCGGTCGATCCGCGTCGAGCTGAACCCGGGCACGCCCCGCGCGCGCCTTCTGCTCGAGATCCCGCGCTGGGACTTCCACTGGCAGGCGATGTACCAGCTCACGAGGCCTGAACGAGTCGAGCCGGGGGATGTCCTCCGCGTGACATGCCGTCACGACGCCGCGCTCCGCCGGGGGAAGCCGCGGTACGTGCTCTGGGGCGAGGGGACGACCGACGAGATGTGCCTGGGCGCGCTTCAGGTCACGCCGCAGTAGCGCGCGTTGCGCATCCTGCTCGTCTCGCAGATGTACCCCGGGCCGCACGACCCAGACCTCGGGACGTTCGTCGCCGACCTGGAGCGCGGTCTCGCGGCACGCGGCCACGAACTCGCGCGCGCCGTCGTCGACCGGCGGGGCGGCCGGTCGCGCCATGTCTCGCTGGCCCGCGACGTACGCTCGGTCGCACGGCGCTTTCGGCCGGACGTCGTCTACGCGCACTTCCTCGTTCCGGCAGGTCTCCTCGCCGTCCTCGGCGGCCGGGCGCCTGCCGTGCTGACCGCCCACGGACAGGACGTCGAGAACGCGCGTCGCTCGCGCATCGTCCGCGCCGCCACGAGGCTCGCGCTCCGGCGGGCGGCCGGTGTCGTCGCGGTCTCCGACTGGCTCCGCGACGGCCTCGAGACCGCAGTGCCCGAGGCTCGGGGGCGCGTCGAGGTGATCGACTGCGGCGTCGACCTCGACCGCTTCACCCCCGCGGACCCGGCCGAAGCCCGCACGGAGCTGGGGTGGGACCCCGACGGGACGGCGTTCGTCTGCGCCGGCTCGCTGAGCAAGCGCAAGAACGTCGTGCGCCTCGCGGACGCGTTCGCGCGCCGAGGCGAGGGCTCGCTCGTCTTCGTCGGCGACGGGCCGCTGCGACCGCAGCTCGAGGGCCGGCCCGGCGTCGTGCTCGCAGGGCCGGTTCACCATGTCCAGGTCGCGCGCTGGATGCAAGCCGCAGACGTCGTCTGCCAGCCGAGCCTCGTGGAGCCGTTCGGGCTTGCGACGCTCGAGGCGATGGCCTGTGCGAGATCCGTGGTCTCGACGAACGTCGGCGGCCCGCCGGAGTTCGTGCCGCCGGAGGCGGGCGTGCTCGTCGACCCCGAGGACGAGGCTGCGCTCGTCGCGGGGCTCGCATCCGCGGCGACGCTTCCCCGCCCCAACGAGGCGGCCCGTGCGGCCGC
>Ga0081539_10006370_pt1 | contig 11358 bp, 11 predicted proteins | sample TabmetS4T2R2_FD_71023 | JGI IMG/M metagenome (GOLD analysis project Ga0081539, IMG submission 71023) | Tabebuia heterophylla rhizosphere microbial communities from the University of Puerto Rico - S4T2R2 | ecosystem: Host-associated > Plants > Roots > Rhizosphere ...
GTAGCACCTCATCCCCCCTTGACTCCCCGCCAGCCGCGCCCGTTCGCATCCAGGGTTTTGGGCTTAGAATGAGCGTCTACGGACGGCAAAGCGGCGGGGGTCATGAAGAAGGCCAGGCGAGCGCGACATCGGACGGGCCAGGCCAGGCCCAGAGAAGGGCGGCGGGACATCACGCCGACCCCGATCCTGATACCGCCACGGCTCCTGATCGTCCTCAGCGTCATCGGCTTCGTGGTGTTCACGGCATTTCTGTGGGCTTCCCCGACGGTGGTCGTCGTTGCGTTAGGCGGGGTGTCGCTCGCCATCGTGCTGTCTTACCCGGTGGCGGCGCTCTCGCGCGTGATGCCGAGGCCGCTGGCCATACTCACGACTTTTCTCGGCCTGATCGGGCTGTTCGTGCTCGCGGGCGTCTACCTGGTTCCTCCACTCATACAGCAGTTGACGACCCTCGTCGCCAACACCCCGGATATCGCGGCGGGGGCGAACCGCCTGCTCCTTGACCTGCTGGAGCCGCTGGAAAAGCGCAACCTGCTCGGCGGGGCCTCCCCGGAACAGTTCGCCAGCGGCCTGGTGAACGACCTGTTCGACCGTCTGAGGGCTCTGACGGAGAACCTCCTGAGCGGCCTCGTCGGCTTCATCTCCGGCGCGTTCAACGTCGGGGTTGGCCTGTTCGGCGTGCTCTTCGTGGCCGCTTCGTTGCTTGCGGACGTGCGCACCATGAAGGCCGCGTACCTGAAGGCCGCACCGGCCCGTTACCGGCGAGACGCCAGGGACTTGTGGGAGGCCTTCGGGGAGTCTTTCTCGCGCTACCTGGGCGGGCTGGTGTTCGTAACCCTCATCCAGGGTGTCCTTTCGGGCATGGCGCTATATTTCCTGGGCGTGCCGTACGCCATCCTGCTCGGCGCCTGGGTGTCGGTGACGGCCATCATCCCCTACCTCGGGGCGTTTCTGGGCGGGATACCGGCTGTGGTGGTGGCGCTGGCCTTCGAGTCGCAGACGTTCGATTCACGCATCACGACCGCGCTCCTGGTAGTGGCTTCCTATGTCCTCATCCAGCAACTGGAGAGCAACGTGCTCACGCCGCGCATCCAGGGTCAGGCATTGCGGGTGCATCCGATCATCGTCCTGCTGGCCGTCATCGGGGGCGGCGAAATAGCGGGGCTTGCGGGAGTGATCTTCGCCGTCCCGGTCCTCGCCATGATCCGCGTTCTGCTCGATTTCTTCCGCGCCCGCGTCAGGACGAAGCCGATAGACGATCCCTGACGGAACCCTGCCCGGGGTCTCCTGCGCGGGTGATGCCTGGCAACAGGATGACCTGACCAATTTTCCAGTCTTCGGTACAATGTTCCGGTCATGGCAACCGCTCGGGAATCCCACGCAAGCTCAGGCCGCAGGGGTTCCGCGCTACGCTGGGCGGACGGGAAGGTCACCCAACTCTTCGGCGTGGATCTCCGCTCGCTGGCGGCGCTGCGCATCGTGCTGGGGCTCCTGGTGGTCGCGGATCTCATCCTGAGATCCACGGACTTCTACGCCCACTACACCGACGCCGGGGTGTTGCCGAGATCCCAGGCAATCGAGGAAGGGATCATAGCGGACTGGAAGTTCTCCCTGTTCCTCATCAACGGACAACTTCTGATTCTGGTGTTGCTGTTCTGCATTACGGGGCTTGCGGCGCTATGCATGATCGTCGGCTACCGCACGCGCCTCGCGACCATCGTCGTCTGGGCCATGGTCATATCGATCCAGTTTCGCAACCCCATGCTGCTCAATGGCGGCGACGTTCTGTTGCGGCTGCTGCTCTTCTGGTGCATGTTCTTGCCGCTTGGCGCGTACTGGTCTGTGGACCGCTGGCGCAACGCGGTTCCCCGGCGGCCCTCGACGCAGTTCCTCTCGATCGCCACCGCCGCGCTGTTGTTGCAGATCGCCTTCATGTACATCTTCACCGCGCTCCTGAAGACGGGCGACGCGTGGCGCGTGGACGGCACCGCGCTCTACTACGCGCTGAACATGGACCAACTCGTTACGCCCTTCGGCGCCTGGATGACCCAGTTTCCGGATCTGCTCAGGATACTGACGTTCGCCTCCCTTGGGCTCGAAGCCATCGGGCCGTTCCTGCTGTTCCTGCCGTTCTTCACGGGTCCCGTGCGCACCGCCATGGTGCTGGCGTTCATGAGCCTCCACTTCGGTATCTGGACCATGATGGAGATCGGGCTTTTCCCCTTCGTCAGCGCCCTCTGCATGGTCTGCTTCCTGCCGGCGTGGTTCTGGAACGCGGCCGGCGGGAGGACCGACGCCGTATTCCCGAGGCTCCTCCCCGGCATCACAAGCGCCTTCGAGCGCGCCGCGACGGGGCTGGCGTCTCCACGGCGATGCTGCGTGGAGGAGGGTTCTCGCATGTGCCGGGGATCGTGGACCCATCCATCGCGGGCCTGTCGGGTGGAGGGGAGGAAGATCGCGCCGCTGCCTCGACCGTCGAACTCCCGAGGAAGGACGATACCGGAGGACGGTCGGGCCCGCCGGGACCGGTGAAGCTACGGTCCGCGCCCCTGACCAACGTGCTCGCAGCCCTCTTCCTTGCCTACGTCTTCTGCTGGAACCTGACCACCGTCACCGACTTCGATATGCCTGAGCGCCTGGATGACGTCGGTGACTTCTTCGGCCTCGGCCAGACCTGGAGCATGTTCGCCCCCCAGCCGCCAGAGGAGTCCAGCTGGTACGTGATCCCCGGCGCCCTGAGGGGTGGGCATAAGGTGGATCTGATGGGCGTCACCCGCGACGACTTCCACATGCACCCCGTGTCGTGGGAGAAGCCGCAGTACCTGGCCGGCATCTACGAGACCAACCACTGGCGCAAGTACATGAACGCCGTCAACGACTTCGACTATCCAGAAGACGTGCGGACCTACTTCGGAGACTACGTCTGCGACGAGTGGAACGCCAGGCACAAAGGTCCCAAGAAACTAAGATCCCTGAGGGTCTTCTCCGTGGACCAAGCTACGCCGCCACCCGGAAGCGGCCAGCCACCGGGCAAGCCTGAAAAAGACTTCCTGTGGAACTACAGATGCTCCTGACGCACGGCCGTTGCCGTGCGAAGCATCCGAAACCGCAGGGCGCGTAGCGAAAACGCCGGGGAGACGGCCGCCCGGCGTTGGAGTTTGCCTAGCTCACCTCCTTGGCCTGCTTCACGATCCGCTCAGTTCTTTCTGTGGGGTGTTCACTGCCTCATCCCGACCCAGCTACCCGCCGAGCGTTGCGTTGATTTGTTTGGCAAGCCCCAGCGAAATGTCCGAATAGACCGTCGAGGCCGGACACGGGTGGGCGGCCTAGAGGCGTTCAGCGCGTAAAGGATGATGTTGTTGGAACTGGATCCCCACCGCCGCACCCCATCCCTCCGAGCTTCAGGAGACCTCTCCGGTCTAATGCTTCGCTGCCGGACTCCCCGGTCGTCCACCGTCTTCGGCCGTGTGGATTCCCTAGTTTTCCCCTGCGGCGGGGGATCTTCCGCCGGTCCCCTGATCAAGCCCCAAGAACGACTCCAGGCGCGAGTAGCATGCTTTGAGCAGTGAGAACGATGCCCACTCGTCCGCCTGGTGCGCCTGCGCCGGTGTGCCCGGCCCGAAGTTCGCCGCCGCCACCCCGTGCTCCGAGAAACGCGCCACGTCCGTCCACGCCTGCTTGGGCCGCACTTCCACCCCGTCCGCCAGGAATCGCTGAAGGATCGGGTTGTCCAGCGCCACCGGCCCGCTCGGGGCATAATCCACGACCTCGAACGACGCCGCGCCGCCAAACGGGGCCAGCAACTGCTCGAAAGTCCGGCGCACGTGGTCCAAGTCTCGGTCTGGGGCGAAACGGTGGTTGACGTTAACGCGGAAGGAGTCGGGCACCACGTTGACCGTCCGGCCGCCGCTGGCCAGCGTCGGGGTCAGTACCTCGTAGAACGACAGTCCTTCGACGATGACCTCCTCGGTTTCCCAATCGTGCAGCCGAGTCAGGAACTCCCCGGCCTTGGTGATGGCGTTGTCCCCTAGCCAGGGCCGCGCCGCATGTGACGCCCTGCCCCTGAACGTGACCTCCACTTGGGCCGTTCCTACGCAACCGGCCTCCAGCGCTCCCTCCGTCGGCTCCAGAACCAGTGCCGCATCAGCCTCAACCACCTGCGGAAAATCTTCGAAGACCACGCGAAGGCCGTTCTCGATGTGCGGCCCCTCCTCCCGTTCGTAGAAGATGAAGAGTGGCTCCGCCCAGCTTCCCGCCCAATCGAAGTCTTCGATCAGGGCGAGCATAACCGCGTCGCCCGCCTTCATGTCGGATGCGCCGCGGCCGTGGACCTCATCCCCATCCACCCGAACCTCGATCGCGCCGCCATCCGGCTCGGGCACCGTGTCCAGATGCCCGGCGAATACGAGCTTCTCTCGCGCGGGGTCCGGCGCATCCCGGCTAACGATGAGGTTGTTGGCGGCGCGTTCGATGCGCCATCCCGTACGTTCGCCGAGGCGCGCTTCCAGATCGTCGCAGAGGCTCTTCTCCGCCCCGGTCACGCTCGGGCGGTGGAGGAACCAGAGCAAATCTTCCAGCAGCTTCTCGTGCGTAGACCCTGTCACGCCTGCACCCCGAACTGCCGCAGGGCTTCGTTGAGGGAGGTCTTCTGGTCCGTGGACTCGCGGCGGTGGCCGATGATGAGGGCTGTCTGTAGCTGGTAGGAGCCCGCCGGGAACTCACGGGTGCGCGTCCCGGCGACGACGACCGAGCGGGCCGGGATGCTGCCCCGGTGGACGACTTCCTCCTCGCCGGTAACGTCTATGATCCGGGTGGACGCCGTGAGCACCACGTTTGCCCCGACGACGGCTTCCTCTTCCACGCGCACGCCCTCGACGACCACGGCCCGAGACCCGATGAACGCCCCGTCTTCTATGACGACGGGCATCGCGCCCGGAGGCTCGAGGACGCCCCCGATGCCTACGCCGCCAGAGAGGTGTACGTTGCGGCCGACCTGCGCCCCGGAGCCGACGGTAGCCCACGTGTCCACCATCGTGCCGCTTCCGACGTGGGCCCCGATGTTCACGTAGCCCGGCATCACTACGACGCCCCGTTCCACGAACGCGCCGTAGCGAACGGTTCCGGGCGGCACGACGCGCACGCCGGCCTCGGCCAGGTTCCTTTTCGTCGGGATTTTGTCGTGGTACTCGAACGGCCCGACTTGGACTGTCTGCATCTCGGCGACGGCGAAGTACAGGTTGATGGCCTTCATCACCCAGGCGTTGGAGCGCCATTGGCCGTCCCGCTTCTCCGCGACGCGCACCTCGCCCCTGTCCAGGGCGGCTATGGTATCGAAGACGGCCTCTCGGTAATCTTCCTTTTCGAGCAACGCCCGGTTCTCGAAGGCTTCCTGTACCTGCTCCCGCACTGCGACGCTACCTCCTGTCCGTATCGCGCGCAGTTTAACAGGAGGCCGCGCCGGTTCCGGGCAGCAACCTGTGGAAACACCGGGCGTATATGATGGTGACGATCCCTGCCAAGGAGGAGCTTTGAGGAAGATAGTCATCCCGCTCATCGCCGTTCTGCTTCTGGCGGGTTGCGGCCAGATCCCCGGTTCGCAGGGCGACAATCCGCCCAAGATCAAGGCAGACAGGGCGGCCGTTCAGAAGTACTGGAACCAGGTGCAGCCGATCCTGAACGACACCGCCCGTGACGTGGCGAAGGTTGCCGACGTGGACGTGAAGGTCAAGGACGGGAACGTCTCCGTTAGCGTAAACCAGAACGCCGTGCAGGAGGCGCGGCAAGAGGTTCGGCAGGGGCTCAATCAGTTGAAGCAGATCAACCCTCCAAAGGGGCTAGGACAGACGCACAGGCGCCTGATCAAAGCCTACCAGCAGGCGATGCCAGCCCTGAACAACTTCATCTCGGCGGTGCAAAGCGGGAACCCGGTTCGGATCGCCAGCTCCGTCAGGAACGACCTGCCCAAGATCCAGAATCTGCTAAGCGAGATCCAGAACGTCCGCCAGCAACTGCAACAGGGCTCGAACTAGCACGACTCGTTTTCTGTAGACTGCGGGGCGCATGACGCTCTTCGCCCTGCTCCTGGTCCTGATCGCGGCCTTGTTTCACGCCACGTGGAACCTACTCGCCAAGCGGGTCGGGGAGGGGGGCGCGGCTTTTGTCTGGCTGTCAGGCTCGTTCTCCGCGATCGTCTACGCGCCGCTGGCGGTCCTGGTGCTCGTGTTTCAGAATCCGCATCTGGGTCTGGTGGAATACGTGTTCATGTTCGGCAGTGGCCTGCTGCATCTCGGGTACTTCCTGCTGCTGCAACGCGGGTACGCGGTCGGGGATCTCTCCGTCGTGTATCCGCTGGCGCGGGGGACTGGACCGCTGCTGGCGACTGTGGCGGCGATCATACTCCTCGACGAGCGGCCTTCGGCCCTCGCCCTGTGCGGCATCCTGCTGATCGTCACTGGCGTCTTCTTTATCACCAGGGAGCCTGGCAGTATGGGAGGGCCGGGGTTGGGGAAAGGCGTGGCCGACGGGCTTGCGACGGGCGGGTTCATCGCGGCGTACACGCTTTGGGACAAGCAGGCCGTGGGCGTCCTGATGATCCCGCCGCTGTTGCAGGACTGGTCCTCCAACGTGGTGCGGACGGCGATCCTCTCTCCGCTGGCCTTAAGAAACTGGGGGAAGGTCCGCGAAATGTGGCGCGCCCACAAGCCAGAGGTGCTCGGGGTCGCCGTGCTCACCCCTCTTGCGTACATCCTGGTGCTCACGGCGCTCGTGTTCACGCCGGTCAGCTACGTGGCCCCGGCGCGGGAGATCAGCATCCTCATCGGGGTTCTCATGGGCGCGAGCCTGCTGGCCGAGGGCAACGTCCGACAGCGCCTCCTCGCCGCCGGGGCGATGGTTCTTGGGATCGTGGCGCTGGCGCTGGGCTGAACACGTCTAGTCGAGCGCAGCCTCCCAGCGTTCGATTGCCTTTCGGCATTCCTCCAGCCCCGGCACCAGCGCGACCCGCACGTATCCCTCGCCGCCCGTCCCGAACGATCTTCCTGGCGCGACGATGATGCCTTCATCCATGAGGCGCAGGGCGTACGCTTCGTCGTCACCGGCGAACGCCTCCGGGACCATCACCCAAAGATAGAAGCTGGCGTCCGTTGGTAGGAACTCCAGCCCGGCACGCCGGAGGAAGTTCGTGAACAGAGCCCGTTTTTCGCCGAAGATGAGCCTCCGTTCTTCGGCGTGCACATCGTCGTTCCAGGCTGCCGTGGCGGCGTCCTGCACGAAGGTCTGTGTCGCCACGCCGATCGAGGGGCGCAGCTTCTTCAGGGCGGCGATGAGCTCGGAGTCTCCGGCCATAATCGCGGAGCGGTAGCCTGTCATGCCGCTGCGTTTGGACAGGGAGCAGAACGCAAGCGTCCGTTCCTTGGTCACCTCCAGGATAGACGGCGGCGGCCTGCCGGAGTAGATATCGTTGTAGCACTCATCGGAGAAGAGCAAGATGTCGTGCTCGCGGCAGAATTCGACGACCTTTTCGAGGTACTCGCGAGTCGCAGGGGCGCCGGTCGGGTTGTGGGGGTAGTTGATCCACAGTATCCGCGTCCGTTCCGTGTCAACGTCCTCCGGCCGCAGCAGAAAGCCGTTCTCGCGTTTCAGCCTTACTGGAAGCGTCTCGCCCCCGGCGAACAGCGCCCCGCGCTCGTAGACAGGGTAGCCCGGCGTTCCGTAGACGACGCCGCGCCTGGCGTGCGAGTGATGCAGGAAGGCCAGCGGGGCGTGGAAGATCGCCTCTTTCGAGCCGGTCGCCGGGAGCACCTCGGTGTCAGGGTCGAGGGTGACGCCGTGGCGGCGATCCATCCATCCGCAGAAGGCCTCCCTGAGTTCCCGCTTGCCAGCCGAACTCGGGTACTGGCTGACTTCGGGAACGCCATCCGCGAGGGCATGGCGGATCTTCGCGTCCGTCGGCTCGCGGGGATCTCCGGTCCCGAAGTCGAAGAGCGTGGCGCCGCGTTCACGAAGTTTCTGGCGGCGCTCGTCCAGGCGGAGCAGCGGATAGGCACCCTGTCCTTCGAGCACGGGGTTCAGGGAGAGCGGCCTGCTTGCGGGGCGGGCGTGGCCGGGATCTCTCATCGTGGTGTCGCGCGGGATTTCATCACGGGGTATATTCCTCCGGCGAGGGGTATAGTGTCCCCACGGCTCTTCTTGCGAAGAGGGGAATATAGCACGGGCCGTGGAATCGAGGAGGTTTATCTTGGACGAGTTTCACTACCAGGCGGGCGTTCTCCACTGTGAGGGGGTCCCGCTCCCCGAGATAGCGCGGGGGGCCGGGACCCCGACTTATGTCTACAGCCACGCGGCCCTGGAGCTGGCTTACCGCGAGCTGGACGATGCTTTTGGGGAGCTGGATCACCTGGTCTGCTATGCGGTAAAGGCCAACGGGAACCTGGCCGTGCTGCGGGCGCTCGCGTCCTTCGGGGCGGGAGCCGACATCGTCTCCGGCGGCGAGTTGTACCGGGCGATGCGGGCCGGCTTCGATCCCAAGAAAGTCGTCTTCGCCGGGGTGGGCAAGACGGAAGGGGAGATCCTGTCCGGTCTCGGGGAGCGCATCCTGCTCTTCAACGTGGAGTCGATCCCGGAGCTGGAATGCCTGGAACGCCTCGCCGCCCGCCACGGCAAGCAGGCCAGGGTCTCGCTGCGCGTCAACCCTGATGTGGACGCCGGGACCCACGAGCACATCACCACAGGCCGCTCCTTCGACAAGTTCGGTATTCCGGTGGATGAGGCCCTGGCGCTGGCCGGAAAGATGGGGGATTACCCGCACGTGGACCTGCTCGGGGTCCACCAGCACATCGGGTCCCAGATCACCAAGCTCGATCCGTTCGTGGAGTCCGTCGAGAAGACCGCCGGCCTCGTCGAAGAGCTGAAGCGCCGCGGCCACGACATCAAATACTTTAACATCGGCGGCGGCCTCGGCATCCGCTACAACGACGAAGAGACCCCAACCCCGAAGGAACTCGTTGACGCCGTCCGCCCGGCCCTGGAGGCTACCGGCGCGAAGATCCTCTGCGAGATGGGCCGGTATATCGCTGGCAACGCCGGGGCCCTCCTCACCCGCGTCGTTTACCGCAAGCGATCCGGCGACAAAGATTTCATAGTCGCCGACGCCGGGATGAACGACCTCATCCGCCCGAGCCTCTACGACGCCCACCACGAGGTCCGCTCCGTGCAGGAGGACGGTTCCGTGTCCAATGCCGATCTCGTCGGGCCCGTTTGCGAGTCCGGCGACTACCTGGCCCGCGACCGCGAGCTTCCCGACGCAGGCGAGGGGGATCTCCTCACCCTGATGAGCGCCGGCGCGTACGGGTTCTCGATGGCCTCGAACTACAACTCCCGCCGCCGCCCCGCCGAGGTCCTCGTCCGGGATGACCAGTGGGCCATCGTCCGCGAGCGCGAGCACATGGCCGATCTGGTGAAAGGCGAACTGGTCCCCGCCTTCCTGTAGACGCCGTGCGCCGGGGCGATAAGGCCGCGCTGCGGACTCCGGGATGACCAGTGGGCCATCGTCCGCGAGCGCGAGCACATGGCCGATCTGGTGAAAGGCGAACTGGTCCCCGCCTTCCTGTAGACGCCGTGCGCCGGGGCGATAAGGCCGCGCTGCGGACTATCGTGCATGCGGAACCGCGCGAAATGTCGAGAACAGAACGATGACGCCCGGGACGCATGAGGCCATTCCGGACGAGCGCAACGGGAACGTGCTCGTCTACATCAACGGTGAGTTCCATCCGAGATCGGAGGCCAAAATTTCGGTCTTTGACTCTGGATTTCTCGTTGGAGATGGTGTGTGGGAGGGAATCCGGTTTCGTGATGGCGAGTTCGTTTTTCTGGACCTGCACCTGGACCGGCTATTCGAAGGAGCGAGGACGATAGACCTCGACATCGGCATGACGAGAGGGGAGATCGCGGACGCGCTCCACGAAACGATCCGCCGCAACGGTATGCGGGACTCGGACGGCGTCCACGTGCGCCTGATGGTCACCCGCGGCGACAAGAAGACCCCTTCGCAGGACCCGCGCCTGGTTACCGGCGGGCCGAACGTGGTTATCATCGCGGAGCACAAGATCGCGGACCCGGACGTAAAGGAGCATGGCGTTCGTCTCTTCACCTCGACCGTACGCCGCCCGCCGCCTGATACCCTGGATCAGAAGCTCAACTGCCACAGCAAGCTGCACGAGGTCGTTGCCCTGATCCAGGCCCTCAAAGCCGGGGCGGACGAAGCCCTGATGCTCGACCCAACCGGGGCGGTCGCCACCTGTAACGCGACCAACTTCTTCATCGTGCGGGGCGCCGAAGTGTGGACCTCGACCAGCCAGTACTGCCTGAACGGCATCACGCGGCGCATGGTGATCGAACTGTGCCGGGAGAACGGCATCCCCGTCTCCGAGCGCGCATTCTCCCTGACCGACGTATACGGCGCGGACGAGGCCTTCGTCACCGGGACCTTCGGTAGCCTCACCCCGGTTGTCGAGGTGGACGGACGGCGCATCGGGACCGGCGAACGCGGCGAGATGACCACCCGCCTCTCCCAGCTCTACGCCGGGGCTGTCGCCAGGGCCACGGCGTGACGGACGCTTGCCTGAGGCTCAACATGTGGTCCGGGCCGCGCAACGTCTCGACGGCGCTGATGTACTCGTTCCGGCAGCGCTCCGACACCGCGGTCGTGGACGAGCCGCTGTACGGCCATTACATCGCCACGGCGGGACCTGGGCATCCCGGTGAAGCAGACGTGTTGCGGACGATGGATCACGACGGAGAGCGCGTGATCAGGGAGGTCATCCTCGGGCCGTGCGAACGCCCGGTCCGTTTCTTCAAGAACATGGCGCACCACCTGCGGGGGTTGAATCGTGATTTCTTGGAGGACGTTACGAACGCGCTTCTGATCCGGGACCCCAGAGAGATGCTCCCATCGTTAGCAAAGCAACTTCCGAACCCCACGCTGCGCGACACCGGGCTTGCCGAACAGGGCGAGATCCTGGATTTCATGATGCGGGGCGAGACCGAGCCCATGGTGCTCGATGCGAAGGAGTTACTGCTCGATCCCCCCGGCGTGTTGCAAAGTGCTTGCGGGAAGGTCGGACTCCCCTTCGACGGGGCGATGCTCTCGTGGCCCGCCGGTCCCAAGCCGGAGGATGGGGTGTGGGCTGGGCACTGGTACGAAAACGTCCACGCTTCGACGGGCTTCGATCCATACTCGCCCGGCGAAGAACCCTTCCCGAAGCGGCTGGAGCCGCTACTCGAAGAGTGCCTGCCGCTCTACGACAGGCTACGCGGATACGCCATCCCTGCCGGGTCCGTTCGCTAGTACTCCGCTTGTGGGGC
>Ga0081539_10006371_pt1 | contig 11357 bp, 10 predicted proteins | sample TabmetS4T2R2_FD_71023 | JGI IMG/M metagenome (GOLD analysis project Ga0081539, IMG submission 71023) | Tabebuia heterophylla rhizosphere microbial communities from the University of Puerto Rico - S4T2R2 | ecosystem: Host-associated > Plants > Roots > Rhizosphere ...
ACGGCTCGACAACTGCGTCGGTGCCGTCGGCAATGTAGATGTATTCCGCTTTTGCCGTGCGGAGGTTCTCACGGAAGAAATTGCCGTCTTGCAGCACTTCGCCAAATTGAAGATGGATGTGTGTGCCTGCTGGCGCGCTCGTCCTGAAACGCAGCCAACCGGTCATGTTCTGCCCCATATCAAGCACAGTCTCGCCAACGGGGGTGTAGAGTAAGGCGACAGGCTTGATCTGCTCGTTGATGCAAACAGGCAGCGACCTTCGGGCTTGCAGAAGGCGTGTGTCAATGTCGATGGGTTTCACGTTGAAAACCTGTGCCGATAGTACGGTCTTCGGGATGCGCGCGTCGTAGGTTTCGCCATCGAAGATGTCGCTTGCGATGACCGGAGCAGGCTGGGCTTTCCACGACGGATCGGTGGCAATGATTAACTCGCTCCCGTTTTCCAGCGTGATGCGAACTTCGCAGATCAAGGCAAAGCGATCCCCGTAGTAGCCGACCACGCCGCCATTGGCTCCGTAGCGCCCCTTGTACCAGCCGTTACCGAGCATGACGGAAATCAGGTTCGTGCCGGGACGAAGCTGATCACCTATGTCGAAGGTTTGATATTGAATCCACTGGTCGTAGGCGTTGCAGTAGGGTGTGAGATACTCCGCGCCGACTTTCTTGCCGTTCAACTCAAAATGGTAAAGTCCCAAGCCGCAGATGTAGGCGCGGGCTGAAACAGCGGGTGAGGGAAGGTCGAAATAGTGATAGAGGATAGGGTGGGTATGATTGTCTGCGAAGTCCGGCGTGATCCACTCAGCTTGCCAGCTCTCAGTCATTTTGGCGGTCTCGAACCAGGCGGTCTCGCTTTCCGCGCTCTCGGTTTCACCCCAAACGCGAACCTTCCAGAAATAGCGTGTGCGGGGCTGAAGCGAGAGCGGAGGGCGGTAGGCGAGACTGTCAATGCTTGAGCCTGCGACTTTGACGCTGTCGAAAACGATCTGCTTGAATTGGCTATCATGACTGACGAGGATTTGTGCGGCAGTTTGCACCGTATCGTGAGTGGCTTCGGTAATCCATGAAAAGCTGGGCGTTTCTACTGCAAAGCCCAACGGGTTGGTAATGTGGTTGATCTTGAGGTGCGTAATTTTCACGATTTTCCTCACGAATACGGAGCAAATATCATCAAAAGCCCATTTCAGTAAATATGGCTTTTTAGGAATGGCAAATACCTACAACGGTGGACATTATATTACTTAGTGAACGTTCGTTAAGTAACGAATGGTGCTGGTTTGAGGCGCTAGATGGCTCATTTAGGGTCTGTAGGGGCGACTTGTCAAGCGTGTTGAAAAAGTGGTTTTGCGCCCAGTTTGGCAAATGGCTTGGTGGGCAAATGAACATTTCCAACTCTGTGTAGGGGCGTTCAGTTGAACGTCCTTCTTTAAAATTGGAAGGCAAGCGCGGCTTTTTAAACACCCTCTCAGGTCGCCCCTACGAAAACTTCTCTCAAATCTACACAGCACCATTGGTTAAGTAATAAAATTTAGCTCGGATAGGAAGCAGAGCGGTATCACCTGTATTCCTACTAATTGCACCCAGCGGTTACAAGCTCAAATAGAAGTACTCCTGATCAACTTCTTGACGGATACCAAAACTCGCTTTATATTCAATTCACACGTGTCAATTGACACGATAAAATTAGAACACAAAAAGTTACTTTCCGTAAAGCACGAGATTTTATGAGACGAGCTACTCAAAAAGACGTGGCGCGGTTGGCTGGAGTTTCCCGTTCCACAGTGTCATATGTGCTGAACGACCAGACCCAGCTCAAGATTCCGATTTCCGATGAGACCCGGCAACGGGTGATGCAGGCAATCATCGAACTCGGTTACGAACCGGACGCGCGGGCGCAAGCGCTGATACGGGGGAATACACGAAGCGTCGGCGTCATCATCCCCGTGCTGGATAACCCCTACTTCTGGCAAATGTTCTCCGGCATTTCCGATGCGCTGCAAGAAGCCGGATACAGCCTGCATTTATCTCGCCATCCGTTAGACGGACAGCAGGAAAGCAACACGATCCGCGAACTAACGCGCCATCGTGTCGATGGTTTCATCCTGTTGGCGGCGGTGAAATACCTGCTGCCGAGGCTGATCGACGACCTGCAGAAGACGGGGCAGCCCATAGTCGAGATCACGGCGAGTAAAGCCGAGTTCGATCACGTGATCCACGATTATTCCGCTGGCACACGTGCACTGATGACACACCTGCTGGAACTGGGACATCGGAAAATTGGCTTCATTTACGGGGTTGCACAAGAGGCACAAGGATCTGACCGCCTGACGAGCTACCGCCAGGTGCAAAAGGAAGCCGGACTAAGCGGCAACGAAACGTTTGAGATGCACTGCGGCGATAGGATGGAAGATGCCTACCGCGCGGCGTATGAACTGCTGAGCCGCCCGGAACGCCCAACGGCGCTGCTGGTGATCAACGACATGTTGGCGATTGCGGTGATACGGGCGGCGAATGATCTGGGGTTGTCGATTCCATATGATTTGTCGATTGCGGGCTTCGACGATATTCCTTTTTCCAATTACACCTCACCGCGCCTGACGACGGTTTCGGGGAAGGCGGAAGAAAGCGGGCGCGACGCGGTGCGGCTGCTGCTCAGGCGCTTCGCGGAGCCTGATCTGCCTCAGCAGGTGACGACCTCCAATATAGAGCTGATCGTTCGGGAGTCCACAGGTCCAGCTCCGCGCTAGATACAGCGGCAGAGGAAAGTTAGCGTTCACAAGTGCCTAGGGTCAGCGAACTAGGTTCGGCAAACACAAATAAAGAAGTTTTAGGTCGCGGCAGGGCGGGTATGCGCCAACAAACATTTGAACACTTACAAAAAGAAACTAAGAACGTATCTTTAATGCCTAGTATTCTTAATTTTTTCAGGCGCAACGCCGCCGCTTATATTTTTCTTGCCCCTTGGCTGGTGGGTTTCCTCGTCCTGACGCTATATCCGATGGCATATTCGCTGTGGCTCAGTTTCACCGATTATGACTTTACGATGCCGAATTCGACGCAGTGGATTGGACTTGGCAACTATCTGAAAATGTTCGGCTCGCTGTTTGGGCTATCCGAGTTCACGGCTTCGACGGGTGAGGTGATGCGCGTCGACCCGTACTACCTCAAATCGCTTTCCGTGACGTTCACCTACGTGTTCGTCTCCGTGCCGCTGAAGCTGATCTTCGCGCTAGCGATTGCGATGCTGCTGAAGCAGAAACTGCGTGCCGTGCCGTTCTACCGCGCCGTTTACTACATCCCCACATTGCTCGGCGGCTCGGTCGCCATCGCGGTGCTGTGGCGGAAGCTGTTCGAGAAAGACGGTTTGGTCAACGGTGTGCTGGCAGGACTAGGCTTTACTGACCTGCCAGGCTGGATCACCAGCCCACAATTTGCGCTGTGGACGCTGATTCTGCTCTCGGTGTGGCAGTTCGGCTCGTCGATGATCATTTTCCTCGCGGGGCTGAAGCAGATTCCCGAAGAATTTTACGAGGCGGCAAGTGTGGATGGCGCAAGTAAGGTGCGGATGTTCTTCGCCATCACCTTACCGTTGCTCTCGCCGGTGATTCTTTTCAATCTCGTTATCCAAATGATAGGCGCGTTCCAGGTGTTTACCCAAGCCTACATCATCGGCGGCGGCAGGGGTGGGGTGCTCAACTCCACGCTGTTCTACACGCTTCACCTTTACATTCAGGGGTGGACGTACCACGAGATGGGGTATGCGTCGGCGATGGCATGGGTGCTGCTGATCATTATTGGTGTGATCACGGCGATTGTGTTCCGGTCAACGAGTTGGTGGGTGTCCTATGGCGTTGGCGAATAGTACAGCGAATAGCACGGCGAATAAATCGGGGACGAAGGCGAAACTCGGTGTGGCGCTGCGCCATTCGCTGACCCATGTGTTCATCATCGTGCTGGGCGTGTTCATGATTTACCCAGTGATCTGGATGATTGTTAGCTCGTTCAAGCCGAATAACATGATCTTCAGCGATCCGGGGCTGATTCCGCGCACTTTTACGCTTGATAACTACGTCACCGGCTGGAGCGGCTACGCAGGGACGACTTTCGGACGGTTTTTCGCCAACTCGCTAGTGATGTGCGTGATCGCCATTATCGGCAATCTGATCTCATGCGCGATGGCGGCGTATGCGTTCGCGCGGCTTAAATTCGCAGGCAGGCGCTTCTGGTTCGCCATCATGATGCTGACGCTGATGCTCCCGGCGCACGTCACGCTCGTTCCGCGCTACATCCTGTTCAATACGTTCGGCTGGGTGGGAACGTACCTGCCGATACTGGTGCCGAAATTCCTGGCAACAGATGCGTTCTTCGTGTTTCTGCTCGTGCAGTTCATTCGCGGCTTGCCGAAAGAGGTCGAGGAAGCAGCGATTATCGACGGGTGCTCGAAATTCGGGGTATTTCTGCGGATCGTCATCCCGCTCTCCGTCCCCGCACTGGTAACGACCGCGCTGTTCACCTTCCTGTGGACGTGGGACGACTTTTTCAACCACCTGCTGTACTTGTCAAAGCCGGAAACCTTTACAGTTGCAAGAGCTTTGCGGACGTTCGTTGGCGACGCAGGTGCAATATCCAACTGGGGTGGCGCGCTGGCGATGTCCACACTTTCTATAGTGCCCGCCTTTATCTTGTTCGTCTCCTTGCAGAAATACTTCGTACAAGGGATTTCGACCACAGGCATTAAGGGTTAGGCGAATCTTAAAGGAGCAATTGCATATGGCAAGATGACAGGCGACGTATTTCTGTTCTTCCGCTGCAAAAATAAGTTTACTGAAATAGGAGTATGCAAAGATGAAAAGAATTCGTATCATCACGCTCATGGTGCTGCTTGCGCTGATGCTGATGGCGTACACTCTACCAATTGGGGCACAGGATGGGAATGCACTCCCCGAATATACGGACGAACCTGCGGAACTCCGCTTTGGTTGGTGGGGCAATGATGACCGTGCTGCCAGAACCCAACAGGTGATTGAGTTGTTCGAGGCGGCGTATCCCGACATCATGGTCGTGGGGGAACCGAATGGGGGAACGGCTGACCACTTCCAGATTATCGACACCCAGCTTGCAAGCAACAATGCGCCGGATATTATCCAGTTGGGCGGCAACTGGCCCGATTACCAACAGTACCTTGAACCGCTCAATGGCTATCTCGGCAACCAACTCTTGATCGACACGCCTGAGACGTTCGACCAGGCGGCGCTGGTTCCCGCGACGGCGAGCGATGGCAATTTGTACGCCGTGAGCCTCGGCACGAATACGCTGGTGCTGGTTTACAACAAGACAATGATTGAGGCGGCGGGAGTCGATCTCCCCGCCGACAACATGAGTTGGGAGGAGCTGCTTGACTACGGTAGGACGCTCCAGGCGAGCCTGCCCGAAGGCGTCGCGCCTTTCGTGGACAACAGCACGAACCAGGCGAACTTCCTTAGCTATTTCTACACGCAACAGGGCACTCCGATTTGGACTTTGGACGATGGTGGCACATCCTATGCAACCGTTGACTCCGCCAGAGCGTGGCTCCAGATGTGGGCGGATATGCGCGCCGAGGGGTTAATCCCCGATGCGGACACGACCTATACCTACACCGAAGATGGACCGGATAGCTCGGCGCTTGTGGCAGGCGACGCGGCGATTGGTTTGGTTTGGAGCAACCAGGTGGCAGCGTACCAGGCAGCGATGACGGATGTGGTCGGCATGACGACGCTTCCCACAGGCGGTGAAGACGCTTACGCCATACAGATGAGCCAGTACCTGGGCATCAACAACGCCAGCGAGCACAAGGAAGCGGCAGCGCTGTTCATCAACTTCTTTGTGACCAGCCCTGAAGCGGGCGCGATACTCCAAACCAACCGAGGCGTACCATCGTCGCCCGTCGTGCGTCAGGCAATCGCCGCAGAAGCCACCCCGATTGACGCTGAAGTTTACAGAATCTACGAAGCAGTCGCGGATCGCACGATTCCGCAGGGACCGAACCTCCCGAACGACCAAGAATTTGTGAACGAGCTTGAGTTGATCGGTCAGCAGGTCGCATATGGAGAGGCTACGGTTGACCAGGCTGCTGAGAGTTTGCAGGCACTGATCGAGCGGCTGGCGGTTAAGTAACTTTCAGCAAAAGTAGCGAGTACTAAAGAAAGGCGCGGATTCGTGCAATCCTGCGCCTTTCTTTTTCTCTGATCCGGTCTCATGTGGCGGCAATCCGCTTGGGATTCGCCGCGATCTATGACTTTGGTGACATAAGACTTTACTCTACTGTGAGTGGTAGAGATGGACAATACTCATCAGTCAAACTAAACAGCGCATGAGTAATTTGCATCATCTTTAATTTTTGTTGTAATCTATAAGTAAACTCGATTACGCTGAAACCCACCGGCGAAATCTCTCAATTCCCCGAATCCGTCACATCTGATTTTGCCGAGTCGCTGGTTTTTCACGGCGTAAGCGTGGTGTCTTGCTTTGCTCTACAGGAGCAGGTCGCAACGTATCGATGTGCTTTTCAGTCGAGCAATTTTGCAACGTAGGGAGTGAACGATGAAAACCTGTGGCGAAATTATGACAGTAAATCCAACCTGCTGTGTTCCTGGCGATTCGGTACAGCGTGTGGCACAGCTCATGCGTGCCGAAGATGTCGGTTCCGTGCCAGTAGTTGAAAACCACAATGCGAAAAAGCTGGTAGGAATCGTTACGGATCGGGATTTGGTTCTGAAAGTGATGGCGGAAGGACGTAATAGTCAGAGCGCAACGGTTGAGGAAGTTATGTCCCGTGACCTGGTGACCTGCCGTGAGAACGACGACGTGGATAAAGCCTTTAAGGCTATGTCTAACTATCAGGTACGGCGCATTCCTGTTGTCAATGAGCGGAATGAAATTGTCGGCATTATCGCCCAGGCAGACATTGCCACGCGGGTCGAAGAACCGAAAAAGACCGCCGCAGTGGTCGAAGAAATATCCCAGCCTGATACAGCGAGGTAGGAGGCAAAGCTATGACCACCATCGAACGCCGTAAGGATGTTCGCCCGAAAGAAGGCAAACGGGAGCACGGCGACGTTAAGTTTGCTGATCCAGTGAACAAAAAGTATCCCATCGATACTCAAGAGCATATTCGTGCAGCCTGGAGCTACATCAACCACAAAGATAACGCCGCCAAATACGATGCGGACGAAGTGAAAACCATCAAGAACCGTATCAAACGTGCTGCAAAGAAGCACGGGGTTGAAATCAACACGGACTAGATTGCGCTCGTTCCCCTCTCCCCGACAAATCAGGGAGAGGGGAATAAGGGCTTGTTTGTAATCCATCCCATCTAGTCAGAAGGAATAGATCGTGGTCGAAGCCGCTTATACCCCGACTATAGATCAAGTCATCCATCGGATCGCACATCCGCTTCAAAATCAGGCGCATCTCGATCTGCTGATGGAAAGCATTGGCGATGCGCGTTTTGTGCTGTTAGGTGAGGCGACGCATGGCACATCGGAATACTATCGCTGGCGCGCTCAACTCAGCCAGCGTTTGATCGTGGAAAAGGGATTCTCGTTTATTGCTGTAGAAGGTGATTGGCCTGATTGCTACCGCGTCAACCGTTACATCAAAAACTATAAGGACGCGGGAGAGAGCGCAAAGGAGGTCCTCGGCGCATTTGAGCGCTGGCCGACATGGATGTGGGCAAACTGGGAAGTCGTGGCGCTGGTCGAGTGGCTGCGCCGACACAACGCAAATGCGCCCGAATACCAGAAGGTCGGTTTCTACGGGTTGGATGTGTACAGCCTGTGGGAATCGCTCTCCGAAGTGACCCACTACCTGGAACAGAACGCGCCCGATGCGCTCCAGGCTGCTTACCGTGCCTATGGTTGCTTTGAGCCATACGAGGAAGATGTTCACGCCTACGCTTACGCGACTCGCTTCGTGCCTACGTCCTGCGAAGATGAAGTGATCGACTTGCTGCGTGAAACCCGGCGCAAATCGCATTTACCACACTACGATGGCGATGGGGAAGCTATGTTTAATGCGGAACAGAATGCACGGGTTGCGGTTGGCGCGGAACGCTACTATCGCACCATGATTCGCGGTGATGCCGAGAGCTGGAATGTTCGGGATCAACACATGGTTGATACGTTAGAGCGCCTGGCAAACCATTACGGCGAGACGACCAAAGCGATTGTTTGGGAGCATAACACGCATATCGGCGATGCCCGCGCGACCCCGATGGCGGCGTCTGGCATGATGAACGTCGGTCAACTGGTGCGAGAACGGCGCAACGACGATGGAGTCGTATTAGTGGGATTTGGCGCACATCGCGGTAGCGTGATCGCCGGACGTTCTTGGGGCGCGCCGATGGAACGAATGCCCGTGCCTGAAGCGTATGCCGAAAGCTGGGAAGGCGTGCTTCACCAAACGCGGGGCGAGGATACTTTGCTGGTCTTTTCAGAAGACGAGCAGGCAAACGAATGGTTTGAACAAGTGCGGGGACACCGCGCGATTGGCGTCGTCTACGACCCGCACGAGGGGAGACGCGGCGGCTTCGTGCCAACTTCTTTGTCACGGCGTTACGACTCGTTCATCTATTTAGAAGAAACCGAGGCGCTTCACCCGCTGCATATTGAGGCAGGACATGAAGTACCGGAAACCTATCCCTGGGGCGTATAACCCAGAATATTGAAGCAATGCGAAGGAGTTCAGCGATGAACAAGTTTACACTCTTGCTGGGCGCTTTGGGCGGCGCAGGACTAATGTATTTTCTCGATCCACAGACGGGCAGACGCCGGCGGGCGCTGATGCACGACCAAATGACGAAACTGGAGAATAGCACGTTTGAACGTGTGGAGGTTCTGGCGGAAACCGCAGCGGATCGAGCGCGGGGTGCAGTCGCGGAAACCAAGCGCCAATTGACGTGGGAGGATGTTTCCGACGAAGCGCTGATTGCCCGTATGCGCTCTGTAATGGGACGTTACGTGTCTCATCCGGGAGCGATAACGATCAGAGCAAATAATGGACAAGTAACGTTGACCGGGACTATTCTCGCTCAGGAAATGCAACCATTCGTTGCAGCCGTGAAAAGTCTGCCAGGTGTAAAGGGAATCGACAACCAATTGCAGATGCATAATGAAGCGGGCAACATTCCCGATTTGCAAGGTGGAAAAACGCGCACTGAATTTCGTGAGTAAACCAGAGCGATTTTAGAGGACTGAAATCGTGGAACGGCAACACAGCGAACGAGCCGTACAGGTCAGTGTTGAACCAGGCGTTGTTCTGGAAGGCAATCTGATTGTACCGGATGGCACGCAAGGGGTTGTACTTTTTGCGCATGGCAGCGGCAGTAGCCGTCACAGCCCTCGTAATCAGTTTGTGGCGCGTGTGTTCAATCAAGCGGGATTGGCAACCCTGCTGATTGACCTATTAACTGCCGATGAAGAAGCCGTAGACATCCGCACTCGCCAGTTACGCTTTGACATCGCTTTGCTTGCAGACCGTCTGGCTGGTGCTATCGACTGGCTGACGCGGCAAAATGATACTCGCGCGCTCAATATTGGCTTGTTTGGGGCAAGCACAGGCGCGGGCGCAGCCTTAGTCGCCGCGACTCTTCGTCCGAGTTTCGTCAGCGCGGTGGTTTCACGAGGCGGGCGACCAGATTTGGCAGGAGCTGCGCTGTCGAATGTTCAAGCGCCCACCCTGCTGATCGTTGGTGGGGAAGATGTGCCCGTGATTGCGATGAATAAACAGGCGTTGCAGCAACTTCGTGTGACCAGTCAACTCGAAATCATTCCAGGCGCGACTCACCTGTTTGAAGAAGCGGGCACACTGGAAAAAGCCGCTACGCTGGCGAAGAACTGGTTCATCGAGCATCTTACTGAGGCAAGGGTGTAACGCAACCCCAGTGTAGGGTTTGGAGAGCATTATGCTTTTTCAAGATCGGACACAAGCAGGAAAAATTCTGGCGGGAAAGCTATTGGAATATCGAGATCAACCGAATGTACTGGTGCTCGCGTTGCCGCGCGGCGGCGTCCCTGTCGCGGTTGAGGTGGCTCAAGTCCTCCATGCGCCTTTAGACGTGTTTCTGGTGCGTAAGCTGGGTGTGCCCGGACATGAAGAACTGGCGATGGGGGCGGTTGCAACAGGTGGTGTGCGTGTGTTGAACCAAAGCGTCATCAAGAGTTTGCGAATTAAACAGGATGAACTGGATGCGGTTACCGCTTCCGAACAGCGTGAGTTGGAGCGCCGCCAGCGGGCTTACCGTGATGATCGTCCCCTGCCGGAAATCCGCGACCACATTATTATCTTGATCGACGACGGGTTGGCAACCGGAGCGACAATGCGCGCCGCCGTTTTAGCAGTACGGCAGCAGCATCCTGCCCGCGTTGTGATCGGCGTGCCTGCCGCTGCGCCAGAGACGTGCGATGAGTTCCGTGATGAAGTGGACGATATTGTCTGTGCCCTCACCCCATATCCCTTTTATGGCGTCGGACAATGGTACGAGGATTTTTCACAAGTTACCGATGATGAAGTTCGCAAAATGCTTGCGGATATCCACCAGGCTCATTCTCCGAAGGACAATGCTTACATCTCAATACAATAGTATTGCCGCCTCTCACTTTACCGTTAGAGATTTTTGAACTGAATACTATACATGCTCCTCCGTAGGGAAGACGTAGGCAGAACACCGACGTATATGCGTCGACCCGACCAGTCTGCTTATGAATAACCCTTCTACAATGATAAAAACGCATGTTTTGCCATTGTGGAGGGTAGGGGATGGTCGTCAGCGGATTACAGCCTTCAAAACGGGTTCGTCGTTTGTGTGGTAGCGTCATCTTTGTGATCAGCCTAATTTGTGTCATCCTGCTGCTGTTGCGCCTGCCTGTGCTTGGTCAAGAGGAAACCATTTATGGCTTGATCACTGAGAATGGCACAGAAGTTCGCGTTGGTCCCGATTTCGCTTATGCCTCAATTGGACAGCTTCCGAAGGATGCATCGGTGGTTGTGCTAGGGCGTGCGGGCGATTTTTTTCAACGCTGGGATGGTCGTCAATGGATACAAATTCAGTATGGTGCTTCGCCTGCCTGGGTATACGCGCGGCTCGTTCGCACTAGCATCGCATTCAACAGCATTTTCCCGACCGGACGGCTACTCCCGCGTGATGCGAATGGACGCACGCCTGATGGTTTTGACCTGTCCAGTGATGTATGCAGCCAATGGCATGGCGATTTCTCGCTGGCGGGAAATTTTACGGCGGGGGGCTCCCCGCTTCCATGCCCCTTTCCCGGGGTTACCGGAACCCCTGGGTACAACGTGATCCTTTTTTGGCCAAGCCGTGAC
>Ga0081539_10006372_pt1 | contig 11357 bp, 9 predicted proteins | sample TabmetS4T2R2_FD_71023 | JGI IMG/M metagenome (GOLD analysis project Ga0081539, IMG submission 71023) | Tabebuia heterophylla rhizosphere microbial communities from the University of Puerto Rico - S4T2R2 | ecosystem: Host-associated > Plants > Roots > Rhizosphere ...
GGACTCGAGGTTCGGGGCTCGGGACTCGGGGCTCGGGACTCGGGGCTCGGGACTCGGGACTCGGGACTCGAGCCACGCGAGCGCGCGATCGATGACTGCGCTGGCCGGACGTTCGGCTTCCAGGCGATCGGTGGCGTTCGGGTCGCGGGGGATCTGGTCGTCGTAGGTGTCGAAGCCTTGTGCGAGGCCGAAGCGTCGATCGAGGACGAAGGCGCCGACGAAGGCGGCCGTGCGGTATCCGGCGTTCTTCAGCAGCGCGGCGACGGTCTTATGTGTGTCCGCCAGCCGATCGACGCCGTTTTCGCGCACGCCATGCGCCGGTGGCAGCAGCCCGGTGAGAATGCTGGCGTGCGACGGCAGTGTCAGCGGCACCGTCGATCGCGCAGCGGTGAACCGCGTGCCGGCGGCGGCGAGCCGGTCGAGCGCGGGCGTGACACCGCGGCCCAGGCGGTCGGCACGGAACGTATCGATGGTGACCAGCAGGATGTTCGGGGACGCCGGCCGGCGGGTCTCCGGGCGCGCGCTCTCCGGGCCACAGGCGGACAGGACGGCGGCCGCGAGCGCGATCGAGGAGATCGACGCGATCGAACGCATTCTAAAAACCGATTCTAAAGGACCGCATCGGCGCGTGTAATTAGTGTCCAGGAGCGTGCGACGTGAAGAAAGTCTGGTTTGCGACCTTGCTGGGCGGCTTCCTCGGGATCTTCGATGGGCTCACGGCCTGGTTCACGCCGGAAGTCCGCAACGCGATCGTCGGCATCGTGATCGGCTCGACCATCAAGGGCCTGCTGACCGGCGTCATCGTCGGCGTCTTCGCGCGCAAGGTGCACTCGCTCGTGCTCGGGACGTTGTTCGGCCTCGCGGTCGGGGCGTTTTTCGCCTATCTGATTCTCCTGGGAAACCCGGGGCACGCGCTCAACATCATGCTTCCCGGCAGCCTCGTCGGCCTCATCGTCGGCTACGCCGCGCAGAGTCATAATCCGTGATCGATGGAGGCGCCGCCGACCCGCCACTCCGTCGTTGCGGCGGTCCGCAGCGAGAACGCCGAGATCCGCCGAGGCGGGCTCGACGCGCTGGTCGCGGTCTACTGGAAGCCCGCCTACAAGTACCTGCGGGTGAAGTGGCGCCTGTCCGAGGATGACGCCAAGGACGCGACACAAGAGTTCTTCGCCCGCGCGATCGAGAAGAGCTTCTTCGACGCGTTCAATCCTGCGAAGGGCCGGTTCCGGACGTTTCTGAGGGTTTGCCTGGATCACTTCGCCGCCAACGAGCGGAAGGCCGCCTCGCGCCTCAAGCGCGGCGGAGGCGTCACCATGGATCCGCTGGATTTCGAGACGGCGGAAGGCGAGCTGCGACAGCACGACGTCGCCGTTGCCGCCGACGTCGAGGAGTACTTTCACCGCGAGTGGGTGCGGAGCCTGCTGGCGCTCGCCGTCGACGATCTGCGCGACGAGTACGCCCGCCTCGGCAAGACCCTGCAGTTCCGCGCGTTCGAGCGCTACGACCTCGACGGCCCGGCGGCGGCGACGCCGCTCACGTATGGCGACGTGGCGAGAGAGCTGGGTGTGTCGGCCACCGACGTGACGAACTATCTGGCGGCGGCGCGGCGCGTGTTCCGGCAGCGGCTGCTGGACCGGCTGCGATCGATCTGCGGCGACGGCTACGAGTTCGAGGCGGAGGCGCGGCAGCTGCTGCGCGATGGACGGCGATGACCTGGCTGCCCGACGCGACGCTCGATCGGCTCCGGGAAGTCGCCGAGACCGCCGACTGGCCGGTGGTCTCGAGCGGACGCTACGACGCGATCGCCGTGGTCGGCCGCGGCGGCATGGGGACCGTCTATCGGGCGCGCGATCGCGAGCTGCAGCGCGACGTCGCGATGAAAGTGCTGTCCGCGTCGACGACGGCCGTTGAAGCGGTCATTCTGGCGCGGCTCGAGCATCCCGGCATCGTGCCGATTCATGATGCCGGTTTCCTGGAGGACGGCCGCGTCTTCTACGTCATGAAGCTGGTGCAGGGACGGCCGCTGGACGAGCATGCGGCCGAGCGGCCGCTCGCGGAACGGCTGCGGCTGTTCACGCGCATCTGCGAGCCGCTTGCGTTCGCGCACGTTCAGTCGATCGTTCATCGCGACTTGAAGCCGGACAACGTGATGATCGGACCGTTCGGTGAAGTGCTCGTGATGGATTGGGGCGTCGCGGCGACGGGGGGTGATTTGGGGGTTGGGATTCGGGATTCGGAAGGCGGTGATTCGGAGGGCGGTGATTCGGAACATGGTAATTCGGGCGCGATCGTCGTCGGCACGCGCGCCTATATGGCGCCGGAGCAGGCGCGCGGCGAGGCTGTCGACCAACGCGCGGACGTCCACGGCCTCGGCGGCATTCTCTACTTCCTGCTGACCGGCGCGCCGCCGGAGGTGCGGCCGCTGCGCGGTCCGCGCGCGCTCCAGGCGATCTGCCGCAAGGCGCGCGCGCCGCTGGCCGTCGACCGCTACGGCAGCGTGCAGGCACTCGCGGCCGACGTCGAATGCTTCCTGGCCGGCGAGCCCGTCAGCGCCTCGCCGGAACGTGCGCTCGAACGGCTCGCGCGCTTCACGCGAAAACACCGCAGCGCGATCGTGATGATCGCCGCCTACCTGGTGCTTCGAGTGCTTATCGCGTGGCTGGCGCCCTGAGAAAGTGAAAAGTGAAAAGAGAAAAGTTAAAAGAGAAAAGTTAAAAGAGAAAAACGGTGGCTGTGAGGATGCCGACGATCTCGCCGGATTCCTTCAGCAGCCGCTTTGCTTCAACCTCGTCATCGTGAAGCTTGCATCGGACGATGATTCGGAGCCAGAGCTGGGACTCGAGAGCTTCCTTCAAAGCGATGCTATTCTTTGCCCCGAATTCGCGCCGCGAGTACGCACCTTTTGCCTCCTCCGCATTCGCAGCTGTACTCGTTCCAGCGCGCAGCAGTTGATCGGCGATGCTCCAACACCCGCGTTTTTGTGAGAGTTTGTGGCAGAAAAGAACGATGTCGCACGCGAACTCGAATGATCGCTCGCGAATATCCCACGGCGGTTTTTGAGCCATGCATTTCCAGGTTCAAGCCCCGCGCCAACCCGCCAGCGCTCTGCACACTTTCGTCTTTGGCTGTTCTCTTTGACCTTTGTCTTTGGTTTTGACTTTGGCTTTGGTCTTAACTTTTAACTTTTGGCTTTTAACTTTTAACTTTTAACTTTTCACTTCGCCGCGTCTCTCACGGCCTCGAAGAACACCTGTGCCGCGTCGTCGACCGCGGCGATCGGGACGCGCTCGGCGTCGCCGTGCATCGAGGCGACGATGTCGGCGGAGAGAATCGCGGGGAAGATGCCGTAGCTCTTGACGCCCTTCGGCCGGAAGGCGTTCGAATCCGTGCCGTACGGCACGAGCATGGGCGTCACGATGGCGTCGGGGTGTTGGCGCTTGATGGCCGCCTCGAGGCTGCGATAGAGCGGCGTGTCCTGAGGCGAGATCACCGGGTCGTCGGATTCGTTGATCAACTCCAGCTTGAGCGTCGGATCGCCCAGGCGGCGCGCGATTTCCGCCATCCACTGCTCGCGGGTCGTGCCGGGCAGGACGCGGCAATCGAGGCCGGCTTCGGCCACCGAGGGAATGACGTTGATCTTCGGCGGCTCGCCGACGCCGGATCGCAGCCAGGTCAGCGCGATGGTGGAGTGCTGGATGGCGTTGGTGAACTTGTTCGCCGCGAACGCGCCGACGCGCTGCTTCATCGTGTCGAGCACGGAGAAGTTGCCGGACGGCAGCGGCTGATTGAGCAGGCGCTCGAGCGCTTTGACGAGGCGATCGTTCGGATTCTGATCGTGGGGCTGGCTGCCGTGTCCCGCGACGCCTTCGGCGCGAACCTTCATCCAGACGATCTTCTTTTCAGCGACCGAGATGCCGTAGACCAGCTTGCCGGGCGCGAAGGCGTCGCGGCTGCCGAAGCCGCCCTCGTCGATGACGTACTCGGGATCGAGCTCCGCGAAGTGGTTGGCGATCATCCAGCGGGCGCCCATGGCGCCGCCGACCTCCTCGTCCGGTTCGGCGAGCAGGATGACGTCGCGATTGAGCGGCACGCGCTCGCGTTTCAGCCGCAGAAAGGCCAGCAGCTCGGCGACGCCCATCGCCTTCATGTCGAGCGCGCCGCGGGCCAGCATGTCGTCGCCTTGTACGACCGCGGCAAACGGATCGACGGTCCATCGCGACTTGTCGGCCGGCACGACGTCCATGTGATGCAGCAGGACGATCGCTTTACCAGCCGGCGGCGAAACCGTCGCCCTCAGCCGCGCGAAGATGATCGCCTTGCCCGGCTCCGACTCGTAGCGCGTGACATCGGTGATGCCCTCGCGCGCGAAGATCGAGGCGAGGAAGTCGGCGGCCTTGCGGGTGTCGCCGGGCGGATTGGACGTGTCGATCTGGACGTACTGCTGGAGCAAGCGCGCGGCTTCGCTCGGCGGCTGCGCCGTCGACTGCGCGGTCGACTGCGCTGTCAAGGACACAAAGGATACAAAGGACACAAAGGGCACAAAGGCCCGGACGACGACCCGAAGACTTCGCGATCGCATGTCTCTTCCTTTGTGTCCTTTGTATCCCTTTGCGTCCTTGTCAGCCGCCGTCTTGTCAGCCGCCGTCTTGTCAGCCTGTCACATCTTCGAACGAGCCCGTTGCTCGATTCTTCCGGACGCTGTCCCATCCGAAGTACCGCCCATTCATAGCGACATACACTCCGGGTGGCAGCACCTGCACGAAGGACAGCGCCGATCCGAGGTTGAAGAGGCCGTCCGAGCTGCCGAACGCGTACGGCACCATCGCGCCGGTCAGGACGATCGTCTTCGACTCGAGCGCCGGCGCGGCGGTGGCGAGGGCGCGCGCCGTGTCGACCATCGTGTCGGTGCCGTGCGTGATCAGGATGCGCGGAGACGCCGATTCGCGACAGCGCGTCACGATCCGCGCACGGTCGGCGTCGCTCATGTCGAGACTGTCGATCATCATCAGTGTCTCGACCGCGACGTCGACCCGCGAGCGCCCGAGCGCGAGCATCTCCGGCAGGTGCGTTCCCGCGAACGACAGCGCGCCGCGCAGCTCGTCGTATCGCTTGTCGAACGTACCGCCGGTGACGAAGATCTGGATAGCTTGACCCACGCGACCCACGCGACCCACGCGACCTACGCGACCTACGCGACCCACGCGACCCATCTGACTTCAGTGCGACGCTTTGCCTGGCGCCTCGCCCGTCGCCGACAGGTAGAGCGCGTTGAAGAGCATCGGGAACGTCGCGTGCGTCTGCGCGCGATGCTGCGGGCGGAGCCCGAACAGCACGACGCGGCCGGGATTCATGTCGATCGACACGACGGCGGCGCGGCCGGCCATCAGCTCTTCGCCTTTCAGCCAGCCCGAGGCGATGACGTTGGTGTTCGGATAGCGCGCCACGATGGTCGTCTTCTGCGACGCGAACCCTTCAATCACCGAGAAGAACGGACTGTTGACGTAGAAGCCGTAGGTCGAGTCCGCCATCGCGTAGCCGATCGGGTGCTGCGCGTCGATCTCCAGCCGCAGGATGGCGCCGGGCGCGAAATGCTGGTCGCGTGTCAGCCCTTTCTTCAGGTTCCGCACCGGAATCGGCAGACGCTCGATCGCGAGGTCGCAGGCATTGCCCATCGTGATCAGCGTGCCGCCATCGGCGACGAACTGCTTCAGGCTCTCGACGCCGGCCTCGCCGATGCCGCCGCGATACTCGGGCCGGATGGCCGGTGCGTCGAAGCCGTCGACGATCTGGCGCGCCTCCTGGTCGGCGAGGATGATCGCGTCGAACTTCTGCCGCAGCTTGCCGGCGCGGATGACGTCGTTGTGGATCGACGTCAGCCCGAATTCGTACTGCTCGAGCACCCACCGCGTCCACCCCTCGTCCATGTTGCCGCCGGTCCAGGGCTGATACATGGCGATGCGTGGGGATTTCAGAGTTCTGAGTTCAGATTTCAGATTGGCGGAGGAAACGGAGGACGCGGAGGCCACCTTCAGCGAGAAATCGGCGGCGATCTGTTCCAGCCTGCCGCGGCCGACGCCGCTGACGCTGACGTGCGACGGACCGTCGAACGAAAGCTTCGCGCCCTCCTTCAGCAGCCGGTTGATGGCGATGGCCGAGTCCGGGCCCGTGTAGTCGAAGCCGAAGCGCGGTCCGGAGCCGTTGACGGCGCCGGGTGCCTTCGCCGGCCGCTCGGCTCGTGACATCTTGATCTCCGGCAGCGCGTTCTTGACGAACACCGTCTCGACGCCGAGCAGCATGCCGAGCGACCAGGCCGTGACGTCGTACGGCGGTTCGGGCGGTGCGTTTGGACCTCGCCGCACCTCCGGGTAGGTCTGCGATTCCAGCATGTCCTTCGCGTAGCGCGAGAAGACCTGGGCCATCGGAATGACGAACGTGCCCGCGGGGTACGGCTTGCCGTCCGCCTCGAACGGCGCGTCGGCGCGATAGACTTCGACGCCGCCCAGTCCGAGCGTTTCGACGAGGTGCACCGCCTCGCGCGGATCGTGCTGCTTGTCGGCGGCAATCAAGATGGCGGCGACGTTGCCCTTGGCCGCGCGGCCGTCCGCGAGCGTCTGGCGGTTCACCTCGTAGACCTGCCGCAGAATCGCCTCACGCCGATCGGCCACCGTATCGAGCAGCGCCATCGTCGCAATCAGCTCGTAGTCGACGATGTCGCGGAGCGTCCAGCGGCCGCCCATCCAGGGCCGCGGATATTCGGTGCGCGGGGTGATGTCGGTCGGCGCCGGCAGCGGACCATCGGTGAACTGCTGGCCGCCGCGTCCTCCACCTTCTCCGCCTCCGCGGCCTCCAGCCGCGGGAGGGGCCGGCCTTCCAGGAACGGCGCGCGTTTGATCGATCGGCGCCGCGACGCGCGCGCTCGCCACTTCGGTGAGCAGGCCGATCTGGTTGTGCCACCAGCCGCTCCACGCCATCGCGCCTTCCCAGAAGTTGGTGTAGGTCGAGTTGTAGATGATCCCTTCCTTGCCCGCCGCCTCGAGCGCCGCCGCCTGCGACTGACCGAGGATGCCGTTCCAGCGGTAAATCAACGGATGAACGTTCGGGTTGATCGGATCCGTGGCCGGCATCACGAAGATGCGCGCGCCGTTGCTCCCCTGCTGGTGCTCGTCGAGCCACACCGAGGGGAACCAGTCGTGCCACAGCAGATGCGCCGTGTACTGGCTCTCCTTCTGCGTGAACATGTACATGTCGCGGTTGTTGTCGTGGCCGACGTACGGGTGATAGAGATACGGGATCGGGCTGTTCGCGTACGGCGTGCCGACGTTCTTGTTGAACCAGTCGGTCACGAGAATCTGCCCGTCCGGATTGAGGCTCGGCACGAGCAGGAAGATCACGTTGTCGAGGATCTTCTTCACCGCCGGTGAATCGTCGGTGGCGAGCCGGTGCACGAGCTCCACCGACATCTGCGACGCGCCGATCTCGGTCGCGTGGATGCTGCAGGTGATGACGATCACCACCTTGCCCTGGCGGAAGATCGCGTCGCGCTCGGCGTCGGTCGGCGCGCCGCCCTGGAAGTAGAGCTTTCGCTCGAGCTGTTTGTAGCGATCGAGATCCTTCAGCGTCTCGGGCGACGCGATCTCGAGGGCGATGAACGGATTGTTGCTGCTGGTCTTCCCGAGCTCGCGCAGCCGCACCCGGTCGGAGCTGGCCGCGGCCAGCTTCATGTAATCGACGATCCGATCCCAGCGCACCAGTTTGTGGTCGTCGCCGACGCGGTGGCCGAGGAACTGCTCGGGTGTCTGGAGGGGGCCCGCCGCGGTGACAAGCGTACACAACGCGGTGACAACCCCGGGGACGACGAAGAGTGTGATCGCGCGGCGGATGGACATGCGGGCCTCCAGAAGCGAGCCACTATAATAATTCGCTCCACACGCCATGGACCGAGCGCTCACATCCCAGTCGCGCATGGACGCGATTCAGACGCCGATCGTGCAAGTGGTCGGCGAGATCATCCGGCAGACGCCGGGCACCATCTCGCTCGGCCAGGGCGTGGTGCACTACGGCCCGCCGCCGGCCGCGCTCGACGCGGCGCGCGCCGCCCTCGCCGATCCGGAGACCCACGCGTATCAGGACGGCAACGGCAACCGCAAGCTGGTCGCCGCCATCGCCGCGAAGCTGCGCGCCGACAACGGCATCGACCCGCGAGCCAGCCGCATCGTCGTCACCGCGGGCGGCAACATGGCGTTCGTGCACGCCATCCTCGCGATCACCGAGCCGGGCGACGAAATCGTCCTGCCGGTGCCGTTCTACTTCAATCACGAGATGGCGATCGAGATGGCCGGCTGCGCCGTCGCGCGCGTGCCGACCGACGAGCGCTATCAACTCGACCTCGACGCGATTCGGCGTGCGATCACGCCGCGCACGCGCGCCATCGTCACGGTGACGCCGAACAATCCCACCGGCGCCGTCTATCCGGAGGCGGATCTCCGCGAGGTGAGCCGGCTGTGCGCCGAGCACGGCCTGTATCACATCAGCGACGAGGTCTACGAATACTTCACCTACGGCGGCGTGAAGCACGTGTCGCCCGCGGCGTTCGCGGGCGCGGACGCGCACACGATCTCACTCTTCTCCCTGTCGAAGGCGTACGGATTCGCGGGCTGGCGCATCGGCTACATGGTGTTCCCGGAGCGGCTGATGGACGCCGTGGCGAAAGTGCAGGACACGGTGCTCGTCTGTCCTCCGGTCATCTCGCAGGTGGCCGCGGCCGCTGCGATGACGGCAGGCCGCGGCTATTGCCGTCCGCACCTCGACGCGCTCGCGGAGGTGCGGGAGATCGTGCTGGCGGAACTGCGCGCGCTCGAGCCGCTCTGCACGGTGCCGCCGGCCGACGGCGCCTTCTACTGCTTCCTGCGCGTGAACGCGGACGCGGGAGAGATTGACCCGATGCCGCTTGCGGAGCGGCTGATTCGCGAGCATCGCGTCGCGGTCATTCCCGGTCATGCGTTCGGCATGACGCGCGGCTGTTACTTCCGCGTAGCGTATGGCGCACTGCAGAAGGAGACCGTTGCCGAAGGGATCGGCCGCCTCGTTCGAGGGCTTCGTCAGCTGCTCTGACCCTCTCACATATATCTATCCCAGCCACTGATCCGACGAACAAAGTCGGCGCGGCGCAGGAACATTTCCGGCGCCGCGTCTGCAGCCTCCACCTTTAACCTCACGCTTACGGAAATCTAACCAGTGGGCCGATTACGCCGGCGCAAAACGGATGGCGCCGTGTTCGCGTGGCACCTGCCGTGCACCGCGCTCCGCGTTTCGCGCAATCTCCGAGGGAATCACGCTTTTCACATGAGGACAACCGCGATGAAGCTCTCAATGTTTTTGGCTCGGATCACAATCGTGATCGCGTTGGTGGCGATTGCGGTGCCCGCGTCGGCGGGACCGATCGTCGTCGATACCTGGTATGAATTCAGTTTCGGTGGGCTCGGGACGACGGCAAACGGCTGTGCCCCGGACGATCCCGCCGGTGACTTCTGCGTCGGCAGCAGCGGGACGCCGACGATCAATGCCGACGCGCCGGCCTGGACGTTCACGGCAGGCGCCGGCGGCGCCACGTTCACCGTCACGGACGCGTTCGATTCAGGCGACCGCTTTCAGATCCTGGATTTCGGTGCGCCGATCGGCGTGACCTCCGCCGCCGGACCGGGCAGCAACTGCGGCGACGACCCCGTGCCGTGCCTTGCCGACGGCAGCATGAGCCACGGTGCGTTTGCGTTCGCGGCCGGCAATCACTCGATCACGATCGCCGTTGCCCAGGCGGGTTTTGGCGCCGCCTACTTCCTGCTGCAGGGTGAAATCGGGCAGGAGACGCCCGTTCCCGAGCCGGCCACCCTCGGTCTCGTCGGGATGGGGCTCGCCGCGGCGATCCGCCGGCGTGTGCGACGGCAGGTGACGCGATGAAGGCCCTGAAAGTATTGAAAGGGCTCGCCGTCGCGGCGATCGTCGGTGCCGCCACGATGTACCTGATGCGGCCGGTCTCGGCCCAGATCGGCGTGACGCGCTTCGACGGCCCGATCACCGCGCAGCCGCTGGCGCTGTCGGCCGACGGCTCGTTCATGGCCGCCGTCAACCCCGATAACAACACGGTCTCGATCTTCGATCTGCGCGCCGACAAGAACCGACGGCTCGCGCAGGTGCCGGTGCAGGTCGAGCCGAACGGCGTGGCGCTCGCGCCTAACGGCCGCCGCGCCTACATCGCCAACACCGTGAGCGGCACGGTGTCGGTCATGGATCTGAATATCTCCAACGGCTCGATCAGCATGCCGCGCAAGCACATTGCGGTCGGCACCGAGCCGTACAGCCTGCTGCTCTCGCCGAACGGCACGTTCCTCTACGTCGCGAACGCGCGCTCGAACACCATCTCCGTGATCGATACCGTCAGCGAAACGGTCGTCAAGACGATTTTCGGCCTCTCCGCGGAGCCACGCGGGCTCGCGATGACGAACGACGGCGACGACGACGACACGGACGAGACGCTCTATGTGACGCACTTCCTGTCGTTTCCGATCGCCGGACGCGCCGACGGCCGCGACGATGCGAAGGCCGGGCGCGTGACCCGAATCAGCACCGGCACGAACAACGTGATCGGCACGACCGACATCCAGCCGGTGGCGGATACCGGCTTCAAGGCGAACGGCGACGCGCTGCAGCGCATCCCGCCCGGCGCGAACTTCACGTTCACGACCGGCGCCTATCCGAATCAGCTCAATAGCCTCGCGATCAAGGACGGTTTCGTCTACCTGCCGAACACAGGCGCGTCACCGAACGGTCCGGTCCGCTTCAACGTGAACACGCAGAGCCTGCTGTCGGTGATCAACCGCACGACGCAGCTCGACGCCGGCCTGACGATCAACATGCACAGTGCGGTCGGCAGTCAGACCGCCTCCGAGAAGCTGTTCATCACACAGCCGTGGGCGATGGCGTTCAAGCACGCGGCGAACGAGGGCTACGTCGTCAGCGCGGCCAGCAACATCGTCGTCAAGGTGAGCGTGGACGGCACGAGCGGCGCACCGACCGTCGCGCTCGATCCGCTCGACCCGACGCGCGTGCTGGAAGTCCCGGTCGGCAAGAACCCGCGCGGCATCGTGATCAATCCAGCGGACACGCGCGCCTACGTGATGAACTACGTGTCGCGCGACATCACCGTGCTCGACTTGACCGCGGCGAAGGAAACGCCGATGGCGACGATTCCGTCCGGGACGCTGCCGCAGGCCGGCTCGCTCGCCGCGAAGATCCACGTGGGACGCGAGCTCTACAACACGTCGGTCGGCGTCTTCGATCCGGCGACGCCGGGCGGACCGGCG
>Ga0081539_10006373_pt1 | contig 11356 bp, 8 predicted proteins | sample TabmetS4T2R2_FD_71023 | JGI IMG/M metagenome (GOLD analysis project Ga0081539, IMG submission 71023) | Tabebuia heterophylla rhizosphere microbial communities from the University of Puerto Rico - S4T2R2 | ecosystem: Host-associated > Plants > Roots > Rhizosphere ...
CCCGGCTCAGCTGTGGGCCTCGTGGGCGCCGGCTGGCTTCGCCAGCCTGGGGGTGGTGCTGGCCGTGGCGGCCGCCCGCGACCTGCTGGTCGGGCGGATGCCGGCCCTGGTGACGCTGGCCGCCGAGATGGCCGCGGGGGCGTTGGCGCTGGCGCTGTGCGTCCGCTTCGGGCCCCTGGCGGCCATCCGCCGGGAGCTGTGGATGCGGCTGGACGCCGCCGGGATGCTCGGCCGCGCCGGCGGGCTGCGCCGGCGGGTCACGCCGCTGGTCCTCGGCCGGCCGGAACCGGCACCGGAGCCGCCGGCATGATCGAGCTGCTGCTGCTCGGCCTGGCCCTGGTGGTCGTGGCCGCGGCCGGCATCGTGGCCGTCGAGGCGCTGGTGCGCCGGGCCGAGCTCGGGGCCGGGCTGCTGTTGGGGGCGACCCTGCTCAACGCCGTCCTGGTCGGCCGTGTCCCCGCGGTGACGCTGCCCGGCGGGATCAGGGTGCAGGTCCACGACGTCGCCTTCGCCCTGGTGCTGGCCGCCGGGATCCTGCGGCTGCTGCGGACCCCGCGCTTCACCTCGTACCAGCGGTGGGTGCTGGTGCTCGCCGTGATGCTGGCCCTGTCGCTGGTCCGGGGCGTGATGGCGTTCGGAATCCAGCACAGCGTGGCCGAGTTCCGCCTGTTCCTGCCGTACATCAGCGGCGTCGTCTACTTCATGACGTTCCCGCCCTCGGAGTGGCTGAACGACCGGATCGGCAGGCTCTGGCTGGCCACCAGCGTCCCCATGATGACCCTGGTCGCGCTGCGCTGGCTGGACAGCTTCGCCGGCATCGACCTGGGGGTGCCGCGGGAGCAGTTCGGGGCGGACGCGGTCATCAAGGTGCTCGACGGGCCGTACACCTTCTTCCTGGCCAGCGGCGCGCTGCTCACGGTGCCGTTCTGGCAGCTGCACGACCAGCGGGCACGGCGGCTGACGCGGCTGGGGGCGCTGCTGCTGCTGTTCGTGGTGCTGCTGAACCGGCGCACCGTCTGGCTCACCGTCATCATCGGGATCGCCGTGCTGATGGTCCGCGGGCGGCGGCTCCGGCGGCGGGCGGTGGCTATGGTGGTGGGGGCCGTCCTGCTCTCCGTGGCCGCCTACTTCGCCCTGGGGGGCTTCAGCGCCGAGAACCCGCCGGTCGCCAGGTCCGCGGTGGGCACCGGCACCCTCGACTGGCGCATCCAGGGATGGACCGAGCTGCTCGAGGGCCTGTCCAAGGGGCCGACGGAATGGCTGATCGGCGAGCCGCTGGGCAGCGGCTTCCAACGCCAGGTCCAGGGATCCGAGGCTGCCGGCGAGCCGCACAACTTCTACGTGACGACCGTGCTACGGACCGGCGTGGTCGGCCTGGTCGCGCTCATCGCGCTCACCGTCGGGCTGCTGCGGGCGCTGTGGCGGACCCCGCCCGGCAGCGGCCGGGGCCTGCTCGCCCCCGGGGTGTTCCCGGCCCTGCTGGCCATGCAGGTCGTCTGGTTCCTCACCTGGATCCCCGGCATGGAGCAGGGCATCGTCACCGGGCTGGCCATCGGCCTGGCCGCGCTCCGCGCAGGGGGCCGCCCCCCGTTCCCGGGCGACGGTCGCCGGCCGCCCGCCGTCACGGCGGGCAGGGGGAGGTGAGCGCCCCGTGAGCCGGCGACGGGGCCGACGCGGGGAGGCGCCGGCCATCCTGTGGGCGACCAGGGACGACACCTCGCCCCATCCCTACCTGGTCGCGTCGGCCCGCCGGGCCGGGGCGACGGTCCGGGACCTGCGCTGGGCGCAGGCGCAGGACGGGGAGCGTCCGCTCGGCCGGGTGGTCACCCTCGGGGGCCGGCGCGCCGGACGGGAGCACCCGATCACCCTCAAGGTCGTCGGCCCACGGCTGCTCCTGAAGTTCCTGCGGGCGCCCGAGGACGTCATCGTCGTCTACGAGCTCGGCCTGGTCGGGCTGTACGCCGGCCTGTCCAAGGCGCTGCGGCGCCGCCGCCGGGTCGTCTCGCTGGTCGAGGGGGACTACCGGCACCTGGGCCGCACCGGCACCGCCGCCTTCAAGCTGCCCGTCCGCCGGCTGGCGGCCCGGCTGGTGGACACGTTCGTGGCCAACAGCGAGCTGGCCCGCGACTACCTGGTCGGCACGCTGCACGTCCCCGCGGACAGGATCGTCGTCGGCTGGTGGCTGGCCGGCCTGCCCCCGGAGCTGGAGCCGACGCTCCCTCCCGGGGCCGCGCCCGTCCCCGACCCGACGCCGCTGTTCGTCTCGGCCGGCCGCCTCATCCCGCCCAAGGGGGTGGATCTCCTGATCCGAGGGATCGCGGCCTACCGGCGCGAGTTCGGCCCGTGCATGCTCTGGGTCATCGGGGACGGCCCGGAACGGACCGCGCTGGCCGCCCTGACCCGCCGCCTGCAGGTCGAGGGGTCGGTCGCCTTCCTCGGGCCGGTGGACCACGCCGGCTTCAAGGGCGCCCTCCAGGCGTGCCGGGCGTTCGTGTTCCCGACACTGCGGGACTTCATCGGCCGGGTCGCCGTCGAGGCCCTGACCACCGGCACCCCGGTGGTGGTGTCGCCGATGACCGGGGCGGTGGGCACGATCGTGGAGGACGGCGTGAACGGGATCGTCGCCGACCCCCACGACGCCCGGGCCCTGGCCGCGGCCATGCACCGCGCGACCGACCCGGAGACCTCCCGCGCCCTGCGCGAGGGGGTGCGGCGGATGAACCCGCCCCTGCTGCCCGACGCCGGCGCCGGCGCGGTGCTGCGCGCCGTCGCCCGGGCGCGCGACCGCGGCCGTCCGACCACCACCGCCGACCGACCCCGAGAGGTGCCGAGCGTGCCGACCAGCGAGACCCGTGACCGCCCCGTGCTCGGCCTGCGCATCGGCGAGGTCGTCGAGGTGCGCAGCGCCGAGGAGATCCTGGCCACCCTGGACGAGAACGGCGAGCTCGACGGGCTGCCGTTCATGCCCGAGATGCTGGCGTGGTGCGGCCGGCGCGTCCGGGTGCACAAGCTCGCCCTCAAGCTCTGCGACACCATCGACTGGACCGGCATGTACCGCATGCGCGACGCCGTGCACCTGGAAGAGTCGCGCTGCGACGGCCAGGCCCATGGGGGCTGCCAGGCGGGGTGCAGCCTCTACTGGAAGGAGGCGTGGCTCAAGCGGGTCCCGGCCGGGGAGACGGCGTTGGACCTGGCGCTCGACCCGCTGCCGGGCCCGGCGCCGCGTCGCACGCTGGCGACGCTCACGGCGGCGCCGCGCCGGGCGCCGGGGCGCACGCGCCGCGGGTGGCCGTCGTGGTCGCCGTCGTCGCCGGGCTCGCGCTGGTCGTGATGATCCTGCCGCGCCTGCTGCCGCGCGGCACGCTGCGGCTCGGGCGCGGGCTGCCGACCGCCGTCGCGATGCGCGGCCTGTTCGCCGCGACGTTCTTCGGCGCCGAGACGTTCATCCCGCTCATGCTCGTCACGCGCCGCGGCGTGTCGCCGACGGAGGCCGGGCTGGTGCTGACCGCCGGCGCCCTCGGCTGGACCACCGGCGCGGTCGTGCAGGCCCGGCCGTGGATGCGGATGCCGCGGCACTGGATGCTGTTCACCGGCGGGACGCTGATCGGCCTCGGGCAGTGCGCGCTGGTCTCCGTCGTCCGGCCCGGCGTGCCGGCCTGGGTGGCGATCCCCTGCTGGGTGCTGACCGCGCTCGGCATGGGCCTGGGGATGTCGACCACGAGCGTGCTGACGCTGCGCTACTCCGCGGCGGGGGAGGAGGGCCGCAACTCGTCGGGGCTGCAGCTCAGCGACTCGCTCGGCAGCACCGTCGGCATCGGCCTCACGGGCGCGGCGTTCGCCGCCTGGCACACGCCGGGCGGCGACGACGCCGCGCTGTTCACCGGCATGTGGCTGGCCTGCGCGGCGTTCGCGTTCTGCATCGGGCTGGCGGGGCTGCGGGCCCGGCCGCGCGACGTCGCGGGCGCGGCGGCGGCGCCGGAGCCGGTGGGCGGGATCAGAGGAGCGGCGTAGGCGTCCAGGGCCCGAAAACCGATCGCCCCCGGAGATCGCCCGGTGCCACACTCGACGAGCCACCGGAAGCGGCGCCGGCGGGGGTCCTGGACCGGCATCCCGCGTGTGGGAACCGGTGGCCTGGCCAACGGTTGCCTGAAGACAACCCACGGGTTCGACTCCCGCTCCTGGGGGTGGCGCCCGTCCGGTCCCGCGCCCACGGGCTGCGGGAACGCCGTCCGGGCCCTGCGGCCCCGGTGCACGTGCCGGGTGCCCCGCCGGGGACGGCGTGGGCGGGCGCCACTCCTCGCGGGAGCGGTGCGCGACGGCTGCGGGGCGGAGGGAGGGAAAGGGAGATGACGACGATCGTGCTGCGCGACCACGAGCGCGCGGTGGTGCCCCTGGACGGCCGGGTGGTGACGGTTCTGGGCGGCGGCCGGCACCGGCTGCCGCTGCGGCGTCCGGGGCGCCTGCGCGAGGTCGAGCGCGTCGACCTGCGCCTGCGCTGGCTCGTCCTGCCGGGCCAGGAGGTCCCGGCGGCCGACGTGCCGGGCGTTCGTCCCACCGTGGCCGTCCGGTGGCGGATCGCCGACGCCGTGGCGTTCCTCGACGTCGACGCCCGCGCCGAGGAGTCGCTGCGCCTCGCGGCCCAGGTCGCCGTCCGCGACGTGTTCGCCGGCCACGGCGTCGGGTCGCTCGTCGCCGCCCGTCCGGAGCTGGCGGCCGCACTGCTGGCCGCGGTGACGCCGGCGGTCACGGCCGGCACCCCTCCGGTCACGCCGTGACCGGAGTCACACTGGCGCTCGGGCCGGCGTTCGCGGCGTCGCCGCCGGACCCGGCCGGAGCGGCATCGGGGCTGGTCGCCCGGGCTGCGGGGGGCCCGGGCGGCCGGCGCCTCACACGCGCCTAACACGATGACCGGCCGGAGCGGCGCATCCTCGTGGGTCGGCATGTCGGTGAGCCGGGTTCGTTAGCCTCTTGAACTCGTGACTGACCTCCACGCCCCCGGGCACGCGAGCAGCGCGGCGGCGTCGCACCTGCCGCCCGCGTTCCCGGTCCGCGCCGCCTGGGGCACCGCCGCCAAGCTGCGCGCCTGGCAGCAGGAGGCCCTGTCGGCGTACCTCGCGGCGGAACCGCAGGACTTCCTCGCGGTCGCCACGCCGGGCGCCGGCAAGACCACGTTCGCGCTCCGCGTGGCCACCGAGCTGCTGGAGCGGCGCGCCGTCCAGCGGGTCACCGTCGTCTGCCCCACCGAGCACCTCAAGCGCCAGTGGGCGGACGCCGCGCTGCGCGTCGGCGTCCGCATCGACCCCTCGTTCCGCAACGCGCACGGCACCCACGGCCGCGGGTTCGAGGGCGTCGCGCTCACCTACGCGCAGGTCGCCAGCAAGCCGATGCTGCACCGGGCCCGCACCGAGGCGGCGCGCACGCTCGTCATCCTCGACGAGATCCACCACGGCGGCGACGCGCTGTCCTGGGGCGACGCCGTCCGCGAGGCGTTCGAACCGGCCACCCGCCGGCTCGCGCTCACCGGCACGCCGTTCCGCTCGGACACCAGCCCGATCCCGTTCGTGCAGTACGAGGAGGGCAGCGACGGCATCCGCCGGTCGCGTGCCGACTACACCTACGGCTACGGCCACGCGCTGCGGGACGGCGTCGTCCGGCCGGTGATCTTCCTCGCCTACTCCGGCGCGATGCGCTGGCGGACGACGGCCGGCGACGAGATCTCCGCGCGCCTCGGCGAGCCGCTGACCAAGGACGTCGTCGCGCAGGCCTGGCGGACGGCGCTCAACCCCACCGGCGAGTGGATCCCGGCCGTGCTCGCCGCCGCCGACAAGCGGCTCACCGAGGTGCGGCGCGGCGTCCCGGACGCCGGCGGCATGGTCATCGCCACCGACCAGGAGACGGCGCGCGCCTACGCCGGCGTCCTGCGCGACGTCACCGGCCGGTCGCCGGTCGTCGTCCTGTCGGACGACGCGGGCGCCTCGCAGCGGATCGAGGACTTCGCGACCGGCGACGACCGCTGGCTGGTCGCCGTCCGCATGGTGTCCGAGGGCGTCGACGTGCCGCGGCTCGCGGTCGGCGTCTACGCGACCTCGGCCTCGACGCCGCTGTACTTCGCGCAGGCGGTGGGCCGGTTCGTGCGGGCCCGCCGGCGCGGCGAGACGGCGTCGATCTTCCTGCCCAGCGTGCCGACCCTGCTCGACCTCGCCGCCGAGCTCGAGGTGGAGCGCGACCACGCGCTCGACCGGCCGAAGCGCGACGACGAGACCTGGTCGCCGGAGGACGGGCTGCTCGCCGCGGCGAACCGCGAGGAGAAGGCGTCGGGCGAGCTGGAGAAGACGCCGTTCGAGGCGCTCGAGGCGCAGGCGACGTTCGACCGCGTGCTGTTCGACAAGCAGGAGTTCGGCACGCAGGCGGAGGTCGGCAGCGACGAGGAGCAGGACTTCCTCGGCATCCCCGGGCTGCTCGAGCCCGAGCAGGTCACGACGCTGCTGCGCGAGCGCCAGGCGGCGCAGCAGGCGGCGAGGCGCAAGGGCCGGGCACGGGACACCACCGTGGTCGAGGTCACGGGCCATCGGCAGCTCACCGCGCTGCGCAAGGAGCTGCACAGCCTGGTGGGCGCCTGGGCGCGCAAGGCCGGGCAGCCGCACGGCGCCGTCCACGCCGAGCTGCGCCGCACCTGCGGCGGCCCCGAGGTGCCGCAGGCCGACGCCGCCCAGCTCCAGCAACGGATCGACACCCTGCGCAGCTGGTTCGTGACGCGCCCAAACCGGCGTTGATCATGCAAGTTTCGGTGATCCATACGGCGTGACGGGAACGTTCGCCGCTGGTCGATCACCGAAACTTGCATGATCAACGCCAAGGGGGGGTGTGTGTCGAGCGCTACTGGACCACCTGCAACGTCTCCAGGCTGGGGTCCGCGGCGTAGGCGATCCGGCAGCCGTCCACGCGGGCCGCGTGCAGCGCCTCCAGCGTCGCCGTCGTGACGCGCTCGCCCGGCGCCAGCACCGGGATCCCCGGCGGGTACGGCGCCACGAGCTCGGCGCACACCCGCCCCACCGCACGCTCCGCCGGCACCGCCTCGTGCGGCGCGAAGTACGCCTCCCGCGGCGACATCGCCGTCGACGCCTCCACCGCCCACGCCGCCGACGGCACGGCGACCCGCGGCTCGCCGCGCCGCCGCTCCACCGAGGCGACGAGCTCGTCGACGAGCCGGCCGACCGTCGCCGCGTCGTCCGCCGCCGACAGCATCGCCACGACGACGTCGCGGTCCGCCATCTCCACCGGCATCCCGGCGGCGACGAGGTCGGCCTCGACGGCGCGCCCGTACGCGCCGGTGCCGGCCAGCAGGACGACGAGCTTCGCCGGGTCGACGACGGTCCCGTCGCCGAACGGCGCGTCCAGGACGTCGAGGCCGGCGACGGAGCGCAGCCGGTCGCGGGCGGCGGCGACCGTCGTGAGCAGGCGTCCGTGCAGCGCCTCGCCGTCGCGCGCCAGCAGCGCCCGGGAGGCGTCGATGCTCGCCAGGATCGTGCCGGACGGGCTCGTCGTGTGCGTCGCCTCGAAGCCGCGCTCCAGGCGGTCGGCGTCGAGCAGGCCACCCGAGCGGGTGGTCCGGGCCAGGACGACCGCGGCCTGGTTGGCGGCCGGCAGCGCCTTGTGCGCGCTGATCACCATCGCGTCGGCGCCGGCCGCCAGCGGGTGTGGCGGCAGGCGCGGGTGGAACCCGAAGTGCGGCGCCCACGCGGCGTCCACGAGCAGCGGGACGCCGGCGGCGTGCGCGACCGCGGCGTGCGCGGCGACGTCGCCGTACGTGCCGACGTACGACGGGTCACCGAGGAACACGCCGCAGGCGTCGGGGTGGTCGCGCAGCGCGCGGGCGACCTCGTCCGGGGGCACGGACGTCGGCAGCCCGGTCGCGGCGTCCACCCGCGGCCGCACCCACACCGGCTCCAGGCCGGCGAGCACGATGCCGAGCAGCAGCGAGCGGTGCAGCGTGCGCGACACGACGATCGGCAGGCCCGGCCGGCCGACCGCCAGCGCCAGCGACTGGTTGCCGTGCGTGGACCCGCCGACCGAGAAGCGGCACCAGTCGGCGCCCCACAGCTCGGCGGCGCGCGCCTCGGCGTCCCGCAGGAGGCCGTGCGACTGGCGGATCGTGTCGAGGCCGCCGTACAGCGGGACGTCGCCGCGGACGACGTCGCCCACGAGGTCCGTGCGCTGCTTGTGGCCGGGGATCGTGAACGGCGTGACCCGGCGGTCGCCGGTGGCCGCGCTGAAGGCCAGCCACGCCCGTAGCAGCGGTGCGTCCGGGGCGAGGCCGCGCGGGTCGCGGGCGTCGGCGAGGTCGGTGGCCTGGTCGGTGGCCTGGTCGGTGGCCTGGCTCGGGACGGTGTCAGGGAGGCGGCCTTGGTCAGGCGCGGCCGCGCCGGCGGGATGCATGCGCCGATGGTGCCAGCGTCAGGTCCCGTCGGCGGCGCGGGGTCCCTCAGACAGGGGTCGCGTGTCGGGCCACGATCGCGGCCGCCCCGCTCGCCGGGACGCCGTCCGGCTGCGTGCCGAACGCCCAGCCGCCACCGCCCAGGCGGGTCGCGCAGAACAGGTCGGCCACCTCCGCCGGCGCGTGCCGGACCAGCAGCGAGCCCTGCAGCGCGAGCGCCATCCGCTCGACCAGGCCGCGCGCGCCGCGCTGGACGCCCGCGCCGCCGTCCGCCAGCGCCGCCGGGATCCCGCGCAGCTCTTCGCGCAGCGCGGTCGCGGCGGCGTCGAGCCGCGCGTCGCCGCCGCGGGCGGCGTCCACCTCGGCGAGGAACTCCTCGGCCGCGGCCGGGTCGCGGCCGATCGCGCGCAGGACGTCGAGCACGTTGACGTTGCCCGAGCCCTCCCAGATCGAGTTCAGCGGCGCCTCGCGGTAGAGCCGCGGCATCCCGGAGTCCTCGACGTACCCGTTGCCGCCCAGGCACTCCAGCGCCTCGGCGACGGTCGCGGGCCCGCGCTTGCACACCCAGTACTTGCCGACCGCGGTGCCGAGGCGCCGGAGCGCGGCCTCGTGCGGGTCGGGCGCCGTCGCCGCGCCGTCGGACCCGGTCCCCGCCTGCTCGGTGCGGTCGACGGCGCCGGCCAGCCGGATCGCGAGCGCCGTCGCGGCCTCGGACTCGACCGCGAGGTCGGCGAGGACCGCGGTCATCAGCGGCTGGTCGGCGAGCAGCGCGCCGAACGCGCGGCGGTGGCGGGCGTGGTGCACCGCCTGCGCCACGGCCTGCCGCATGAGGGTCGCGGTGCCGAGGACGCAGTCGAGGCGGGTGAGGTTGACCATCGCCGCGATCAGCGGGACGCCGCGGCCCTCCTCGCCGAGCAGGAACGCCGTCGCGCCCTGCAGCTCGATCTCGGACGACGCGTTGGACCGGTTGCCGAGCTTGTCCTTCAGCCGCTGGATCGCGAACGCGTTGCGGCTGCCGTCCGGCAGGACGCGCGGGAGCAGGAAGCAGCTCACGCCGGCCGGCGTCTGCGCGAGGACGAGGAACGCGTCGCACATCGGCGCGGAGCAGAACCACTTGTGGCCGGTGAGTGTGTACGCGCTGCCCGGGCCGCCGCCGTCCTGCGGGACCGCGACCGTCGTCCCGGCCCGGACGTCCGACCCGCCCTGCTTCTCCGTCATCCCCATGCCGAGGAGCACGCCGGCCTTCTCCGCGATCGGGCGCAGGCCGGGGTCGTAGGCCGTCGTCGTGATCAGGGGCTCCCAGACGGCGGCGACGTCCGGCTGCAGGCGGAGCGCGGCGACCGAGGCGTACGTCATCGTCACCGGGCAGCAGATCCCGGGGTCGACCTGGCCCCAGACGAGCTGGCCGGCGGCGCGGGCCACGTGCGCGCCGGGACGCTTGTCCGCCCACGGACCACCGTGGAGGCCGTGGCGGACGGCGACGTCCATCAGCTCGTGCCACGCCGGGTCGTACTCCACCTCGTCGATCCGGTGGCCGTAGCGGTCGTGGGTGCGCAGCACCGGGCGGTTGGTCTCGGCGCGCACGCCGCGGGCGATCCAGGCCGGGTCGCCGGCCAGGCGGCCGAGGGCGCTCAGGTCGTCGGCGGCCCAGCCGGCGCCCTCGCGGTCGACGGCCTCGCGGAGGGCGGCGTCCGCGGCGAAGGCGTCGTGGCCGGTCAGCGGCGGCGGCTGGTTCGTGACCTCGTGCGTCGTGTAGCCCGGCGTGGTCATGCGGCTCATTGTCGCCCGAACGGGACTCTCGGTCATGCGTTCGCCGGCTCGCGCAGCAGCGGGACGAGGCGGTCGGCGCTGATGTTGCCACCGGTGAGGACGACGCCGACGCGGCCGCCGCGGTGGCGCTCGCGCTGCTGGAGCAGGCCGGCGAGCGCGACGGCGCCGGCGCCCTCGGCGACGTTGTGCGTCGCGCGGTAGAGCAGCCGCATGGCCGCCGCGATCTCGTCGTCCGTGACCTGGAGGACCTGCTCGACCGCACCCCGGATGATCTCCAGCGCCGCGGGGTCGGGGGAGCGGGTGGCGACGCCGTCCGCGAACGTGTCGACGCTCGGCGTCTCGACGACGTGGCCGGCCTCGAAGCTCAGCGCGTACGCCGGCGCGCCGGCGGCGACGACGCCGATCACGCGAGTGCGCAGGCGGAGCAGGTCGCGCACGGTGGCCGTGCCGCAGATGCCGGAGCCCATGCCGATCGGCACGTAGACGGCGTCCAGCTCGCCGGCGGCGTCGAACAGCTCCTTGGCGTACGTCGCGACGCCGCGGACGAGCTCGGGCTGGAACGGTGGCACCAGCAGCGCGCCGCGCTCGGCGGCCAGCGCCTCGGCGTGCTCGCGGGCGTCCTGGAAGTCCTTCCCGTGGACGACGAGGTCCGCGCCGAAGGCCCGCATGGCCGCGTTCTGGTCGGCGTCGTTGCCCTCCGGGACGACGATCGTGACCGGGCGGCCGTGGAGCCTCGACGACAGCGCCAGGCTCTGGCCGTGGTTGCCGCGGGTCGGCGTGACGATCGGCGACGTGTCGCCGCGGCGGCGCAGGGCCTCCTGCAGGACGAGCCCGCCGCGGATCTTGAACGCGGCCGTCCGGGTGTGGTTCTCGTGCTTGACCCACACCTCGGCGCCGACCGCCTCGCCGACCAGCGGCCAGGCGTACTGCGGGGTGGGCGGCAGGTGCTTGCGGACGGTCTCCGTGGCGTCGGCGAGGCCGGCGAGGTCGAACAGCGGCATGCCTCCACCCTGCAGCCGCGTGCCGCGCTGGCGGAACGTCCTCTCGGCGAGAAGTGGCCTGGAACCGGGCTCAGGGTGGTAGCGCCGAGGCGTCGCCCACGGGCGACGGTCAGGGGCGACGGTCAGGGGCGACGGTCAGGGGCGACGGTCA